>Ga0302321_100002246_pt1 | contig 16594 bp, 11 predicted proteins | sample Fen_T0_1_FD_202505 | JGI IMG/M metagenome (GOLD analysis project Ga0302321, IMG submission 202505) | Peat permafrost microbial communities from Stordalen Mire near Abisko, Sweden - Fen_T0_1 | ecosystem: Environmental > Terrestrial > Soil > Wetlands > Permafrost | place: Sweden: Abisko...
TCTTATTCGTTTTCACGGCGATGCCCTGGCCGGTGTGGATGGAGGAGAACATTGTGCAGACGCTCACGCGCTGGAACACAGCCACAAGCGCCGAGTCGCTTACGCTCTGTGGCACGCCGGCAATGGCCAGTGGAAATCTGATCAGCATAGGCAATACTTGGGTCAACGTTGCCGAGGCTTGCAGCGGCATCCGGTCCTTGCAGACGGCGTTCATGATGTCCCTCTTTCTCGGTGAATTCTACCGGTTGCGCCTCGTGCTCCGCGCTCTGTTGATGGCATCGTCTTTCGTCGTCGTTTTCGCGCTCAACATCGCCCGCACGATGACATTGACCTACATCGCCGGTACCTCGGGAAATGTGGAAATGGAGAAATGGCATGATCCGCTCGGCACCGGCGTGATGGTAGCGGGTCTGGCGGCGCTCTGGCTTCTGTCATATGGGTGCGAAAAGTTGCAAAATCGTTTTTGGAAACGCGCACCAAATCCCCGCACCGCCAAAGCACTCGGCTCGCCGGCTGTGCCCGCGCCGTTTCCCGTGGCCTTTGCGCTTTTCGGCATGGCATGGCTCGTTGCCGCCGAAGTCGGGACGGAGAACTGGTATCGTTACCATGAGGCGAAACTCCCGCCGCCCGCGCAATGGAACGTGCTTTGGCCCGAGCAAGCGCCGAATTATAAACGCGGCGAATTGCCTGAGCGCACGCAAGCCATTCTGAAGTACAACCTCGGCGAAACCGCCTCATGGCAAAGCCCCGAGGGATTTGGATGGACCATGTACTACATCCGTTGGAACCCCGGCCGCGTCTCAAAATTCCTGTCCGGCGCGCACTACCCAACCGTTTGTCTGCCCGCGAGCGGACTGAAACTGGTCGCCGAAACGGGTCGCTACGACTGCCCCGTCGGCAATATGGAAATTCCGTTCAACACGTTTTTATTCGAAGGCGGTTCGCAAACGGTCTACGTGTTCCACGCTATCATCGAAGACCGCCCAGCCCTTGATGGCGAAAAAATCACTTACAAGCAGGTCAATACAGAAGAACGCATCGAATCCGTCCGGCGGGGTCACCGCAACCTCGGCCAACGCGTGCTTGGCATCTCAATGACCGGCCCCTCATCGCTTGAGGAAGCAGAGACCTCCCTCCGTACTGTTCTTGCCAATACGATAAAAATTACGCCTCCCAACCACCCTTGAGCCGCAAATCCCATGGCCATACTGAAGAAAAACTCCAAGCTTCGCCTCCCGGTCATCCTCGCCCTGCTCTTGCTGGTGCTCGCCTTCGGCCTTGCCGGTGGTAAATGGATCGTGTGGCCTCGCGTGAAGGCCTGGCGCGAACAACGCACTAATAATGTCGCGCGAGAAAAAGCTGCCCAAGGGGACTATGCCTCGGCGATGACCGCAGTCCGTACCAGCCTGCGTTACAATCAACAGAACCTGGACACGTGGAAGCTCGGCGCAGAAGTCGCCGAAAAACAGAAATCACCCGACCAACTTTATTTCCTGCAACGCATCTCCGCCCTCCAACCTTCGCTTGATAACAAACTCAAGTTCATCCGGCTGGCCGTAGAAAAGAACGCTCTGATCCAAGCCCAGGAGGTTATCTCCAAGGTCGGCTCGGAAGGGGCCACTTCCGCCGATTTTCTCGAACTTGCCGCGCTCGTTAGCCGTCGCGTAGGCAATCCCACGCGCGCCAAATATTACCTGATGAGCCTCATCAGCCTGCAGCCAAACAATAATGCCGCGCGCTTCGACCTGGCCGAACTCCGCATGATCGAAGGGCCGTCAGACAACCGGTCCACAGTTCGCAACGAAATCCGCGGGCTCTCCAGCGATCCAGCACTGCGCGAACGCGCTCTAGCCTTGCTCCTGGCCGACGCCATCGAGCAGAAGGACGCCAACGTAACCTTGGAATTGGCCGACCAGCTTTCCACCCTGATCAATCTCGGCCCGACCCAACAAGTTCTCGTGGCTGAAGCCTACCGACGTGCCGCACCCACCAAGTTCACGGCCTACGTCGCTCGCCTCGAACAGTCCTTTGCCGAACAACCCGACAAAGTCGTCGTTCTGGCAGGCTACCTCACAGCCCAAGGTCAAACCGATGACGTCTGCAGCTGGATCGAAGGTCTGCCAGAGAAAACACGAGCGGCCGACAACGTCCAATTGAGTTACGCCTATGCACTTTTACTCCAAAAAAAGTGGCCCGAACTCGAAACTTATCTGCGGGGTACCAAATGGAAGGAATCGGAATTCGCCCGCCATGCCCTGCTCGCGTACAAATACCGCCTCACCGGCAGTGATAGTCTCTTCAACGAGGAATGGAAACTCGCCGTAATTGAGGTCGGAAGCAGCCAGCGGAAACTCCAAGCCCTGCTCGCCCGCACCATCGCATGGAACTGGCAGGAGGAACGCTACGAATTGCTCTGGAAACGCTTCTCGCTGGATCCCTCCGACACCACCACCCGCCAGCAGCTCACCGCTTGGGAAACGAGCAAAGGCAACACCGCCGGTCTCAATCGCCTCTTCGCGCGAGTCATCGAACTGAACCCCGCCGATACCGATACGAGGAACAACTACGCCTACACCTGCCTGTTATTGGACACCCACCTCGACCGTGCTTACGAGATTGCCTACGCCAACTACCGGGTTGATCCCAAAAACTCTTTTTACGCGACCACACAGTCGTTTGCGCTTTACAAACAGCATAAGCTGCAGGAGGCACTGCAGTTGATCGAGAGCGTGGGCATCGCCGCCCTTTCCTTACCAGAACGCACACTCCTGCGTGCCTTGTTTCTCGCCGAAAGCGCCAAGCCGCAGGAAGCGGCCGACCTTGTCGCCAACATCCGACCTAATCGGTTTTCATTCCCGGAGGAACGCCGGCTCTTCGACAACACTCTCGCCCTCATCGCCAAAGCCCAGCGCGAGCAAAACAGCGTCGCCCGCATCGCCGCCAGCTCCGGCTTCAACACCGGCGCCGAGCACAAAAGCTGGATCGCCATGTTGCCCGAGCAACTGCGTAAATCGGCCAGCGTGCCCATGGAACTCGCGGATACTTTCTATGCCGCTGACGATTTCCCGGGACTTGAAAATGCGTTAAAAGCGGATCGCTGGGAACAGAACGATTTTCTTCGACTCGCTCTCCTCGCCTATGCTCAACGCAATCTCAGCAAAGATGGCGACGCGCGGGGCAGTTGGCGCGCGGCCTTGGCTGGCGCCGGCAACGAAGATGCCAATCTTTCCATTCTCACCGAAATGTGTCTGCGCTGGAGTTGGACATTGGAACGCATTGAGCTTTTCAGCCGCATTTATCAACGCGACCCCCTCAATGAAAAAGTCTTCGCGGAACTTTCTGATCACTTCACCAAAGCCGGTCAGACTGCGGAACTTGCCCGCATCTATGAATTGCGTTGCAGCGCCAGCCCGAGCGATTTTGAAGCAAAAAGCCGTCTCGCCTACTTCAGCCTGCTGACGGGCAGCAACCTTTCTCGCGCCCACGTAATCGCTCGCGAAACCTACGACGACTCGCCCAAAGAACCTTTACGAGCAAAAGTTTACGCGTTCTCCCTCCTTAAACAAGGAAGGCCGGGCGACGCCTCGCACTTGCTCGAGCCAATAGCCGACAAGAGAGAATCGGGGCAGGCCCAAACCAGCCTCCTAAAAGCGCTCGTTGCGATGCAACTTAACGATGCGAAAGCCGCCAAAGACTTTCTCGATCGCTTTGACCCCACCGGAGTGTTGCCGGAAGAAACGAGCCTCGCCGAATCACTCACCCGAGCGCTTGCCAAAAAAGATTCTTAAAGGCACCAACCCGCCGGAGGTAAATAACACCGAGGAAAACGCCGTTCACCCAAAGCGCTTACTTTTGCGTTTGTATGACACCCGCCACCTAAAAATCGGTCTATTTCCCGGCAAAGCCATTCGCCCTCCCTTTATATTAATAGTAAACATCTTACGATTCTTAAAAGTCGACCATTTGATATCAGCCTCATGATTCTCGCGGAAAAAAGTTTGGGCGGCAGCGTGGCGGATCCCTTGGGATCAGGCTTGGGGTGCAAAAACGCCACCCTAGCAAATCGCCAACTCAGCGATACCCTGATGGGCGAATCATGGTTCAGATGAGGGTTTAAGGCCGGAAAACAGCTATACTCTTAGTAATTATCAATTCAGTTGATACAAATCTTACCAACCATCGTGACATCATCAAACCGACCTTTTCTCAGATCCGTATTCATTTGCAGCAGCCTGCTGGCGTTTTTTGGGTGGCCTAACCGAGGGCTATCTCTCGTCGAATTGCCCAGCGGGTCGGTTACATTAGACACGACTCTCTCGGGAACCTACGACTCGTATTTTATCGGTACCTTCGATCATTCCCCCGATTATTATGCAACGTTGAGACCGGTGCTCACCTACTCCCATAACGTCGGTCCAACTAATTTAAAGATCTTCGGCGGCGTCGCGGTCAATCGGTACGACAAGAACTCACGCTTCGATTCCGAGGATGTCTCGGCGGGATTCAATTCCAATTTCCCCGTCGCAGAAGGCTCACGCTTGTCCGGCGACCTTGGGGCAAACTACAGCGAGTCGACCCAGATCGATCCCATCGTAAACGATCGTGTAGCGATAAAAACCACTCAATTTAATCTCGGCGCGTCCTACAGGACAGGGCTCAAGACCACTCTTTCTGACGAAGTCGGTTACACATACAACCAGCGAAAGATTTACGGCAACCAAACCATTGCCTCCAACCGCCTTGGCTTCAGCTACGCCGACTTTCTAGAGGACACAAAACTCAACCTGAGCCACAGCTACACGCGTACTAAGACTTCGGCCAGCAATTACGCGAGCTACGTCTACGATCCCCAGTACCTCGCGGGAATTCCAGATGTGCCGATCGACCAAACCGCCAATTCGTTTAATCTTGGCGTCGCCCACCCGGTTTACGGCCGGATCATCGGCGAAGTAGTTTATGGCTACATGATTTTGCACCGTTCCGCACAAGAGACAGACCGCGGTATCACGGATGAAAAGAGCCAGACCATCGGCTTTAACTTAACCGGACCGCTGCTGCCCCCGGAGCGCTTTCCAAAAGTTGAGAGTTCTGCAACCATCTCTTATCAACAATCTTCCTCGCAGGGCATCAACGATTATGGCCAAAAGATTGTCACGGGGAACATGCATCTGGCATGGAACGCACGCGAACGCACGCGCCTCATGTTCGGTGCCTCGCGCTCACAATCTCTCGGCGCGAATAATTTTTCGGTCGCCAACACCAAAATTAACGCAGGCGTGACGGAAACCATCGGTCTCGCCACGAAGCTGAGTGCGGATGTTAGTGAAACGTGGCTCACTTACCGCGGCCTCAACCGCAACGACACGGTATTCGAAGCCAATGTCAGCTTGCAGCACGCTCTCACTCTGCGCTGGAGCATCGGAGCCAGCTACACATTTCAAGACAACCATACCAACGCACCGAGCACGAGCTTCCAAGCCTCGCGCTTCCGGCTCGAAAATTACACGCGCCAAGTTGTGTCTCTGTGGGTTAGTTGCCACTATTGACCCTTTCCTCTACCGGTGAGACGCTATCAAACTGACACCACGTCTATGCGAAATCTTAGCCTTTTAACCGTTATTGCTCTAGTCACAGCGGGAACCCCCGTTGCGATTTTGGCGCAAAACACATCCAGTCCAAACAGCGCCAATAGCCAGAACCCGACGCGATCGCAGCGACCCGCCTCCGGTCTGACGCTTGTGCCGTCGTCGAACACCACCGCCGCGGCCGCGGCCGCCGCTGGAAGCTCCGCCATCAACAACCTTGATCTGCCGGCCACAGATCCCGGTTACCAGCTGAGCAGCGGCGATGAAGTCGCCGTCATTGTTTGGGGCGAAAGCGATGTTTCCATCGATCAGCGCATCGACACCAAGGGCGTCATCCGCGTGCCGTTGATCGGCGACGTCAATCTCAGCAGCAAGACTGTGCGCGAAGCCGAGAAATATCTCGAACAATCCTTCATCGACAAGAAACTCCTCTTAAAGCCGATGGTCACGATCTCAGTCCGCGACTACGCGGCGCGCGAGGTTTCCGTGCTCGGCGCCGTAAATTCGCCCGGCAAGTACCGCATGCCGAAGGAAGCAGCGAGCATCGAAATCTTCGAGCTGATCACCAGTCTCGGAGGATTCAAACCCACCGCCAAATCCGACGAAGTCAAAGTCACCCGCGTCGACGAATCCGGCATCGAAACCGTCTCGACCGTCAACGTGGAGAGCATGATTTCCGGTCGCGGTGCGAGCAAGAACACCCCAAAGAGCTTCCTCGTTTATCCCGGCGATCGCATCTATGTGCCGGAGCGCCTTTTCTAACCAACTGCCGTAACCTTCAGGCAACGACATGTCCAAAAATTCGAAAACGAAACCGGCGAAGCGAGCTGAGCAGGACCAGGCCTTCTCGACCTTCACGCCCCGCAGTATCTTAAATCTCTTCCTCGAACGCTGGTGGATCGGACTGCTCGTCGGCGCCGCCGCCGCAGCCATATTCGTCCTCGCCCAACCCAAGCAGGACATTTACTACCGCACCGAGGTCAAACTGCTCTTCGAACCACGGAAGGAAAGAGTGCTGAATGTTCAAGAAGTCGTCGACACCACCACGTCTTCGCCGCTTGAGATCAACCATCACCTCGAGCAGATGGCCAGCACCACGTTCTACGAGTATTTCGCCAGCTCCTTCACGCCCAAGGAAGTTGACCAAATCCAAAACGCCTACCGCGACCCCGAGCATCCCGACCAAGCACCGCCAAACCTTGCCTCGATCATAAGGCCAAACATCCAGCCTTACAACAAACGCAATACCACCATCATCGTGATTCCGGTCTCAAATCGAGATCCCGACATGGCAGCACTGATCGCCAATCGCTTCGCTCAAAAATACATTTACTTCACGCTCGACCGCGCCAACACCGGCACCAACTCCGCCATCCTTTTCCTTAAAAACCAGTCAGAAGAGAAGCGCGTGGAGGTGGAATCCGCCGAACGCGCTATGCAGGAGTACCGCGAGAAGCACAAAATGGCCTCGCTGGGAGAAAATAAGAGTGTGGTGCAGGAAAAGGTCGGATCGCTCGGTAGCAACCTCGTGCAGGTCCAGCTCGAACAATCCAGTTTGAAGACCTTGATCGATACCGTTGAAGATTTCCAAAAGAACGGACGCGACCTCTTCGAACTCACCGCCATCACCTCTTATGGCAATATCGGCACCCTGAAAAATGAACTCGACGGGCTAAGAGCCGAACGCCGGCAGCTGGCCGAGCGTTACCTCGACGAATGGCCGCGCATGAAGGAAAATGCGCTCGGCATCGAAAACATCGAAAAACGCCTCAAGGAAAACATTGCCCTGGCCATCGCCGAGCTTCGCACGCGCTACGCCTTCGCCATCGAGCGCGAGTCGCGCCTGCGCGCCGATCTCGCCGCGGCAGAAAACGACGCCCGCGATTTTGATCGCATCACCATCGACTATAAATTCCTCGAACAGGATGCCGCAACCAAACGGTCCTCCTACAATATGGTCAACGATCGACTCAATGAAACCACGATCGTCAGCCAGCTGGAAAACGTAAATATCAAGGTCCTCGACCGGGCTCCTGTGCCCGCCATCCCCGTGACCGGCACCCCCCGCCAAGTCGCGGTGGGCGCCCTCATCTTGGGCCTAGCCCTGTTTGCCGGCCTCCCGCTCGGCATCGGTATGATGGATACCCGGGTGAAATCCCAGACGGACATCGAACTTGGGCTCGGACAGGTTATGCTCGGCGGCATCAAGACGATGAAAAAACTGAGCGAGACCGAACGCCCCAACGTTTTTCGCCTGGGCAAGGACGATTCGCTCTCAGAGGCCTACCGCGGTATTTTCAGCGAAACCGAAATCCGCTCCGTCGTCGCTTTTCCGAAGCGGATCCTCGTCACCAGCAGCGTTCCCAGCGAAGGCAAGAGCCTCACCGCGAGCAATCTTGCCGCGGTCTTTGCCGCACACGGGCGCAAAACATTGCTCGTCGATTGCGATTTCCGTCGCCCCACCCTGCGCCGCTATTTTGGCAGCCCCGGCGGCGTCGGCCTTTTGCCCTGGCTGCGCGAGCACGGTCATTCGCCCGAGGTCAAAGTCGATGCAAAACAACTCGGCATTTTCAACATTGGTGCCGCCTTCGATCTACTGCCTGCCGGCGATGCGATCAAAAATCCGACCGAGTTGATCGACCAAATCGCTGCCTGCGATCTCTTCAACAAGCTCTCCACAATCTACGACGTGGTCATTATCGACACGCCTCCGTCCGTAGTTTTCCCGGACGCCCTTCTGCTCTCACGTTTCTGCTCGGAGATGATCTACGTCTGCCGGTTTAAAACCGTTCGGCGCGCCCAGATTAAGAAAATTCTTAGCAAATTCAACGAATCCGGAATCACCACGCTTGGTCTGGTGCTTAACTGCGTCCCAAGTTCGGCCCTGCTCAATTATGGGTACGACGGCTACGGCGCGTACGATGCCGACTACTATAAATCCTACCAATCCGAATCCGAAAAAAAGGCATCGTAATCCGCCTCCTCCTCCAACTGCCCGTCCAACGCCAGCCGATGTCCTGACCGACACCGGCTGCTTGGTCTAAATAGATCCGCATTTCCATCCTGTGAGCACGCTAGAAAACCCGCCCGCCATCGAAATCCATATCCGGCCGAACCAAGGCTGGCTCGCCATCGACTGGAAGGGTCTGCTCGATTACCGGGATCTGCTATTTCTCCTGGTACGGCGCGACTTCGTCTCCCGCTACCAACAGACGATTCTCGGGCCAATCTGGTTCATTATCAACCCGCTCATCTCAGCGTTGATGAATGTGCTCGTCCTCAATGTGGTCATTGGCGTTTCCACTGACGGCACGCCTGCCATGCTCTTTTTTCTCAGCGGCCAGATCACTTGGGGCTATTTCTCCAGCATTCTCGATTCGACGGGAAACACCTTCATCAGCAACGCCCATCTCTTCGGCAAAGTCTATTTCCCGCGACTCATCGTGCCACTCGCGCAGGCACTTTCCAACCTGATCAATTTTGCCATCCAGCTCGCTGCATTCCTGGCGATCTGGGGCTGGTTGAAAATCCACCCGCCCGCCCATTCATCCTTTGCGCTGGACTACTCGGTGCTGGCGCTCTTCCCGCTTTTCATCGTCCACATGGCCGTGCTCGGCCTTGGCGCCGGCATGGTCATCTCCGCATTCACCGTTAAGTATCGGGATTTCCGATACCTCACCAGCTTCTTGCAACAAATCTGGATGATGGCATCCGCGGTTTGGTATCCGCTCTCAATCTTGTTTTCCAAATTGCCCGAAAAATGGCACTGGCTGGTGGTTTTGAACCCGATGGCCTGCATCATCGAAGGCACGCGTCGGGCATTCCTGGGGGCCGGAACTTTCATCCCGGCCTACTACGCGATTTCCGCCGGCATCACGCTGGTGGTCTTCATGGTTGGGCTGATGCTCTTTCAGCGAAGCGCGCGCACTTTTGTCGATACGATCTGATTTGCTCACGCGAGCCTGGCCATGAATACCGTTGTCTATCAGTCGTTCCGGACGGAAAACGTCCCCGCCTGGATTGACGCATGCATGGCAACGGTGCGCATCTGGGCGCAACAGCAGGGTTTTGATTACCGGTTTTTCGATGATCGGTTTTTTGATCTGGTCCCATCGTCACTTCGCCCGCGGGCATCAGAACACAAATGCCTGCTCACCGATTTCGCCCGGCTCGTCGCCGCCCGTGATTTGCTGGCCGAGGGCTACGATCGCGTCATCTGGGTCGATGCAGACCTGGTGGTTTTTGATCCCGAAAAATTCACCATTGCCATCACGTCTGGCCACACCTTCTGCCGTGAAGTCTGGCATGACTTCACCCTGTTTGGCCGTCCCTATTTCAAGCTCACGGTCAACAACTCCGTCTCGGTTTTCTGTCGCGATCAACAGCTTATTGACCTCTACCTCAAGGCGGCTACCACGATCCTAAGCAGCAACCAGCCGCTTTCGGCCGTTTCCATCGGGACCGAATGGCTGCATCAACGTCAGGCGACCGATCCTTCGCCGTTGCTGACCAATGTCGGCATCCTCGGGCCAGAAATGATGTACCGCTATCTTCACGACGACGCTCACTTCCTGCGCCCGTACCTGCGCTACCAGACCTCGCCGGTCTACGCCGCCAACCTCTGCCATTCCAAACTCGGCACGGTTTACCGTTTTGCCGGCGCTCCCGAACCGTGGGAATTGGATGACAAATGCCTCGGCGCCTTGATCAGCCGTCTCTGTGCCGACCGGGGCGCCTCGCTCAACGCGCATTTCACAAAACCTTACACCCCCGGACGCAAGGAATTTGCCCGCCCTCTTTCGCGCACCCAGGATTGGTTCAGAAGAATCCAGCTTTTTTGCGCACACAAACTGTCCCTCCGCCTCAGTCGTTCACCGGCCGGTAGTCGCTAGGCGCATCACTCCAAAAAACTTTTCGCACCACCACATGTCGCAACCGATCATTCAGGTCAGAAACATCTCCAAAAAATACCGCCTTGGAAAAATCGGGATGACCAGTTTTCGCGACGAAATCGGTCGCCTCACCGACCGGCTGCGTGGTCGTAGCCACGCAACCACGCCCTCTGAAACCGAGTTCTGGGCGCTGCGCGACATCAACTTTGACGTCACACCGGGCGAGGTCGTTGGCATCATCGGCCGCAACGGCGCAGGCAAGAGCACCCTGCTCAAAATCCTCAGCCGTATCACCGAACCCACGACCGGCGAAATCCTCATGCATGGCCGCCTCGCCAGTCTGCTCGAAGTCGGCACCGGCTTTCACCCCGAGCTCAGCGGTCGCGAAAATATCTTTCTCAACGGCGCAATCCTCGGCATGCGCAAAATCGAGATCGCGCGGAAATTCGACGAGATTGTCGCGTTCTCCGAGATCGGCGGCTTCATCGACACGCCGGTCAAGCGCTATTCAAGCGGCATGTATGTGCGGCTCGCGTTCGCCGTCGCCGCGCACCTCGAACCGGAAATCCTGCTCGTCGACGAAGTGCTGGCGGTCGGCGATGTAGACTTTCAAAATAAGTGCCTCGGCAAGATGGAAAATATCTCGCACGGCCAGCACCGCACCGTGCTTTTCGTCAGCCACAACATGACGGCCATCCGCCGCCTGTGTAGCCGCTGCGTGCTGCTGGAACGCGGCCAGCCAAGCCGCGTGATGAGCGTCAACGACGCAGTGGAATACTACTCCACCCGCCACGCCGCCTCCGCTTCCACCGTGACGCTCGAAGAACGCGAACGCTACGACAAGCAGGGTCGCAACGCCCGCCTGCTCTCGATAGGCATCGACGGCGGCAGCCTCGCCTACGGGCGCCCGGGGTTTGTCTCTGTCACCTTTAGCCTCAAGGAGCACACGAAAGGCGTCATGATCGGCATGGGTTTCGACACGATGGAGGGCCAGCGCATCCTCACCCTCGACAGCGATACCAACGGCTCCGCCTGGGACCTCGCGCCCGGCCATCACACCGTCCGCGTGGGCCTCGATTACTGGCCTCTCCATCCCGGTTCCTACAAAGTCAGCACCGCCGTCATTTCAGGGCACAACTGCCTGGATTCCGTGGGCAGCGCCGCTGTCTGGGAAGTGCAGACCAGCGAAGCTGATAATGTCTCTGACCGTGGGTTCGGTGCCGTCCGCCCAAAACCTATTTCCATCCTCGTATCCATTCCCTGAATTCAACTTTCGTGACCAGCGCCACGTCCAGTCCAGCTCGTTCCCGCGGCGTCTACATCCTCGGCAACGACGTCGTCCTCGAATTCGCCATCGGCCTCTTTCGCAGTCTCCGGCATTACAGCCCCGACATCCCGGTCCGGCTCCTGCCCTACGACAACCGCCTCGAAAAACTCCGGCCCTGGATGGCGCGTTACAACATCCAGCTGCACGAAGACCCTGACTACGGTTTCTACGACCGGCTCGGCGACCAGCTCTGGGACGAGGTTCACATTGGCCACCACATGTTTCGCAAGTTCGCCGCGTACTCCGGCCCATTTGACGATTTCCTCTATCTCGACATCGACATCGCCGTCCTCGCCCCTCTCGAAAGTCTTTTCGAGGACTTCGCCCGCTCCGGCGCCGAATTCATGACGTTCGACAACGATCTCGACAACGTCTACCGGCGTACGCCGTGGCGCGCCGAACTCGAACAAGCCGGCCGCACCAAAGGCTTCAACGCCGGCGCCTTCCTTTCGCAGCGTGGCCTTTTCACTCACGCCGAGCTCACCGCGCTCCTCGCCGACGCAAAACGCCTGCGCGAAAACTTCGTCTACCAGTACGACCAGCCTTACTTCAACTTCGCCGTCGACATGAAGGGCCTGCTCCAGGTCCGCCTGCCGGAATTCAACCCCGCCGTCCCCGATAAAATCTGGGGCGACCAAGTCCCCATCGCCAAGCGTGACGGCGCCTGGTGCCTGCTCACTCCCGGTCATCGCGACGAAGGCAAGATTGAACCTCTGATCCACTGGGCTGGCCACCACGGCGACGATCCGTTTCCCAATCGCCACATTTTTTACTACTTTCGCCTCTTGGGCGAATCCTGGCCACGGCGCGTCGCCTACCACGCCGCTGACCATTGGGGCTGGCGCGTGGCGCGTCCTTGGAAGAAATTCAAGAAATGGTCGGCGCATAAATGGATGCGCCTGCGCATGGAGGTCGCCAAGCTTTTCAACCGCCCTGCCTCGTCCAAGGCATGAGCCAGCTCGATCATACAACCAGCGGCAACCTCGAAGCCCCTGAAAGGATTTCGCCCGCACGGACAAATGTGATTCCACCCGCCCAGTCCGGCCGCTTCGCCCGGATCGATGTGCTTCGTGCGCTCGCCGCCCTGTCCGTCGTCATCTATCATACCATAGGCGCTAAGATCGGCTGGCATTTTCCCTGGCGCGACAACGGTCTGCCCGACCTCTCCTCCAGCGGCTGGAACGCCGCGCCATTAGCTTTTCTCTCCCTCGGCTGGGCGGGTGTGCCGCTCTTTTTCGCCCTGAGCGGTTTCTGCATCCACAGCGCATTTCTCCGACAATCCCACTTCGACGCCAGAGTGTTTTTCTGGCGCCGTTTCTGGCGCATCTACCCGCCATTTCTCGCCGCCATCGCCGTTTTCTCGTTCTGGCCGATCCATCATTTGGGAACGGATGCAACCCTTGCCGACCTGCTACACCATCTATGCACAACCTTTACATTGGTCCCGGACAAGTTCTGGAGTCCACTCAACCCATCACTCTGGAGCGTCGCCGCTGAATTCCAATGCTACCTCCTTTATCCTGTTTTTCTTTGGCTCCGTTCGCGCCACGGGATCGCCGCGGCGACACTCGGCTGGTTCGCCTTCTCAGCCTTTGGGAAATTACTTTTTTCCGCATTGGCGGGCTGGCCTGACCACGCGATCAATTTCTGGTCCTGCGTCTCCATTTTTTCCTTCGGCGATTGGGCACTCGGCGCACTCGTGGCTGAAGACCTCTTCACAAAACAAAAACGTGCCTTCTATAGCAACGGAGCTTTTGTCGCCGTTCTAGCCGCTTGCGCGCTCAGCGTGTTGTGGCGTCCGACGCTGACACTCTCCTTCACTTTCGCCGCCATCGCGGGGATGTTGCTCATCAAGCTGTATGCCGATCGTGCAGCACCAGTGAATCGCATTGAGCGCATGCTGGCTCGGGTTGGCCTCGTCAGCTATTCCCTCTATCTATGGCACCAGCCCCTGCTCGGCCCCTTGGAAAGGCTCGGCCGCGAGCTCTGCGCCGGGCTGCCGCTCAATCTTGCCCGCCTGGGCACCTATCTCGTGATCGCCGCCGGTCTGGCAATCATCACGGCCTCCTCCTACTATTTGCTGGAGCGCCCGGGTATATATCTTGCGTCACGCCTTCGCGCCAAACCTCCCAGGCTATGAGCATATCGATCTTGGAAACCACACCCGTTCGCCGCCACCAGCATCTGACCAGAGTGCAGTTTTCATCCCACCGACCCGCTCATTCTGAATTCACATTCTGAATACCCGAGATCCATGAAAACAGTTTCTCCAGAAAAACTACTGAATCCCGTCACTGCCATGGTCGAAAAAGCCGGCCAGGCAGCCATCCGTGCGCTCAACGCACTGTTCACACCCGCCGCTTCTGTCTCATGGCCGCTCCGCCTGTCGCTCCTCCTGTTGGTCGCAGCCGGGATCATTCACTGGAATCATTTCTTCGGGCCCGAACCTCTCGCCTTCGACTTCGAAGACTGGCCAAAGGAACGTTGCTACCTCGACCTCCTGCGCGAGGCCGTGACTACCCGCACGGTGCCGCTGCACATGGATGCCAACCTCCAGATGACGCAGCGTTTTCTCGCTCTACCCGAGACAATGCTCGCTCCGCATATCGTCCTGTTGCGCTGGCTGACGAACCAGCAATTTGTCGCTTTTCACGCAGGCCTGATGTGCCTCATCGGTCTCGCGGGTTGCTGGATGCTGGCGCGACGTTTCAACTGGAATGCCTTTGCCCTGCTCGTTTTTGGCACCGCGTTTGGCTTTAATGGCTTTATCACCTGCCGCCTCGCGGTCGGCCATTTCATGTGGGCTGGCTACTATCTTTTCCCCTGGATGTTGCTCGCCACACTCCGGCTGATGGAGGAACCAACCGTTGTCCGCCGCTGGCTGGAATTGTCTGCAGTGATGTTCGCACTTTTTCTGGTGGGCTCGTTTCACCTGGCGATTTGGTGGATGCTGTTCCTCAGCGTGCTCGCACTTGCGCGGTCCAAGCTTCTTGTCCCGGTCGGTCTTTCGTTCGCGCTTACCGGCCTACTCGGATTGTTTAGGATCGCTCCGGCCGCGATCACTTTTGGCGGAGTGCATCGCGAATTTGGCACCGGATATCCTGACCTGCTCGTGCTTTGGCGCGCGCTCGTTACCTCGCTGAACTACGATACGGCATTCATCCAAACTTCCACAGCCTCCCTCGGTTGGTGGGAATTCGACCACTTCATCGGGCTTCCTGCACTGGCCTTCATTCTATATTTCGGTCTTAAAAAACAAGCTAACAGCAGCCTCCAAACTGAAGGCTTCGACCGGTCCGCGCTGCTCATTGCCGCAGGTACATTGGCCTTCTTTTCGCTTTCTCGTTTCTACGCTCCTATCGCGAACGCACCCTTCCCACTCCTCAATGCCGAGCGCGTGACCACACGCTTTATCTCTGTCTCCTTGATCGTGCTTCTATTTTGCGCCTGCACCCGTTTTAGCCGCGAGTCCGCCCGTCTTTCGCCGGGATGGCAAGGCCTGGCCCTTGGCTTGTTGATTCAAACCGCGCTCGAACTCTCAGGGCACTCCGCCGCATGGCGCCCGGCGCTGCTCGAAGCGACGCACGGCCCGTCCGCCTATTGGGAGAATTCCGCCACCCTGACTGCGCACATCGCGCATTTCCCAATGGAGACCAAATACAAACTGGTCGTTGCCGCTTCATGGTGCGTTTCCTTCCTCACCCTGCTCGGCGCTTCGGTTGTCTGGCTGCGCTTGCGATCTGCAGAGCCGGTAAAATCCGCCGCCTAAACCAGTGCCCGCCGCTCCGATAAAACTGCTTTTCGTCACTCGCACCTCGCCTTTCCCGGGCGATTCGGGCTCGGGTGCATACGTTTTTGATCTGCTGCAACACCTCTCAAAAAACGGTTTCCGTATCCACACGATATGGACGGAACCGCCCGATCTTGTTCCCTCAAACGGCTGGTTTAGACCACCCGTCGCGAGTCGCTCGGTCTTCAGTCTTGAAATCATGGGCACCCGCAAGCTCGGTCGTCGCTACTGGAAGTCAGATGTCGTCTGGCTTCCTTTCAAGGCCCGCGCCAGCCACGCCGTCAAAACGTCTCTTCAGCGCTTGGGTTTGTGGCGAAAACAAAAGCCGCTTCCGTCTTCAGCGGCTACACCGCCGGCAAAACTCACGGTCCAACCGTCCTGGGGCAGCGCCTGCACCGAAGCCGAGACAACTGCCATCCACCAAACGATCCACCGTTTCCGCCCCGACGTCGTGCTTGCCAATTATGCCTGGATGGCTCCGGCCGTACGCGATGCTCATCAATCCCAGCCGCCGTGCGCCGTGCTCACCCATGACGTGCGCCACCGCCAACTCCACCTCATCGACGGAAAACCCGTCGAAATCCTGGACGAGCACATGTCGGCCGAAACCGAGTTGGCCAGTCTCCAATCTGCGGACGCACTCATCGCCATTCAGTCGGCCGAGGCCCGAGTTTTTGAACGTCTTCTACCCGAAAAGAAAGTTGTAGTTGCGCCGATGCCGGTGCGCCCTCAACCGCTGCCCGTGCCGACAGAACCAACCGTGCTTTTCGTCGGCAGCCAGCATGGCCCCAACGTTGCCGGTTTGCGTTGGTTTATTAAAGACGTCTGGGCGCACGTGCGCCAGAATACCCCTTCGGCCCGCTTATTGATTGCTGGCTCAGTCTGCCGGGAATTCGCTGCACCTCAGCCCGAAGGCGTGGAAGTTCTGGGTCGCCTGCCCGATCTCGCGTCGGCCTACGCCCGCGCCAGCGTCGTGATCGCGCCAATCCTTCAAGGCAGC
>Ga0302321_100002247_pt1 | contig 16591 bp, 18 predicted proteins | sample Fen_T0_1_FD_202505 | JGI IMG/M metagenome (GOLD analysis project Ga0302321, IMG submission 202505) | Peat permafrost microbial communities from Stordalen Mire near Abisko, Sweden - Fen_T0_1 | ecosystem: Environmental > Terrestrial > Soil > Wetlands > Permafrost | place: Sweden: Abisko...
TTGCTGGGCACCCGTAACCGGCACGTTTACGGGGACCTCGATTCAGGGACGGGCCCTAAAACTCGCCACGCGCGCCAAGTGTCCAGAGCAACGCGAGGGTATCGTCCGGGGCGCGGCCGCCGAGCGTGAAGTCGCGTAAGTTGGTTTTGAGCAGGTCGAAACCGACGGAGGCCGAAAAGCTCAGGAACAGCCCCAATACGCGCTGGCCAGGGCGGCCCTCGCGCGTGGCCAACGCACGCGCGCCAATCAGGTAGCTCGAAAGCGGCGACAGCTCGCGATCACCGCTCCAATATTGACCGCGAGGTCCGGTCTCGGGCTCGCCACCCGTGTAGTCATCACTCCAGAACAGCGCCTTGGTCTGGGTGTAGTAGCGGGCGCGCACTAGCAAGCGTAGCCAGGGCAGCATGTAGCGTTCGGCGTCGACTTCATAGGTTTGACCGAAGATGTCCCAGGTATCTCGGTACAAACGCGCACCAGCCGAAAACGCGGTCTCGAGGCCCCGCGCGTAGTACTTGCCACGCAGCCCCAGCGCACCTCGCGCCCGGTTTTCCGGGTGATTTTCCAAGGCTTGATCCCCCGCCGACGCGATCACCACCGAGCGATAAGGATTACCCAAAAAGCCGTGCTGGAGCGCCGCGCTGAGCACCATCTGCGTGGCGAACACCGGCGTCCAGGTCTGCGTCCAGCCGACTTGAAAGTTGTTCAGGCTGATGTCACGCGCGGCTCGCTTCTTGTCGTTGGTAAAGCAGCCGTGCGAGTTGTCCAGCGCGAGGCGACTCGAGGGCGCATCGGTCGCCACGTAGGCAGTCGTGCATACTTGGTCGAAGCCGTGCCCGTACGACAGTTCGATTTGCGTGTTCTTCTGGAAGAAGTCGGTGCCCGCGGAGATTGCAAAGGCATTCGAGCGGTAGTCATGCTCGGTGCCGTAGGTGTAGCTGCCGCTCAGGTGGGTGGAGGCGCGCGTGACCGCGAAACCGCCGCTCAACGCGTGGCGTGTGTCTGAAAAATGCGTCGCAGAGCTCACGATATCGACGTTGCTCAGTCGCCCGCCCTTCAGTGATTCGCTCGCACCAGACACGATATCTGCTTCGTACCCGCCGTGCACGGTGAGCCAATCGAGGGGCTTGACCTCGAGCGTTGCGCTTGGGTTCACGACCGTGAGCCCGCTGCGCTTGGAGGGCTCGACGAACAGAGCCGAACTCAAGTCGAGAGCAGCCACTTGTGCCTGCGCCGACGCCGCGCCGGCTACCACGGACAAGCCCATGAGCGCACTCAGCCAGCGGCGGGCAACCGGCCTCAAGGCCTGACAAGCCGTCCTCCGCGAACGGGCAACGCGATACGCGAAGGGGCGAAGCATCGTCGCGAGCACTGTCAATTGCAGCCGCAGCCGCCTCCGCGCACCGAACCGCCGCCAGTCGACCCCTCGCGATTGTCGAGCGCGTGCTCGAGAGCGCCCTGGTCAGCCGACTTGGCGTCGAACTGCATGGTCGGATCGGCCAGGACCGCGCGTTGCTCGGGCCGCACCGTGGCGCAGCCGGCACTGGCAGCCAGGCTCAACGCCCCGAACGACAGCCCCAGAGCTCTCAGTACCACGCTCCATTCGAGGTGTTTCATCGTCGATATGTCCTCAGAAATAGGTCCCGAGCCCAGCGATGTAGGTCTGCACGTTTTGATAGGCGTCTTCCGTGTAAAGCACCATGTTCGAGGCCTCGAGCCGAAACAGCACGCGCCAGCGCAAAGAGACGAGTAAGCCGCCACCCGCGCGTGCTTGGAACCAGTTACGCGCGGTGCGCACGTCCTGCTCGTCTTTGGGCGTCTCGTGCATGCCGCCAAAACCGATACTCACGAACGGCGCAATCGCCCAATCGGGCGCGAGGTTCAACGTGCCGGCCAGCCCATAAACTACGCGCCGACTGTCGGACTTCAACGACAGGCCGAGGAACGGTTCGAGAGCAATCGCCGGCGCGAGCACATAGGCGGGCTTCAGCTCGACGTAGCCGTCGCGATCATACACTCCGCCCATCAGCGCAAAGCCGGCATGCGCTTCTTGCAGTGCGGGCGGGGCGAAGAAGCCCGGCTTGGACGGCGCATCGGCTGCGCCTTCGCTGACCGCAACGGCCTCCACCGTGTCACCGAGGACGTACACGCTGCGACCATCGCCCATCGTCACCTGCAACCAGAAGCCGCTCGTTTCTCGAGTCTGAATCAAAAACGTCTCGCCGCGGCGCGCGCGGTAGATCACTCGGTGGGATACGCCCGGGCCGGCGCGCAACTCGGTCTCAGCGACGATTACCCGTGCGAAAGCGTCTTCTTCCTCCGTAGCGAGAGCCCGGCCAGGAGCTAGCGCAACGCAGAAAACGATGATGCTGGCTAATGCTCTCATTGATTCGAGAACTGCGTGGCCCACTGCCGAATTGCGTTCGCGTCCATCGAATTGAGCTCGAAGATTTTGCGCGGGTGGAACTGATTCAGCGTGGGCCGCTGCAAGAGCGGCGCGAGATCGGGGTCGCGCTTCATGCGCGCTTGTGAGGTTTGATAGTTGTGCTGGGCAGCTTCGGGGATTGTGTCGTCGGGCACGATCCCACCCCCGCAACTGTCGCCGACACGCGGCATGTAGTCGGTCAGGCGGTATGCGGTGGCGCTGAAGTGACAGCCTCCCTGGGCGTCACCTTTGCTCGGATCGCCAGTGCCGCAGCCATTCATGAACAGCACCGGTTCGACTTTGCAGTAGAAATAGTTCGGATCGAACACGATGTCCGTGAGCTCGAAGTCAGGCCCTCGCTCCACGGTGGTCGGGAAAAATCCTTGGTCGCCGCAGCCAGCGGTTAGCACAGCCGAAACAAGACCGAGGAGCGCGGGCAGCGTTCGCGTGATCGGCCGAATGAGACGACATTCCACGCCTGCCACGCTAACAAAACTCCCACACTCGCGGGCATGCGATCCCCTTGGCCATTCAGTCGGCCAGCATTTAGGGAGGCTTCACACCCACATAAATAACCTCCCTCGGTCGGAAAGGCTTGAACGCGGGGCGCTGGCCCGGTAACAGTTTGCCCCTCGCGCCGTGGCTGTGGCATCCTCACCTACATCAACTTACGTTTCGCACGCCCGCACTTAACTCGACGTCTTAATCCCCCGCTGAGCTTCAATAAACGCGCCCCGCGCCCTTCCGTCGGAGACCCGAGAATGAAGTTGAATCCGTGGTACCTCGTCGCCCCAATCCCGGTTGCACTGATGGCCGCCAATGGCCCATTCGGCGCGCAACTAGCAGTGCTGGGTGTCACGATTGGCATCTTTTTCGGCACCTTGGCCTTGGGCCGCCCGACGCCGGGTAACGCCACCACGACGAACCACTGACTCAGTCGGACAGCGAACCGCCGCGCTCGGGGTCGGGTGAACGCTCGCTCCGACTAAAGCGCATCGAAGATCTCTCGTTGCACGACGTCGAGGCGTTGCGGCTCATTCTGAGTGGCAGCTCCGTCATCGACTGGCACCGGCTGAATCTGCCGAGCCCCGAAGCAGCGCGCCGTTTCCTCGAGAACCACGAGTTGAATCTCGAGGTCCCCGGTGACCGCGCCTTCATTGAACACGTGAAGAAAGACGCGGTCAGTTACCTCAGGCGTCACTTCAAATTTGCGATTCCAAAGCCGGTCGAGGCCGCTGGAATCGAAGAGTTGATGCTGCTCGCATCCAGCTCCGGACACCGCCAACTGTGTGCCTGCACGATCTTGAAGACCGTGCAGATCATCAATCACATGGCCGGGCGCGAGCTGCTCTTCCGCTTACCCGTCAGCGATCGCGATCTTTTCCACTTGGTGGAGGAGAAGGTGTACCGCGTTGTAGGTACGATGCTGAGCGAGGGCTTTCCGATCACCGAGTTCATCGGCGGGCGCAAGAACCTGGACTCGACGTACACCAAGCTACTGTCCAAGCCGGAAGCGACCGCCGCGGCGCTGTACGACAAGCTGCGCTTTCGGATCGTGACGCGAACCCCTGAGCACGTGCTGCCGGTCCTACACTACCTGACCGAGCAACTGTTCCCGTTCAACTATGTCGTGCCGAAGCAGAGCACGAACACGATTTTCCATTTCCGGAGCTACTGCGACCAAAACCTGCACCTGGCGAATATGGTCAAGGATTTCCAGGGTCCAGTGGACGATGCCCTGCTGCCGACGGACAACCGCTTCAGCGCACCGACCTACCGGGTGATTCAATTCGTCACCGACGTGCCGGTCCGGGTCCCGCCGCATCTGATGGAACTTGCGCCGCCCGGCTCGGAAAACCTCGGGCCAATCGTATATATGCTGTGTGAGTTTCAAGTGCTCGACGCCGAGAGCGAAGCGGCCAACGAGACGGGTGAAGCCAGCCACGACGCGTACAAGCAACGCCAGCGTCAGGCAGTATTTCGGCGGCTTCGCCGTGGTTCTCGCGCTGCGTCTAAGCCGTAAAAATCGGATCGGCGGCGGAACGCAACCGCGTGCGCCCCGAAAATTCGACGTCCTGCCTCGGATTTAAGCCGAAAGCGGCTGAGCTCGCGCTCAAAATAGGATAGGAGGGCGCATGCGGCTTCACAGCGCGAAGGTGCCCCAGATTGCGGCCGAAATGGTCGGCGCGCTTCTTTCGGGGGGCGACGTCGAGAGCGAGTCCCCGAAGGAGGTCGGCCTCGACATCGCGTCGGTGCTCAACCAATACATTCGCGACGAACAAGAGGTCAGTGAGCAGGCCAAGGATATGGTCGCCGCCCGGGGTTTGCCGCAGACCGAATACAACCGTATCCGCAAGCTGGTCGCCGAAGAGCGCAAGATCAAGCTGGGCGAAGACGCCATCGACTACCTGCTCGATCAGTTGATCGAAATGCTGATGCACTCCGCCAACGTCGACGAAATTTTCGCCGAAGACTTCGTGCTCCGCCGAAAGATGCGCGACCCGCTGAGGCGCCAGTTCGCCGAGGATGAAGAGATCGAGCAGCAGATCCGCGGCCAGCTGAAGCACGTGCAAGAAGGCAGCGCCGTCTGGGAAGTCGAATACCGACGCATGACCGAGGAAATCAAGCGTCGCAAGGGGTTGTGAGACCGCGTGCGAAGCATGACGGGGTTTGGCGTCGGCGACGCGCCGCTCGGTGACGGGCGGGTCACGGTCGAGTTGCGCGCGCTGAACCACCGTTTTTTGGACGTGCGTGTGCGCTTGCCGGACGAGCTGATCGAGCAGAATTTTTTCATCGAGCAGCTGGCACGCGAAAGCCTGGCCCGCGGGCGCTTCGACATCGGCGTACGGCTCGAGGGGGCGGCGCTCCCACCACCTTTGTTTTCGATCGAACGCGCTCGCGCCCTCTACCGCGGCCTGAGCCAACTCCGGGACGAACTTGCTCCTGGGACTGATCTACCGATCACGGCGCTCACCGGCATGCCGGATCTGGTAACTACCCCGACCAGCGCCGATTCCGAGGGCGCGCGAGCGGCCCTCAAAGGTGCATTCGAGATTGCCCTCACCCGACTAGACGAGATGCGCGTGCAGGAGGGCTTGGCCCTGACCCGCGAGCTGCAGGCGCGACTCGACTCAGCGCGTCGTTTGCGCGCGACCATCTCCGCCCGTGGCGGAGAAATGTTGGACGGCTACCGTAGCCGGCTGCGCGAGCGCTTGGAACGGCTGCTCTCCGAGTCGGGGGTCCAGCTCGACCCATGCCGCTTGGAGGCGGAAATCGTGATTTTGGCCGACCGCAGCGACGTCACCGAAGAGCTCGTCCGCCTCGAATCCCATTTCGACCAATTTGCCCACCTGCTAGCCGCAGATGGCCCGGTCGGTCGCCGCCTGGACTTTCTGCTGCAGGAAATCGGTCGAGAATCGAATACCATTGGCGCGAAGAGTCAAGATGCGCCAATTGCCCATTTGGTCGTGGAAATGAAGGCAGAGCTCGAGCGAATTCGGGAGCAGGTCCAGAATGTCGAGTGAGGGTCCCCTACCGTTGATCGTGTCCTCGCCTTCGGGCGCAGGCAAAACCACGCTCACGGCTCGTCTGCTCAAAGAGATCCCGCAGCTCCGCTTCAGTGTTTCACACACCACTCGCAAGCCGCGCCAGAACGAGCAGAACGGGCGCGAGTACCATTTCGTCGATCGCCAACAGTTTCTACGCCTGATCGAGCAAGGCGCGTTTCTCGAATGGGCCGAGGTGCACGGCAACTTGTACGGCACCGGCAAAGCGGAACTCGACCGCGGCGAGCGCCCGCGCGGGATCATCTTCGACATCGACCACCAGGGGGCTCGTCAGATCAAGAGCGCGGAGCCGGACGCGGTGGCCGTGTTCATCTTGCCGCCGAGTATGGCCATCCTCGAGCAGCGCCTGCGCGGCCGCGCGAGTGAGGACGAAGAAACCGTGCAAAAGCGCTTTGGGGTCGCGCTCGGTGAAATCGAACATTATGGGATGTTCGATTACGTGCTCGTCAACGAAGAGATCGAAGAGGCCACGAAGCAGCTCGTGTCCATCTTCCGCGCCGAAGAATGTCGCCGCCATCGCGCCGCGCGTCACGCCGAGCGTCTGTTGGCCGAAGGCCGCGGCTTTGGCGGAATTAGACCTCCGTCATCGGGGGGTTCCCCCCCGTCCCGCTGAAGTGAGTTCCTCGGGGCTCCGTGGGGCCCCGACCCAAAGCGTTTTCCTTAGCCGCTAGAAAGCACAAGCATGATGACCAATAAGCCTCGCGAGCAAGCAGCCCCAGTTCTAATCGTTGGATCGATGGCCTTCGATGATCTCGATTTGCCCAGCGGTAGCGAGAGGGATGTCGTGGGCGGGTCGGCGACGTACGCCGCCTACTCAGCCGCGCTGTTCGCCCCGGTGCAAATCGTCGCTGTCGTCGGTTCCGATTTTCCGCAGGCCACCCTGACCGATCTCGGTCGCGCCGGCGTCGATTGCGCCGGTGTGGAGAAGGCCAACGGCAAGACCTTCCGTTGGGCGGGGCGCTATGCCGCGAACCTGGCCAGCCGCACCACGCTGGACACCCAGCTGAACGTGTTCGCTGATTTTCAGCCCAAGCTGCCGGCAAGCTTCACTACGACTCCGTTCGTGCTGCTCGGCAACATCCACCCAGCCTTGCAGCTGGAAGTGCTCGCACAAGCCCAAAAGCCACGACTGGTGGCGGCCGATACCATGAATTTCTGGATCGAGGGGGAGCGCAAAGTACTCGGCGAACTCCTGTCCAGGATCGATCTGCTGATCATCAACGACGAAGAGCTGCGTCAGCTAGCGGAGGACCACAACGTCAAACGCGCCGCCAAGAAGGTCTTGGCCATGGGCCCGAAGCGTCTTGTCGTGAAGCGTGGTGAGTGCGGCGCGATGCTTTTCGATGACCACGGCGCCTTCTTCGCCCCCGCCTATCCGCTGGAGAACGAAGTCGATCCGACCGGCGCGGGCGACACGTTTGCCGGTGCGTTGATGGGCTACCTGGCCAACGTCGGCGAGCTGGACGCGGGCGCCTTCCGGCGTGCCTTGATGATTGCCGGGTGTGTCGCCTCGTTCTGCGTAGAAGGCGTTGGTACGCGCTGCACCTCCAAGCTCACGCCCAATGCGGTCACGGCGCGCCTAGAAGAGCTGCGCAGCCTGGTTCAATTCGGTTGAGTTCGTCTAACGGCAGTCGCTTCGTGTCGAAGGACGTCGCCGCCGCGAGTTGAACTCCGAGAGCTAACGCCCAGTACGGAGCCCGGGCCAGGCGCATCGTGCACCCAAGGAGGACCGCTCTCTGTATGCCCCGGCGACAGGCGCCAACGGAGGGCGTTCAGGCGGCGCGGGCACGGCGGGCGCGCGCTGCGCTTCGGAGCGGCGCCTCGATGTGGGCTTCGCGGGCATCTTCGGTCACGACGCCCGTGGCCGGTCCGTCGTGCAGATTGCGCTCTTCCGAGATCAGCGCCAAAAGTTCTTTTTGGCTGAACAGGCCCGTCTCGAGCAAGACGCGCATGTAACCATCTAGGTAGCCGTGGGCGCGTGAGAGCTTGGCATATGCGACACCCTCGGTGCGCAAGCGCAAGACGTCCCGCAACATTCCGCGGAGGTTTTCGAGCATTTCGGTCTTCGACGCGCTGGCCATGTGGAAATGACTCCCTTCGGCCGCTTAACTCCCCAGTCGAGTCGCCGGCCTGGTCATGGGGTTACCTACGTTTTCGAGCGACGGCCAAGTTGTCGACTGCCTTTTCAGGCACTATGCTGAATGGGTCCGCAGGAGGACCCGCAAACCGTGGGCCTCCATGACGCGACGCATCAGGAGCCAGCCCATGAAACTCTCCATGTTCAAGTCGAAGATCCACCGTGCGACGGTCACGCACGCAGACTTGGCTTACGAGGGCAGCGTCACCATCGACGCAGACCTGCTCGACGCAGCGGGCATTCTGCCGTTCGAGGCCGTGCACATCTGGAACGCGACCCAGGGCACCCGGCTGATCACCTACGCGCTCGAGGGCCCGCGCGGCTCGGGCGCGATCTGCGTCAATGGCGCGGCCGCACACTTGAACAAGCCAGGAGACCTGGTGATCCTCGCGACCTTCGCCGGCAGTGAAGAAAAGCCGGGCCCTGTGCTCAATTCGCTTGGGTTTTCTCAAGCGCTGCTCTGAGCACCGACGAGAAGTGCGCCCGTGGAGCGTCGCTTCCTTGGCGCTCCGCCCGGCATTCGACTAAGAAGGGGCTGTTTCGAGCCCTGAACGATGCCCGACGTGCCGAGCCCTCCCAACGCGGTAACCACGCTTTCCCAGCACCCGCACGTCGAAAAACTGGCTGAGCTGGTGCGCTCGGTTGCCTTCGATGCTGCCGCCGCTCGGCGCTCGGACTTCGCGTCGCGCTTCCATACGGCGCCGCCGTCCACCGGCGGTAGCGTCGAAGTAACGATGGAAGACGCGGACACGCCGCTCGGCAACGCTCGAGCAGCCATGGAGCGCGGCATCGAGAACCCCGACGAGCAAAATTTGCTCGGAGCTTTGTTGGCATTGGGGGTGGCGCGCGCCCTGCCGGACGAGGTGGAGCAGCTGCAGACGATGGCCGCCAATTTGGTATGGCTCGCGGCACACACGCCCTGCAGCGCCCTCGAATTCTTGGACGACGCGCTCGGGGATCGCGCAGGCGTGATCTGGGAGGCGATCGCGCGCGTGGCACGCAATCCCGGTTTGAGTTCGCCGGACTTCGGTCATACTGAAGCGCTCGTAGCGGCCGCCGCGCTGTGTCGCAGTGAGTCCGACGTAGCGCACCGCGCTCGCCTACACTTGGGTCAAAACACCACCGACCCCGTGTTGCGCGCGATCCTGTCGGGTAGCGCCCCGCGCACCGAGCTCTCCGGCGAAATGCGTAGCGCACCGCTCGGTCCCGTGGTCACGACCCTGCTCGCACTGTCCTTATTGCTCTTCATAGGCAGGGGCTTGGCCCTGATCGCGCGCTTGGCGCTAGCCTATCGCAGGCCAGCAACGCTGCGCATCGGACCAAAGGGCCTAGAGCTCACGCATCGCATCGAGCTCATGGGGCGCGTGCTACGCGACCGCGCCACACTCGTGCCTCTGTCGAATTTGTCGCGTGTAACGCGCGAGGTGCGCTACGCACGGGTCGGCCTCTACGCGGGCCTGGCCGCCCTGGTCATCGGCACCTATTTCGGCGTCGGCCTGATCGTCGATGGCGTACGGGTCCCGGGCGGCTCACCGCCGCTGCTGGGAATGGCCGTCACGTGCATCATCGTCGGCTTGGGTTTGGATTTCTTGCTCTCCACCGCCGCGGACAGCGCGCGCGGCAAATGCCGGATCGTGATCGTGCCGCAAACCGGCAAACGCCTGTGTGTCGGCTCGCTGGATCCGAGCAGCGCCGACGCGATGCTAAATAGCATCGCCGAACACGCCCACGCCTAATTCGAAAGCGTTCGGCTCTCGCTCTGCGCTGGCAGACCACTCGCCAACCGCCGACCTCTCGGTGCGCGCGAAGCGCCGCACGCCTCGCGCCCCAGGCGCGGAAAGACAGCTCAGCCGCTTGCCCGGAACCAAAACGAGCGTGAAGTCTTAGTAGGCCGGATCGCGATCTGCGAATGAGACCACACACACGAAAGCCGCTTCGGAACACCCGAAGGTGTGGAGCCGGCGAAACCGGAGGACTACTGTTTCAACCGATCACGACGGTCGCCAAGCGGAACTGCCGATCACAACCCAAAGACAGCCCAGTCAACTGAACGCCTCGATTCGAAGGGTCAACGTCCAGCCGAAGGAACCGGGCCAGCGCGGCGCGGCGCACGGTCCGAAAGGAACGCGCTGGCCATGTCGAGCGCGGTTTGCAGTTGATCTGCCGTGACGCTGGCAGTGCCGTGAATCATCTTGTCCTCGGACGTGAAGCCCACGTGCTCGATGAAGCGATGCGACGACTGACCGAGTAGCGATCCAAGGAAGCCCAGGTTCAGCTGGGAGAGGGCGTTCGCGGTGCGCGTCAGATAGGCGGCATCTTCGCTTGCGGTCTCGGCACTTTCGTCCTCCGCTTCGACCTCGGCCATGGCTCCGCCATCTGCGGTAGGCGTAATCCGAACCCGCGCCCATTTGATCGACTCGGGCACCTTGATCGGCAGGCCGAGAAACGCCCGCGAAGGCGTGGCAAGATAGATCATCGCGGCTTCTGGGCCCTTGCTGGGCCGCAGGGTGAGCTGCTTGCCAGCGGCGGCAGCAGCCACATAGGCGCTCGGCGGTGTGACGACCACGGTCTGCGCGTTCGCGATTACGAAGCGGCGCTCTGCGCCGTCGGCATGCGCGCTTGCCACGGGCACGCTGGCGTCCAGCCATTGTCCGCCTTGTTGGTCGGCGCGCACCAATAGATCGAGGGCAGCGTGCATCTTGGCTGCCGGCAGGTGGTGCCTGAGAATCGCCACCACGTTGCTCGAATTCCTGAGCTGCGGACCGACGATGTAGATCTGGTCGATGTCCTTGATCGGGTCGATCCCGGCTGGCCCGAAGAAGTCACGCCATTGATAGAGCGAACCGAGTAGCGGCCCGATCTGCTTGCCGAGCCGACTTCCGCGGATCTTATCGGTATAAAGAGTGATCCGCACGTTGGCATTGGGGTCCGCGACGCGCTTCACGCCAGCCACGACCGAAGGATCAGCAAGTGGCTTTGCGCCAGCGTCAGTTGGCGCCGTTCCGGCATCTGCGAGCGCGCCAGCGTCGCCCGCGTCCGCCAGCGTGCCCGCATCGCTCACAGTTTTACCGGCATCGGCGACCCCCGCTTCTGCTTCGGCGTCCGGAGTGTCTGCATCGGGCGCGCCGGCGTCGACCACGACTTTGGCCGGGTCGGACTTTTTCTTGGGCTTAATGACAACGACAGGCTCACCTGGGCCCACGGGCTCGGCGGCAGCAGGCTGTTCGGGCGCACTCGCGGGCGGGCCTTCGTCTTCGATCAAATCGATCGGGATGCCGGTGATGGGCGGTGAATCGACGTCCTCGGTGCGCGGCGACCACAGGCTGAGCAAACCGGCCAGCGCCGCCCAAGGGGTGAGCGGCACGTGCAACAAAACCGAGACCACCAGCAGCTTGGCGAATCGGCCATTGCTCGTGTCGGCGGGGCCGCGCGGGTGCGTCTTCGAGTCCACGGGCGGAACATAGCTAAAGCACGCTCGACCGGCGAATCCGCCGGCTTTTGCGCTGGCACGGGGCTCGCAAAGCCGGCCAGGCAGTCACATGAAAAACACCGAGAAGTGGATCGCTCCCGCCGGCTGTGGAAAGAACCCGGGGAAAGCCTTGCCCCTGATGCCACGACCCCGCGCCAGATCCAGAAACGCTCGATCCCTCATTTCGGCGCTGCTGCTCGCCTCTTTGGCCGGTTGCGACCGGACGCCGCCGCCTGGAGCGGAAGCCGCCCCAAGCACTGGCAGCACTGCCACGACCCGACCCCAGGCGGGCACCCCGACGCTGCCCAAGGAGCTGGTAGCCGGGCCAAAAGCGACCGGCCTGGCCAGCGCGCCGGCCGCCCCCGCGGGCAGCGAGGGTGCACCCGGAGTTGGACCCGCAGTTCCGCCCGTTGACTACAAAGGACCCTGGCTCGCCATCACCGCCAGCGCCGCCGGCGTGTACGGGGAGCCGAGCTTCGAAGGCAAGAAGCTCGGCTACATCAGGAACGGCGGCCGCGTGGCGGTCGAGGCCAGCACGGTCTCCAAAAAGAACTGCACGAGCGGCTGGTACAAGCTGCTCGGCGGTGGCTTCGTGTGCGGCAACCTGGGCACCACCGATCTCAATCATCCCGACGTGAAGTTCGCCACCCAAGCGCCGAACCTCGACGAAATATTGCCCTACCCGTACGCGCGCAACGGCAAGAACGGCACGCCGCTCTACAAGTCCGTACCCTCACGCGAGCAGATGGAAAAGTACGAACCGTACTTGAAGCCCAAGGAGGAGGCCGCGGCAGGCGACGACGAACGCAGCGCGAATAAGCGTAAGGAGAACAGCGCCGACGCGGGCGTGCCGAGTCTGCTCCCCGCGCGCCTCGACGCCGCTCTGGCCGACGCGGGCGTGGCCTTGCCCACGGCCCAAGAAACCGCCGATCCGGAGCCGGAAAAGCCCTGGTGGCAGCGCGACGACATGAAAGATCGAATGCACGAGCTGAAGCTCGATCAGCTGTCCGAAGATGCCGACGCGATCTTGGCCAAGCGCATGGTCAGCGGCTTTTACGTCGCGGTCGACAAGACGTTCCGCTGGAACAACCGCTCTTGGTACAAGACCACGCGCGGACTCGTCACGCCGAGCGATCGCTTTTGGCAGACCACCGGCTCCAAGTTCAAAGGCGTCGAGCTGACCGGCGACTGGAAGCTACCGATGGGCTTCGTGTTCGGTGGGAACAAGAGCATCTCGAGCTACAGCATCGACGGCGACACAATCAAACCCGCCAAGACATACGAACACTTTGCGCCCGTGCAACTGACCGGTAAAGAGCAAGAATTCCACGGCACGAAGTACGCGGAAACGGGCGACGGCAGTTGGGTCAAGCGAGCCCAGATCCGGAGCACGAGCCCGGGCCCCCTACCCGTGGAGCTGAAGCCCAATGAACGCTGGATCGACGTCAACCTGAGCACTCAGACCGTGGTCGCGTTCGAGGGCGACAAAGCGATCTACGCGACCTTGATCTCGAGCGGGCGTGAATCGAAAATCAAAGACAAGGACCACCGCACCCCGACCGGCGAGTGGCGTATCCGTGAGAAGCACATCACGACCACGATGGACGGCGATGGCAGCGCCGCCGGCGATCTGCCCTACAGCATCGAAGACGTGCCCTACGTCATGTACTTCTTCCGCTCCTACGCGACACATGGTGCCTTTTGGCACTCGAACTTCGGCTCACAGATGAGCCACGGTTGCGTGAACCTGTCGCCACTGGACGCCAAGTACCTGTTCTTCTTCGCCGACCCGCCCCTACCCAAAGGGTGGCATGGGGTGCACGCAACGGATGCCAGCCCCGGTAGCCGAGTGGTCGTTCATTTGTGAAATATTCGGGCCACTTTTCGCGCATAAATAGCGAGACCGAGGAACGCCTCTAAACTTTCCCGGAAAGCGGTCGGATGGAATTGACGCGTCCCTGTGACAGGACCATCACCACGCGGCCATGGATCAGTTTTCGGCTCACCTCGATCGCGGATGGGACCTCGTGCAGCGCGGGGACCCACGTGGCGCAGAACTGTCCGCGCGCCGTGCGCTCGAGATCGATAGCCAATCGCCCGAGGCGTACAACTTGCTCGGCTACGTCGCAGCGCTCAAGGGCGAGTTCGACGAAGCCACGGAGCACTACCGCCAAGCGATCACGTTAGACGACACCTACCTCGAAGCCATGCTGAACGCGGCCGAGGTGTACGTGCATCCGCTTGGTGATTTCGAAGAGGCACTCTCGCTCTGCGACCAAGCCCTGGATTTGGCGGAGACCGACGACGAAGTCGTCGATGCGCTGCTGCTCAAGTTCGACGCGCTGCTCGGCAAGGGTGAAGCCGATGCTGCCAGCGAACTGTGCCGCAAGTTCCCGGAAGGCCCGTTCGAGAACCCGAACCACACCTTCTTGGTCGGTCGCGCGCTATATGAAATCGGCGACCTCGATCGCGCCTTCCCGCTGATTGACGACGCGGTCAAGCGCAACGCAAAGAACGCGGAAGCCTGGTACTACTTGGGCCTCTTGCGCGACGAACGCGGCGATTCACACGGAGCCACCGCGGCCTTTCTGGCCTCACGTGATTTGGATTTGGAGCTGGGCACGCCGCCTTGGTCGCTATCGCGTGAAACGTTCGAGATGACCGCGCGCGGCGCGTTGGCCTCGCTGCCCGAGGAGCTGCGCCGCTTCGTGCGCGAAGGCGAAGTGTACGCAGCAGACGTCCCGGGCGTGGAAGTCGTGGTCGACGGCGTCGATCCCCGCGCGCTGCTGCTACTCGACGGGGTGAACGCCGGCGCTACGGTCGCCACGATGACCGCGCGCGTGTTCGTCTATCAGCGCAACGTCGAACGCCTCGCGGGCTCGATCGAGCACGTGGCGGCCGAAATCCGAGCCGCGCTCGAACGCGAAATCAGCGCGACCTTCCTCGAACCGGAAGGCCCACTTGCAGTATCGCAAAAGACGCTGAACTGACAGCGCGCGCTACGCTGCGCGCGCTGCCAGTTGCTGGGCAACCGATTCGAGCAGCACACGTGCGGGGCCCGGCTGCACGCTGCGCAAGGCCTCGACCGCGGAGCGCGTGTGGTCGCTCGCGCGCCGCCGCACCTCTTCACAAGCTCCACTCTCCACGACCGCGCGGCTAACCAAGGTCACCGACTCGCCGTCACCGGCGTAGATGCGACGGAGCGGGTGCACGAGCTCTGGCATCCGCGCCACCGCCAGCACGAGCGGCAAGGTCAGCTTGCCCTCGCGCAGATCCGTGAGCAGAGTCTTTCCGGTGTTGGAGCCTGAATAGTCGAGCACGTCGTCGACCAGCTGGAAGGCGATGCCGAGCCGCTCACCGAAGCCAGCCAGGCGCTCTTGATCTTCCAAGCTGGCGCCGGCCAGACGCGCGCCGGTCCGAGTGGACCACGCGAACAGCGATGCGGTCTTGTCCCGCAAAATGCGTTCGTAGGTTGCTTCCGAGACGTCCAGCTCGCTGCGCCCACGAAGCTGCACGATCTCACCGTCGACTAGGCGTCGCAGCGTGGCGATCAAGTCCGGCATAATCTCGGGCGCGTGCTGCTGGGTGCGCTGAAGTGCGTGCACCAAGAGCAGATCGCCACCCAGCACGCTGATCGCGTTCCCCCAAGCCAAGCGCGAGGTCGGCACGCCGCGCCGCTCCATGCCCTCGTCCACCACATCGTCGTGGAGCAACGTAGCGGAGTGGACCAACTCCGAAACCACCGCCATTTGGCGCACCGCGGGAGTCACTCTTCCGAAGCAGGCAGCGCTGAGCATCAGCGCCATCGGCCGAACGCGCTTACCGCCGCGCGTCACCAGATGACGGGCCGCCAGGGTGGCGGGGATTTCGCCCTGATCCACCGCTCCCGACAAGGCCGATTCTATCCAGCGTAGGTCGTCCGCCAACAGGTCTTGCACGCTGGCGATGCGATCGGTCACGCGCTCGTCGGTGCCCTGCGCTTCGGCTGCGCGACCGAGGATTTCCGCGGCGGCCTCAGCGGGCATATCGGGAACCTCTTCGAGTTTCTGAGTTTTCAAATCTTTGTGAAACTACTATGAGGCAGCCCCTGCCGGCGGTCAACGGCTCAGGGGGCGGCCGTTCGGCCGAATTTTACTGAGTGACCGATTGTCGCGGACCCGGAATTGACGAGACAGTGAAGCGCAGGCACATGCTCCCGCGCCCATGGTCGCCAGCAAGCCCAGCCAAAGTCCCGGCCAACGCCTCGGGCGTCGGCTCGGGATTGCAGTTTTTGGCCTGATTGTGAGCGGTGCGACGGCCACCTGGACGATTCAGATCCTGTATGCGGTTTTCGCCCCCCCGGTCTTGTCGATGGCCAAAGAGTGCCGCGCTGGCACTCGTGACCTACTGACTGCGGTGCGCCGAGCCAGCCTGGCTGCCGCCGCCGAGAGCGGTGACGAGCGCGCCGCCCTCGGCCGCTTCCGGGCCGCGCTCGAGCCAGAGTGGAGCACTCGCGCCAGTCTCGACTCGGTTTGTAAGGGAGACCGTCAGGCCCAGGCTGCCTTGGCCGAGATCGACGCGCTCCGCTATGCGGAGGAGCACGCCGTGCGCTATGAGGCAGTAGGGCTCGCTCCCCAAAGACGGCGAGTGCAAGCCCTTTACCAGTTCGAAAGCGATGGGCCCAAGCGCCCCGCCCCCCTTGAGGTTTTGCTCGATGAGCACTGAAACGACCACAGAAGCTGAAGCCCCGCCTCCGACGTTCGACAGCCTGCCGTTATCCGCCGAGCTGCGGCGCGCGATTGACGAACTCGGTTACACGCATCCGACACCCGTGCAGCGGGCGGTGTTCGAACCCGCGGTACGCGGCGCTGACTTGGTCGTGCAGGCGCAGACGGGCACCGGCAAGACCGCGTCGTTCGCGATGCCGCTGGTCGACTCGCTGGTGAAGCGCAGCGTCAACGTCGTACAAGCGCTGATCTTGTGCCCCACGCGCGAGCTCGCGCTGCAGGTCAATCGCG
>Ga0302321_100002249_pt1 | contig 16585 bp, 11 predicted proteins | sample Fen_T0_1_FD_202505 | JGI IMG/M metagenome (GOLD analysis project Ga0302321, IMG submission 202505) | Peat permafrost microbial communities from Stordalen Mire near Abisko, Sweden - Fen_T0_1 | ecosystem: Environmental > Terrestrial > Soil > Wetlands > Permafrost | place: Sweden: Abisko...
TCTTCAGGGTACGAAAGGAATGGTACGTAAATATCCCGAGGAACATATTGCGCTTGGAGAAGAGTGGGCAAATGAAGCCAGAATGAAAGAACTTTATGAAAAGTACTCGCCTGAAATTATTAAAAGAGTTGGAGAAATGGCTAAAAAAGTTGGTGGCCATGGAGGAATGGATTTTATAATGGATTGGCGTTTAATGGATTGTTTAAGAAATGGGTTGCCACTCGATCAAAATGTTTATGACGGTGCCCTCTGGAGTTCGATTGCTCCGCTTAGCGAGTGGTCAGTAGCTAACAGGTCGCAATCAATTGATGTTCCGGATTTCACCGGTGGTTCCTGGAAAACAAATAAACCCCACGGAATAAATCTTGAAACCGGCGGTACAACAAAAGTACTTGATCTACCTGAACCTATGGAAAAGAAATAATTAACATGATGAAGTAAGTTGCATCGAACCCAGCAACCAGCAACCAGTTAATTCTTAAGCAGTTCCTTTACTTTTGCAAAATCAGGATGAGTTATTGCTCTGTCTTCAAGCAAATCGATCGAGTGTTTAAAAACCTCTCTATAGGTGGTGAAGTTATCAATGCTGCTCACTGGTTTGTTTTTAAACTCCTTTATTAACATTTCCGCTTTATCGTACTGATTGTTAAATATATATGAAATTGGAAGCAGGAAATTGATTTCTATATTGGTGCTGTCTGAAAGTTGTGCTTCCTTAATCGACAGAAGAGCCAGTGCGAATTCTTTTTTTTGTATGAAATCAGAGGCAATATAAGAACACCATCTGCTGATGTCTCTCTTTTCCGCTTCGGGAAGGTCAGGACAAACCAATAATTTATCACAAATTCTGATGAAGCAATCGGGGATTCCAAGCTGGTTAAGAGTTTGATCATTCTTTGCACAGATAATACAGTAAGCATAACCGGCAAGTGTAAGATCATCAACTGATATAAAACTCAGGACTTTATCATTTATTTTTGCGATTTCTTCCTTCGTCTGATCAGTCGGATTTGCGTCATAACTATAGATACTTGCTCTTAAAAGATTAAAAAGGTACTCCTTTTTTCCCGGATTTTCTTTTAATAATTTGTTATACAATTCTACAGCATAATTTAAATATTTGCTTTTCTCACTCATTCCACTCTGTATAGCTTCATTGACATAATATTGTGATGCCTGCAGTAATACTTTCTCGTTATCAGAGCTTCTTATATTATAGATATCAGTTATGTTATACTCAAGTTTATCAAATGCACTGAGTTTTTCATATTTATCAATCCTGTTATAATTACTATAAGACATTTTTATCGGATACAATCTTATGCTGCCATTGTCCATTCCTATCAGAATGCTCTTTCCGTCAGGTGAAAATGCGACGCTAGTCACATATGATTTATACCCTGAAAAAACCTGATCAATATTTCCATTTATGTCCCAGAGAATAGCCGTCTGGTCAGCTGACCCGGTCAGAATTTTTTTACCGTCAGACGAAAAAGCAACAGAAAATATTGAGGTAGTATGTCCTTTAAATACCTTCAATAGTTTTCCTTTTAAATCCCAAAGCCTGGCGGATGGATCAGAACCAAATGATCCGGTCAGAAAACTTAATCCGTCTGGTGAAAATGCTACAGAATTGATAGCGCTTGATTGCCCTTTTAAAGCAGTCAACAGATTTCCATTCATGTCCCATAACCGGGCGGAATAATCGCTGGAACCTGTCAGAATTGTTTTACCATCGGATGAAAATGCAACCGAATTAACAGTTGAGTTATGTCCCCTGAGAATTGCGAGTGCATTCCCATTTATGTCCCAAAGCCGGACAGTTGCATCTCTATATCCTGTTAGAATTTTCAGACCATCGGGAGAAAATGCAACACTTGTCACTGCCGATTTGTGTCCTGAAAAAACCCTGATCAGATTTCCTTGTAAATCCCATAACTTTGCAGTACCGTCGCTTGACCCGGTGAGTACTTTTAGACCGTCAGGCGAAAATAGGGCATCATAAATACCATTTCTGTGCTCCGAGAAAATTTTAATAGTATTTCCGTTAATGTCCCAGAGTCGTGCGGTATTATCTAAAGAACCTGTAAGGAATTCCTTACCGTCTCTGGAGAATTTAACGGATGTGATTCTTCCTTTGTGTCCATTAAAAACCTGGTTAAGATTTTCATTCAGATCCCAGAGCTTTGCTGTACAGTCTCCCGAACCTGTAACAATTTTAGTGCCATCTGGTGAAAAAGCAACTGCCTTTACCTGAATAGTGTGCCCCTTGAATTCTTTGATTTCGTTTCCATTCAGGTCCCAGAGAACAGCGTAACCGGCGCTGGCACCGACAAGGATTTTTTTCCCGTCGGGTGAAAAAACGACATCATTAACTTCTCCCGGAAACCCACTGAATATCCGGAGTAATTTCCCGTTGAGATCCCAAATTTTTACCGTTTTATCACTCGATCCGGTGAGGATCATTTGTCCATCCGGTGAAAAAGCAACTGTATTGACATAGTCCTGATGTTTGCTTAAAACTTTTAACTGTTTCCCTTTTAAATTCCATAGTCTGGCAGTTGAGTCTGAAGACCCGGTCAGAATATTCTGCCCGTCGGGCGAAAAAGCAACTGCAGTTACTGAAGATAGATGACCCTTAAATTCCTGAATTACATTTCCTTCAAGGTCCCACAGACGAGCCGTTCTGTCTAATGATCCGGTAAGTATTTTCTTCCCGTCAGGAGAAAAGGCGACAGAATTTATCCCATTGCTATGACCTTTAAAATCTCTGATTACCTTGCCATTAATATCCCAAAGCCTTGCAGAACGATCTGATGAACCTGTCAGAATTGACCTGCCATCAGGGGAAAAAGCTACGGAATTCACATATCCTGAATGACCAATAAACATCTTAATCATATTGCCATTCAGGTCCCATATTCTTGCGGTGGCATCCCCCGATCCGGTAAGAATATACTTGCTGTCAGGAGAAAATGCTACAGAACCTATTGCATCTTCCTGTTTTGCAATTGCATCTTCCTGTTTTGCGATTAAAGTATAGAAAGTATTATCCGAATATATTCGTTTAATATTGCTCCTGATACTCAGGTTGTCTGAATCAAGTGAATAGGCATATTCGGCGAGCCTTATTCCCTTTGTAGGATCATGAATAGCAATATTGGTTGCAAGTAAGTTATATTTTTCAGCTAGTGCCTTAATTTTTAGACCTTCCGCTCTGTTGCGTTCTTTTAATGCCCATACCGAAAAAACAGAAAGTAAAAAAATTATAGTTATTCCTGCTGAAACTATAATATTCCTTTTCCTGTTCCTATTCCTGTTAAAAGTCTCCCTGCTTTTCCCGATAAAGCCGGTAAGTTCTTCGGAAAGCGAGAGTCGTTTTTCGAAAGGGTCGATATATTTAAGATCGTCTTCAGAGAGCAGGACTCCGTGTTTTGTCCAGAAGTAGTGTGCGCTTTCGATGAACTGCCTGACTTCCAGAATTTCCAATTCAGCAGCGGATATTTTTTCAAAGATCTTGGCAGCCAAAGCATCGTGACGCAGTTCATAAAATCCATTTTCATTTTTGTCACACAATATTCTCAATTGAACAAGTGAGCCGATAATGTCAAGAACGTCTTTCTCCCTGACATATTCTCCGAGAGTGCTTGCGTAATCTTTCACCTCAGCGAGATTTAACATCCGCTTGGTACCCTTGTAGGAAACGAATGATTTTAATATTGCCAGTGCTGTCGCTGGTTTGGCAGACAGGGCGATCTGATCATCAAGAAAACTTCCAAGAAGATCTGAAACATCTCCTGCTTTTTCAATTAACAAAGCATTAAAGAGAAGAGGTTTATGACTGTTTTTATCATCTTTTTCACTCTTAATCGCAAAGTCAAATATACGGTCAAGAAAAACCTGAAGCCAGGTAAGTTCTATACCGGGGCTGTCGGGATTGAGTTTTCTGAGAAGACTTTCTGCAAACCCGGCCTCCACCTGAATGTCAGAAATGGTGCATGAACCATTTATTGCATCTATTGCATTGGTGCGGTTCATTTTTTCAATCCGAAGCCTGTTCGAGAGGAAATTTGGGATGTACTTTTCAAACTCCGCGACATTTGAAAAGTACTCTTCGCGTATTATGAATATAAATCTGCAATCTATGTCCGATTCGAGCAGTACTTTTACAACCTGGATCAGGCTCTGTTTTTCTTCTTTTGTGCCGAATATGAATAGCTCCTCAAACTGATCGAATATGAATAATAACTGCTTACTTCTGTCATCTGATATCTCTCTTATGGCTTTTTTAAATAGGAGAGCTGTCAGTAATTGCCGGGGAGATGAGTCTTCCAGTAAATTCTGTATAGCTTGCGACAGACTCTCAAGTATGCTGTCTGCGCGGCGGATATAGATCGGAAGATGTTCATTTTCATTAAGTTTATTAATTAAACCGCAATTGACGAGTGAAGACTTGCCGGTACCCGATTCTCCATAAATCAGCAATACCTTGCTCTCAAAAAGTCGCCGGTATAACTCATCAATTTCCTTTTCACGCCCGAAAAATATTTCGCGATCTTCTTTAGTATAGGAATCGAGGAATTTGAATGGTGATTTCATATATGATTATCTTATTTTTGTTCTGTCACATGTACCATCTCTCTATTGAACTTCAGAATACTTTGGTTTTCAGATAGTTTGAGCTTAACCAAGACGGTTGCAGATTGTTGTGCTAACCAGAATACTGTAAAATAGCAGAGGAATAATATTAAATTATGTCCGGGCATAATTACTACAAAATAAGGAGAAATACAATGAACAATCTGACATTAATGTGTTTATTAATCTTAAGTTTTATCATTCTGTCCGGATGTTTTGTATTTCAGGAATTTGTAATATTGTCGAAAGATTTCTTTGAATCCCCGCGAGCGCATTCTCGGTTGCTTGCTGAGGAGTCAGCGAGCATTGAGAAATTACCTTAGGGGATCGAAGATTCTTCGTAGCTTGCTGCGAAGATCTTCAATATGATTATACCGCCGGTTAATTCATTATAAAATAAATGGTAAAATATCATTCCGGAACAATAAATATGCTTTTGCAGGGATCAAACTCTTACATAAAAAGATTAATTCTTGAGGGCGAACACCAGCAGCTGGATTTCAAATTTGAAATTTCTGATTCCAGAAAAATTGCCAAAACTCTCGTAGCTTTTTCTAATACTGATGGGGGTACTCTGCTCATAGGCGTCAAAGATAATGGTAACATAGCCGGGGTTCGTACTGATGAAGAATTTTTTATGGTACAGGCAGCTGCAGGGATGTACTGCAAACCCGAAATAGAATTCGAATCTAAACGATGGATTGCAGATGGAAAAACTGTACTCGAAGTTAAAATACCGAAAGGTAAGAACTATCCTTATTTTGCAGAGTCGGAGCCGGGTAAATGGCTGGCATATATCCGTGTGAAGGATGAAAATATTCTGGCAACAGCTGTTCATCTTAAAGTCTGGAAAAACAAGACTCACGACAATGGCATATTGATAGAATATAGTGAGAAGGTTAAGAAGCTTTTAGAATATCTTGAGTTAAATCCATCCATCTCAATTTCGAAATTCTGCCGGACCGCATTCCTTCCGAAAAGTGCTGCTGAGAATATTCTGGCTGATTTAATTTATTTTGGATTGATTGAAACTGTCTACGAGGACCATCATTTTATCTATTGCTTAAAAAGCAGGAATTGGACTGACCCTTCACGTTTTTCCTGACCATCACCCGAATAAGTATTTGTTTCAGACTAGTCGGATTTTTAATACGAATTAGTTGCCATCCGTATAAAGAGAAAGATTATTTTCTATTTTTGTGGTCATAAAATTGCTCTCACTATAAGGAATAATATTGTAAATAGTTCTTTTTGAATGAATTACAATTCTTAAATTTGTTGTCTGGCATTAAGTTACTCATTGACAACATAAAAAACACTGAGAGTTTATGTTATTTATACTCATGATGAATGCTGTATTGTTTCTTATCATTTTATCCCTGACATTTCTGGTTTTTTTTATACCCAAGTCTTATAAGTACTACTATACTTTGTTACTGCTTACAGGTGCTATTGTTTTAAGCTCGGTATGGTGTTTTAAAGTTTTTTCAGGAAACTGCCAGGTACTGGATATACATCTTGAATTGCCGGCTTTCCGAAACACTCTGATCCTGATAATCGACAGGCTTTCTGCATTTTTTATATTTGTAATTAATTTAACTGTTTTCGTCGGTTTTCTCTATGCAAAAGGATACCTCAGGCCATATTATCAAAACAAAAATTCCCTGTCCTTTTCAATACATTTTTTTTCATACTTATGGCTTTATCTGTCAATGATAATGGTGGTGATGATCCGTGATGGTCTGACATTTATCATTGTTTGGGAAATCATGGCCCTGTCATCGTTCCTGCTGGTTATTTTTGAAGCAGAGGATCGAACCATATTGAAAACAGGTATAAGTTACCTGATACAGATGCATGTAGGCATGTTTTTTCTATTGATTGCTTTTTTATTGGTCGGTAAAGCTACAGGGCAAATGAGTTTTGATGCTCTTAGACTTTATTTCTCGAACCACTCAAATTTTTTACTTTTTATCCTGTTTTTTATTGGTTTTGGCATAAAGGCGGGTTTTATTCCTTTGCACACCTGGTTACCAGAGGCACATCCTGCCGCCCCGTCGCATGTATCGGGAGTGATGTCGGGCGTGATGATAAAAATGGGTATTTATGGTATTCTGAGAGTTTTGATATCAGTTCAAAACGATCTGCTTTTGATAGGTATTACAATACTGGCTATCTCATTGATATCAGGAATTCTTGGTGTTATGATGGCTATTGTGCAGCACGATCTTAAACGTTTGTTAGCATACCATAGCATTGAAAATATAGGTATCATAGGTATCGGAATAGGATTAGGGGTAATTGGTATGGCGACTAATAATACTCCATTGAGTTTACTTGGTTTTAGCGGGGGTTTACTTCATGTTTTTAATCATTCCTTGTTTAAATCACTTCTCTTTTTTAATGCCGGATCAATATATCATGCCATGCATACACGAAACATTGAACAAATGGGTGGCTTAATGAAGAGTATGCCATACACTGCAATACTATTCCTGATAGGTTCTCTGGCTATCTGCGGCTTGCCACCGTTCAACGGTTTTATTTCGGAATATCTGATCTATATTGGCATGTTTAAAAGCCTGTCCGTTGCCAGTTTATTTCAATCTGTTATAATTCTGGGGACTATTGTCGGGCTGGCTCTTATTGGCGGATTGGCAATATTCTGTTTTACAAAAGCTTTTGGAATTGTATTCCTTGGGGAACCACGTTCAGAAAAAGCAAAAATGGCAAAAGAAGTCAGTAATGATATGATTTTCCCTCAATATATTACTATTTCTTTTATTGTTATTATAGGATTGGCATCGGTTCTTTTTGTGAGACCTGTATTTGATATAATATCCCGGGTATTCAATCTTACTGATATTACTCTTATTGCAGGCGCCTCTATCAGTAACCTCACCCAAATAAGTCTTCTTAGCGGCGTATTTGTCATTACAACTGTTATTTTACTGGTTTACAGGCATTATCATCTTAAGTCGCGACAAATTTCTTATGGACCCACGTGGAGTTGCGGCTATTCGGCCGGCACATCTAAACAACAATATACGGCCACATCTTATGCCTATAACTATAATCATATAGCAAAACCTGTGCTTCAGACAAAAAAGATAATGAGAGACATCAGGGAAGATGAAATATTTCCCGATAAGAGAACTTTTGAGTCACATAGTGATGATATTTTTAAAAAGTTGTTGATTGACAAGCCTGTTAATTGGTTTTCGAATCTCCTGAAAAAGATTGCGGTAATGCAGACCGGACAGATTCAACATTATATTTTATATGCATTTGTTTATATGTTACTTGTATTTTTATTGACCTACTTCAACATCATTTGACAATGATAGGATTGATTTTAATTTTAATTTCAGCTTTTTTCTTTCCCGGTGTTATAGTACGGACAAAAAGCATCACATCAGGACGAAGAGGTCCGGGTATATTTCAGCCGATTAAAGAAATTGGTGTGCTTGTGAGGAAAGGCAGCGTTTTCAGTAATACGACAGGATTAGTATTTCAAATAGCTCCCGTTATTTCTTTGTCAGGCATTATTTGTGCATTGCTGGTGATACCTTTTGCAAATCAGACTGCAATTATATCATTTGAGGGTGATTTCGTATTTTTCTCTTACCTTCTTGCATTTGGTAAGTTTTTTGCAATAATTGCCGCTCTCGATACCGGTAGCAGTTTTGAAGGAATGGGGGCTAATCGCGAAGCATTTTTCTCCATGCTGGTGGAACCGGCATTTTTTATCCTGCTGGCCACTTTTGCCATGTTTACCGGTTATACATCTTTCTCAGATATTTTTAGTCATTTTTTTATTACAGGGAATGATTATGTATTGATATACAGTATTATAGGATTCTATTTATTTATTCAGATTGCAATGGTTGAAAACAGCAGGCTTCCTGTTGATGACCCAAAAACACATCTGGAACTCACTATGATCCATGAAGTGATGATACTTGACAACAGCGGTTTCGATAAAGCATTGATTCATATAGGTTCGTATTTGAAGTTTTCAATTTATGGTGCTTTGATGTATAATGTAATTGTTCCTGCGGCATGGAACATCTTTCTACAGATCGTTCTATTCATGGCAGTTCAGATAATATTTGCAATAATCATAGGTCTGATAGAATCTTTTAGGGCACGGAATAAAATGAATCTAAATCCTAAATTTATTTTGACTATTTCTGCAATCGGATGGATAGCATTTGTAATAATCTTAATATTGACTGATAAAATTTAGAATTATAGAATGGTAAATTACCTGATAGTTTTGTTCGCTGTAACTCTTGTTTACTTTGCTTCTGCCGAAAGATTAATAATTTATACAAGGCTGGTTGGACTGCAGGGGTTATTACTGTGTGGTATTGCTATATTTGAACTAAAAGAGGTCAATACTGCCAACCTGATTTTTATTGCTTTTGAATCGTTGGTTTTTAAGGCTATATTGATTCCATATTTATTGGCAAGGATCATCAACCGTTCAGGTGTGACAAAAGTGCATCATTTAGCAATGCCCGGATTTTATTCACTTATCTTATCAATTTTTGCATTACTTATAAGTGTTATTCTGGCGAATTCCCTGGTAAACTCTTTTGTAAATACTATTTACATGACCATAGCTCTTTTTACTATGTTTACCGGCCTGCTTATTATTGTGACCCATAAACTGATAATTTCTCATCTTATAGGTTTCTTAATTATTGAAAATGCAGTTTTTTTATTTTCGCTCGCAATCGGAAATAAAATGCCAATGATGATAAATGTTGGAATATTGCTTGACATTTTTGTGGGAGTTTTAATTCTTGGATTTTTCGGATTAAGACTCAAACCTCATACTAATGAGCTTACAATGTTAAAAGATTAATAGATGACACTGTTATTGTTTTTTATAATATCATCAATAATGATCATAGCAATAGTTTTGTTTAAAAACAAAACTGTTACTAAAATCGTGACCATTAGCTTTGTATTATTACATATTTGGCTCACACTTCATTGTTGGACTAATTTGAACAAAACTGAACTTGGCTATTTCACCTTTAACAGCCTGGGCGTTTTATTACTCTCCGTTTTATCATTTTTGACAATTCCCACTGTTTATCATGGATTTATTTATGCTTTAAAAGATGATACTAAAAAATATGACATATACCATTCAGCACTCATAGCCCTTATGACTTTTATGACGGGCGCATACCTGGCAAATGGGATGACTGTTTTATGGATATTTGTGGAGGCTACTACATTAGCTGTTGCAGCGCTTATTTATCACGATCGTACCGAGATGGCTCTTGAGGCGACCTGGAAATATGTTTTTATCTGTTCGACAGGGATTGCTTTAGCTTATCTGGGTATTTTATTTTTAGGATTTATCTATGGTCGCGATGATGCTGCAAACCTTTCCTTTGCTTCATTGATCAATATTATTAATCTGGCCAATCCCCTGTATCTCAAAATCGCATTTGTATTTGTTTTAATCGGTTTTAGTACAAAAATGGGACTTTTTCCCATGCACACGGTAACTATTGATGCTCATTCCGTGGCGCCACCTCCAATCAGCGCTTTGATTTCCACTACTTTGATGAATGTCGGATTCCTGGCAATTTTCCGCGTATATACATTATTCGCTTCCTCGTCTATTTTACATTTTATGAATAATGTCCTTATCCTTTCAGGATTATTGTCGTTGTTAGTTGCGGCGGGCTATATGCTTAAGGCAAACCATCTTAAACGGATGCTTGCTTATTCAAGTCTCGAAAATATGGGATTGGTGGCTATTGCAGTAGGTGTAGGGGGATACGGTTATTATGCAGCGCTACTATTGCTTGTCCTGCATTCACTTACAAAATCAGGTCTTTTTTATCAAATGGGCCAATTGTCAAGGGTACTTCATACTTTCAAACTGGATGAATGTGGCAAATATATGCAAATATATCCGGCTGGCGCTTTAGTCCTTTTGCTTGGAATGGTTTGCATCCTTGCCATTCCCCCTTCGGGATTGTTTGTATCAGAGTTTATGATATTTAAAGGATTGGTATTAAAAGATAAATGGTTTGTTCTGATTACTGTTATTATTCTACTATGTTTTGTAATTTATGCCATGAGCACAAGGATTATGCATATTCTCTTTTCCAATTCCAGAATTGAAGGTGATTCGAAAGCTCCTGAAATGGTTAATCCCGTTGAATCAGTAAGCCAGTTTGTCCTTCTAGGAATAGTTATTATTATGTGTTTTTATCAACCGCCTTTTTTGGTTAATCTTATAAATCAAAGTTTTGCCTTATTACCCAAATAGAAATGATGATGAGTCAAAAATCTTATTCAGAAATAAAAAATAATTCATTTTCGCTTGACCTTAAAGAAATACCCGTTTTAAAATATGATCTTTTCTGTGAACAGGTAAGTGATTCTTTGAAAAATGAAGCGAAACATTGTGTGGCTTATTATGGAGTACCGATATCCGGTATTCTGAAGTTTTATTGTTATATAGCTGACGACAATAATAAAATTATTGATGTGTTTTCACACGAACAGAATATACATAAACCTGTCTTAAAATCACTAACTACAGTTTGCCCTCAGTTTCAGATATTTGAACGTGAGATTCATGAAAATTTTGGTGTTGAATTTATTGGTCATCCCTGGTTGAAACCGGTAAGATATTCACATGACCGCTCTGATAAATCAAAGATGATTGAGAATTATCCTTTTTATACGATTGAGAGCGAAGAGTTGCATGAGGTAGGAGTGGGCCCTGTACACGCAGGTATTATTGAACCGGGCCATTTCAGATTTATATGTAACGGTGAAAAAGTATTGCATCTCGAAATTCAACTTGGGTATCAGCATCGTGGAATTGAAAAATTATTCATCGAAAAAAAAGATTCGCTACAAAGATGTATCCTTTCAGAAAGTATTGCCGGCGATACTTCAATCGGACACGCTCTGGCTCATTCACAACTTATTGAGTCATTGGCTGGCATTGAAGTCTGCGAAACATTGCAGATTGAGCGTTGCATTGCTTTGGAAATGGAAAGGCTTGCTGTTCATATTGGCGACACTGCTGCATTATGCGGCGATGTTGCTTATCAACTTGGACAAGTTGTATGTGAGGCTCTCAGAACATTAATAATAAATACTACTCAATTATGGTGTGGTAACCGCTTTGGCAAAGGTCTTGTCCGCCCTGGTGGCAGTAATTACCCTCTTGGTAATGAAATTATTGATGAAATACTAAGAATACTTGATAACACAGGTAACCGATTTAATGAAATTGCGGATAGGATCTATTCTCTGCCAAGCGTTCTTTCTCGGTTTGATGAGATCGGGATTCTGACGAAACAACAAGGTCTGGCAATTGGTATTGTGGGCCAATCGGCCAGAGCCAGCGGCATTTCGCGTGATTTGCGAAAAACTCATCCATTTCAATATTATAAACAATATTCATTTGAACCTGTAATACTTGAAAACGGTGATGTGCTTGCCCGTGGAATGCAGCGTAACCTTGAAATCCGTGAATCGATGAGAATCATTCGTGAGCTTACTGAGATATGGTGTGAAAAAACTCAGGATGTTGAAAAGCCTGTTTATGATTATAAGCTGAAGCCTGAAAGCTTTGCCATTTCAATGGTCGAGGGCTGGAGGGGTGAAATTTGCCACCTGGCTACCACTGATAAAAATGGAATGATAAACCATTACAAAGTAAAAGATCCTTCAATGCACAATTGGATGGGACTTGCTCTCGCAGTGCGTAATCAGGAAATATCGGACTTTCCGATATGCAATAAAAGTTTTAACCTGAGTTATTGCGGACATGATTTATAAACCATTTATTGACAGTTTATTATAATGTTTAATGAAGTAAAAATATTAGCCAGTCATGGCCGGCAGTACATTAAGAATTTACATACCCAAAGTGTTTCTAACTTATTCAGGGGTCGTCCGGTAATATCAAAAAATATTACTGCTGATGAAATAATAGCTGTTTCTGAATTGTGTCCTGTCAAAGCCATTGATAGTAAATCTGGTTCAATAGATACGGGAAGATGTGTATTCTGCAAAGAATGTTCCTTTATGTTACCTCAAAAGATAGTATTTACAAATGACTACCGTATTGCAGCCAACAGTCGTGAAGCTTTAATTATTAGCCCAGGAGTCGAAAACCCGGTCAGACTGGATGAGATAAAAATACGAAAAGAGATCAGAAAGCTTTTTAAAGGAGCATTAAAGCTCCGGGAGGTTTCCGCCGGAGGAGATAATTCATGTGAGATGGAACTTGCCGCTACCGGAAATGTGAATTTTGATTTTGGACGTTTTGGTATTGAATTTGTTGCCTCACCCCGTCATGCTGATGGAATTGTGATAACAGGACCTGTCTCAGAGAATATGGCTGAAGCTTTGGAAATCACTTACAAAGCTATTCCTTCACCTAAAATCATTATCCTGGCCGGTACTGATGCTATAAGTGGTGGAATTTTTGATGGGAGTCCTGCCCTGGACAGAAGATTTATAGAACAAAATCATATTGATCTGTATGTGCCGGGTAACCCCGTACATCCGTTGACTTATATTAATGGGGTAATGGATTTACTTGGAATAAAGTAGCAGCAGCCCTGAGCCCTGTGCCCTGCGCCTTTAATATCCCGATGCCTGTCCGTCTTTCCTCGATTCAGAGGCTCCAAACCACACTTTGTTTTTATCATCCCACATGATAGCCTGATAACCACCATATCCGCCAAGGTCCCATTGTATTGTATGACCCATCGACATAAGTTTTTGAATGACTTCGGTACGGAATCCACTTTCAAGAAGCAGAATTCCACCATTTGTCATCTGCTGACCGGTTGGCTCAGATGATCCAATATGATGCATCCTTGGAGCATCTCCTGCCTCCTGAAGATTCATTTTAAAATCTATGAGGTTAACGACAATCTGTACGTGCCCCTGAGGCTGCATATCTCCTCCCATCACACCGAAGCTGATCCATGGTTTTTTGTTTTTGGTGATAAAAGCTGGTATAATTGTATGAAATGGTCTTTTTCCCGGAGCATACACATTGTTATGACCTTCTTCAAGACTGAACATCTCGCCTCTGTCCTGCAGAACAAAACCCAGTCCGGTCGGGCACATCCCTGATCCCAATCCGCGATAATTGCTCTGAATGAGTGATACCATATTGCCATATTTATCAGCAACTGTAAGATATATTGTATTCCCGGCTTCAATTCTACCAGGATCATAAATCTTTGCGGCTTTTTCTCTATTGATAAGTTTACGTCTTTCAGCAGCATATTTCTTTGAAAGAAGCTGCGATACAGGTATTTTGCTAAAAAAGGGATCGGCATAATATTTGGCGCGATCCTCGAAGGCAAGTTTTTTAGCCTCGGTAAAAACATGCATATATTCAGCAGAACCAAAACCCATTGCTTCAATATCAAAGCCTTCAAGAATATTCAGCATCTGGAGTGCTGCTATTCCCTGCCCGTTTGGAGGAAGTTCCCATACCTCGTATCCGCGGTAAGTTGTACTGACCGGCTCCACCCATTCCGAATGGTGACGGTACATATCATCATAGGTGAGAAAACCACCCTGTTTTTTCATAAATGCGGCTATCTCTTTAGCTATAGATCCCTTGTAGAATTCATACCGTCCACCTTTAACGATTTTCTCAAGAGTGTTCGCAAGTAATGGGTTTCTGAAGATTTCACCTTTGGAAGGAGTCTTTCCCGAAGGCATGTAAACCTCTTTTATATTCGGATACTGTTTTAATACTTCGGTTCCTTGTTTTAGAGCATAAGCAATGACTTCAGTAACGGGAAATCCCTCTCTCGCATATGTAATTGCTGGTTGAAGGATGTCCCTCATCGGCAGATGGCCAAACATATCATGCATTTCATACCATCCGTCAACGCATCCCGGAACTGAAACAGGCAGAGGACCGTACGATGGAACAAACTCATATCCGTTATTTTTAAAATAATCCAGTTTAAGAGAGCGGGGAGATCTCCCGCTTCCATTCAATCCATATAATTTCCCTTTATCCGCACTCCATATTATTGCAAACAGGTCTCCGCCAATTCCTGCTCCTGTCGGTTCAACAACTCCAAGAACTGCGTCAGCAGCTATTGCTGCATCAATAGCTGTTCCACCTTTTTTCAATATATCCAGGGCAACCTGTGTTGCTAGTGGCTGGCTTGTTGCTGCCATACCGTTCCGGGCAATAACCTCAGATCTTGTGGCAAAATCGTGTCCGGTTATCCTGTCCTGTGAAAATAAGACAGCAGGCATCAGAATAGAGAACATTACGGAAATAATTCTTCTCATTATAAAATCATTTAATAATGCAAAGGTAAAAAACAGTGCTTACTATTTTGCCATTGCCATGGCTTTTAATTCAGCCGGCATTTTCTCTACAGCATATCTTAGTGAAGTTCTGGGCATTATAGCTTTTTTGCTTATGACATAATTGAATACCTCTTTCTCGTGAGTATGACTTGCAGCTTTGAGCATCCATCCATATCCTTTTTGAACCATATCGTCTTTATCCGAAAGCAGGATTTCTGCTATTTCAAAAATATCGTTCAGGAATTTTCCTTTTTTTGCAGGTACTATCAACGATACTGCCGAGGCACGTTTTACCCAGCGGTTCTGCGAACTGGCCCATCTCTTCAACTCAGATAAATATTCAGGATACATTTCCATAAAAGTTCCTACAGTATGGTTGCAAAGTGTATCGCACGATGCCCAGTTACCAACATAACTACTAACCCATTTTTCAAAAACCTCAAAATCGGCCCGCTCATAATATTTTCGCACATTAAAGGACCAGTTACAGGCAACAAATGATTCTTCCATATAACCCGACTTCCATAATTCAGTACATAAAGAGAAAATATGCGATTTGCTTTTGTCAACGATCTCTTTGTAATGTGCTATGCTTATCCGGCTTACATCAGCAGATTTCAGACCATACAATTTAACACCTTCCTTAAAATATCTTTCAGCCGATAACCTGGTCTTTTCATCGGAATTGCTAATCAGTTCTTGCCTTATGCTTTCAATAATATCCGACATAACAATAATCTATTAATAAAATTAATTCAATTTATAAAATATGCTTTCAGTTCCCTTTGTGTTCCTTTATGAAGTACTTTGTGTTACTTTGTGCCTGCCTGACGGTAGGCAGGGTTAAATGTATTGCTTTTTACCACGAAGGTACACAAAGGTTCACACTGAGGGTCACAAAGTAATTCAATATTTAACTTTTTAATAAATTAGCGATTTATAAGTAAACAAGTTATCAATGGAAAGTCGAAAAGATTTCAAATATGTTGTAGAACAATTTGAGGACATAAGGGTACTCAGGTATCAACTTCCCGGTTTCGAATCACTCACTCTTCAGCAAAAAAAATTAATATATTATCTCAGTCAGGCAGCTCTTTCTGGAAGGGATATATTATGGGATCAGAATTTCCGATATAATATATTGATCAGGAAAACTATTGAAGCTATTTTAGATTATTACAGGGGTGATAAAGCATCAGATCAGTTTAAATCTTTTCTGGTTTATGCAAAGAGGATGTTTTTTGCAAATGGAATTCATCATCATTATTCAAATGACAAATTAAAACCCGGATTTACCCAAGGTTTTTTTGCCTGTCTGGTAAAGGGGACTGATCAGGATAAACTTCCACTTTTAAATGGACAAACTGCTGATTATCTGATAGCCCTTCTTTCCCCGATTTTATTCGACGATAAGCTTTTTGGACGTAAAGTTGAACAGAGATCAGGTGCTGACATAGTTGCTGAATCAGCGATTAACCTGTATCAGGATGTTAATCAGAGAGAGGTTGAGGCTTTTTATTCGGGCAAAACCGACCCTGAAGATCCCCATCCGATTGCATTAGGTCTTAATTCTAAAGTTGCTAAAAAGGATGGC
>Ga0302321_100002250_pt1 | contig 16585 bp, 10 predicted proteins | sample Fen_T0_1_FD_202505 | JGI IMG/M metagenome (GOLD analysis project Ga0302321, IMG submission 202505) | Peat permafrost microbial communities from Stordalen Mire near Abisko, Sweden - Fen_T0_1 | ecosystem: Environmental > Terrestrial > Soil > Wetlands > Permafrost | place: Sweden: Abisko...
CCGCGACAAAAGTGAGGACGGCAGCGTGGATTTCGATAGCCTGAGTGCCGAGCTGCGAGACCTTCAGGCACGGGCGCTGGCGGAGATTTCGGCAGCGGCGGATCCGGCTTCGCTCGAGGCTCTCCAAATCCAGTACCTGGGCAAGAAGGGCGATCTGACGGCCGTTCTGCGGGGCATAGGCGCGCTCCCGGCCGAGGATCGTCCGCGCGTAGGTGCGGTCGCCAACGAAGTCGGCGAGGCCGTGAAGGGCGCGCTGGCCTCACGTGGGACCGATCTCCACGGCCGGGTTCAGGCCATGCGGCTCGCCGCCGAGCAGGTTGACGTCACGCTGCCCGGCCGCCCGATCGGGCGCGGCACGCTGCATCCGATACCAGAGACCATCGAGGCGATCGCCGAGGTCTTCGGCCAGTTCGGTTTCGTCGTCTACGAGGGCCCTGAGGTCGAGGACGACCTGACCAACTTCCAGATGCTCAACATCGCCCCGGATCATCCGGCCCGCGACCTGTGGGATACGCTGTACGTGGACATCCCGGGCCATCTGCTCCGCACGCATACCAGCCCCGGCCAGATCCGCGTGATGCAGACAACCAAACCGCCGATCCGGGCCCTGCTGCCCGGCCGCTGCTTCCGCTACGAGGCGGTAGACGCGAGCCACGGCTTCGAGTTCTTCCAGGTCGAGGGTTTGATGGTCGACGAGGGAACGTCGATGGCGGATCTCAAGGGTCTGCTCGACGAGTTCGCTCATGCTCTGTTCGGCCCGCGCAAGACTCGCTTCCGGCCCGGCTACTACCCGTTCACGGAACCTTCGGTCGCCTTTGACGTGGAATGCGTCGTATGCGGCGGCGTCGGCTGCCCGGCCTGCTCGAAGTCCGGCTGGATGACCATTCTGGGCGCCGGCATGGTTCATCCGGTGGTGCTGCAATACGGCGGCATCGACCCGGAGAAGTACCAGGGCTTCGCCTTCGGCATGGGCGTCGAGCGCATCAGCAACCTGCGCCACGCCGTGCCGGACCTTCGCTACTACCTCGAAAACGACCTCCGTTTCCTGGAGCAGTTCCGATGAGAGTCCCGCTTCGCTGGCTGCGCGAGTACGTCGACATCCAGCAGACCCCCGAACAGCTGGCCGAACGGCTGACGCTCCTCGGCATGGAAGTCAAGGGCATCGAGTCCTGGGGCTCCGACTGGCGCTCCGTCGTGGTCGGCGAGCTGCTCACCGTCGAGAAGCACCCGAACGCGGACCGGCTCCACCTGACGACGGTCAACATCGGCTCCGGCGAGCCGCTTCACATCGTGTGCGGCGCCAACAACATCGCCCCCGGCCAGCGCGTGCCCGTGGCCCTGTTCGGTGCAGTCCTGCCCGGCGACCGTCGCATCGAGCGGACCGAGAAGATGGGCATCGCCTCGGAAGGGATGCTCTGCTCGGGTGACGAACTCCACATCACCAGCGACGCCGAAGGCATCCTGATCCTGCCGCCCGACACGGCGCTGGGCCAGCAGCTTTCGGACCTCTACGGCGACGTCGTCCTCGACGTAGACGTCAAGCCGAACCGCGGTGACGCGCTGTGCCTGATCGGTCTTGCTCGTGAGGTTGCGGCCGCCACGGGCGCGAACGTCCGCTGGCCCGAGATCGTCGTGGCCGAGTCCGGCGGGCCGGTTGCCGACCATCTCAAGGTGGAGGTCCGGGAGACCGGCCTGTGCCCGCGTTTCGTCGGCCGCTGGATCAGCGGCGCGAAGGTGGGACCCTCGCCGGATCAGATACAGATGCGGCTCCAGGCCGCCGGCATGCGGCCCGTCAGCAACGTCGTAGACGCGTCGAACTACGTGATGCTCGAGCTCGGCAAGCCGACTCATACCTTCAACGGCGGCGCGGTTCGAGGTGGCACGATCGTCGTCCGTCTGGCCAAGCCGGGCGAGCGGCTGGAGACGCTGGACCACATCGAGCGCGAACTAGCGCCCGACACGCTGATCATCGCGGACGCCAGCGGCCCCATCGGGATCGCCGGTGTCATGGGCGGCGCCGACAGCGAGATCACCGACGCGACGACGGAGATCGCCATCGAGTCGGCCGTCTTCGACCCGGTCAGCATCCGCCGCACCGGCCATCGCTATGCCCTGCGCTCCGAGGCCAGCTTGCGCTTCGAAAAGGGCCAGGAGACCCGGCTCGCCCGCATCGGCGCCGACCGCGTGGCTCAGCTGACGCTGGCCTGGGCCGGCGGTTCGTGCGCACAAGGCCGTATCGACACCGCGCCCGAAGAACCGGCAGCCGCGCGGCTGCCTTTTCGGCCCGCCCGAGTCGGCAAGCTGCTCGGCGAGACCATCGCGACTGCGGACCAGCGCGAGCTGCTCCGGCGCGTCGGCATCGAGACCGAGGCGGCTCCGGCGGGCGTGAGGATCCAGGTCGCGGTCGAGCCAAAGCCACTCAGCGTGGACCCGGGCACGCAAGAGGTGCTGGTCGCGGTCGTGCCGACGTGGCGTCGCGACCTCGCCATCGAGGCCGACGTGACGGAGGAAGTGGCCCGTATCCGAGGCTACGAAACCACTCCCGCGCATCTGCCCGACACGTTGATGCCTGCGTATCGGCCGTCGCCCACGGGCGTCCGCAACTCGATCCGCGAGACCCTCGCCGGCGCGGGTGTGAGCGAGGTCGTGACGCATGCCCTCGTGTCGCCCGAGGACGAAGCCAGGCTGCGCTGGCCGGGCGACGATGGCCTGGCAGTGCCGCGGGCCGACAGAGCGGGTGGTGCCCAGATCGTGGTCACGAACCCGCTATCCAGCCAGCATTCGATCCTGCGCCAGCAGCTTGTCGGCAGCCTGCTGGACGTGCTGACGCTCAACGAACGCCAGGGCCGCGGCGATGTGGCGGTCTTCGAGATCGGCAAGGGCTACGGCCGGGCAGGGGAGTCGCCGCGCGAGTGGACCCGTCTCGGGTTCGTGCTCGCCGGAAACGCCGCTCCACCGGCCTGGAACCGGCCCGCCAGGACGTACGACCTGGATGACGCCAAGGGCATCGTCGAGCTGCTGTGCGACCGGCTGCATTTGCCCGCTCCAACCTGCGCGGCCGACACTCGCGGCTTCCCGTTCCATCCCGGCAGGGCGCTCACGGTCGAGACCCGCTCCGACAACGGCACCCTGAGCGGCCGCGTGGCCGAGCTCCATCCCGACGCCCTTGAGGCGTGGGAGCTGCGCTCGCCGCGCGTGATCGTGGCCGAACTCGCGATCGGCGGCATCGACGCCCCGGTGCGCCGATCGATGCATGTCGAGGCGATTGGGCGCTTCCCGCTGGTGGAGCGCGATCTGGCGGTGATCGTCGACGAGGCTCGCCCGGCCGCGGAACTCGAGGCCGTGGCATGGAAGTACGGCGGCGAGCTGCTTCAGGATGTGCGGCTCTTCGACCTGTACCGCGGTGCGCCGCTCGGCGCCACGGAGAAGAGCCTCGCCTACAGGCTCGTCTTCGGCACCAGCGAACGGACGCTGACCGAGGCCGAAGTTGACGCCGCCGTGGCCGCCGTGCGGGCCGGCGTCGAGTCGGAGATGGGTGCGCGGATCCGCAGCTAGGTCTCGCGCGGTTCAAGACGGCCAAAGGTTTCGTTGGTGACGCGGGCCCGGCGCTGCTAACCTAGCCTGGACCTTGTCGCGGCGTTGCCGCTGCAAGCGTGGCGGGACCGACCCTGGCCGGCTCGGCAAAGCGGAGGTAGCTCGGTGGACATCGTAGGGGCCATCAGAGGCGCGCCCGTGGCGGATCTCGGCATCCTGATCGGTCTGGGCGTCTTCTTCTTCCTCGGCGTCGCCCAGGGCGCCATCCGGCGGGTGATTGGGATCCTGTCGATGCTGCTCGCCTTCATGGTTGCGGCCAACCTGCGCGATCCGCTGGGTGGCTTCTTCGCCGACAACTGGCGCCAGTTCAACAGCGACTACAACAAGCTGCTGGCCTTCGTGATCGTGTTCGTCGTTGTCGCAGTTGCTTCCTCGCTGATCACGCAAGGTGCCTACAAGAGGACGGATCTCTCTGCCCAGCATCCGATCATCGACGACATCTTCGGTGGGCTTCTTGGGCTGGCACAGGCGATGATGCTGTTGCTGTTCATCGTCATCATCGTCAACTCATACATCATTCCCGATCCGGCTCCGGCCGGCGACGTGACATACCTGCACGACGCCCAGAACATGCTGGTCAACCACTCGTACATCGGCGTCTTCATGGCCCAGCACGTTGCCCCCGGGTTCGTTCACCTGGTTTCCTTCCTGTTGCCGGCCGATCTCGTAACGCAATTCCCCTGAGCGAGCCCGCATCGGAACGGCCCGCCGCTCCTGGCGTTGCCTTGGGGGTCCAACCTCGTCCGTTTCCACGCGATTCGCTGGCGATCGACACGCTGGCGGCGGCGCGCGCTTTGATCGGCGTTCGAATCGCCCGTGGAAGTGGTCCGTCGGCACGCGTCGGCCGTATCGTCGAAGTGGAGGCTTACATCGGGCAGGAGGATCTGGCCTGCCACGCCCGCTTCGGCTATACGAAGCGAAACGCCGTCATGTTCGGACCACCGGGAGCGGCCTACGTGTACCTTGTCTACGGCATGTATCACTGCTTGAACGTCGTCACCGAAGCTGCCGGCAGGCCGGCAGCGGTTCTGATCCGGGCCGTGGAGCCGCTGCTCGGCGCCTCCGAAATGAGGGCCGCACGCCTCCGCGCGGCGCTGCCGCGGTCGCCTCGGATGGACGCCGGTGCCGTCGCGCGGACTCGACGCCGCATCGACACGCTGCCGGCCGCCTCGCTGGCGTCGGGCCCGGGTCTGGTGTGCGCGGCGTTTTCGATCGATAGACGAGACGACGCCAGTGACTTGTGCGACGAGGGGTCCGACCTCAGGCTGGAATCGTCGGTCGCCGATGAGGAGCTTGCGGTCCAAACGGGACCCCGCATCGGCATCGATTACGCCCCCGAACCCTGGCGCAGTCGCCCGTGGCGGTTCTACGTTCCGGGGAATCCGGTCGTGTCCGGGACGGCTTCGAAGTGAGCCCGGTTCCGTCCGGTCGGGAGGGCAACCGGCCGCGAGCCGGTAGATCCACCTCGGCGACACCCACAATCCCGCTGTTCCAGGAAGCACCGCCGGCGCCTGCCGCGGCCATGGATGCGCGTTCACTGACGCTGCTCGAATTCCCGCTGATCCGCGCCCGTCTCGCCAACGCGACCGGTTTCGGTCCCGGCAGGCGTATCGCAGAGGCACTCGAGCCCTCGACGGAACCTGTGATCGTGGCTCGCGGACTTCAGGAGACAACCGAGACCCGGTCCTTTATCGCCGGGCATGCCGGCGTCGGTATCGGCGGCGCCAAGGACATCGGTCCGTGGATAGAGCGCGCGGCTCGCGGCGGCCGTCTGGATCCGGGGCATTTCATCGAGATCGCGGCGACGCTGGAGGCGGCTTCGCGTCTCGGCGATGCGCTGAGCGACGACAAGCGGCCGCTGCTGCGCGACCTGGCGCGCGAGATCCATCCGCTGCCGAGTCTGCGAAGCACGCTGGAACGCAGTTTCGATCCGACCGGGGAATTGCTCGACACGGCGTCGCCACGGCTTGGCGGGCTGCGCCGCGCCGTCCGAGTCGCCTACGAGCGGCTCCGAACTCGGCTCGAGCAGTTCATCCACTCCGGGGAGCTGGCCGGGTCGCTCCAGGAGCCCATCGTGACTCTGCGAGGCGGCCGGTACGTGATCCCGATCCGGGCCGACGCCCGAGGCAAGGTCAAGGGCATCGTCCACGACGCGTCGGGCAGCGGCCAGACGCTGTTCGTCGAGCCGATCGTGGCCGTTGAGATGGGCAATGCGTGGCGCGAGGCCCAGCTCGCCGAGGTGGCGGAGATCGAACGCATCCTCGACGAGCTGTCGATGGTCGTCGCGAGCCAGGCCGGTCCACTGAGAGAGACACTCGACGCCCTGGCACGGTTCGACTTCTGGTCCGCCAAGGCACGCCTAGCCGACGAGATGGACGGCGTCGCCGCCGAGATCGCCCCCCGCCCGGAGATCGTCCTGCTCGGCGCGCGGCATCCGGGTCTGTCCGGACACGTCGTTGCCGTTGACATCCGGCTGGGCGGCGAATACACCGCACTTCTCATCACCGGTCCGAATACCGGCGGCAAGACCGTCGCCCTGCGGACCCTGGGTCTTCTGTCCCTCATGCACCAGTCGGGGCTGCACGTCCCGGCGGACACCGGTACGCGGCTGCCCGTCCTCGAGGACGTATACGCCGACATCGGCGACGAGCAGTCCGTGGCCCAGTCGCTGTCCACGTTCAGCGGCCACATGCGCTCGATCGTCCGCATCGTCAAGGCGGCGGGGCCCAACAAGCTCATCCTGCTCGACGAGCTCGGCGCCGGCACCGACCCGACGGAGGGTTCCGCCCTGGCCCAGGCGTTGCTCGACAACTTCATCAAGTCGGGTGCGCTCGTGGCCGCGACCACGCATTACGCCGAGCTCAAGCTCTACGCCCATACCACGCCCCAGGCGCGTAACGCCAACGTCGAGTTCGACGTGGAGACGCTACGGCCGACGTACAAGCTCACCATCGGGCTGCCGGGCCAGAGCCAGGCCTTCGCCATAGCGGAGCGGCTGGGGCTGTCCAAGGCGCTCGTGGCCGATGCCAGGTCCCGTCTGACCGACGAGCAGCACGCATTCGAGGAGACTCTGGCGTCGATCAAGGCCACTCAGCTGCAGACAACGGACGCGCTCGCCGACGCCCGCCTGGCCGAGGAGCGGGCTCGGACGGCTCTGGCTGCCGCCGACGAGGAACGGCGCAAGGCCCGCCGCGAACGTGAGGAAGCGGTCACCACGGTCCGCGATGAGGCCGAGCGGATGATCGCCGAAGTCAGGTCCGAGGTTCGGGGCATCCGCCACCGCCTGGCGCGGGAGACGGTGACCCAGAAGAGCCTTGACGAGGACCTCGACCGCGCCAACGCGCAGATGGACCGGTTGCCCGCCTTCGCGGCGGATACCGAGCCCGTCAGGCCGGCCATCCTCGAGCCCATCGAGTGGCGAATCGGAATGCGAGCTCGAACACGAACCGGTGGCGCGGAAGGCCGCATCGCGGCGCTGGAGAAGGGCGGCAAGCGGGCCGCGCTGGAGGCGGGCGGCATGCGCATCACCGTCTCGACCGACGAGCTCGAGCCCGCCACGGGCGGCGATGAACCCGTCCGACCACCTAACGGCGGGCGCGGCAAGCGCGAGTACGAGACCGTGACGGGTGCCGCGGGCGGCTCGTCGGGGTCGCGGTTGCAGATCGAGCGGGCCAGGACGGTTGCGTCGTCGCTGGACCTGCGCGGCGCCAAAGTCGGCGAGGCCCTCGAGGTCCTGGACCGATACCTCGACGATGTTTCGCTGGCGGGGCTTGAGCGGGCCACGATCATCCACGGCATGGGCACCGGCGCTCTTCGGGATGCGGTTCGGGAGCACGCCGGAGCCCACCCGCTCGTGAGGGAGTGGCGGGCCGGCGGTCGCGGCGAGGGCGGCGACGGAGCCACCATCGTTTCGTTCTAGGCTGCGTGACCGCGGCGCAGGATGCGACAATCGCAACGGAACGCGCCACAGGGACCCGGCGCTCCCGATCTGGAGGAGTGATTGAGCCTGCCCACGAGCCGCAAGGCCCCGGCCGAGGAATCGGCCGCGCCCGGCATCGTTGACGCGACCACCTGGGAGCCATCGGACTGGGACGACCTCGCAGTGCGCAGCCGGCTCGGTGAGGCCTTCCAGTCGCATGCCTGGGGTGAGGTCAAGCGCGGCCTTGGCTGGACTCCACTTCGTTACGTCATCGAGCTGTCCGGCAAGCCGGTGGCGGTGGTCTCGATCCAGGAACGGCCGTTGCTCCGCCGGCGCGCGGGCCTGCTGGGTCGTTTCCGCGTTCACTACGCCCCCCACGGTCCGGTTCTGCTGAGCACGGCCCCAGAAGCCGTCGCGGCCGCCCTGGCCGGTCTGCGGCAGATCGCCAGGGAACGCCATTCGCTGACGCTAACGATCGACCCGGCCTGGGAGGAGGGCGGCGAACTCCAGGAGGCGCTCTCAGCCAGCGGCTACCGCGTGGCCGGCAGAGACGTCCAGGTGTCCCGAACGGCCATGATCGTGCCTCTGGCGCCGTCTGAGGCCGTTCAGCGCGGACTCCTCGGGCATACGACGCTCCAGGACATCAACAAGGCCCTGGCCGCTGGTGTGACGACTGAGCGGGTCGACTTCGCCGGCGCGGCCGCCGAGGCGGCCCTGGCCGACTTCTACGACATCCACGCAGCCACCGGCAAGCGCGAGGGCTTCATCGTCCGCGACCGAGATTACGAACTCGACCAGTGGCGGCGTCTGGGCAAGGCCGGCATAGCCAGCCTATGGTTCGCAGGGCTGGACGGTCGCGATACGGGAGCGTTGCTCCTCCAGTGCGGCGAACTGCTGGTCTACTTCGCGGCCGGTTCGCGCGACGGCGCCGATATGCGTCGAACGCGCGCGAACCACCTCCTCCAGTGGCGGATCATCCGCTGGGCCGCCGAGTCGGGCTTCACCGGATACGACATGGGCGGCGTGGACACGCAGTCTTCGCCCGGCATACCGCAGGACGAGTCCCATCCGCTGTGGAACCTGTATCTGTTCAAACGCCGCTTCGGAGGCAAGCCGGTAAGTCGGATCCACGCCTACGAATATGCCCCCAACCCGGTTCTGGGCGCCGCCTGGCGAACGGCGCGGCATTTCCGATGACGGAGCAGCCCAAGATCCCGCGGACTCCGCCGACGAGGGGTCGTGAGTCCGGCCCGGGCGAACCGCCATTGCACCTCGGCCCGAAACCGGAGTCCCCGCGGCTCGAAGGCTGGCAGCCGCGGTCGCCCCTGGCCGCTCGCCCGGAGGCGGCCCCGGCAGAGGCGGTAGTCGGCGACGTTGTGCTTTCGGCCGACGTGGGCACCGGCGACCTCTCGGCCGGCGTAGTGGCGCGGCTGGGCGGCCGGGCCATCGCAATGGCCGGAGTTGTCGTCGTCGCCGGTGTCGTGCTCTCCCGCCTCATCGGCTGGCTGCGGACGGCCGTCTTCTATGCGGAGTTCAGCGGTCACAGCAACAACCTCGATTCGTTCTACGCGGCGTTCAGAATCCCCGACACGCTCTTCCAGCTGGTTGCGGCCGGGGCGGTCGGTTCCGCCCTCGTGCCGGTCGTATCCGAATTGCTCGCCAGAGGGGAGCCTGATCGCGCCCGGAGGTTGGTCGCGACGATCGCAAACCTGATGATTCTGGCGCTGATCCCGCTGGCGATCGTCGTTTGGATCACGGCCCCGTCGATCGTCGCCGTACTCCTGCCCACCGCAGATCCTGCCGAGCTGGATCTGCGTGTCGGTATGACGCGGGTGATGCTTCTGTCGCCGATGTTCCTCGCTGTCGGGGCCGTGATGACGGCCGGGTTGAACTCAGTCGGCGTATTCGGTGCCCCGGCCATGGCCCCGAACGTCTACAACGTCGGCATCATCGTGTGTGCCGTTGTGCTCACTCCCGCTCTGGGCATATACGCACTGGCTATCGGCGTTGTCGTGGGCGCAGCGGGCCACGTGCTCAGCCAGGCCGCCGCCGTCAGACGGACCGGGCTGTATGCGCCCCGGCTCGACGTTCATGACCCGGCCGTCAAGGAAACGTTGCTGCTCATGGCGCCGCGGGCATTGGGCCTGGGCGTGACCCAGCTGGTGTTCCTGGTGAATACGTACTTCGCATCCAGCATGAAGGACGGCAGCGGGGCGATCTCGCAGTACTTCGGGGCGTTCACCGCGCTGCAGATCCCGGTTGGGCTGATCGGGGTGCCTCTCGGGATCGTGCTCCTGCCGCCGCTGTCGCAGGCCGTTGCTCGTGGCGACGACGAGCGTTTCCGGCACCTCGTGGACCAGTCGCTCAGGTTGCTCTTGTTCGTGGTCGTTCCGCTGACCGGCTTCATGCTGGTTCTCGGCAGCCCGACGATTGCCTTCCTATACCAGCACGGCGCCTTCAGCCAGGCCGACACCGCAAGCCTCACGCCGATCTACGACGTCTTTCTACTCGGTCTCATCGCCCACGTCCTGATTGCTCTGCTGGCGCCGATCTTCTACGCCGGCAAGGACACACGCACTCCGGTGACCGCGGCACTCCTGGCCGTGGCCGTAGACGTGGCCGCCGCGGTCGTCCTGTTCCCGTTCATGGGTCTCGAAGGGCTGGCCCTGGCCATCGGACTCGGGGCGTGGGCCGAGGTGACGATGCTGGTGGTTCTGATGGAACGCCGTATCGGCTTCGACCTGCGGCCGGTGGCGCGACATGCGGTGGCGTTCGGCGCGGGGTCGTGCGTAGCTGCAGCGGCGGTCTACGTGGTTGCCCGCATGATCGAGCGATCCGCCGGAGCGTCGCTCGCGATGGAGATCGTGGAGCTCGCCGTGGGAGGTGTCGTAGGGCTGACGGTGTACACGTTGTGGTCGCGAGCTTTTCGTCTGCCGGAACTCGAGGCCGCCCTGGACCTCGTCCGGACGCTCATCCGCCGCAGCGACAGGGCCGGAGACGCTTAGCGAAGCCTAGCGGTGGTTGCGGCGTAGCGAGCGGGCCGCGCGGAATCCCCACAGGGGCAGCGGCAGCAGCGGCAAGGCGGCGGGGGTCGGCGAAGGGGAGGGCGACGGCGTCGGTGCCACAGTCGGTGTCGGCTCCGCGGGAGGCGTGTCGGTTGGTGTGGGAGTGTCGGTTGGCGCCGGCGGGGGAGTGTAATCCGGTGGCGGCGAGCCGGTGTTCTGCGTGCACGTAGCCGTCGGCGCGAATGGTGCGCCCCACGTCTTGCCGAACGGCGTCCAGAAACCCGACTTGTAGAAGTAGGACGTGGCGGCGTTGTTGGGGCCGCCGTGGACTCCCGCTCCCTTCCTGGCACGCTGGGCCCAGATCTGATCGAAGCTCTGCCAGACGGAGTTATTGGCGTCCACCTGGCTGAAGTTCAGGTAACCGTTGGTCACCTTTGTCCCGGGGCAGTCGTATGTCCAGAGAGTGTTGGTCGTCGAGTCAACGTCCACGGGTTGCTTGGTCGTGTCGACCTGAGTCGGGACGGTTCCGTCGATGAAGACCTCGCGGAACGTGTGTGTCGTGTAGGGGCCCGGCAGCAGGCCGCTGTAGGCATCGACGCTGGCCCAGGTGACGCCCGCCGGCTGGTGAAAATCGACGACGGGCTTGCCGGCCGTCGCGTCACCCATGAAGGCGTGCCAGATTGGGGCCGCCATTTCGAGCGACATGATGCTGTGGCCGGGCGAGTTGTCGCTGTTGCCAACCCAGACGCCGGCGACGATCGCCGGCGCGGATGGATCGGCTGGGGGCGCCACGTAGCCGACGGCGAACAGGTCCTGTGTCTGGTCACTTGTGCCCGTCTTGAGCGTCGCCGGCCGCCGGGTCTTGCCCGACATGATCTTGTACTGGCTCCACCAGTTGTTCTGGGTGGGATCCGTGTTGCCGGCCAGGATGTTGGTGACCACGTAGGCCGCCTGCGGCGTCGATGGATGCGTGACTTTGGCCGTCTTCGCGGAATAGGAGTAGATCTTCGCGCCCGCGCCATCGGTGATGGAGAGAATCATGTTCCGCTGCACGAGAGTCCCGCCGTCGGCGAGGGCGCCGTAGGCCGAGACGAGGTCCGACGGATGGACTTCCACGGTGCCGATGCCGATCGAGACGCCCGGCGTCGTGTTGTCGGGGAACCGCAGGCCGAAGTCCTGGGAGCGCTGGACCACCCGGTCCACGCCGTTGATCGACGCGGCCTTCACGGCCGGAATATTGAGCGAGTACTGCAGAGCCTCGCGCAGCCGCACCGGACCGCGCTCCAACCCGTCGGCGTCGTGCGGTATGTAGCTCGGGGAGCTGCCGCCGCCGAAATCGGTGGCCACGTCCATGAACAGCGTTGCCGCGGTGAGGGTCTTGTCCTGGATGCCGATGGCGTAGTTGATCGGCTTGAATGCGGATCCAGGTTGGCGGCCGTTGCCCGAAGAGAGGACGTCGTACTCCGGGTCGAACAGATTCTGTCCGCTGCGGGCGGGGTCCTTCACGATCTTGCCGTAGAAGTCCGCGCTGCCGGCATAGGTGAGAACCTGGCCGGTGCGGTAGTCAACGGCGATCAACGCGCCGTTGTGTATGTTGCCGTTGCGCAGACCCACCTTGCTCGTCGAGCTGGGACCGATGATCCGGCTGAAGTCGTAGTTGTCCGTCTTGGGGGTGATGCCGAGGGCGGCGAGATAGGCCGTGTCCGCGGCCAGGCTGCCCTGGTTTGGCCCGAGCACGTAGGCTTTCAGCCATTTCTCGGCCGACGTCTGCATCGTGACGTCGAGGGTGGTGATCACCTTGTAGCCGCCCGTGTCGACGGCAGCGCAATCGCCCGGGTCTGTGCCGGGCGCGCAAAGCAGGTCGGCCAGCTGCTGCCGAACCATGAGATCGAACTGCGGGGCGATCATTCGCGGCTGCGTTGACCGGTTGAGAACGACGACCTCCGACTCGGCGGCGAGGAGTTGCGCATCGGTGTAAGTGCCCCTCAGCAGCCCGTCCTGGTTGGCGCGCCGCATCTCTTCGAGGATTGTGTTCCGGCGCTGGACGATCGGCGCGTCGGCCGGCACGACCATCGTTCCGTCATCCCTGGTCTCCGCATTTGCGACCAGGTCGTAGTTGGAAGGCGCCTTGAGGATGCCGGCGAGGATTGCGGCCTGTGCAACTGAGAGCTGCTTGAGGTCCGTTATGCCGAAGTAGCCTTGCGCGGCGGCGGCGATCCCGTAGCTCTGGTTGCCGTAGAAGTTCAGATTGAGGTAGTCGCTGATGATCGCCTGTTTGCCCGCGTCACCCGGAAAGTCCTGCGTGAGCTTGATCGACTGGATGATCTCCTTGATTTTCCGATCGAGCGTAGAGGTCGTAGGCGGCAGGATCCCTGGCGCCTGCCTGACCAATTGCTGGGTGATCGTCGAGGCGCCGCGGGGCTTGCCCGAGACGGCGTCGCGCACAGCCGACAGGATCGCCGCGGGATCGAAGCCTGTGTTGAACCAGAACGTCTTGTCCTCGGTGGTCGTCGTCGTGTCGAGAACGACGTTTGAGATCTCCGCGAACTTCAGCACACGGCGGTTCTCCGAGCCGAAGGCGGCGAGCCTGACCGAGCCGGTACGGTCGTAAAGAACCGTCTGCTGATTGAAGTTGATGTTGTCCAGGGCCGTCCGGGGATCTTTCAGGTCGCTGCTGTAGCTCGAGTAGACTTCCACCGCGGCCCCGACGCCGACAAGACCCGACGTGAAGAACATCCCCAGGAGGAAGAGGGGAAGAACCGCCGCGACCTTGTTCCCGGCGCCGCCGCCCGATCGATTCGAGCCGTTCTTGGCGCGTCGATGACGCTGACGTCGGGCTAGGCTGGTCTGCATGGCGGCTCGCAAGATAGCATAGGTGGGCAGGCGGACGACCCCCCTCTTCCGCCGAGGCGTTGGACGGACCTACCTCGCAGGGCGTGACGACAAGGAGCGGTTGACGGCGATGGCTTTGCCAGGAGAGAACCACGCGGACGATCGCTCGACCGCCATGCCCAGCACGGGCCTGGCTGGGCTCCTCGATGAATTGCGCTGGCGGGGGATGCTCCACCAGGCATCCAACGGACTCGCCGAGCGGCTGGCGACGGGCGTCCTCATCAAGGGCTACAACGGTTTCGACCCCACCGGGTCGTCGCTCCACATCGGCCACCTCGTCCCGATCTTCGGGCTGATCCACCTGCAGCGCGCCGGGGGCGCTCCGGTCGTCCTCGTCGGCGGGGGAACGGCGATGATCGGCGACCCGTCCGGGCGATCGGCCGAGCGCCTGCTCCTCAGCCGGCCGACGGTCGAGGAGAACGTGGTCGGGATCCAGGCTCAGCTGACGAAGTTCCTGGACTTCGACGGCGAGAACGGCGCGGAAGTCGTCGACAACTACGAGTGGCTGAGCTCGTACTCATTGCTTCGATTCCTGCGGGACATCGGAAAGCACCTGACGATCCCGTACATGCTGTCCAAGGACTCGGTCCAGATCCGTATGGAGGCCGGGCTGAGCTACACCGAGTTCAGCTACATGCTTCTTCAGGCCGCCGACTTCCTGCACCTGTACCGCGCCGGCGGCGTCGAGCTGCAGATGGGCGGGGCGGACCAGTGGGGAAACATGACCGCCGGACTGGAATTGATCCGCAAGGAGTTCGGGGCGGGCGACGGGCAGGACCTCGGGTTCGCGATGAGCTACCCGCTTCTGACCAACGAGAGCGGCAGCAAGTTCGGCAAGACGGCCGCCGGCACGAGCGTCTGGCTCGATCCCGCCAGGACCAGCCCGTTCCATTTCTACCAATACTGGCTGGACGCCGACGATCGGGACGTGAGCAAGTACCTCCGCACGTTCACTCTCTTCGACCACGCCCGCATCGAGGCGCTCGAGGCAGAGCAGACGGCTCATCCGGAGACACGGGTGGCGCAGAAGGCCGTCGGTTTCGACCTGACGGCGCGCGTCCACGGGGAGGATGCGGCGCGGAATGCCGTACGGCTTAGCGAGGCTGCTTTCGCGAAGGAGCCGATCCGCGACCCCGACGTCCTGGAAGGCCTCTTCACGGAAATCGACGGCTTCGAGTTCAGCGCCGAAGATCTGGCCGGAGGCGTGTTGCGGGTTGCCGTGGTCAGCGGTTTGTACACGTCGAACGGCGACGCACGCCGGGCGATCGCCCAGGGCGGCCTTTCGATCAACGACGAGCGCGTGAAGGCCGTGGACGATGCCGCGCCCGCGCCGCTGTCCGGCCGCTATCTGGTGTTGCGGGCCGGGAAGAAGAGCGTCCGCGTGGGGCGGCTGAAGAGCTAGGTTCCCGGCTGGGCCGCCGGCAAGGGTTCCGTGGGCGGCGCGGTTCGGGCGGCTAAGCCTTGTGGCGTTCACGAAGTCTGGCGATGACTGCCGCGGGCGGCAGGTCGCGCTCGCGAAGCAGGACTAGGGTGTGGTACAGCAGATCCGCCACTTCACCGGCCAGGGCGTCGCGAGTGGCTGCGCGGACGCCGGTCCCGGCGACGGCATCGTCCTTTGCGGCCATCAGAACCTCGGTGGCCTCCTCCGTGACTTTTCGAGCGGGCGCATCGACGCCATCGGCCAGCAGACGGGCCGTGTAGGAAGCGGCGGGATCGGCCCCGGCGCGCTCGTCGATCGTCGCCCACAACGTCTCGAGCCACTCGAAACCCTGGCCGGGCAGGGGAGTGGCGTCTGCGGAGCCGCCCGCGTTGGCCGTGCGAGCGACCGCGCCGCCCGCCAGGCTGGCATCGGCCGCCACGACCGCGTCGGCAGGATCGAAGCAACTGCGGGTGTTCCGGTGGCACGTCGGGCCGGTCGGATCGACCCGGAGCAGCAGCGCGTCACCGTCGCAATCGACGGCCATGTCGATCAGCCGCAGCACGTTGCCGCTGGATTCGCCCTTGCGCCACAGCCGGTCGCGCGACCGGGAGTGGAAGTGGACCTCGCCGGTGGCCAGAGTGGCGGCGAGCGCCTCGGCGTCCACGAAAGCAACCATCAGGACGCGGCCGTCGGCACCATCCTGGACTACGCCGGGGACCAGCCCGCTCGACCCCCAGGCAACGTCTTCCTGGCGGACCCGTCGGTCGGTCATGAGAGGGACTCCTCAATTGGGCGAACCGGCAACCCGGCCGCGGCCATAGCCGTCTTGACCGAAGCGATGGAGTGCGTCCGGCGGTGGAAGATGGACGCGGCCAGGACGGCGTCCGCCTTTCCGTCGCGCACGGCCGCTACGAAGTCGTCCGGGCCCGCGGCTCCGCCCGAGGCGATCACCGGCACCCGCACGCGTGTGGCAATAGCCGCCAGCAGCTCGGTGTCGAAGCCGCTTCGAGTGCCGTCACGGTCCATCGACGTGACCAGAAGCTCGCCCGCGCCGAGCTCGACGACCCTCTGCGACCAGGCCACGGCGTCGAGGTCGGTGGCGCGCCGGCCGCCGTGCGTCACGACCTCCCACCGCTGGGCTTCACCGTCGCGGACCGGCAACCGCCGCGCATCGATGGCGCACACAACCGCCTGACTGCCAAACCGCTCCGCGCAGGCAGTCAGCAGCTCGGGCGTCGCAACGGCGGCCGTGTTGAAGGAGACCTTGTCCGCGCCGGATCGCAGGACATCGCGCATCTCCTCAACACTGCGAACGCCGCCGCCGACGGTCAGCGGTACGAATGCGCACGATGCCGCTCGGCGGACAACTTCAAGCATCGTGCCGCGGCGCTCATGGGCGGCGGTGATGTCGAGGAAGACGATCTCGTCGGCGCCCTCGCGGGCGTAGCGCTCGGCAAGTTCGGCCGGATCCCCCTCGTCGGTGAGGTTCAGGAACTTCGTGCCCTTGACGACGCGGCCCTTGTCTACGTCAAGGCACGGAATGACTCGGCGGGCCAGCATCAGTCTCGCTCCTCGCCGGAAGCCGTCGCAACCAGGCCGACGAAATTGGATAGAAGCCTGAGTCCGGCCTCGGACGACTTTTCGGGATGGAATTGGAGGCCGAATGTCCGGCCCGACGCAACCGCGCTGACGAAAGGCCTGCCGTGCGTCGTGTGCGCGAGGACGATCCGCTCGTCGGTCGGGACCGGAGCGTAG
>Ga0302321_100002251_pt1 | contig 16584 bp, 12 predicted proteins | sample Fen_T0_1_FD_202505 | JGI IMG/M metagenome (GOLD analysis project Ga0302321, IMG submission 202505) | Peat permafrost microbial communities from Stordalen Mire near Abisko, Sweden - Fen_T0_1 | ecosystem: Environmental > Terrestrial > Soil > Wetlands > Permafrost | place: Sweden: Abisko...
TTATCTATTGTTAATTACCACTACGTGCCGGATAATCAGTGTAACCCCTCTCATCCCCACCATAAAAAGTCGCGCTATCGGGTGTATTTAACGGTAATTGATGGGCAAATCGGTAAGGCAGATCGGGATTAGCGATAAATAATTTACCAAAAGCAACCAAGTCGGCACGGCTTTCCGCAATTGCGGCGTTAGCCAACTCTAAGTCGTAGCCGTTGTTTGCCATGTAGTAGCCATTAAAACATTGTCGCAAGCCCATGTAATCAAGCCGGCGCTCACCCGTCATCATGTCGCCTTCCAGGATATGCAGGTAAGCCAAAGGAAAATCGGATAGGCGCGTAGCAACTGCATTGAAGGTTTGCTGCGGGTTGCTGTCTGTCATATCGTTAAAGGAATTTTCTGGCGACAAGCGGACACCGACACGATCTTTGCCCAAAACAGCCACGACCTGTTCAGTGACTTCAAGCAATAAGCGCATACGGTTGTTAATGTCGCCGCCGTATTGGTCTTGCCGTTGGTTGGTGCAGTCCCTGATAAACTGGTCGAGCAAATAACCGTTAGCGGAGTGGATTTCCACGCCGTCAAAACCTGCGAGTTTGGCATTTCGCGCTGCCCTGACATAATCGGCAATAATGCCGGATATTTCATCAGTGGTTAGTGCGCGTGGCGTTTCAAAATCCTGCAATCCGGTGTAAGTAAAAATTTGCCCGTTGGGTTTAAGGGCTGAGGGTGCAACGGGTAAGTCGCCATGGATTTGTAAGGAGGTATGCGAAATCCTGCCCACATGCCAAAGTTGGCTAAAGATAAGGCCGCCTTCCTTATGAACGGCTGCCGTCACTTTAAGCCAACCTTCAACCTGGGCATCGGAATGTATCCCAGGCGTTCCTGGATAACCTAATCCCTGCGGTGATATTTGGCTACCTTCAGAGACAATCAACCCAGCGCTGGCACGTTGCCGGTAATATTCAACATTCATGTCTTGAGGGACATTACCTTCACCCGCCCGGTTTCGCGTTAAAGGCGCCATAATGATTCGGTTAGGTAGTTCGAGACCGCCGAATTTGATGGGCGAAAATAGATTGGCTTGGATTTCCTTTGATGAAGACATTACTTAGCCCCGAAAAATAAACTTACAAGATAACGGCCTCTTGAGTAGCTGCCGCCCATAATCGATAAAGCAGTCGTGGCGGACACTAACGCCAGTGCACACTCAATGCCGTGTGTAGCCAAAAAAACCTTTGCCAAGATGCACCACAACTAGCGCTACCAAATAAAGTAATGGCGCAACTTGCCGCCGCCAGTATGATTCCTATAGGGAGACGTAAGGATAAGGCTTCAAGGCCAGCTTTTGTCACAAGTATTCTGTTTATAATGTGTTCCATAATCACCTCTAATGAGAAAGCCTTTATAGCAAGGAGACTTCATGTATGAATAGGTAGGGTTATTGCTGTATATGCCGCATATCAATATGGGTACTGGGATTCTACCAAACTTAAATTAAGCTATGACATACAACACAGAATTTTTTGCCGTTTCAAATCCGTTTACTCTGTTGTATGTTGATAAATAATGTGTATGATTGCAGCCTAAGTAATACTTAACTTCAAGCTACAAATAATTGAGAGAAATCATGAAACTAATAACAGCGATTATTAAACCGTTCAAGATGGACGATGTCAGGGAAGCCTTGTCGGAAATTGGGGTGGCAGGTGTGACTGCCACCGAAGTCAAAGGCTTTGGGCGACAAAAAGGCCATACCGAATTATACCGTGGCGCTGAGTATGTCGTTGATTTTTTGCCCAAGGTAAAGCTCGAAATTGCCGTAAGTGATGACGTGGTCGATAAGGCGGTGGAAACGATTGTGAAGGCAGCCAATACTGGCAAGATTGGTGACGGTAAAATCTTTGTAACGAATCTTGAGCAGGTGATTCGTATCAGGACAGGTGAAACAGGAGAAGATGCCATCTAAACGGCATTGAGATGCACGATGAAAACTAAAAATAACTATAAATACATAGCTTTTGTTTTGCTTTTGATTCCTGGGCTGGTTTCGGCGGCTGAATTAAATCAGGCGAATACCGCCTGGATACTGACTTCTACTGCGTTGGTGCTGTTCATGACCATTCCCGGCTTATCACTGTTTTATGCGGGCTTGGTCAGGAGTAAAAACGTACTGTCGGTATTGATGCAGTGCTTTGCTATTACCTGTATGGTCTCGATACTTTGGTTGGCAGGCGCTTACAGCCTGATTTTCTCCGATGGCGGGAACATGCAAAAATACCTGGGCGGGATGTCTAAAGCGTTTTTGCCTGATATAAGTACAACATCATTGACTGGCGATATTCCAGAAACGGTTTATTTCATGTTCCAAATGACTTTTGCCATTATCACGCCAGCCTTGATTGTAGGGGCTTTTGCCGAGCGGATGAGGTTTTCGGCGATGTTATGGTTCAGCGGTTTATGGTTATGCTTGGTCTACGTGCCGATTTGCCACTGGGTATGGGGCAGCGGCTGGTTAGCGTCGTTGGGCGTGATGGATTTTGCCGGTGGGATCGTTATCCATATCAATGCCGGAGTCGCGGCCTTGGTTTCGGCCTTGGTAATCGGCAAGCGCAAAGGCTTTCCAACAACCGCCATGCCGCCGCATAATATGACGATGGTAGTAACAGGCGCAGGGATGTTATGGGTAGGCTGGTTCGGATTTAATGCGGGTAGCACACTGACCTCGGATGGACGTGCAGGCATGGCAATGTTGGTGACACATATAGGAGCGTCAGCAGGTGCATTAACCTGGATGTTCATCGAATGGAAACGCTTTGGTAAACCCAGCGTGTTAGGTATAGTTACGGGAATGGTGGCAGGATTGGGTACGATTACACCCGCATCCGGCTTTGTCGGCCCTGTGGGTGCTTTGGTGATTGGTGTGACCGCCGGGATCGTCTGTTTTTACGCTACCCAAGTTATCAAACGCAAACTAATCATCGATGATTCCCTGGACGTTTTTCCCGTGCATGGTATCGGTGGGATTACGGGATCGTTACTTACCGGCGTATTTGCGGAGGCTAGTTTGGGCGGTATTGGGCTTGCTGATGGCGTTACGATTGGTCATCAAGTCGGTGTTCAAGCCTTGGCGATCATTGTGACTATCGCGTGGAGTGTAACATTTACCTATCTAATTCTTAAGGGCTTGGATAGCTGTATAGGCTTACGTGTCACCTCCGATGAAGAGGTGCAAGGACTCGATCAGGTATTGCATGAAGAAACTGGTTACTTGGATATCTAAGACCAGCCAGCAGTTTCGGTCAACAATAAGCCTGGGTTGGCGATCACTGCTTGATCGTCTCCCAGGGCTAATTGGCAAGGTACACTCTAACTTATCTGGAGTCAAACAATCAAGCTGGTCTTGGGATGCCACTAAAAACTCCCTGTACAAGCTGGTTCAGCTTATTCCTAGGCCATTTCGCAAAGATAAGCCTAATAAACAAGACCCATCAGTTAATGTCCGTTCTGGCCTAATCGAAGACCTTAACCAGAAATACCTCAATATACCAGAACCCTACGCCCGATTCCTTAAGCCACTCATCATCACCGTCAGCTTAATCGCAGCGTATGCCGTGTTGGGCTTTTATATAGTGCCAGCGGTTTTGAAATCAAAAATACCCAGCATCATTCAAGAAGAAACGGGCAGAAAGGCCTCCGTTGCCAATATAGAATTCAATCCTTTCAAGCTGTTTGCCAGCATTCAAGGCTTCAAGATTCAGGAAAAAGATGGCAAGCCGTTTGTGGGGTTTGATACGTTTAACGCCAAAATAAACACGTTCCAGTCCATCAAACAACTGGCTTTGGTGATTGATGAAATCGCCCTGAATAAGCCGACGATCTATCTTGCCAAGCAGAAAGACGGCAAGTTTAATTTTGAGGACATGGCAAAACCTAAGAAAAAGGAAGAGCCAAAGAAAAAAGATGATGGCAAACTGTTTCCGCTCAATATCGTTAAATTATCGATAAAAGAGGGAAAATTGATATGGGATGATAAGCATTTTGCCAAGGCAGTATCAGAGGAAATAACTCCGATTAACTTGAATGTTAGTGGTTTAAGCACTGAGGCCAAAACCAAAGCCAAACTAGATTTCACAATGTCGCTTAAATCCGGTGGAAAGTTGGATTGGACGTCAAGCGTCGGGGTTAATCCTGTCTTTTCAGAAGGCGGGTTAAAACTGGATAAAGTGCAATTACAAAAAGTGTTGGCTTTAGCCTTATCGGATACTGCCGCATTTGATTTGCAAGGGCATGGGTTATTCAATGTCGATTACAAAGTCGGTTTCGAGGAAAAAGACCTGAAAGTCACTATCAAGAAAACCAAGTTTGAACTGAAAGATTTTCAATTTGCAGATAAAAGCGCCGAAAAAAATCAGCTTAAAACACCGTTTTTTTCCATTGAAACCGATGCCACTGTCACTATTGCCAAAAACAACTTGGATATCGTGGTCAAAAAAGCCAAACTGGATAGCCGCGACCTACAGTTTTCTAATCAGGCATCCGATCCGATAACTGTTTCCATCCCTAATTTCAGTCATGAAACAGATGTGACTGTTAACCAAACCAAGGACGGACTTAAAGTAGCTGCGAACAAAGCCACTATAGCGATCAAGAATCTTTTGTTAAATGGTCTTAACCAGCAAAAGGTCGAAGTCAAAATTCCTGAGCTAACCTTGGAAACAACCTATCAATTGGGCTTAACCCAGAAAGCCAAGGATATTCATGTTAGCCACGGCAAGTTTGAATTTCACGATTTGCATCTGGCTGAAAAAGGCGAAAACGCAACCTTAATCAAAATTCCGGCTTTTGGCCTTAGCGACATGGAAGTCGACTTAAAAAATAGGGAAGTCAAGATAGCATCGATTACCTCGAAAGATGCCGAATTTCAGGCTTGGCTCAATCCCGACGGCTCACTTAATTATCAAAAGCTGGTTTCAACGCCGGAAGGCAAAAAAGTGGAAGCTACCCGGCCTGATTACGCTACCGCCAAAACCGTTGACTTCAAGGAAGACGTGAAAACCGCAGCCACTGTTACTACTGCGGCTGCACAGCCGATTTTACCCGAAAAAGATTGGCTGCTAAATATAGCTACCTTAGAATTGAATAATTACATGGTAAATTTTGAGGATAGGTCACTCAAGAAACCAGCAACAATGACGGCTAAGCCGATCTACCTGAAAGTCAATAACATCACCAACAAACCCGAAGCGAAACTTCCTTTTCAACTCGATATCGGCGTAAACAAAACGGGATCTATCAAACTGAAAGGCGACGCCGTCATCTCGCCCCTTGCTGCAAAAATTGATGTGGCTGTGAAAGATATAGACCTTGAAAAATTCCAGCCTTATGTCGATAAATTTGCGCGTCTTTATGTGTTGGACGGCAAATTCAACATTGACGGCAAACTTGCTATCCAGCAGCCGCCTGAAAAACCACTGGATGTTAAGTTCAAAGGCAACACAGGGGTCGCCGATTTATTGACCCGCGACAAGATCCTAAATAAAGATTTTATCAAATGGAAGAACCTGACATTTAAAGACCTGGATGTTGACCTGTTGGCGACCCGATTTAGTGCTGAGACCTTATTGATTGAAAAACCCTATGCCAAGGTCACCATCAGGAAAGATAAAACCATCAACTTCTCTGACATCATGATTGCCGATAAAGGTTTGCCAGACAAATCCGCAAAACCAGCGAAACCCGCCGTCAAGGTGGCACAAAGCAAAGCGACGCAAAACAGTAAACCGGTTTTCAAATTGGGTCTGGTAAAAATCGTTGATGGTTCTTCGGATTTTGCCGACCTTTCATTGATACTGCCTTTTGCCGCACAAATTGAAAGCCTGGATGGCGGCGCAAAAGGGGTTTCTTCTGATCAGAAAGCAACCATTAAAGTTGATTTGAAAGGCAGCGCGTACGATATTGCGCCTGTAGATATAGCTGGAGAGATAAGTCCTTATCTAGGCAATTATGATGTAAGCCTTAAATTCGACGGCTTGCCCATGCCGTTGGTGACGCCCTATATGGTGCAGTTTGCCGGTTACAAAATTGAAAAAGGTAAGTTGACTTTAGGCTTGAAGTATCAAGTAGAAAAAGGTAAATTGCAGGCTTCCAATAGTATCTTGATTGACCAGCTTGAATTGGGTGAAAAAGTGGATAACCCAGATGCCGTATCGCTGCCGCTTGAGTTGGCAATTGCGTTGCTTAAAGATTCTGACGGCAAAATAAAACTGGATGTGCCCTTGACCGGGAGCCTGGAAGACCCTGAATTCAGCATAGGCGGGATTATTGTTGATGCCTTGGTCAATGTGTTGACCAAAATAGTCACTTCGCCATTCAACGCCATTGCGTCTTTGGTGGGCAGTGAGGAAAACTTAAGCGTTATCGGTTTTGCGCCTGGCAAGAATGCTTTGGACGCTAAGGAAATGAAGAAATTGGATGACGTGGCAAAAGCATTGAAAGAGAAGCCTGTACTTAACCTTGAAATCAAAGGTGCGGCTTTTGAAGAGCAGGATTGGCCGATTCTCCGTGAAGCAGCTTTATTGGAACAACTCAAGACTACAAAAGCTGCAGAACTCAGCAAAGAAGAAGAAAGGAATGTACGCGTAGAACACTTCAAACTATCAGAAGATGACTACAATGATTTGCTTGCTGATGCCTTCATCAAAAAATTTCCCACGATGGGTGAGAAATCAATTTTTGGTACGCCGAAGTTGCTTAATCCGCTTACCGGAGATTTTTACCAAGTCGCGAAGCAAAAGATGTCGGAAATCATCAAGCCCCAACCCGAACGCCTCAAAGAACTGGCTTCCGAACGCTCGCAATCCATCGCCAAGTACATCGTCCAGAAAGGTGGCGTACCCAACGAACGCATTTTTATCCTGGATTCTGCGCTGGATCCTAAACGGGACGGTAAGGATATTGTCAGTGCCTTGTCCTTGAAAACCAATTGAGCTTGTGTTTTCTATTGATAGATCCAACGCCGGATGGGCGTGTTGCCTCGTCCGGCGTCAGGAAAAAGGCAAAAACATAGCTCTGTGCTGAACGAAGGGAAGCGCATCGTTCGTTGTCTCGATTGATGCATCTCGTATACCTCGGCACATCCTACATTGAGTACATCTTACGGGTTGATTCGAAATAATAAGTTTCCTTATTTAACCGGGGTGAGCCGGAAGGAAACGCCGTACTTTCCGTAGTCGTAAGAATGGACTTTGTGCCGTGTTGAGCCGCGATAAGCGGGGTGGCCTTTTTCGATGATTACCCCTACTGAACCCCCTTGTTGCGAATTGATCAGACCGGCATGGATAGCAGCAACGCAGATATAGGAGTGACCTGTGTAAACATCGGTGCCATAGATAACACTTTCTTCGTCACATCCGGCAGGGCAGGCTACAATGTTGGTTGAACCCGGATCGCCTTCAATCTGATTGGCTAAAAAGCTGCAACCCGCTTCGATCACCTCTGTGGCGATAGTGGCTGCTGCCGTGGTCGATTCTTTTATTTCAGTATTTGGTATCGAAACAATTGCTTTGTTAGGCGCTTTTGTTTCTCTTTCTGTGGGCGTTTGGGACGTTTCAGTGGCTTTGTCGATCTTCTTCTGAGTTGGTATTTCTGTTGCTAAAGTTGTAGTGTCTGTCACCATTTGCGTGAAATGTATTGCAAGGCCGATACCTATGAATGCCAAGCCGAGTATCCCGGAAATGAATCGTCCCTTGATGTCTGGTTCGATTTTTCCACTAATATTGCCAACTACAGCAACAAACAAAAATACAACTCCAGCAACAACAAAAACTGTAGCTAAAGGTGCGCTAAATATACCTTTGACGATCTCGTCCATATGTTTTCTTTGTCTCGCTAATTATTATCTAAATTTTGGTATCTTAATAAGCTTCTCAATCGTAGACTACTTTCAAATGGGTTTTAAATAGGTTTTCAAGTTTATCTCATTCTCTTTTTGCGTGTGGCAGAAAATTTAATTTATAACAGTCTTTTTCAACGCCCATCACCCGGTTACGGTATAATTCGATTCAGAAAGAGTCGGCTGGGCAGTCGCTGTTTTATCGCGAGATAAAATGGAGGAAAGTCCGGGCTCCATTGGGCAGGGTGCCAGGTAACGCCTGGGAGGTGTGAACCTACGGAAAGTGCCACAGAAAATATACCGCCCCAGCACTTGTAAAAGTGCTGGGGTAAGGGTGAAAAGGTGCGGTAAGAGCGCACCGCGCAACTGGTAACAGGGGCGGCACGGTAAACCCCACCCGGAGCAAGATCAAATAGAGGAATATAGCGTGGTCCGCGCGGTTCCTGGGTAGATTGCTTGAGCTGCAAGGCGACTTGCAGCCTAGATGAATGGCTGCTCTCGACAGAACCCGGCTTATAGGCCGACTTTTTCTTCTTTTAATTAACCAGTTGGAACATTTCCTTTCGTAAATGCGCTATTCAAAATCTAGCGTTACTGTCATGTACCCGTCAATTACAAAATATTTTAGTGGTTAGATGATTTTTGTTTTATCAGCTTAATGAATCTTTGCACACTCCTTCGACAAGGCTCTCCTGAGCGTAGTCGAAGGAATCCAGAACGAACGGTAACCTGTTGATTCCGTTCGTGGTGAGCCGTGATCTTGTCGAACGGTCGAACCATGACCGGAATCAACTTGTTCAGTGGTTTTTTAATCAAGTTGCCTCGCCAAACGAAAACCTAAATCGTGCGTACGGGTCACTGGCAAGGCGCTAAACCGTACGGCTGAACGCAGGTTAGTGGCTTTGCCAACCCAACTGCCACCCCGATAAACGCGATATTTTCCTGTATTTGGCCCTGAAGGATTGTTTGCTGGGCTATCACTGTAATAAGTTGGGCTGTACCAGTCTTGCACCCATTCCCAAACATTGCCGTGCATATCATATAAGCCCCAATCGTTCGGTTGTTTTTGCGCCACCTCATGGGAACTGCCCTTGTAGCCGAGATTGCCGAACCAAGCGTATTTTGCCAAGGAATTCGCATTATCGCCAAACGAATAATCGTCATCACTACCCGCCCTTGCTGCATATTCCCATTCGGCTTCGGTCGGTAACCTGAAGTATTTGCCACCGTCTTTAGCGTTCAGACGCTGGATAAATTCCTGGACATCATTCCAGCTTACCCTGTCCACTGGCTTGTCTTCGACTTTGTTCTTGCTGGGGTTGTTGCCCATGACATCTTGCCATTGTTTTTGTGTCACCTCCGTTTCGCCCATGTAAAAAGGCTTTTCTATACACACGCGATGGCTGGGCGATTCACCGATAGTCCTGTCGGTTGGCGTTTCGTTATTGCCCATTTGAAAACAGCCGGATTGGATGAATATAAACTTAATCCCCGCGAAAGTCTTATTGTCAATTGCGCTTGCACATTGCATATAAAAAAGACTCGTAAAAAAGATGATAAAGACAGGGTTTAGGGTTTTATGTTCAGTTTTCATAATACTTATCCTTATCGGTCATTGGATATAAAGGTGATAATGGTGTGTAGGTGGTGCTGCGTGCCTTAAGAAAATTGCGGCTACGCGGTTTACGTGAGTCGAAGCTGCAATAGCCACACAGGTCGGCACATCTTGTATTTTCACGGTTAACTCCTACTGAAGATTAATGGCATTAAAGCAATGTGATTCTCCTTCGACACAGTTAATTCTCTACTTTTTTTAATAAGATTGTCCACTTTTTGTATAATTGAGCTATTGTAAAATGGAAAACTTAGTCCACTGCTAACACCACCCTTCAAAGGTTTGACGGTTTGTGAAAAAACACCTGTTTGTCAATGAGTTATTTATAAGCTTTCCGGGCTTAGCCAATAACTCCTATCAACTCATCAGAGCAGTGGCATCGGATTATTTGAGCCAAGCCTGCGATCTTGCTGAATAGCTTTCAAGCCAATATGAAACATAAGGCGTTTAAAGTTTTTTTTAGTGCTGGCGAATCGTCTGGCGACCAACATGCCGCCTCCATGTTTTTGGAGCTAAAAAAACATCAGCCCGATATCAAAGGCATCGGTATGGGCAGCGTAAAAATGGCGCAAGCTGGTATCGACATCCGTTACGACTCATCCGCTATCGGGGTAATTGGTGTAGTTGAGGTTATCAAGCATTTTGCAGACATCCTGACTGCCTTCAAAGCCATGAAGCAGTTGTTGTTAACAGAACGGCCTGACTTGCTAGTTTGTGTGGATTATAAGGACTTTAACTTCAGATTGGCTCGCTTTGCCAAGCACAACGGCATCAAAGTCTTGTTTTATGTTAGTCCGCAAGTTTGGGCGTGGCGACCAGGCCGTGTAAAAAAATACGGCGCAGTCATCGACATGATGGCGGTAATCTTCCCTTTTGAAGTCCCTTATTACGAAGCTGAACGTGTGCCGGTACGTTATGTTGGGCATCCTTCGGTGGATAAAGTCCATCCTCAACGCAGTAAACTGGATAATTTTCGAATTATTGGCTTGAATAACACAAAACTCGTCGTTGGGATTTTGCCGGGTAGCCGCAGGAATGAAATAGAACGCATGTTGCCAGTGATGTTAGCCGCTGCTCATCAACTACAAACTAAATTTCCCGGTATCCATTTCCTGTTACCGAAAGCCGATTCAATCCCCGATACGTTGTTAGCGGAACATTTAAAGTCTGCACGGTTAATGATTACCGTCATCAAACATAAGCCCTACGATGTCATTCAATGCTGTGATGCCATCATGACCACATCAGGTACTGCAAGCCTGGAGATTGCCCTGTTGGGCGTTCCTATGGTCATTGCCTATAAGTTATCGCCGTTGACGTACTGGCTGGGGAAGTTGTTAGTAAAAACACCTTATATCGGTTTACCGAATATTATGCTGGGCAAACCTGCTGTCAAGGAGCTAATCCAACATGAGGCCAGTGCGGAAAATCTGGCAGCAGAAATTAGCAAGATACTGACAAATAGGCCTTATGCTGATCAAATCCGTCGTGACCTGATCCAGGTTAAGGAAGAGCTCGGAAAAGGCGGTGGCTCAAAAGCCATGGCTTTGTTGGCTCTGGAAATGCTGGGTGTCAGGGCGAAGTTTGAACTCGATTTTGACTGGGATATATAAACGCTGTTCTCGCTGGCAATCCTTGTACCTGATGGCAGGCCTATGTGATAATATTTAGCTTAGTTATGAGGCGATGTTTCTATTTCCAAGCACAGGATATTAACGATGGATGAGAATAAAAAGAAGGCGCTAGGCGCTGCGCTGATGCAGATAGAAAAGCAGTTTGGCAAAGGCTCTGTCATGCGTATGGGCGATGTTGCCGCTTCTCGTGATATCGAGGTGGTGTCCACGGGTTCTTTGGGCTTGGACATAGCGTTAGGTTGCGGTGGTCTTCCACGTGGGCGGGTAGTTGAAATATACGGCCCGGAATCTTCCGGCAAGACCACGCTGACGTTACAAGTGATTGCGGAAATTCAGAAGCTGGGTGGCACGGCAGCTTTTGTCGATGCTGAACATGCCCTTGATCCTGGCTACGCTGAGAAAATTGGCGTAAATATCGATGATTTATTGGTTTCACAGCCTGATACGGGCGAGCAAGCGCTGGAAATTACCGATATGTTGGTGCGTTCGGGAGCCGTTGATATAGTCGTAGTGGATTCGGTTGCCGCGTTAACGCCTAAAGCGGAAATTGAAGGCGATATGGGTGATTCTCACATGGGGCTGCAAGCCCGGCTGATGTCCCAGGCATTAAGGAAACTTACTGGAAATATCAAGCGTTCCAATACGCTGGTTATATTTATCAATCAAATCCGCATGAAAATTGGGGTTATGTTTGGTAGTCCAGAAACGACAACGGGCGGTAATGCGCTTAAGTTTTATGCTTCAGTGCGCCTTGATATTCGGCGCATCGGTTCGGTAAAAAAAGGCGAAGAAGTCATTGGTAATGAAACCCGGGTAAAAGTAGTGAAAAACAAGGTTGCGCCGCCGTTTCGCCAAGCCGAATTCGAGATTCTATATGGCGAAGGCATTTAATTTTTGGGTGAGCTGGTCGATCTCGGTGTTAACTACGGATTTATCCAGAAAGCAGGTTCCTGGTATAGCTACGGCAATGAGAAAATAGGCCAAGGCAAGGATAATGCTAAAGTTTATTTGAAAGAACATCCAAAACAAGCAAAGGAAATTGAAGCCAAAATACGGGCAGAGGCTTTTAGCCGCCCTGTCACTGTTATTGAGCCAGCCACCGTTGATGAAGAATAAGATTGACCCGTACAATTCAAGTAGATTTGCTGTTGAGGAAATCCACCTGGAAAGCAAACAAATTAAGAAAGACTGTTTGCGCTTGCTGACCCGAAGGGATCACAGCCGCAAGGAAATACAGGACAAAATGGCTGTTAAAGGTTATGAACCTAGCCAAGTTTCGGCGGTTATCGACGATTTGGCGCAGCAAAGCTGGCAAGATGATTCCCGGTATGCAGAGAGCTATGCCAGAGTCCGCAGCCAAAAAGGGTTCGGCCCTGTCCGCATTGCTTATGAACTTAAACAACACGATATAGACCCAGGCACAGTTGATAGTGTGTTAGGAGCGACAACCGATAATTGGATGAATCTTTTGGAGCAGGTTTACAGCAAGAAATATCCCAACCAGCTTTGTGTGGACAGCAGCGAACGGGCAAGACGCATCCGGTTTTTACTACAGCGAGGTTTTTCTAGCGCAATGATAAATACGCTATTCAAGTAACCAACCCCTAAAATCCTATTAAGTTTTACGTGTAATATGAAAAAAATGACTAGCGCTGAATTGCGCTCGGCTTTCCTGGCGTTTTTTCGCCAGCGCGGGCATTCAGTTCAGTCTTCAAGTTCGCTTGTTCCGGGCAACGACCCAACCTTGTTGTTCACCAATGCGGGCATGGTGCAATTTAAGGACGTGTTTTTAGGACGGGAACAACGCGACTATGTCCGGGCGGCAACCAGCCAACGCTGTGTACGTGCAGGTGGCAAACATAATGACCTGGAAAATGTTGGCTACACGGCAAGGCACCATACTTTTTTTGAAATGCTGGGCAATTTCAGCTTTGGTGATTATTTCAAAGAAGATGCTATCCATTTCGCTTGGGATTTTTTGACTAAAGAATTGGGTATTCCTGCTGAAAAACTGTGGGTGACGGTTTTTGAAGAAGACGCGGAAGCGGAACTTATCTGGTTGGACGATATTGGGGTTGATCCCACGCGGCTTTCAAAAATCGGAGCCAAGGATAACTTTTGGTCGATGGGTGACACTGGCCCTTGTGGACCTTGTACAGAAATTTTCTACGATCATGGCGAGCACATTCCCGGTGGCCCGCCCGGAACGCCCGATGAAGACGGAGATAGATATATCGAAATCTGGAATCTGGTGTTCATGCAGTACGACCGCTCCGCTGACGGTGTGTTAACGCCATTGCCAAAGCCCTCTGTCGATACGGGCATGGGGCTGGAACGGATTGCAGCCGTTTTGCAAGGTGTTCATAGCAATTATGAAATCGATTTATTCCAAAAACTGTTAAAAGCCGCTGCTGAATTGGCGGGAACGCCAAATCTCGATCAAAGCTCGTTACGGGTCATTGCCGACCATATCCGTTCCTGCGCGTTTCTGGTTGCCGATGGCGTGATGCCGTCTAACGAAGGCAGGGGATATGTCTTGCGCCGCATTATCCGCCGTGCCATTCGGCATGGGTATGAATTGGGCATTCATGAAGTGTTTTTCTATAAACTAGTTGAGCCTCTTTGTAATGAAATGGGACAAGCATATCCAGAACTTCAAAAAGAGAAAAAACGCATTTCAGAAGTATTATTAACTGAAGAAAATCGTTTTTCAGAAACGTTGCGGAATGGAATGAAAATACTTAACAGTGAGATTTTTCTACTTCAAAACACCTCTGTTGGTTTGCCTCCTAACTCTTTGCGAGATAGTTTAAGAGAGTTAGAAATTTATCCAGTGCCTCAATTAATACTTAATGGAAAACTGGCATTCAAGCTGTATGATACCTACGGCTTACCTCTTGATTTAACACAAGATGTTTGTCGCGGCAAAGGCATAGGGGTTAATGTCAAAGAGTATGAAGCCGAGATGCAAGCACAGCGAGAACGAGCGCGATCCGCCAACAATTTTGGCGCAGATTACAGCCAGGAAATCAAGCTGGAAGGGAGTACCGAGTTTACTGGTTACGGGCATTTGGACGACCAAGTCCATATTGTTGCCCTTTACCAACATGGCAAGGAAGTTGGCAGCCTTAGTGCTGGGCAAGAGGGTTTAGTCGTACTGGATAAAACCCCGTTTTATGCCGAATCCGGTGGGCAAATTGGCGATCGCGGACGGATTGTTGCGGATAGCGCAATCTTTGAGGTGAGCGATACCCAAAAACAAGGCGGCAACCTGTTTTTACATAAGGGCAAATTAGTTTCAGGTAGCTTTGCCAAAGGCCAACCTTGCATCGCTCAAGTCAATGCGGCAGCCCGAAAAGCAACCGAACTAAACCATTCGGCGACGCATTTGCTACATGCCGCACTAAGACACATCTTAGGTGACCATGTTGCACAAAAAGGTTCGCTGGTGAATACCGAACGTCTACGCTTTGATTTTTCCCATTTTGAACCCATTACCGACGATCAAATCTGTGTGCTTGAGCGCATGATCAATGAACAAATTCGGCTGAATAATCCGGTTTCCGCAATCGTCATGGCGAAAGAAGATGCCGTAAAAGCTGGAGCAATGGCACTGTTTGGCGAGAAATACGGCGATGAAGTCAGGGTGTTAAAAATCGGTGAATTTTCAACTGAACTCTGCGGCGGTACGCACGTTGAACGAGCTGGCGACATCGGTTGCTTTAAAATCATCAGCGAAACAGGCGTTGCTGCGGGAGTTAGACGTATTGAAGCTGTCACCGGCAGTGGCGCTATGGAATGGTTAGCTAGCCGCGAAAAAGCACTTACTATCATTGCCGGATTGCTGAAAAGCGCACCGGAAAAAGCCGCTGAAAAAGTGGAGCAACTACTGGACAAAACCAGAAGCCTGGAAAAACAACTGGAAAAGCTGCAAGCGCAACTAGCCAGTTCTGCGGGTAGTGAATTAAGTAGCCAAGCTATTGATGTTGCAGGAATCAAGGTATTAGCGGTCAAATTAGATCAGGTTGATCCTAAATCCCTGCGTGATCTGGTCGATCAGCTAAAAAATAAACTGGGCAGTTCCGCTATCGTTTTGGCGGTTGTTGAAGGCGATAAAGTCAGTCTGGTCGCCGGAGTTTCCAAAGACCAAATTGCCCATATTAAAGCAGGGGATCTCGTCAATTTTGTAGCCACCAAAGTGGGCGGCAAAGGTGGGGGCAGACCTGATATGGCAATGGCAGGTGGCAATGACCCATCCGGTTTGGCAGAAGCATTAGCCCAAGTCCCCGCTTGGGTTCAAGCCCAATTAACATAATAGGTTTTATTGAGTGGCACTTTACGTCTATAAATTTGGCGGTACATCAGTTGGTTCGGTCGAACGTATCAAGGCTGTTGCAGAAAAAGTCAAACCCTCCCACGACAAGGGAAATCAGATCGTCGTCGTCGTCTCTGCAATGAGCGGTGAAACCAATCGCCTGATCGGTTTGGCAAAAGAAATGCAGCAGCAGCCGACAGAGCGCGAACTGGATGTTCTGGTCTCCACGGGTGAGCAAGTCACCGTGGCGTTATTAAGCATGGCGTTACATCATATCGGTTGTGCGGCCTGTTCTTACACGGGCGGACAGGTGAAAATCCTGACCGATAGCAGCCACACCAAGGCGCGGATTCTCAGCATAGATGACAAACGAATGCGTGCTGATCTCAATGATGGCAAAGTTGTCGTGGTTGCTGGTTTCCAAGGCGTTGATGAAGACGGGAACATCACGACCTTGGGACGAGGTGGGTCTGATACAACGGCTGTTGCACTAGCTGCCGCACTTAAAGCCGATGAATGCCATATCTATACGGATGTGGATGGCGTTTATACCACCGATCCCCGCGTCGAACCTAAAGCCCGCAAACTGGATAAAATTACCTTTGAAGAAATGCTGGAAATGGCCAGCCAGGGTTCAAAAGTCCTACAGATACGGTCGGTAGAATTTGCCGGAAAATACAATGTCCCATTGCGAGTGCTATCTTCGTTTACCGAAGGTGCGGGGACGCTTATTACCTACGAGGAATCAGAAATGGAAAGTGCGTTAATTTCAGGAATCGCATTCAATAGAGATGAAGCAAAACTGACCATCAACGGCGTACCGGACCGCCCAGGGGTTGCGTCCAAAATCCTCAGCCCGATTGCCGATGCCAATATTGAAGTGGATATGATAATCCAGAATATTGCCGATGATGCGACCACCGATTTCACCTTCACCGTCCACCGCAACGATTATCAACGTGCCAAATCTGCGCTGGAACTTACCTGTGCCGAACTCGGCGCAAAAAAAGTGACTGGCGACGACGGCATTGTTAAGGTCTCCATCGTCGGCGTCGGTATGCGCTCCCACGCTGGTATTGCCAACACCATGTTTAAGGCATTGGCAGACGAAGGCATCAACATCAAGATG
>Ga0302321_100002253_pt1 | contig 16580 bp, 14 predicted proteins | sample Fen_T0_1_FD_202505 | JGI IMG/M metagenome (GOLD analysis project Ga0302321, IMG submission 202505) | Peat permafrost microbial communities from Stordalen Mire near Abisko, Sweden - Fen_T0_1 | ecosystem: Environmental > Terrestrial > Soil > Wetlands > Permafrost | place: Sweden: Abisko...
GCGCACCTCGTAGCGGGCGGTCGCCCCGGCCGGTTGGATGCGCCGCACCAGGCCGGCGTCGGCGAGCGCCCGCAGGACGTCGTAGACGGCCTGGTGGGAGACCGACGGCAGTTCGGCGCGGACGGCCGCGATCACAGCCTCGGTGTCGACGTGGGGGTGCTCGCGCAGCGCGGCGAGCACCGCCAGCCGGGGCCGGGTCACGCGCAACGAGGCCGACCGCAGCTGGGCCTCGCCGTCGGTGGTCACGGGACGAACCTAGTCCACCAGACTTGAACAATTCAAGACTGCCGGCCCGCGGCCGTCGCCCGGAGGCCCCGGTGTGAGCATGGGCGCATGGTCAACGTCCTGACGGTCATCGGCAGCCCCGACCCGGGCAGCTTCGTCCATGCCCTGGCGCGGGAGGTCACCGCGGTGCTGCGGGCGCGCGGCGACGACGTCGAGGAGCGCGACCTGTACGCCGAGCAGTTCCCGCCGGTGGCGCCGCCCGGCGAGGCGTACACCGCCGGGCTCGACGTCGAGGCGGCCGTCGCCGCCACCGCCGACCCGCTGGTGCGCCGGCACCGGCTGGCGCTGTCCCGGGCGGACCTTCTCGTCGTGGCGCACCCCAACTGGTGGGGCAAACCGCCGGCGATCATGGCGGGCTGGATCGACCGCGTCGTCGTCCCCGGGGTGGCCTACCGCCTGGAGCGGCGCGAGGGGCTGCCGACGTCGCTGCTGCGGCTGCGCGGCGTCCTGGTGCTCAACACCGGCGACACGCCGCCCGAGCGCGAGCGGGAAGTCTTCGGCGACCCCCTCGACGCGATCTGGCGCCGGTGCGTGGGCGCCTACCTCGGGGGCGCCACGGTCCACCGGCTGCTCGCCGGCCCGCTCGGCGGGTCCGGCGCCGACCAGCGGCAGTCCTGGCTCGACGAGGCCGCGGCGGCGGCGGCCGCCCTGCCGTGGGGCACCGGGACGACGAGCCCCGAGCGGCAGGAGGCCTGACCCCGCCGAAGAATCCGACGTGGGCGTCCTCGGTCTGCCCATGTCGGTTCCTGGCCGAGGCACCCCCCGAGCGTGCGCCGCCGTCAGACCTGGGCCTAGAGCACCGGCTCGGTGTGCCAGATCCGGTCGATGTAGTCCCGCATGGACCGGTCGGAGGAGAAGAAACCGCACCGGGCGACGTTGAGGATCGCCGAGCGGCTCCACGCCTCCTGGTCGCCGTACGCCTTGTCGACCATCGCCTGCGCGTCGAGGTAGGCGCGGTAGTCGGCCAGCGCCATGAACCGGTCCTCGTGCAGCAGGTTGGACACCAGCGGCTCGAAGGCCGCGCGGTCACCGCCGGAGAACGCCCCGGAGGAGATCAGGTCGATCGCCCGCTTCAGGTCCTCGTCAATCTCGTAGAAGCTGCTGGGCACGTACCCGTGCTCGGTCAGCGCGGCGACCTGCGGCTCGAGCATGCCGAACAGGAAGAAGTTGTCGTCGCCCACCAGCTGGCGGATCTCGACGTTCGCGCCGTCGTCGGTGCCGATGGTCAGCGCGCCGTTGAGGGCGAACTTCATGTTGCCCGTCCCCGAGGCCTCCTTGCCGGCGAGCGAGATCTGCTCAGACAGGTCGGCCGCCGGGATGAGGGTCTCGGCGAGGGTGACGTTGTAGTTGGCCGGGAACGCGACCTTCAGCGCGCCCTTGACCCGGGGGTCGGCGTTGACCACCGAGGCCACCGAGTTGATGAGGTAGATCGTCTCCTTCGCCATCCGGTAGCCCGGCGCGGCCTTGGCACCGAAGACGAAGGTGCGCGGCACGATCTCGGCGGGGTCGACCCGGCCGGTGATGATCCGCTCGTACAGCGTGACGATGTGCAGCAGCTTGAGCGACTGCCGCTTGTACTCGTGCAGCCGTTTCACCATGACGTCGAGCAGGTGGCCGTCGGACAGCACGTACCCGTCGCGCCGCTTCAGCAGTTCGAAGAGCCGCTCCTTGTTGGCCTGCTTGACCTCGCGGAACCGGGCCCGGAAGCCGGCGTCGTCGGCCAGCGGCTCGAGCCCGCGCAGCAGCTCCAGATCCGTGATCCAGCCGTCGCCGATGACCTCGGTGACCAGGTCGGACAGCCTCGGGTTCGACTGCTTCAGGAAGCGGCGCGGGGTGACGCCGTTGGTGACGTTGATGAACTTCTCCGGCCACAGCTGTGAGAAGTCCGGCAGGACCTTGTCGCGCAGCAGCTCCGAGTGCAGCGCGGCGACGCCGTTCACCTTGGTCGCTGCGACCGTGGCCAGATGCGCCATCCGGACGCCGCGCTCGGGGTAGTCGGAGATGATCGACATCCGGCGCACCCGCATCTCGTCCCCGGGGAACGTGGCGCGGACCTCTTCCAGGAAGTCGGCGTTGATCCGGTCGATGATCTCCAGGTGGCGCGGCAGCAGCCGGCCGAGCAGCTCGACGGACCACACCTCGAGCGCCTCGGGCAGAAGGGTGTGGCAGGTGTACGCGAAGCACTGCTTGGTGATGCCCCACGCCTGCTCCCACGACATCTTCTTGACGTCGACGAGCAGGCGCATCATCTCCGGGACGGCGATCACCGGGTGGGTGTCGTTGAGCTGGAAGATGATGCGCTCGGTCAGCCGGTTCAGGTCGAAGTCGTCGTTCAGCACCTCGAACATGAAGTCGGCCAGGGAGCAGGCCACGAAGAAGTACTGCTGCTGCAGCCGCAGTTCCTTGCCCTGCGGCGTGGAGTCCTCGGGGTAGAGCACCTTGGAGATGTTCTCGGCGAAGGTCTGCGCCCGGACGGCGTCCGCGTAGTCGCCCGAGTTGAAGATCTCCAGGTCGAAGGCCTTCGTGGCCTGGGCGCTCCACAACCGCAACGTGTTGACGCGGCCGTTGCGGTACCCGGGGACCATGTAGTTGTAGGGGACGCCGATGACGTTCCAGCCGGCCACCCAGCGGGTGCGCTCCTCGCCGTCCTCGTCGATGTACTTCTCGGTGTGACCGGCGAAGCGCACGACCTGGGAGGACTCCGGGTGCGGGAACTCCCACGGGCCGCCCAGGGTCAGCCAGGTGTCGGGCTGCTCGACCTGGCGGCCGTCGACGAAGGTCTGCCGGAAGATGCCGTACTCGTACCGGATGCCGTAGCCGATGCAGGGCACGCTCAGGGTGGCGAGGGAGTCGATGAAGCAGGCGGCGAGACGGCCGAGGCCGCCGTTGCCGAGCCCGGGCTCCACCTCCTGGTCGCGCAGCGTGTCCAGGCTCAGCCCGCACTGGGCGAGGCTCTCCCGGACGACGTCCTGCAGGCCGGTGGCGAGCAGGGCGTTGTCCAACTGGCGCCCGAGCAGGTACTCGGCGGACAGGTAGCCCACTGCCTTGACCGGCTCCTTCCGCTGCTGCGCCAGGGCCTCGAGCCAGCGCGCCATCAGGAAGTGCCGCACCGTGCGGGACAGCGCCAGGTGCTGGTCGTTGACTGTCGAGCGCGCGAGCGAGACGCCCTGCCCGAAGTTGAGCTCGCGGAGGAACTCGCGCACGAAGCCGTCGACGTCCGCCGCAGGCGACTGGACCGGGGCGAGCGCCCGCTCGTTGGTGGGGACGACGCGTGGCCCCTTCACGGGGTCGATGACGTACTGGCTGTCGGTCACGGGCGCCACGGTATCGGCAGTTGATGACGGCGAGCGGCGCCGGGGCGCGGCACGGCCGTCGTGTCGCGCCCCGTGCACGACGACGCGCCGACCTTGTGGCGACGATCACGCACCGTACTACGGCGGCGGTGATCCGGCCGCCGACGCGCGGCGATCCGGCGACCGACGCGCGGCGATCCGGCAACCGGTGCGGGCCGGGACGCGTCCGACGACAGGGACGACGACTCCAGGAGGTCACGATGTCTTTCCGCTGCGACAGTTGTGCGACGGCGACGCGCGCCGAGCCGCACCTCACCGTCACCGGCCGGCGCCTGTGCACCACCTGCCACGACCAGCTCACCGGAGCCGCGGCGGGACTGGTCGCCGGTGGCGGCGTTAATGGGGCGATCGCCACGGCAGGCGCCTTCGGCGCGCTCCGGAGGTGGCGCCGCAGGTCCGAGCGGTGACGCCGCCGTCCGGCCGCCGATGGCGGTGGCCACGGGCTCCGCACCCTGGTCGAACGGCACGGTGAGGGATGCCGTCGGCACGGTGGGAGGATGGCCTGACGCCGCGCGGCCGGCGAGGAGGCGGTGTGACCGCCTTCCTGTCCAGCGCCGACCTGCAGCAGCGGAACGGCTCAGAAAGGTGACGATGCTGACTCCGGACCCGGCGGACGGCCGGCCACCGACCCTGGGGATCGTGGAGGAGTTCCTCCTGCTCGACCGGTGGTCGGGCCATCCGGTGCCGGTCGCGGACGCGGTGCGGTCGGCGGCGTCCCTGCAGCCCGCACTGGAGCCCGACGAGGTGCACGACGAACTGCTCCAGGTGCAGGTCGAGGTGGCGACGCCGGCGTGCCAGGAGCTGGACGAGGCCGGCGGTCACCTGCTGCGACTGCGGCACGAGCTCGGCACCGCGGCCGAGACCCACGGCGCGCGGCTCGTGGCGAGCGGTGCGGCGCCCTGGCACGACGGGGCCGCGCCGGTGACCGACGAGGCCCGCTACCGCGACATCCGGCTCCGTGCGCCGGCACTGGTCGACGACCAGCTGATCAACGGGATGCACGTGCACGTCGCCGTCCCCAGCCGGGCCCACGCGGTGGAGGTGGTGAACCGGCTCCGCCCGGACCTGCCGCTGCTCATCGCGATGTCCGCCGACTCGCCCTACTGGCAGGGCCGGGACACCGGGTTCTCGTCGTGGCGGTCCGTGCACCAGGAACGGTGGCCGGTCGCCGGCCCGCCGCCGCACTTCACCGACGAGGCCCACCACGACCGCTGCATCCAGGAGCTGCTGGCCACCGGGACCGTGCGGGACCTCGGCCAGCTCTACTGGCACGCCCGGGTGTCGTCGCGGCACCCGACGGTCGAGATCCGCTGCGCCGACGGGCAGCTGCGGGTGGACGACTCGGTCCTGCTCGCCGGCGTCGTCCGCGCGCTGGTCATGACCGCGTTGGCGGACCTGCGGCGCGACGCGCCCTACCCCGTCGTGAGCCCCGAACTGCTGAAGGCGGCGTGCTGGCGCGCCGCCCGGCACGGTCTGGACGACGACCTCCACGACCTGCGCCAGGGTCGCCGGCGGCGCCCGGGCGACATGGTGGTGGACCTGCTGGACCGGGTGCAACCGGCGCTGGAGGCGAGCCACGACGCCGACCAGGTCCACAAGCTGTCCGACCGGCTCCTGCGGGAGGGCTGCGGGGCGAGCCGGCAGCGGCAGGTCGTGGCCCGGCAGGGGCTCAGCCAGCTCGTCGACTTCCTGGCCGGCGAGACGACGGCGACCTGGCTCGACTGACGGCGATCCGCGCACCTCGATGTCGACCATGCCCGGTGCGGAGGTGGCATCGTGGCCCGGAGCAGGGCTCGAACCGCCCCGGTCGGCACGGAGGTGCTCGATGGACGCTCCCCTCGGATCCCGGTCGTTCCTGACGTCCGGGCACGCGTACGACCAGTTCATGGGCCGCTACTCCCGCTCCCTCGCGCCGGCCTTCGCGGACGCCGCCGGGGTGGGCGAGGGCCGGGTGGTGCTCGACGTCGGCTGCGGGCCGGGTGCGCTCACCGCCGAGCTGGTCGCCCGGGTCGGCGCCGCCGGGGTGTCGGCCTTCGACCCGTCGCCGCCGTTCGTCGCGGAGTGCGCGGCCCGGCACCCTGGCGTCACCGTCCGGGAGGGGCGCGCCGAGGAGATCCCTTTCGAGGACGCGCTCTTCGACCATGCGCTGGCCCAGCTCGTGCTGCACTTCGTCAGCGATCCGGACCGGTGCGCGCGCGAGCTGCGCCGGGTGCTGCGCCCCGGCGGCGTCGCCGCGGCCTGCGTGTGGGACTTCGCCGAGGGGATGCAGATGCTGCGCCTGTTCTGGGACGCGGCGCTGGCGGTGGACCCGGCCGCCCCTGACGAGGCCCGCACCCTGCGGTTCGGGCGCGAGGGCGAGCTCACCGACTGGCTCGCGGCCGGCGGCTTCCAGGACGTCACCGAGACGACCCTCGAAGTCAGCTCGACGTACGACAGCTTCGAGGACCTGTGGCAGGGGTTCCTCGGCGGCATCGGCCCGGCCGGTTCCTACTGCATGGGCCTGGCGGACGACGCGCGCGCCGCCGTCCGCGAGGAGCTGTACCACCGCCTGGCCTCGCCCGTCGGCGCGTTCTCCCTGACCGCGACCGCCCGCTGCGCCCTCGGCCGCTCGCCCTCCTGACGAGACGTCGGGCGGGCGGCCGAGGGCGGGTGGGCCGCCGGGGTCAGGTGGTCGGCGACGACGCGGAGATGACCGCGACGGTCTTGCCGCTGGGGCAGTAGTAGCCGCCGCCCGCGTTGGTGTACGGGTTGACGTACTGGATCGATCCGGTCCAACGGGTGGCGATCCAGTCAGGACGTGTCGCCGTCGCGACGGTGAGGGTGACGGTCACGGTGTCCTCGACGGACCTGCCCCGGCAGGAGCTGATGGACGCGCGGGTGGTGCCGGTGTACGTCGCTCCGTTGCGGACGAGGGTGAGGGTGAACGGCGTCCCGTCGCCGGACGGGTGGAAGTCGCCCTCGAGGGTGACGTTGCAGGGCCCGGAGCCGCAGGTCGGGGTCAGCGTCCAGCTGCTGGTGAAGGACTTGCCCACGGTCAGGTCCGTGGAGTTGCTGCTGGTCACCCGGAACGCCACGTCGACGCCGCTGCTGGCCTCGAGCCGGGCCTCGCTGATCGGCGGGTCGGCCGTGGTGGCCGCGAGCGCGTCCGACGGCGCGGAGATCCCGCCGCCGGACCAGACGGCGCTGACCTGGACGGAGTAGGTGCTGCCGGCCTGCAGCCCGAGCAGCCGTTGCGTCGGTTGACCGGCCGCCGGCGCGCCGACGACGTCCGTGGTCCGGCCGTCGACCAGGAGGAGGTACTGGTCGGGCGGCGGGCTGTCCGCCGGGGGCGACCAGCCGAGCGTCACCGACTGCGGGTCCGCGCCCTGCTGGACGAGGGCGGTCGGGCTGGGCGCAGGGACGGTCACCGGGACCGGGGCGGACGCCGTCGAGTGCTTGGACCCGCGGGCGGCGACCACGGCGTAGGTGTGCTTGCTGCCCGGCACCAGCCCCTCGTCGCGGAAGGTGACCTGCGAGCCGGGCACCGAACCGGCCTCCTTGCCGTCCCGCTGGATCAGGTACGTCTCGACCGGGGTGCCCTCCGAGCGTGCCGACCAGGCCAGGGTGACCGCGGTGGCCGAGGTGCCGTGCGCCACCACGTCCTTCGGCGTCGCCGGCGGGCTCCACGGCGACCACACCAGCAGCCCGATCACCAGGCCCACGATCACGACGGCGGCCGCCGCGGCCACCCACCACGGCCCAGACCGGCGGGGGCGCCACCGGGACGTCGTCGACGTCGCAGGGGCCGCGACCTGGAAGCCCGCCAGGGAGAACGGTGCCGGGGCTGTCGTCGTCGGGGCCGCCGTCGCCGCGCCGGTGGGGGCCGGAGCAGCCGTCGTCGGGGCGGCCGTCACGGGGGCGGCCGTCGTCGGAGCGGCCGTCACCGGGGACGCCGTCGGGCCGGGGACCTGAACGGTGGGATGTTCGGACGCCGGCATCCGGACGGTGGGACTGTCGACCGCCGGCTGATCGGGCGGTGCCCAGGCGACGGGGGCCGGGCGCGGGGCGGGGGTGTCGGGGTGGTCCGGGGTGATCTCACCGGGCGAAGCGTCCACAGGACAGCCCTCCTCGAACGGGTCAGCCCGGTGCGGCGGTCCGGGTTGTACTGATCACGGTAGAAGGAGCACGCCTCTCGGCGCTCCTGCCGGAGGACCCGGATCCTCGGTCACCTCGCCTCGGCCACCTCGCCGGTCCCGTCGTCGTCGGCCTCACGCGTCACGCGCCGTAGGACCGGGACGGCGACCAGCGCGGCCGCCACGAGCAGCACGGCCGCCACCCCGGAGACGACCCGGAACCCGTCGACGAACGCCTGCCGCGCGGCCTCGCCGAGCGGGTCGCCGAGACGTGCCGGCAGGGCGTGCGCCGCGGCGAGGCCCTCCCCCAGGGTCCGGCGTGCCGCGTCGGACGCCCCGGACGGCAGGCCGTCCGGGGCGCCGGCCGCCACCCGTGCGCGGTAGACCGCCGCGGCGAGGCTGCCCAGGACGGCGACACCGAGCGCACCCCCCAGCTCGGCGCCGGTCTCGGACACGGCGGACGCCACCCCGGCCTGGCGGCGCGGCGCGGCCCCGACGGCCGACGCCGTGGCCACGGCGTAGAGCGGGCCGAGCCCCGCGGACAGGACCACCGAACCGACCAGGTAGGCCGCCGTGCCGGGACCGGACCCGACGGCGACCATGACGGCGAGGCCGGTCGCCATCAGTCCGGCACCCGCGGCGACGACGACGTGGGCCGGGGCCCGACGGCGCACCACGGGCGTCAGCAGCGAGCCGGCGAGGAAGGTCAGGACCGACGGGACCGTCCACAGCCCGGCCGCCTGCGCGGACAGCCCCAGGACGAGCTGCAGGTACTGCGCGACGAGCAGCTGGTGGGCGTACAGGGTGAAGAACGCCACCGCCGTCATGGCCACCGGCACGGCGAACGCGGGGCGCCGCAGCAGGGCGCCGTCCACGAACGCATGCTCGGCGCGCCGCTGCCGGCGCACGAACAGCACGGCGACGAGCGCGCCGGCGAGCATCGAGACGGGCCACGTCCGCGAGGCGGCACCGTCCTGGGCCAGGGCCTTGAGGCCGTGCACGGGCAGGAGCACGGCGACCAGCGACAGGCCCGCGCTCACCGGATCGGGCCGGCGGCGCGTCTCCGCGCGCGACTCGGGCAGCAGCACCGGGCCGGCGACCAGGAGCACGGCCATCACCGGGACGGCGACCAGGAAGACCGCCCCCCACCACGCACGGGCCAGCAACAGGCCGCCCACGAGCGGGCCCGCAAGACCGCCGAGGGAGAACGACGCCGCCCAGATCCCCGTGGCGAGGGAGAGCTGGGCCGGCGTGCGGAACATGACCCGGATCAGCGACAGGGTGGCGGGCATCAGGCTCGCGCCGGCCAGGCCGGTCAGCGCCCTGGCCACGATGAGCGTGCCCGGGTCCGGGGCGAACGCCGCCAGGGCCGAGGCCGCCCCGAACCCCGCAGCGCCGAGCAGCAGCACGCGCCGGCGCCCGAAGCGGTCGGCCAGGACCCCCATGGTGAGCAGCGCGCCGGCCACCAGGAACGTGTAGCTGTCAGTGATCCACAGCAGCTGCGCCGCCGACGGGTGCAGGTCGGCCGCCAGGCGCGGGACGGCGAGCCCGAGGACGGAGCCGTCCAGCGAGACCAACAGGCACGGCAGGGCTAGGACGGCCAGGCCGAGCCACTCCCGGACGCCGGCCCGATCCGCGGCCCTCGCCTCACTCATAACGCTTTGAGTCATGCCTGCACGTTATGGCGGTTCACAGGATGCGCAACGTGTTGCCTCCCCTCAACACGTGACGGTGGGTAGGATCGCCCCATGGGCTGGGGGGTACGACAGATGCCGCCGGGCACCCTGGTGGACGTCGTCAACGCGTGGGGCACCGAGCCACGCCGCGCCCGCGGGGAGGCGGAGGCGCCGTGGCCCGACGCCGCCGACGTCGCCGTCACGGCCGACCCGGTGCTGGCCCGCGAACCCGTCGACCGGCTGGTGGCGCTGGCCGACGCCCTCTACCCGGCCTTCGTCGGCCAGGACGACGACCGGGCCGCACTCGTCACGCGGCTGCTGGAGCGCTCGGGCGTGCGGCCCGCGGTGCTGCCGGCCGGTGACGGGCGCGGCGAGGTGCGCGCCGGCTGGGTCGTCCCGGACGGCGGCATGCGCCTGCTCGCCGCGGCGGCGGTGACGCTCTGGCAGCAGGTGGGCAGCGGGGACGGCGACCGGCTCGGGACGTGCGCCGACCACGCCTGCGCGGATGCCTTCGTGGACACCTCACCGGCAGGTCACCGGCGTTTCTGCTCCGTCACCTGCCAGAACCGGTCCCGCGCCGCGTCGTTCCGGCGCCGCCACCGCCACCCCGCCCTCCCGGGCCCGCCGTGATCATGCACACTTGAGTTGATCATGCACGGCGGGATCCGGGATCGTCGCCTCAGGCCGGGGCGGCCAGGTGGGAGTCGAGCCAGCGCTGCCAGGTGGTGGTGAACTCGGCGGCCAGCCGGTCACGATCCTCGCCGTAGAGGTAGGCCCACACGGACAGCGCGCACCGGCCGCCGTGGCCCTCCGCGGCGATGAACCCCGTGCCGGGGGCGGGCTCGTCGAGCAGCAGCGCCACCCGGCCGGGCTCGACGAACAGCACCGTGCCGCCCAGCGCCACGCCGTCACCACCACCGCCACCACCGTCACCACCACCACCGCCACCACCACCGTCGGCGGGGACCAGCCGGACACGCTCCCCCACCGTGGGCTCGACCGGCAGTCCCAGCGCGCCGGCGAGGGCGCGCCACGCCGACCCGGAATCGCCCTGCCACGAGGTCATCGGCAGCGCCGCCGTCGCCGTCCTGCCGGCGAAGTGCTCCAGGTGCAGGCGCAGGTTGGCCATGAACAGTTGCCAGCCGCGGTACAGGTCGTCGTACTGGTCGTCCCACGGACCGCCCTCCCCGAAGCCGGTGTTGACCAGGCGCACCACGCAGGAACCGCCGTCGCGGGCCTCCACGAGCCACTCGAACGCGAGGCCGGGGTCACCCTCCCCGCCGTCGAGGACGATCCGGTGCGGCGGCTCCCAGACGACGACGCGGCCGTCGACCTCCATCTCGGGGCCGGCACCGAACGAGGCCCGCGCGGTGCCGCCGGCCCGCTCCTCGACCTGGTGCGGCACGTACCACGACGAGATGCCGGGACCGGTTGCGATGGCTCGCCAGACCTCCTCGGGCGTGCCGGGCACCTCGATCTCCAGCTCGATGGCGCGGGGGGTTTCGGACATGATCAGGCCTCTCCGTCGGATGCGTCGGTCGGTTCGGTCGGGTCGGGCGGGGTGGCGTCGTCGGCGCCTTCCCCGGGCCGGGGGTGGGCGGCGACGACCAGGCGGTGCCAGCGACCGGCCGGCGCCGCCTCGTCGTGGTAGCGGGCGGCGAGCGCCGCGACCGCCTGGGCGAGCTCGGCGGTGAAGGCCGCCCGGTCGGCCGCGGAGGCGAACCGGATCTCGGTGTCGAGCGTGAGCGTGGCCAGCCGCTGCCCCGCCGCGTCGGCCCGCCGGGCGAGCAGGCCGACCTCGCGCACGAGCCGGGCGGCGACGGCGATCAGGTACCGCGTCGACAACCGGTCGGTGCGCGCCGGATCGGCGCCGCTGGGGCCGAGCGCGCCGGGCGACACGACGTACCCGCGCGCCGTCGCCCGCACGACCCGCTCCGTCAGGCCGCGCCGCGGGCGCTCCTCGACGAGCTCGACCAGCCCGTGCGCCTCCAGCGTGCGCAGATGGTAGTTGACCTTCTGGCGGGGCAGCCCGAGCAGCTTGGCGACGGTGGTCGCCGAGCCCGGCACCACCAGCGCCGCCAGGACGGCGGCCCGCACCGGATCCAGGGCCGCCACGGCGGCGGCCGGTTCCTCGATGACCTCCACGTCGAGCACGGCACCAGCCTGCTATTGACAAGAATGACTGTCAATAGCGGGCGCGCGTCGTCGCGGCACGGCGACGCAGGGAACCGGACCGGTCAGCCGGGAGGGCGCAACCGGTACACGACGGCGTCCGCCGTCCGGTACGCGGGGACGGCGTCCGCATCGAGCGCCGTCGGCGGGTGCCCGACGCGCAGGTCGACGAACAGCCAGCGGACGCCGTAGATGCGGTACGCCTGCGCCAGCACCGCCGGCGTCGGGGCGGTGAACAGGGCGTCGTTGAGCGCGCTGCGCTCCGGGTACGGCGAGGGCAGCAGGAGGTAGGAGGTGTCGGTCCGGACGGCGGCCGCCAGCGTGCGCTGGGAGTACGACCAGCTCTCGATCAGCACCCGGCGCTCGGAGAACGCGGAGTAGTAGAAGATCCGGTGGTCGGTGCACTCCCCGCCCGGACCGTGCACGAGGCAGGTGTTGTTGACGGCGAGGACGTCGCCGCCGGCGCTGTTGCGGCGCAGCCAGTCCAGCGCCGACAGCAGCGCGGGCGTGAGGTCGGGCCGGTTGCGCGTGGAGCGCGCGACGCTGTCCTCCGGCAGCACGGCCTGGCCCGTCGCGCGGTAGGTGTGCAGCGGCTCGACGTAGAACGTGACCGTGCTGGCCGCCGCCGCGCCGGAGAGCACCGCGACCAGCGCGAGCGCGGCCGCCGCGCGCCGCCGTCCGCGCGCGAGGGCGGCGACCGCGCCGGTGACCACGGCGGCGCCCAGCACGACGATCCCGATCATCGGCAGCAGGTGCGTCGGGGCCGGCACCGGCAGGGCGTAGCTGGTGTAGCCGCGCACCAGGACGAGCGTGCCGATCAGGCCGGCCACCGCGCTGCCGACGGCGACGGTCGCGGCGGTGGCGACGCTCAGCGGCTCCACGAGAGCGGCCACGCCCCACCCGGCGAGGATCGCCAGCGGGACGCAGCCGGTGACCAGGAACCAGTGCTGGCTCGCGGCCGGATCGTGCAGCCACGCCTTGGCCAGGTAGCCCGCCACGAAGCAGGCGAGCAGGAACACCTGGACGACGCGCCGCTCCCGGCGCCGCACGACGGCGAACGCGCCCGCGTACCCCGCGCCCAGCGCGAACAGGCTGACGGCGGTGCCGACGGCGGCCCACGGCAGCAGCTGGTCCTTGGGGTACAGGGCGTGCAGGTAGATGCTGTAGCGCGTCGTCAGGAACCACGGGAAGCCCGGCGCGAGACCGAGCCGCCCGCCGCCGGCGCCGTAGAGCAGCGGGATCGACAGTGCCAGCACGCCCAGGACGACGCACGCCGCGTCCGCGGTGGCCGCCAGATGGCGCCGGTCGCGCAGGGCGGCCAGGACGAGCGCGGCGAGGGTGCCGCAGGCCAGCACCGGCAGGATGCTCGTCTTGGCACCGGCCGCGGCCGCCGCCAGCAGCGCGACCGCCGTCCACCGCCACCACCAGCGCGGCCCTCGCCCGTCCGGGCCGTCGGCGCTGAACTGGTCGGGCAGGAGCAGCAGCAACGGCGCGAGGAAGACCAGCGAGTAGACCCAGGTGGGGCTGTAGAAGGACCAGTCCTTGAACCCGCCTAGGGCGAGCCAGCCCTTGTACTGGCTGAGGTTCAGCTCGCTCAGCAGCGGGACGACGGCAGCGGCGTACGGGCCGGCCCACGGTCGGCGGGCCAGCCGCGCCGCGGCACTGGCCAGCACCCCCGCGAACAGCAGCAACGGCGCCACCAGGTACAGCCGGAACAGCAACCACGGCAGGGGGACGCCGGAGATCTGGTGGGCGGCCGCCAGATGGGCGTAGGTGAACCAGTGGTAGGACTGGCTGATGCCCGACAGCACGGCGTCGGTCGGGGGCATCGCCCGGGTCGCGTCGGCCGCCCAGCCCAGCTGGTAGTACAGGTCGACGCTGAGGCTCGTCGGCCGCCGCACCGGCCACGGCGTCCCGAGGTAGTAGTAGGCGGCGGTCGCCCCCAGCACGGCCACCGCCACCGCGGCAGTGACCGCGTGCCACAGCGGCCCCCGCCGGTCGGACGGCTCCGGTGTGCGGGCCGGCGGCGGACGACGACGCGCGGCCAGCAGCGCCAGGCCGCCGACGACGACCGGGTGCGCCCAGTAGAGCCAGCGCGCGTGCACCAGCGCCGCGGCGACGAAGGAGACCAGCTCCAGGGCGTAACCCAGGCAGACGCCGACCACGACGACGTCGAAGCGCCGCTGCCAGGACGGCGCGACCAGCCGCCAGACCAGCACCCCCGGCAGCACGATCCAGCCCGCCCAGTACCCGGCGAACCGCAGGACCGCCACGACCGGCGTGCCACCGAGCAGGAGCAGGACCGCCGCGGCGGCCGCGACGCAGACCCACGGCGCCGCTCGGGCGACCGTGTCACGCCGGACCGCAACGGGTCCCGCCACCCCATCCCCCCCGGGCGTCGTGGGACATCGACCGGCAAACCATAGCCAGCGGTCGACCGGTTGACGCCGGGATCTCTAAACAACTAGCGTCGTAGTTATATAGAGAGGTGGATGGATGACGATCGAGTTCTCACTGGACGCAGGGTGCGGCGTCTCGCCCTACCTGCAGATCGCACAACAGGTGCGCCAGGCGGTCCGGCTCGGCCTGCTGCGGGCGGGCGACCAGCTGCCCACCGTCAAGGAGGTGGTGTCGCAGCTGGCCATCAACCCGAACACGGTGCTCAAGGCCTACCGCGAGCTGGAGCGCGACGGGCTGGTCACCGCGCGTCCCGGGGTCGGCACCTTCGTGACCCGATCGGTCCCCGCCGAGGTCACGGCGCCGCTGGAGCCGCTGCGCCGCGAACTGGCGCGCTGGCTGGTCAGGGCGCGCTCGGCCGGGCTGGACGACGAGAGCATCGCGGCGCTGTTCGCCACCACCTTCCGCGCCGAGCGGGACGTGGCATGACCGCCGTCCTGGCGACCCGCTCCCTGGGCCGGCGCTACGGGCGCCGCTGGGCCCTGCGGGACTGCACCCTGGCTGTCCCGGCCGGTCGCGTCACCGGCCTGGTCGGCCCGAACGGCGCCGGCAAGTCCACCCTGCTCAACCTGGCGACCGGGATCCTCACGCCGTCGGCGGGCAGCGTCGAGGTGTGCGGCGCGCCCCCCGCCAGGGACCCGGCGCAGCTGGCCAAGGTGGGCTTCGTCGCCCAGGACACCCCGGTCTACGCCGGCCTGACCGTCGAGGAGCACCTGCGGCTCGGCGCCCGCCTCAATCCCCGCTGGGACGCCGCGGCGGCGCGACGACGGCTGGACCGGCTCGGGCTCGACACCCGGCAACGGGCCGGTAAGCTCTCCGGCGGCCAGCGGGCGCAACTGGCGCTCACCCTCGGCCTGGCGAAGCGGCCGGAACTCCTGCTGCTCGACGAGCCCGTCGCCAGCCTCGACCCCCTGGCCCGCCGCGAGTTCCTCCAGGTGCTGATGGAGGCCGTGGCCGAAGGCGACCTGAGCGTCGTGCTGTCCTCGCACGTCGTCTCCGACCTGGAGCGGGTGTGCGACCACCTGATCGTCCTGGTCGACTCGCAGGTCGGCGTGGCCGGCGACGTCGACGTCCTGCTCGACACCCACCACCGCCTCGTCGGGCCCCGACGGGCCGCCCACCCGCTGCCGCGCGACCAGCACGTCGTCGGCGCGAGCCACACCGACCGGCAGTCCACCCTGGTGGTGCGCGCACCGGCCGGCATCGCCGACCCCGCCTGGACCGTCAGCAGGCTGTCCCTGGAGGATCTCGTGCTCGCCTACCTGACCCCACCCGCCCAGGGTCGGCCCGCCGCACCGCTGGAGACGGTCCGATGATCTGGCTGACCTGGCGGCAGCTGCGCGCCCAGGCCGCCACGGCGGCGCTCGCGGTGGCGGCGATCGGCGTCGTCGCGGTGCTCACCGGGCCCCGGATCGCCGACCTGGCGCGGCGCACCACCAACGTGTTCGACGCGCTGACCAGCACCGAGCGCACCCTGCACGTGGCCGGGATCGCCGTGCTGGCCGTCGCCCCCGCACTGGCCGGCGCCTTCTGGGGCGCCCCGCTGCTGGCCCGCGAGCTGGAGACCGGGACGCACCGGCTGGCCTGGAGCCAGTCCGTCACCCGGGCCCGCTGGCTGGGGACCAAGCTCGGGCTGACGGTCGCGTCGGGAGCCGTCGCGATCGGGCTGATGAGCCTGGCGATCACCTGGTGGGCAGCGCCCGTCGACGGCGTGGCCGGCAGCACGCGCGGCGCCCTGCCGGGCCGGCTCACGCCGATCAGCTTCGCCATGCGCGGCGTGGCGCCCGTCGGCTACGCCGTGTTCGCCGTCGTCCTGGGCGCGACGCTGGGTGCCGTCCTGCGGCGCACCCTGCCCGCCATGGCCGTGACCCTCGCCCTGTACGTCGTCGTCCAGATCGCCGTCCCGCTCTGGATCCGCCCGCACCTGGCGCCCCCGGTGACCACGACGGTCACCGTCAGCACCAGCACCCTCGATGGGATCAGCATCGATCCCGACGGGCGGAACCCGGTGATCTCGACGCACACCCCCGACCGCGGGGACTGGATCCTCACCGACGAGACGGTCGACCGGTCCGGACGGGCCGCCACGTTGCCCGGGTGGTTCACCGCCTGCCTGCCCTCGCCGGACGTGGTCCCCGCGTCCACCTCCCGGCAGGCCGAGGCGGCCTCGCCCGACGCCTGCTTCGGCCGGCTGGCGGACGCCGGCTACCGGCAGCACGTCGCGTACCAGCCCGCCCACCGCTTCTGGCAGCTGCAGTGGACCGAGACGGCGTTCTTCCTCGCACTGTCCGCCCTCCTCGCTGCCGGGTGCTTCTGGTGGATCCGTCCCCCGCAGCGGTGAGGTGATCATGCACGGTTGAACCGCCGCTGAACCGGTTCGGCAGTGTTCAACCGTGCATGATCGAGCCTGTTGCACGAACCCAAAACTGGCGATCATGACTCCACCAGGGCGTCGATTCAGCCCCGCGCGGAGCCCGCTCCCTCCACTTCGGGCCTCTAGAGGCCTCGATTCTGGGCAGGCTCAC
>Ga0302321_100002254_pt1 | contig 16578 bp, 13 predicted proteins | sample Fen_T0_1_FD_202505 | JGI IMG/M metagenome (GOLD analysis project Ga0302321, IMG submission 202505) | Peat permafrost microbial communities from Stordalen Mire near Abisko, Sweden - Fen_T0_1 | ecosystem: Environmental > Terrestrial > Soil > Wetlands > Permafrost | place: Sweden: Abisko...
GACCCTGGGTTTTGCCGCCGTCGCCCGAGCTGCCGCCGAGGCGGTTGGAGTTCGACCACGTGAGAGTCATGTAACGAGCCCCGCGCGCGTAAAACTGCTCGAGCCGCTTCAGGAGCACGGCGTCCGTCGCGTCACCGAGCGCATGCCCTCCTTCCACACCGATCAAGAACGCCGTCTTGCCCGCAGCAGCCGCGTTGCGCACGTCCGTCGAGGTTCGTGCCAGGACCGTGGATGCGGCATTGGCGGCGACGAGCTTGTCGATGGCATCGAACTGAGCAAGCGCCTGCTGGTAGGCGCGCTCCTTCGGGTACAGCATTGGCAGCACGAAGACCGATAAGAACTCGGCGTCGAGCCCGCCCTCACGCATGCGCGGCAGGTCCGTTTGACCGTCGCTCGAGCGCTGCGCCAGGTCTACGTTCTGAATCATCAGGCGCTGGGTCACGTCGTTGTGGGTATCGACGACGATGGCCGCTCGATGGAGGGCCGTAGCGGCCTGCTTGGAGCCGGGACTCGCGCTGGGGGCGGCAAGGGGCGCAGCGGCGTGGGGGGTCGAGGACGGGGCTGCTGGCGCCCGTGCCTCCGTCAACGGAGGAGTGCGGGAGCATGCGACCAGCGAAAGCGCTGACAAGAGGCCGGTGATGACGCGCGGTCGGGACATGACTAGGACCTCTAGCCGAGATGACAACGCAAGCCGAGCCCGTCGCCGTCACGCCCGACTTGCCCGCCAAATTCCCGAGCTCGCGCCTGCTGGTTCTCGACGAAATGCGCGGCCTCGTGATGCTGCTGATGGCGCTCGACCACTCCTCGGGCGAATTCAACGCTGGGCGCCAGATCACGGACAGTACGTTCCTTTACAAGGCCGGAACGGCTCTGCCGCTTGCCCAGTTTCTAACGCGTTGGGTCACGCACCTCTGCGCGCCAACCTTCGTGTTCCTCGCAGGCGTGTCGTTGGCGTTCAGCCTGTCGAAGCGCGTGGAGCGCAGTGAGCCCGCCTGGTCGATCGATCGTTACCTGCTGATTCGAGGCGTGCTGATCTTCGCCGCGGAGTCGATACCCTCGTATTTTTGGATGCCGAAGGGTGGGTACCTGTTTCAAGTTCTGTACGCGATCGGCACCGCCTACCTCTTCATGATCCCGCTGCGGCGGCTGCCGGTTGCTTGGGCGGTCGGGTTGGCCCTGCTCGCGCTGCTGGGCGGCGAGGCCGTAGCCAGCCTCGCTGGTTGGGGGCCAGGGGCGAAGGCGCCGTGGCTCGCCACGCTGCTTCTGACCGGTGGTCCGCGCGGGTGGCTTGTCGTCGCCTACCCCACATTGCCCTGGTTGGCGATCATGCTGCTGGGCTGGGGCTTCGGCCACACCCTTCGTTCGCGGCCGAGCGCGGTGCAGTTGCGACCGCGGGAGCTCGTGCTGGCGAGCGCCACCCTACTTGCGCTATTCGGTGTGGTTCGCGCCGCCAACGCGTACGGGAACTGGAGCCTCCTGCGCGACGACAACTCGCTCGTTCAGTGGCTTCACGTCAGCAAATACCCGCCCAGCGTGAGCTACGTGGCGCTCGAGCTGGGTCTCATGCTGCTGCTGCTCGCTGCGCTTTCGCACAGCACACGGAGGGAAGGGGCCATTGCGTCAGCCGCCAGTGGGCTGCTGGTCGTGTTCGGGCAGACCCCGATGTTCTTTTACTTGCTGCACATTCCGATCTTGGCTCTGACAGCGCGCGCTTTGGGCGTGGAGCACAAGCTCGGGCTCGGGGCGGCGTATGGCTTTGCGGCATTCATCGCCCTTTTGCTTTTTCCCGCCTGCACCTGGTACCGCCGCTACCGGGCAGCACATCCGACGTCGTTTACCCGTTATCTCTGAGAAAGGCGTGGACGGGCAGCGAGCCCAGTCTTTCTGGTTTGATGGTCACGAGCTGCATCGCGCCCGGCTCAGCCTTCGGCGTCCAAGGGCGGGAACCCAATGCCATGCGAGGTGCGTTGCTGGACCGCGATCGCCCACTTCAGGAAAGCTTGGGCTCCAGCCCACTGCGCTGCGCGCCCGCTTGCGCCGCGCCCCGCGCGTCGAAGGAAACGCCGTTGATGGAAATCGCGCACACGACCGGAACTCTCGAGCTCCGGCCCGGATGCGCCAACACTGCGTGTGTTCGTTGACGAAACTTTCAAGCCCTTGTTCCGCACGAAGTTTCGCCCTCGGACTTGGAAGCGCTACGACACGCTTAGCAACGCGAAGTTACCCCGCGTTGGGTAACTGGTGGGAAATGGTCCGAGCCGCCCAATCTGCTTCGACCCTGCTGCTCGATTCTGGCTTGTTGCCTCGCCGCGTGGGAAATCTGCGGTCAGCATTTCGGCTGTCCCCCGAGATCGATGCCGCAGTCGAAGCGCTCCGCGCGAAGCGCCTCGCGCCGCGGGATAGGTCGCTGTAGGCTCCAAGAAACGGCGTGGGAGCCACCTTAGGACTGGCCTGTAAACCGTCCTTGTAAGTGTCCTTTTAAATGGCCGTAATCTCGCGGATTATTGTGTAAGTTGTCAAAAATATTGGAATAATTCTTGTGTCATTAGCCCGCATATTCGCACCGTGATAGTGTCCTTTCCGTGTCGACTTCTTCTTTTCAACCGCTTCTGCCGGAGGATCGCGCCCAGGCCCCGCTCCTGGCGCAAGCCGCGGCGCTGATCGCCGAGGGACACCGCCTTGAGTCGGCTGCCGGCCAACTCGGTGCGACGCTCCGCCCGTTGCTGCGGTCCATGAACAGCTACTATACGAACAAGATCGAAGGGCAGCACACGCGGCCCGCGGACATCGAGCGTGCTTTGCACCAGCAATTCGACGCGGACAAGAAGCAGGCGCGGCGGCAACGGCTCGCTCTGGCGCACATCCAGGCCGAAGAGGAGCTCGAGGGCGCGCTCCCGGGTACACGAACGGCTCTGTACGCGCCAGAGTTCGTGCAAAGCATCCACGCCAACCTATACCGGCGTCTACCCAGGACTGAGCAAGTGAGTGACGACGGTGAGAAAGTGGTGCCCGGGAGGTTCCGCCGCAGTGGGCGTGTGACAGCCGGTCAGCACCTGGCGCCCGACGCGGGAGAAATACCTGAGCTCATCGAGGTTTGGCAAAAGCGTTACTCGGCGCTCCCAGGCCACGAGCAGGCGGTCGTAGGCGCGGTTTGCTCGCACCACCGCCTGCTCTGGATTCACCCGTTTCCAGATGGGAACGGTCGTGCGGCGCGGCTTCATACCCACCTGGTGCTCACCGCCCTGGGCCTGACCCAAGGCCTGTGGTCCCCGCTCCGCGGCATGGCGCGCCAGCAAGAGGCCTACTACGCGCGGCTCAACAACGCCGATCTGCCGAAGCGCAACGATCTCGACGGCCGCGGCCCGTTATCGCAAGAAGAACTCATCGTATTCGCCAGTTGGCTGCTGGAAGTGTGCCTGGATCAGGCCAGTTTCATGCGCGCTCAGTTGTCACTCAATGCCTTCAAGGGGCGGTTACAAGATCTCCTACTTTCGCTGGCTGCGCGCCCGTGGTCCATCGGCAGTGAAAGCTCGGTGGTGAAGGTCGAAGCGCTAGAAGCTCTTCACTACACGGCGATCGCAGGTCCAATCGAGCGAGCCCGCTTCATGGCCATGACCGGTCTAGCGCCGCGGGTGGCGCGTCGGACTCTGGCCAGCCTGCTTCATTTCGGTGTGCTCAAGGCCGCGACGTCGCGCGCTCCAGTCGCCTTCGCGGTGCCTCTCAAGAGCCTACGCTTCTTGTTCCCGCGGCTCTGGCCAGAAGCAGAAGCAGACGGCGCCGATTGACGATGGAGACGCCAGGTGACGCCGTGTTGTGTTCGGCCCCGCGTGCTCGGGGCCCGTCGGACCGCTTCGCGATACCCGAAGGGGTGCGCGGGGCCGCTCAACGCCGGACGCGGCCCCAAAAGCGGGCCGGGCGATGCGCTTCTGGAGCGGCTCCGGTACAGCCACCCCAATGACACGATTGGTTTGCGTCCCCGTACCCGTCGCGCAATTGATTGAAAAGCCAAAGGAGCCAATAGACAGCCGATTGTTCGAGCTCTCTTCCAACGTGCACGTGAAGGAAGTTTGCTCGTCGTTGGCCTGGATGATCGCAACGCCCTGATCCGGTTCGCTGCTGGGGATCGGCAAATAGTCGGGGAACGCTACGTCAGCGGCGGCCCCTGCCGCAGCATTGCCCGCCGCCCCCGCATAAGATACCTGTCCACTGCAGTCGACGCAGGCGCTCTGCCCGCAACCTTCACCTGCCACCAGACACAACCCGCCAACTAGAAACGCTCTTGCGTAAATGCTCAAAGGTCCAGTAAAAGACGCGATTTCTCATGCCTGCTTGCTACATGACGAAGGTCTCATGGCAACAAAAGCCAGCGTGTCAGGGCGTGTGAGGTGCTGCTGAAATCGAGTGCCAGCCCTTACTTGCTCAGGGAGGCACTGCTCGTGCATCGGCGCGCGATATTCTGGACTGTGCAGCCGTAGGCTTTGTCGCAAGAGGCGCAGACTTCGCTCCGGGCGGCGCGGGCTTCGTTCGCTCAATGACCGCGGCTGGTGATTGAACGGATCACGTCCAAGATGGCCGATCGAGGTTTTGTCGCGCCTGCTCGAAGCCGACTGGCCGAAGAGCTCGAAGAGTACAAGGCCGTGCGCCGCACGCCGCGGTGACGCTTCGGTCGTACCGATTCGAGCTCGGGCCGGCACGGCAAATCGTGCGCGGGCGTTCAGAAGAACGAGTCGCACACGCCGGCCGGGGCAGCCTTCATGTCGACCGTATCGAGCTCCACCTTCACCCCGACGGGCCAGGTCGTTCCGCCAGAAAGGCCCACCTTGCCGACCGTGATTTCGGGCCCGTCGTGGGTTGCTACGAGTGTCCACGGGCCGTCGCTGGGCGTGCGCGTCACCGATACGTGAAGCTCTGGAGCGCCCCAGGGAGTGTGGGATGACATTTTTCCTAGCGCGCACCATCGCTCGTTCTTCGTCGACACGACGTCTTTCGTCATTCGCGCTGGGGAAAAGTCCGTGGCGCACTCGAGATAGCGCCCCCCGCCCGCGGGCAGGGCATTCTCGTCTTCAATCGTTGCTTCCCCGTCTTTCTTCGAAACGCAGGTCGTGGCGAATACGAGCGATTCAAAGCCGCGGTGTTTGATGAAGCTGAGGTAGTCGTCGTCCTCTGTGGGGTCGCCGGTGAGAACCTTATTCGGGTCCTCGGGGTACGACCAGCTGGGTGTAGCAGGATCTTCGAGATCACTATTGGGAGGCGTGTCAGACGGCTGGCTGGTTTCTCCGGCTGCGCCATAGCTGCCCATGCCGTTGTTCGCTTCGTAGTCGGCGGCTTTCTGAAGCACGCCGTCCTGCGGCGTGGCATCGCGTGCAGCGCTGCAGCCCATTGCCCCGAGCGAGCAGACGAGCCAGGGCGCCAGCACCGCGAAACGTAGCGCGCCGACGGTTCGCGAAGGTTCGCGCCCCAGCGCCCTCGTGGCAAAGGTAAACGACCCAGAAATCTGCGATTTGAACGACGTTTTCATGTCATATTCTCCAAAATGGGCTGCGCACGATCAATTCGTGTCCGGCGCGCCCCGAGATGCAGAGCGAGCCACTCGCGTGAGACGCGCACGGCTCGCGCTCAGTGCTACGCGCCGCGAGCCACTCGCTCGGTATAGTGTCGACACATCGCGCTTCGGGTGACCCCCCCCGCATCTTTGTGTTCGTGCCGGCAACCGGGGTCACCGATTAGCGGCCGGGGCGCGCGCGCGTGCAAGCCGTTTGGCGCGCCGTTCAATCGGGGCGGACCGCGCCGCCGAAGGCTGGGCCGCCCGCGACGTGTTCTGTGACCATCAACAAGCGATTTCATGACCTGTGTCGCGCGCTGAAGATCGATCCGATCGATAGCTCGGCGCCCGCAGAAGACGGCAGCTGGGAATTCTACAATACGCTTCGCAGGAAGCTGTCGCGGCTACTCGGGAATAGGTATTACTTGGCGGGAGGCGCACTGGGCGTGGAAGACCAGCACACTCAGGGTTTGCCCGCGACGCTCCGGCGTGAGCTCAACGGCAGCGGCGGAAAAACCGAAGTCGTCAAGGAGGCGAACGCTCGCACGGCCGTGTATCGCCTGCACGGGTTCGTCGAGACTGCAAGTGGCGCATGGGTGCTGCCGGTGCTGCCTGTGCTGCATGAGGCGGAAGCTGACGCGCCGCTGAAGTCCGTCGAAGCTCAGTTCGAACAATGCGTGTCCGTGATCCCAGCGCAGGTGCGGGATCGGATCTGCGAACTCTGTGCAGAGCGCAGGGATCTGATGAATCGCTACCTCGAGCAGGCCGCCCAGCACCTGCAGGGAGAACGGGAAGGTCTCAGTCTGCCGGTGCCGCCTTGGAATGAGCGCTACGAATCCAGGCGCGGTCACGAATTTGCCGAAAAATTTCTGGAGCGCGCCAAGAAAGCGCGCACTGTGATCACGCTGGCCGCGGTTGATTTCTACATCACCGCCGCCATTTGCCGGTCGCTCTTCCTGGATCGACTCGAGCATCAGGTGCGCGTGCGGATCTTGATCTTCGATTTCGTTCATGGCGATACCAGCCATGTCGCGCGGATGGTGCGCCGCTCGCCAGTGGTACTGTGCGCGCTGAGCAACGACACGGTAGAGGCGTTGCTCTCGCTCCGTGAAGAGGCGCGGGCCGCTGGCGTTCTCGAGTATCTCGATATTCGGGTTCTCGATCGCGATCCGCAAGGCCGTTGGTACATCATCGACCCGATGAGCGAAGAAGGCAGAGGGGCATACGCTTTCACCGTGCCACGCGCGCCCGGCACCGCAGCCAAGGCCACCGAAGCGAAGGGCGGTTGGGAGACCACTGCGCAAGTCATTCAGGCGCACGCCCGCGAGATCGAACGGTTGTGGACGGAAGCGCAAGACTTCGAGGCGTGGCTCCCGAGCTATGAGAGTTGGAAGGCGCTGCCGGAAACCAAAACGCTGCTAGGCGAATAACCGAGAGGAGCTCGAATCATGTCACTCCAATCTCTGATCGATGCACTGCACGCTCGAGTGCCACGCATGCACGAGCTCACTCGCGCCTGGGTCGAGCTGAACAGCTATTCGAAGAACGTCAGCGGCGTGAACGCGTGCGGAAGCGCGCTTGCAGATGCTTTTGCCATGGACGGCCTCACCTTGCGTGTCGAAGCGGGCGGCCCTGGCACGGGCGATCACCTGTTTTGGTCGACCGAAGCCGCTGCTCGCGAGCCGGCCGTGCTGCTCATCGGGCACCACGATACCGTGTTTCCACCCGGGCACTTCGAAGGCTATCGCGTCGCGGAAGGTCGCGGCCACGGGCCCGGCTGCTTGGACATGAAGGGCGGGCTTGCGCTCGTCTGGGGCGTGGTGAGCACGCTCGCAGAAGCGGGACGGCTCCGCGATCTGCCGCTGGTCATCGTCAGTGTAGCTGACGAAGAGGTCGGCTCTCTCGATTCCGAGCCACACACTCAGGCGCTCGCCAGAAGCGCCCGCTGCGCGCTCGTATTCGAGGCGGGCCGCCCGAACGATCGCATCGTCACTCGGCGACGCGGCGTGGGCACACTGCGCGCACGAGTCACCGGCCGCGCCGCACACTCCGGCAACGCGCACGCAGATGGCGCGAACGCCATCTGGAGCTTGGCGCGCTTCATCGACGCCGCCCAGGGATTGACGCGCTATAGCGACGGTCTGACCGTCAATGTGGGACTGGTGAATGGCGGCACGAGCGTCAACACGGTGCCGGCACAAGCGGAAGCAAGCCTCGATATGCGCTTCGAGAGCGTCGCCAGCGCGCACTCCTTACTGGCCTCTTTGCGTGAGAGCGCCGAGCGTTGCGCGCTGCCCGGCACGCGCATCGAGCTCGAAGGTGGGATCAAGCGCTTGCCGATGGAAAAAACTCCGGCGTCGCACCTCTTGTATCTAGAGTACTCCGCCTGTCAGCGTGCCACGGGCATGGCTGCCGACGAGCAACCGCTGGTCGGAGGTGGCAGCGACGCGAACACCGTCGCGGGCGTTGGCTTGCCCGTCATCGACGGCCTGGGGTTGCGCGGTGGCGGCTTTCACACCCTCAATGAGTATATCGAGCTAGATAGCTTCGCGCCCAAAGCAGAGGCGCTGCTTCGGTTTCTTTGTGGCCGTTTTCAATTGGACAAGTCGAGCGTGATCACTTGATCTGCAAGCTGGATCTTCCCCGCATCGGTGAGAGCCGAGAACCTGGCCTCGACCAGCGCCGCGGCCACGCTGCGCACTTTTGAGCGAGCTGACGATGGCCTATATTTTTTTTCATGGCTTGCGTGCAAATGGCGCCATCGGAAATGAATGCTCCCGGCTGCTGAATTGAGCCCCTTTATTCATGAAGGCCCGTGAGACGTCCAGCGAGAAGCCGTCTTCGGCGGCTGCGTCCAGGAAAGCGCCGATCCAGTGCATTTCCAGAGCAAGGTGCCCTGGGTTTTGCGATGTACCTAAGAAGGGTAGCCAACCGCTCTGCGCGGAAGCCGAGCGTGCGAGCTGATCGACGAGTGGCTGTCCACGGTCGAGGTGGGGGCGCGGGCTCTGGTGTCGGGTCGTGCTGTAGCGCCAGCCAGTCCAACATGGTTTTTCTGTCGGCGGAGTTCGTTCAGGCCATTGATGCCCTTTGCCATCGGCACGCGCTCACTCCGAGCACGCTCGCCGAAGGTATCGCCGAATTGCTGGAAGAGTTGCTGCTGATGGCCCGGCGGCGAATGTAGGCGAAGGGACTGAGCGCCAACGGTCGTCGGATTGTCGCGAACCAGGCTCGAGGCTAGTCCTTCCCAGGAGGCCACGCACACATGCCCAACGTTCGAGTTCATTCCGCGTTCGAGCCCTTGACCGTTTCCCGTCGCACGCCCGTATTCGTCCTTACGGGCGCAGGGATCAGCGCGGAGAGCGGGGTTCGGACTTTTCGAGATGCCGGAGGGCTCTGGCACAGCTACCGATTCGAGGACGTGGCGAGCCCCGAAGCGTGGGCGAAGGATCCGGCCCTGGTTTGGAAATTCTACTCTGAGCGACGCGATCAGCTCACCGGGATCGAGCCCAACGACGCCCATCGTGCGCTCGCCGAGCTCGAGCGTCAGCTCGACGACGCGTTTTTCTTGTGCACCCAAAACGTCGACTCATTGCACGAGCTCGCGGGCTCACGACGCCTGCTCCATATGCACGGCGAGCTGGTGAAAAGCCGATGCGAGCGTGGCCATGCCCCGCCGTTCGACGACACCGCGCTCTATCCAACCCTCGCCGACATTCCGCGGTGTGACTGTGGTGGCCGGATCCGTCCGCACATCTGCTGGTTTGGAGAAGTTCCGTTCGACCTCGATCGCGCGGAGGCTGAGCTCGCTCGCTGCCGCGTATTCGTTACGATTGGCAGCTCGGGTGCGGTCTACCCCGCAGCCGGTTTCGCAGCCACGGCGCGCCTGGCCGGCGCGCGCACGGTGTACGTCGGACCCGAGGCGCCAGACAACGCGGACCTGTTCGACGAGTGCCGCCTCGGGACGGCGACCGAAGCAGTACCCGAGTTGTTTCTCGTCTCTCCCTCAGCGTGACTGACGGAGCCCCCACGACGGAGTTGGCCTGCGCTTTGAACGCGCCCATCTGCCAGGACCTGCAAATCCTCTTCCCTCAGACCGGGACAGCAATCCAGTGCAATCTTTGCAGGGGCTCAGCGTGGTACAACGCGTGAGCGTCCATGAACTCAACAGTTGACGACATCTGGCACGGAATCCTGGAGCTTGGCCTGAATCGGTTCCTGGTGAGCGCCGTCCTCGTCGGAGCAAGCCCGCTGTCGTGCACGGCTCATCAGTCCTCGACAGCGCCAGCCACACCGCCCGTCGCCACGGACGAGCGCGGGCAGGTCGACGACGCGCGAGTCGCAGACTACGCTCTGACCAAGGGCAGTGAGCGGATAGTGCTCTCTCTCAAGACGTTGCTTCAGGTCGACTTCTACGTCGAGCGAGAGATTCCGCATTTTACTCAACTCGTCGGAGACGTCACCGAGATCCTGGAGGCGTACAAACGCCAAGGCAAAGGCAAGTTCGAGTTCAAGTTGATCGATGCGAACACGCCGGCACTTCGTGAGCAAGCCAAGGAACAAGGCGTCACGGCGCAGCCGCTCGACAACGGTAAGGGCAACGGTTACCTGGGCCTGGTCTTGAGGTATGGCAGCGAGAAGAAGGTCATTCCTCAGCTTGCGCCGGGCGTCGGTCTCGAATTCTGGATCACGAACAAGATCAGAGAAGTGCGCAACGCAGCCGATCACATCACCTATCGAGTTGGTGTCCTCACCGGCAAGGATGAGCTCAAACTGAGTGACACCAACCTGGTACCACGGAGCAAGGGCAGTCCTCGCCCGAGCATGCAGAGCATCATCGAGCAGGCGTTTCCCGTCTACAAGTTCGAAGAAGTCGAGTTGAAGGGCGGGGGAAGCGCGATCGACAGGAACCTAACCGGGTTGATCATCATCGAGCCACAGAAGGACTACGACGAGAAAGAGCTGCGTCGCATCGACGAGTTCCTGATGCTCGGCGGCAAAACCCTGGTCGTGTACGCGTCGGCCGTGAGCCTGAAGGCGAGCGACGCCACGATGATCGCGACGCTCAGTGTGCACGGCCTGGACAAGCTTTTGCCGGGCTATGGCATCCAGATGAACAAGGACGCCGTGTTCGACTACCGCTCTCCGTTCCGAATTGGCGTGCCTAGCAACGGCGGCGTGACTTGGCTTAGTCACCCGGGCATACCGCTTGTCGTCTCCGACCCGCTCTCGGAGGGCGAGAGCGGCGCGCGGCTGGACGTCTCCTTCGCACCGTTTTTTCGGATGGAAGAGGCCATTTTCCCGTTCGCTTCTAGCCTCACGCTGGACAAGACGAAGCAACCGCCGGACGTGAAGCTGTTGGCCGTCGCGCGCACCACGTCGGCCGCGAGCGCCGTCACTTCGGACACAGTCGATATGAAGCTGCGCGATCGCTGGGAACCGAAACAGCCGCAAGAGCAGCGCGTTATTGCGGCCGTCGCCATTGGCAAGCTGAAGAGCGCCTTTGCCGGAAATTCCTCGGATAGCAGCATGCGCGCGGTTTGCGCTCCGAGCAAATCGCGCGTGTTCGTGGTCTCTTCGAGTGAATTCTTGACCAACCCCTTTGCCTACGCAGGCAATGGACCCGAGCTCGGCCCAGTGCGAGGCGACCCGGATCTGCTGATGGTTGCCGGTCCGTACACGAAGTACCTGACCAGCACGATTCTCTCGTTGAAGAACACGCTGGACTGGATGACCGGCGACGAGGACCTAGTCGACGCCGCGCTGATTGGTGGTCACCGTTGGCGAGCGCCCCCAGGACAAACGGTTGCAGCCGAATCCAAAGCCCGCGCGCGGCCGGTCGCGGATGGTCACGCAACCGCGAACGGCCCGCGTCCGCCTCCGAATGGCATTTTTGGACCAGGCGAAGCGGATAGAGCCGCCGCGAAAGGCAGCCCGGTTGCGTTGACCTTGGGCAGTGACGGAGCTGAACCGCGTGTACTCCTCGACTCAGCTCCGAAACCGGGCACCAAACGTTCGGGCTCCGTCGAGCTGGCGACCCAAAACGATCCACAAGTGGGCGCAATCCCTATTCGGTTTGCACTCTCGCTCGAAGCGCAAAAGCTCAAGAAGCCGACTGTCGCGGGCGGCTTGGCGACTCTCGTCTCGTTCAGGATCACTGGCGCGAAGATCAACGCACCGGGAGTGCCTGCAGACCTGTCGTCAGCGTTGGCCAAGCTCAACGGTTCGCACATCGAATACCAAGTCGGAGCCGATGCAATCGTGTCGAACATCCATTCCGAGCTCGCGAATGGCGCAGATCCGCTCTTTAGCGATTCCGTTCGAGCACTCGCTGACTTCTTACTCGACGTGGCATTGACGGTTCCCAGCAGACCCGTCGGGATCGGAGCCTACTGGACGGTGACTACGCGCGACGTGCTGATGGGGCTCGACGTCGTAACCTATCGACAGGTCAAGGTGGTCAAGGTCGAGGGCAATCTGGTCACCTTGAGCCTCGACAGCGCGCGCTACGCCGCGTCACCGGCCTTCGAACTCGAAGGATTGCCGCTCGGAACACCGGAAACCATGTCGGAATTTCGGGCCCAAAGCGAAGGCACGTTGACCATGGTCGCGGGTGAGGCGTTTCCACGGAGCGGCAAGCTGGATTCACTGATCCACGCCAAAGCGCGCACGGACGACCCCAACAAGTCTGCCATCGTGCAAATACGAACGCGGGCCAGCATTTCGCTTGCTCACCCATAAGCCAGCGCTGCGCTGGTCGATGTCACGTCCGCCCAATAATGGCGTGAAGCACGCGCCTAGCTGGGCGCCCGCCTCGGCATTGTTGGGGTTGATGTTGGCTGGGTGCGCCGGCGGCTGCGCTGGGTCGAGCCCGCCGAAGAGCTCGCCGTCACTCGCTAGCGAGGCACTCGCGGGCGAGGTGCCACCGGAGCCCGCGTACGCGTGCGGGCCTTGGGACTACCGCGCGGCAGGTCGCAGGCGCCCGGCAACCGGTGACGGGTATGGTTATTGGCGTTCAGTGCACGTGCACGATCAAGGCGCGAAGCGCTGGTCGTCTTCGGTGAGCCAGTCCCAGTTGTCGCTCACGACCTGCGCGACGGAGCCATCGTAAGTGTGCCCAGCGCTGGCGCTGCCGCCGACACGTGTCTCCAAGCCCGCGCGCGTGAGCGCCGGACCCAATTGTTTCACCTGCGTCAGACAGCCGGCTTGACCGCAGGCCAAGATCAATCTCTTGCCGCCTGCCTTGGCGAAGCGCTTGGCTGCGGCAATGTTCCACGCGGAGACTCCGCCCTCGATGAAGACCGCGCGCGGATAAAGCTCGGGCTCCGCCTGCACCAGCGGTACGCCGTAGCCCGCGCCCAAAGAAAATCCGATGAACAGCAGTGGCCCGTCCGCGACGAATTGCGCGAAGCGCGCGCGCAGCGCGAGAACCGCGGCATCTATCTCGCTTTTCATGGCGCGTGCCGATGCGTACTCCCAGCGATCGGCGGCAGCGGGCGCACCGCGGCGTGGGATGCCGCGCGGGCACAGCACGAAGGCGCGTCCGCGCACCACCGCGTTCCAAACGCCGCATTGCCATTCAGGTCGATCGTAATTGCCGTGCAGCGCAAGGATGATCGGCCGGGGCCGCTTCGTGGAGAGCGGAATCAACACGACCGCCGGCTGAAACCCAGCTACCTCCAGTGCGACCAGTGGCTCGCGGCCGAGCACCGTGGCTGCCCTGACCGTCTCCATCTCAGGCAGCGCGGTGCTGGACCCGTCGACATCCTCACCTGAATCAGCGCGGCTAGCACTCTTCACTGGAGCGGCCGGCGCGCGCTCCGCGCTTGCGCTTTCAAGGCGCAGCTCACGGCTCGTCTCGGTGCGAGCACATGCAGGCCCGAGCGCAAACGCGAGCAGGGGAGCGAGCAACACGCGCGCCGGCAAAAGCTGCAATGATGAAGGCATAACGCCAAACACTGGCGCGAGTGACGCACTCCTGCAACGAAGGTTGGCTGATCGAGGTCATGGCGAACCAAGCTGGACATGGTCGCCACGTCACGTCAGCTTCAACTGCGGGGGCCGCGAACCATCGCGGGCGCTACCAGGCGGCGGCTGGGGCTGACGACCTGCCGCGGCTGCCCGACGACTACGATGTCAATCACAGCATTCCTCAACGCCGACGCGGGGAGCCACGGGCCCAAGGAGCGGGCGCGGAGCACGAACCCCGTCGCGAAGCTCGAGTGCCGACGGCAGCCAATCACGACGGCGAACATTTCGGCAACGCACAGCGCCGATCGCCTCGGGCGGCATGCGCTGAGCGAGCGATGCAGGCGTGGTGGAGGCTCGGCTCGGGGGTGCGGGGCCGACCGCCCGTGGCCCCTGGGCCGAACTTCGTACGCTTGCAAATAATTCGGGCCAGAGGCGCGGGTTCGGGCCTTCATTGTGTGATGAAGCGCGATGGCAACGTCGTCAGGATCGAAGGCGCCGCGCCCGATTGGGGAATGTTGCATCGCAACTACAACCTTCGCGTTCATCGCCGGCTCCTCTCGTGTGGCGTCGCTTACTCCGATGTTGCGGACATCGCTCAGGAAGTCTGGACACGCCTGGCGGTCAATTTCCGAACCGGAAAGCTCGCCCACCTGGAGTTCCCCGCGATCGCTTTGGCGCAGGCGAGTCTATCGGCGTGTGACTACCGAAGACACGTTGCAACCACTCGCTGTCAAGGCAAGCGGCAAGGGCGCTTGGCGCCGCAGCAGACTTGGCCGAAGGACGATCCCCCCGATCTCGCCTCCGCGGGCGCTGCGCACTGCTCCGCGGCTGTCGCGCGTGCGCTCGCCCAGCTATCGCCCGAGCAAAGCGAGATCGCCCGCCAGCTGTTCGGCGATCCGCCGCAAACGATTCGACAAGTTGCCGCTCGGCTGAAAACATCCAAAGAGCACGTGAGCTCGACTCGAGAACGAGTGCGCGCGCTGCTTCGAAGGTGTCTATGACTCAACGACATCTCACGGCAGAGGACGTCGACGCAGCCCTGGACGGCGAGCTGAGCGCGGGCGCGCAACATCACCTCCAGCGCTGTCGGAGCTGTCACGCTCGGCTGATGACTGAGGCGGCGCTGGAGGAAGCGGCGCACGGGTGGGTGCGCCTCTCCGAGCTTGGCATGCTGCAGCCCGACGAGGTGAGTGAGATCCGAAACCTGCCGAGTCGCGTGCGCCGCCCGCGCGGTTGGCGGAGCTCGCTACGGGAATCCGCCTTGGCGGTCGCCTGCGCGTTGGCACTTTCGATCGCAGGCTGCTGCAGTACTCGAAGCGACGCCGCGCCCATGAAGGACGCAGTGGCGAGCGGTTGCTTTCGCATGCAGGCCTGGTGTCGTTGAGTCGAGCAGGCACGCACGACGGTTTCGCACCGTAGTCGAGTAAAGCTGCGACCGAGCAACGCGGAGGGGGACGCGCACTCAGCGCGCTCTGGGCGCAAATGTGTCCGCGTCTCCTGAGCCGCGTTCCAAATCCAGCTCGGGTCGTTCGTAACGAAAGGTGAGTCGATTGATCGGTCTCAATCTCCGTCAGGTGCGTGCGCTGCTTCGTCCGGGCAACGCCCTCCGTTGGGTGTTTACTGCGTATTTTGCGCAAGGAGTGCCGTTTGCAATCGTGCTCGGCCTGGCCGCCACGATGCTCTCCAACCTGGGCTACAGCGCGCAGCGAACCACTCCGATCTTGGGTTCGATCTCACTCGCCTGGTCGCTCAAACCGCTGTACGCCGGATTTCTGCCGTTGGTCTACAGCGTGCGGCGCTGGGTGATCTCGACACAATGCACGATGGCTTTGCTGCTACTGAGCCTCGCCGCAGTGCTGCGTCTTGCCGATCCGTTGTGGCCGAGTGCGGTCGCCTTTGCGCTACTCGCCATGGCTTCGGCCACTCACGATATCGCCGTGGACGGTGTGTACGTGACTCAGCTGGATCGAGCATCACAGTCACGCTGGGCCGGGGTGTGCGGCGCCGCGTGGAATGCTGGGCGCCTGTTCGCCGTGGCCGGCATCGTGGCGATCGCGAGCGGCTTGCAACGCGTGCACATCGAGCCGCGTGACGCCTGGGGACTCGCGTTGCTGGTGGCCGCTTTGGCGATGGGAGTGCTCGCCTGGCATCACGCACGTGCCTTGCCGCCCTCTGCTGCTGACCCGGCCCTGCCAAAGGCACTAGGGGCAGGGCGAAGCGCGCAGATCATGGCGGAGTTCGTGGAGCAGTGGCGCGATCTGTTCGCCCGCCCCCAGATCGCCCGGATGCTGCTGTTCGTGCTCTGCTACCGGTTGAGCGAAGGCTTTCTGTTACTGGAGGTTCCCCTCTATTTGCAGGCCGATGTCGCCAGTGGCGGGCTCGGGTTTTGCGCCACGGATACGCTGACCCATGGCTGTCCGTATTTCCTATCCGACAAGGCTTGGTTAGATGGAGCGCTTTCTACCGTCACCAGCGCGGTATTTGGCATCTTGGGGGGCAAATACTTGGAGCGGGTGAAACTGACCCGGCGCTCGCTGCTATTCATGGCGTGCTGTCTCAACATCCCGCACATTGCGCTCGTGATACTGAGCCAGCTTGCTGCGGCTCGCGCCACGATGCCGTTTGCGACCATCGCCGCTCTGACACTGCTAGAGAAGGCGGGCTACAGCTTCGGATTCGTCGCGAACATGGTCTACCTCATGCACCAAACCGCGCGCGGGCGTTATCCGGTGGCCCACTACGCCATTGGTACGGCCGTGATGCAGCTGGCGTTGGTGCCGACGCAGGCGTTCAGTGGGCCGCTCGCCACGTGGCTGGGTTACCCCCGATACTTCTTGTTTGCTAGTCTCGCCGCGATCCCCTCGATTCTGGGTGCCGCCTTGGCTCCCATTCCGGAGCGCGCAGGCGAATGCCAATGACTCACGAAGATTTAGGGCCTCGCAATTCGCCTCATCGACTCACGAGCTCGACCTCTAGCTTCCTTCTTTACCTAGGGATCGCTGTGCCGTTCATCGCGCTGAGCGTGGGGATGATTGTCGCCTGGGCTCGGTCGCACGATGGTGGGCTCA
>Ga0302321_100002255_pt1 | contig 16576 bp, 14 predicted proteins | sample Fen_T0_1_FD_202505 | JGI IMG/M metagenome (GOLD analysis project Ga0302321, IMG submission 202505) | Peat permafrost microbial communities from Stordalen Mire near Abisko, Sweden - Fen_T0_1 | ecosystem: Environmental > Terrestrial > Soil > Wetlands > Permafrost | place: Sweden: Abisko...
TGCGGCAGATCATGAGCGGCGAGGTGTCGCCGGTGATGATCGCCGCGCTGACCACCGGCTTGCGCGTCAAGAAGGAAACGATCGGCGAAATCGCCGCCGCCGCGCAGGTGATGCGCGAACTCTCGACAAAGGTGGACGTGCCCGACCGCGAGCACCTGGTGGACATCGTCGGCACGGGCGGCGATTCCTCGCACACGTTCAACATCTCGACGGCGTCGATGTTCGTCGCCGCGGGCGCGGGCGCACGCGTGGCCAAGCACGGCGGCCGCTCGGTGTCTTCCAAGTCGGGCAGCGCCGACGTCCTCGAGGCGCTCGGTGCCAATATCATGCTCACGCCCTCGCAGGTGGCCACGTGCATCGCCGAAACGGGCGTGGGCTTCATGTTCGCGCCCAACCATCATACGGCGATGAAACATGCAGGACCGGTGCGCAAGGAACTGGGCATACGTACGATTTTCAACATCCTGGGCCCGCTCACCAACCCAGCCGGCGCGCCGAACCAGCTGATCGGCGTGTTCCACCAGGACTTGGTCGGCATCCACATCCGCGTGCTGAAGCAGCTCGGCAGTTCGCACGCGCTCGTCGTCTACGGCCGCGACGGCATGGACGAAGTCTCCCTCGGCGCGGCCACGATGGTGGGTGAACTGAAGCACGGCGAGATACGTGAATACGAGATCCACCCGGAGGACTTCGGCCTGTCGATGAAGTCCAATCGTGGATTGAAGGTCAAGGATGCTGCCGAGTCGAAGGAAATGCTGCTGGAGGCGCTCGGGAACGTCGAGGGCACGCCGCGCGAGATCGTGACGCTCAACGCCGGCACCGCGCTGTACGCGGCCAACGTCGCGTCCTCGATCGCCGACGGCATCATTCGCGCGCGCGAGGCGATCGCCAGCGGTGCGGCCCGCGCCAAGCTCGACGCGTTCGTCGCGACGACGCAAAAGCTCGGGACGAAGACATAGTGAGCAAGAGCGATATCCTCACGCAGATCATCTCGACGAAAGCCGAGGAGATCATCAACGCGCAGGTCGGGCGCCCATTCGGCGTCGTTGACGCGGCCGCGCGCGCCATGCCGCCGGCGCGCGGATTCGAACGCGCGCTGCGCGCGAAGATCGCCGCAGGGCGTCCCGCCGTGATCGCCGAGGTGAAGAAGGCCAGCCCGAGCAAGGGCGTGCTGCGGGAATCATTCGACCCGCCGGCCATCGCGGCAAGCTACGAGCGCGCCGGTGCCGCGTGCCTGTCGGTGCTGACCGACCGGCCGTTCTTCCAGGGTGATCCGGACTATCTGGTCGCCGCGCGCAATGCCTGCTCGCTGCCGGCGCTGCGCAAGGAATTCATCATCGACGCCTACCAGGTCGCCGAATCGCGGGCGCTGGGCGCCGACGCCATCCTGCTCATCGTCGCCGCGCTCGAGGATCCGCAGATGGCCGAACTCGAGGCCGCGGCGCACGCGCTCGGCATGGACGTGCTGGTCGAAGTGCACGACGGCGCCGAACTCGATCGGGCGCTGCGGTTGAAGACGCCACTCATCGGCATCAACAACCGCAACCTGCGCAACTTCAGCGTCACGCTCGACACGACGCTCAACCTGTTGCCGCGCGTGCCATCCGATCGCCTGGTCGTGACCGAGAGCGGCATCCTGGTCCAGCGGGACGTCGCGCACATGCGTGCCCGCGGCGTGCATGCTTTCCTCGTGGGCGAAGCGTTCATGCGCGCCCCGGACCCCGGCGCGGCGCTGACCGCGCTGTTCGGCTGATCCGGGACCCGCGCCGTGTCGGCCATTACCGTCGAAAACGTCAGCAAGCACTGGACGACGGATGACGGGCAGGTGCGCGCGGTCGACGCCATCTCCTTCGAACTCGCGGCCGGCACGTTCAACGTGCTGCTCGGCCCCTCGGGTTGCGGCAAGTCCACGACGCTGCGGCTGATCGCGGGCCTGGAAGCCGCCGATGGCGGCCGCGTCGTCATCGATGGCCGCGATGTCACGCGGCTGCCACCGGCGCAGCGCAGTATCGCGATGGTGTTCCAAAGCTACGCACTGTTTCCCCATCTCACCGTCGCCGAAAACATCCTGTTCGGACTGCACGTGCGCCGCGTTCCCGCCGCGGACTGCCGGACGCGGCTCGCGCGCGTCGCGGAACTCCTCGGGCTGACGGCGTTGCTCGCGCGGAAGCCGTCGCAGCTCTCGGGCGGACAGCAGCAGCGCGTCGCGCTGGGTCGCGCGATCATCAACGAGGCGCCGGTCTGCCTGATGGACGAGCCGCTGTCGAACCTGGACGCCCAGCTGCGCGCGGAAATGCGCCTGGAGATCCGGGCGCTGCAGCGCAAGCTCGGCATCACGATGGTGTACGTGACGCACGACCAGGTCGAGGCGATGTCGATGGCCGACCGGGTGATCCTGCTGAACGGCGGCCGCATCGAACAGAATGGCACGCCGGTCGAACTGTACGAGCGGCCGGCGAACGCGTTCGTCGCGCGCTTCATCGGCACGCCGCCGATGAACCTGCTGTCGCTGGAAGCTGGCGACGGCGGCGCAGTGATCACGGGCGCGGGCGGACCGGCGGTGCTGCCGTTGGCATGTGCCGGCGGAATGCTGGGCATACGACCGGAACACATCGGCCTCGCTTTCGAGCGCGGCGTCCACGCCCGCGTCGACAGCGTCGAATACTTGGGCGGCGACTCGCTCATCGCCTGCAAGGTGGGCGCGCAGCCGCTCGCCGTGCGGACGCCGGGCAACGTGGCGTTGGGGCCCGGCGACGCGGCATGGCTCACCTGGGCGCCGGGCGCACAACACTATTTCGCGGCCGGCGGCGTGCGCTCCGAGGCTCCCGCGGCACTTGCAACCGAAACTATGCTTGCCTGACAACGCGCGGAGCGAATCCGCGGCCTTTGGAGGAGTGAACCATGTGGCATCGAAGCATCCGTAACGCACTTCGCGCGGTCGTTGCCGTTGCGCTCGGCATGGCGCCGGTGTTGGCGCAGGCGCAAACGCCGGTGCCAACTGAGGTGTCGTTCTACTATCCGGTCGCCGTGGGCGGCCCGATCACCAAGATCATCGACGGTCTCGCGGCGGACTTCGAGAAGGAGAACCCGGGGATCAAGCTCAAACCCATCTATTCGGGCAGCTACCAGGATTCCATCACGAAGGCGCTGACTGCCGTGAAGAGCGGCGAGCCGCCGGTCACGTCGATCCTGCTGTCGACCGACATGTTCACCCTGATCGACGAGGACGCGATCCAGCCGTTCGACGACCTGATCAAGACACCGGAAGACAAGGCGTGGCTAAAGAGCTTCTATCCGGCGTTCATGGAGAACAGCCAGACGGGCGGCAAGACGTGGGGGATCCCGTTCCAGCGCTCGACCATCGTCCTGTATTACAACAAGGAGATGTTCAAGGAAGCCGGGCTCGACCCCAACCGTCCGCCGGCGACGTGGAAAGAAATGACCGAATACGCGCAGAAGCTCACCAAGCGCGACGCGTCGGGCAAGGTAACGCAATGGGGCGTGCAGATCCCTAGTTCCGGCTTTCCCTACTGGCTGTTCCAGGGTCTCGCGATCCAGAACGGCGGCATCCTCATGAACGCCGCGGGTACGCAGACTTTCTACGACAAGCCCGAGGTGATCGGCGCGCTACGGTACTGGGTCGACCTCGTGAAGAAGTACAAGGTCCATCCCGAAGGCATCGTAGAGTGGGGAACGACGCCTAAGGACTTTTTCGAAAGGAAGGTGGCGATGGTCTGGACGACGACCGGCAACCTCACCAACTTCAAGACCAATGCCAAGATGGACTTCGGCGTGGCGATGCTGCCGGCAGGCAAGCAGCGCGGCAGCCCGACCGGCGGCGGCAATTTCTACCTGTTCAAGAAGTCGACGCCGGCGCAGCGCGATGCCGCGTTCAAGTTCATCAAGTGGGTCACAACGCCGCAACGTGCGGCGCAATGGGGCATCGACACCGGCTACGTCGCCGTGCGCGCCGATGCGTGGGCCACGCCTGTGATGAAGCAGTACGTCGAAGGCTTTCCACCTGCCGCGGTCGCGCGCGACCAGCTGCCCTACGCCAAGGCCGAACTGTCGACGCACGACAACCAGCGCGTGACCAAGGCGCTGAACGACGGCCTGCAGGCGGCGCTGACCGGCACCAAGACGCCGGAGCAGGCGATGCAGGACTCCCAGGCGCAATCGGAACGCATCCTGCGCACGTACCGGCGCTAGCGGAATACGATTGGAGATCGCCGGATTGACGCGCGTCGTTTGAGTCGCCGCATTTGAACCGAACGACGCAGTGGGTGTACGGCTGGTTGCTGCTGCTGCCGGCGATGGCGCTGCTCGCGCTGTTCACCCATTATCCGGCGCTCGCCAACCTCTGGCACAGCTTCCAGTCCACCCCCAAGGGCGGACAGCCGGCGACATTCGTCGGCATCGACAATTACCAGCAGCTGGTCGGCGATCCGATCTTCTGGCAGGCGCTGTCCAACAACCTCTGGTACGCCGTCGGCACGATTCCCGTCTCGATGGCGCTCGCACTATTGATGGCCGTCTGGGTGAACGACCGCATCCCGGGCCGCGGCATCCTGCGGCTCGCGTTCTTCACGCCGACGATCCTGCCGATGATCGCCGTCGCCAACATCTGGCTTTTCTTCTACACGCCGGAATACGGCCTGCTGGAGCAGTTCACTGGCGCGTTCGGCCTGCCGAGCCACAACTGGCTGGGCAGCAAGAGCACGGCGCTGGGCGCGCTGATGGTCGTGACCGTGTGGAAGGAGGCCGGGTTCTTCATGATCTTCTACCTGGCCGCACTGCAGTCGATGTCGCCCCACCTGGGCGACGCAGCCGCGATCGAGGGCGCGTCGCGCTGGTATTTCTTCCGCCGCGTCACGTGGCCGCTGCTGATGCCGACGACGCTGTTCGTGCTGGTCAACGCCGTCATCAACGCGTTCCGGCTCGTCGACCACATCGTCGTGATGACCCGCGGCGGACCCGACAACGCGACCGAGCTGCTGCTCTTCTACATCTACGAGATCGGCTTCAGGTTCTGGGATTCGGCGTACGCGGCGGCGCTGACGATGGTGCTGCTCGGCATCCTCGGCATCGTCGCGCTGGCGCAGTTCTTCTTTCTCGAGCGCAAGGTGCATTACCAATGAGCGCAGCGCTCAACGTGTACGAGCCGCGCGGCATCGGTCGTGCGCTGGAAACGGCTAGCGCCTGGTTGCTGGGCGCGCTGTGGGTGCTGCCGCTTCTGTACGCATTCTGGACGGCCTTCCATGCGCCGGAATTCTCGACGCGCCTGTCGCTGACGGCGCCGCTGACGCTGGCCAACTTCGTCACCGCCTGGCAAGCGGCGCCGTTCGCGCGCTATTTTCTGAATACCGTGCTGCTGGTGTCGATGGTGCTGGCCGCGCAGCTCGTGCTGACCACGCTTGCGGCGTATGCGTTGGCGCGCTTCGAATTTCCCGGCCGCAACATGCTGTTCGCGCTGGTCCTCGTGCAGCTGATGGTGATGCCCGACGTGTTGATCGTCGAGAACTACCGCACGATGTCCGTGCTCGGATTGAAGGACACCATCGCCGGCATCGGGCTGCCGTACATGGCGAGCGCCTTCGGGATCTTTTTGCTGCGCCAGACGTTCAAGGGCGTGCCGCGGGAGCTGGACGAGGCCGCGCGCGTCGAGGGCTGCACGCCGTTGCAGGTCTTGTGGAAAGTCTACGTACCGCTCGCACGGCCGACGTATCTCGCCTACGCGCTGGTGAGCGTCAGCTACCACTGGAACAACTTCTTGTGGCCGCTCATCATCACCAATTCGGTGGAGGCGCGGCCCGTGACCGTCGGGCTGCAGGTGTTCTCGTCGACCGACCAGGGCATCGACTGGTCGATCATCACGGCGGCGACGCTATTGACCACCGCGCCGTTGTTGGTAGCATTCCTGCTCTTTCAACGCCAGTTCGTCCAATCCTTCATGCGGGCCGGAATCAGATGAAGCTTATTACGTGGAACGTGCAGTGGTGCTGCGGTGTGGACGGCAAGGTCGATCCGGCCCGGATCGTCACCGAGGCCAAGCGACAGGCGGATTTCGACGTGCTCTGCCTGCAGGAGATCGCGGACAACTATCCGGACCCGCGGCTGGCCGGAAGCGCGGGCGAGGACCAGTTCTCGCTGCTGTCCACGCTTCTCCCGGGCTATGTCGGCATTCCCGGTGTCGCGGTCGACCACCCGGGCGAAAACGGGCGCCGCCGCCGCTTCGGTAACATGATTTTTTCTCGGCTGCCGGTGCAGCAGGTATTCCGGTACATGCTGCCTTATCCGGCCGACCAGGACTTCCTCGGCATGCCGCGGATGGCGCTTGAGGCGGTGGTTACGGCGCCCTTCGGCGACGTGCGCGTGATCACCACGCACATCGAGTACTACTCGGTCATGAAGCGCACCGCGCAGCTCGATGCATTGCGCGGAATCTACGCGCAGGGCCATGGATATTCCGGCGGGCTGCGCGTCTCGGGGACCGACGGCGGTCCGTTCCAGACCTATCCGCGGCCCGCGGCCACGATCATCACCGGCGACTTCAATATGGACCCGACCGACCCCGGGCACGCGCAGATGCTGCAGCCCTTCGCCGACGGCACGCCGGCGCTGGCCGATGCATGGCAACACGCGCATCCGGGCATTCCACACGCGCCGACGATGTGCATCTACCGGAAGATCGATCCGACGGCGCCCGGCTACTGCTGCGACTTCATCTTTGTCAGCGAAGACTTGAAGTCGCGGGTCCGCGACATCTCGGTGGACATGCAGCTGCAGGCCTCGGACCACCAGCCGGTCCTGCTGACCCTCGACTGACGGGACCCTGGCTCCCCGATTGGGAATGCCCCCAATCGGTCGCCGCGCTCGCGGAACGTCAAGGCGGCTACAATTGGGGGTTGCGTGCGGCCTCGCGCCACCGCCCCTTTCGCAAGATCCGCATCCCCTTGGCCAACGATTCCAAAGCCTCCACCGCGCTCACATTCACCGGCGAGCGGTTCACGCCCGAGGTGCGCGGCCCGATCTGGTATGAGCACTGGCACCGCTATGCGTTCGTCGCGTCGATCGTTCGCGGGCAGCGCGTGCTCGATGCCGCCTGCGGCGAAGGCTACGGCAGTTTCATGCTGGCGCACACTGCGGCGCAGGTGACTGGCGTCGACATTTCCGCCGACGCCGTGGCGCACGCGCGCGAACGCTACGCAAAGGACAATCTCTCGTTCGTCGAGGGTTCCGTCACGAGACTGCCGCTGCCCGATGCCTGCGTCGACGTCGTCGTCTCATTCGAAACGATCGAGCATCTCGCCCCACAACGCGAGATGCTCGCGGAATTCCGCCGGGTGCTGACGCCGTCCGGGGTGCTGGCGATTTCCTCCCCGAACCGGCCGGTCTACAACGAGGCGGGGCTGGTCGAGAATCACTTCCACGTGGGCGAGCTCGACCGCGCCGAATTGAAAGCGCTGCTCGATCCCGCGTTTCCGCAGCAGGCCTGGCATGGACAACGCGTTGTAGCGCAATCGGCGCTGTGGGCGGAAGGCGACGGTTGCGAGCCCCCACAGTATCTTGCCCTTGCCAACGATGCCACACGTGCCATGCCGGAGCCCGCGCCGCCAATGTACTTCGTCGTCGTCTGCGGGGCGACCGGCGCAGTGCTCCCGGTGATCCCGGCGCTCTCACTGTTCGACGACGGCGCGCAGGCGTTGTGGCGCGACTACGCCCGCGCGCTGGTCCGCGAACGACAGCTCGCCTGGGATGAACTCGATGCGCGCGCCATCGCCGAGGCCCGCCTTGCCGACCTGGTGGCGGCCGTCAATGCGCTGGCGAGCGAAAAGGACGCAGGCGCCGAGAAGGATCGGCGTATCGCGGCGCTGGTCGATGTGCAAGAGGCGTTTGCCAGGGAGGCCGCGGCACACGCCGCGACGCGACAGCAGCTCGTCTACCGTGAATCTGCGCGCGGATGGCTGCGTTTCCCGCTTTCGGTGCTGAAGCGCCGCTTGTCGGAATTGCGCTGATGCCTGTGGTCGACGTCATCGTTCCGGCCTACCGCAATCTGGAGGCGACGCGTCGCTGCATTGAAAGCGTCCTCGCGTCATCCTGTCGCACCCCCTTTGAACTGGTGGTGATCAACGACGGGACGCAGGAAGCTGAGCTCGCGCGGTACTTGCGGGACCTGGCCGAACGCGGCCACGCGACGTTGATCGAGCAACCGGTGCACCAAGGGTATTCCGCGGCCGTGAATCACGCGTTTGCGCTGCATCGCGATCGTGATGTGGTCGTGTTGCAGTCCGACGCCGAAGTCGCGAACGATTGGCTCGACCGTCTCGTCCCGCGCGGCGACGCTCGAGGTGTCGGCGTCATCGGCACGTTCACCCAGAACGCCGGCACGGCGACGTATCCGCTCCCACGCAGTGACAATCTGCTGCCGGCGGGAATGACGGTCGCCATGCTCGATGGGCTGTTTGCGCGCGCCAATCCGGGCGCTTCGGCGATCGTGCCTGCGCTACATGGACCGTGTCTTTACTTTCGTCGCGATTGCCTCGACGTGGTTGGTGCATTCGACGCCACGCCGCTGGGCAGCGATTACGGTGTCGAAGTCGATTTCTGCCTGCGCGCGGGCAGTGCGGGGTTCCGCAACATTCTTGCCGGCGATGTTTTCGTCGGTCATTCCGGCCACGCGACTTATGGCAAGCGCGAAGCGAATGAACTGGCGAGCCGCACCGAGCTAGCACTCTCCAAACTGTATCCGGCCTACGCCAACCAGAAGGCGGAAACACTGATCCGCGACCCCGGCAGGCCGTTTGCGCGACGCGTCGACCTGCTGCGATTGGCTGAAGCCCCCGGGCGTCCCCTGCTGTTCATATCCCATCCGTGGGGTGGAGGCATCCGTCGCCACATGAACGACCTCGCGTCGCTCATCTCCGCTCGCTGCGAGGTGCTCTATCTCGAACCCGCGTCCGACGACACGGTAAAGCTGTATTGGCCGCGCACTGGAGAGAGCTTTGCTGTCTACTTCGCGCTGCCGCGCGAATTGCCCGAACTTGTCGCACTGCTGCGGTCGATCGGAGTCGAGCGGTTGCATTTTCATCATGTACACCTCCTGCCTCGCGCCGTTCTTGAACTTCCATCGGCCGCGGGCGTCCCCTACGACTGTACGTTGCACGACTATTTTGCGATTTGCCCGCAATACCACCTGGTTACGGAACACGGCCAATACTGTGGCGAGCCCGATGCGACGGGATGCGCCGCGTGTCTGACGCGCCGCCCTGGCCTGTGGGGCCTCGACATTACGGCATGGCGGGGAGCATTCGGACAGTTGCTGCGCGGAGCTGACCGCGTCATCGCGCCGTCGAACGACGTGGAAAGGCGGATCAGGCATTACTTTCCCGATTTGTCGATCCATGTCTGGCCGCATCCCGAGGTTGCGCCCAATCCCCCGCCGCGAATTGTTCGCGTCGCAGTCCTGGGCAACCTGTCGCGGGAAAAGGGACTGGACGTGGTGGCGGCCTGCGCGCGCGAGGCAAAGGCGCTGGGCCTGCCTCTGGTATTTCGCCTGCTGGGTTCCACCACGGAACCGATCCCCCAGTCGCCGGAGATTCCGCTCACGATTCACGGTCAATATGTCGATGCGGATTTGCCCGGACTGATCGGCGCCGAGAAGCCGGACGTGATCCTTTTCGCGGCACAGGTTCCCGAAACCTACGCGTACACATTGTCCGTTGCGCTGGCCTCGGGACTGCCCATCGTCGCGTCGGCGCTCGGCGCGTTTCCGGAGCGCCTGGCCGGCCATCCGCGGTCGGCAACCGTCCCCTGGAACGCGCCGGCGGCGGCATGGAACGAGGCCCTGCTCGCCGCGGCCGGGGTAACGCAGCGCCCGGAGACTCCGGTGCCGGTGCTTCGGATCAAGGCGGCAACCTGATGGATCCCGAGCAATACGTCAGCAACTATCTTGCGCGCGTGCCCCCGGGTTTGCGCGGATCCCGGGTGGCCGGCAATCTCCCGGAATTGGACAATAGTCATTATTACCTCGCTGAAGGCCACGTCGAGCCTGAGCTGCTGTCGCTGATCCAGTTGTTTTCCGCGGGGGTGGAATGCGGGCATACCGAGGCGCGCAACGAGCTCAAGCGGCGCGTGGCGGTCGTGGATCGGCAACTCGAGGAATTTCGTGCGATTCGCGATCGCGCGCAGGGCGATCGCGAGCACCTTGCCGCCGAACTGCTTGCTGCGCAGCGCGCGCTGTACACGATGCAGATTCGCACGGGAAACGACGAAACATCGCTCGCCATCGCGCGCCACCGCATCGACGAGCTCGAGTCATCGACGACCTGGCGCCTGACCGCGCCGGTTCGCGACGCCGGCCATCGCGCGAAGATCCTGTTCGCGCGGACGCGTGCACGCTGGGCCACCGTTCGTCGCGCGCCACATTTCGCGGCACTGATGTGGTCGATTCTTCGTAATGAGGGAACCACGGCGGCGTTCAAGCGCGCACTGGCCAAGGTCCGGGGAAAGGGTCGGTTCAAGGCGCCGCGCGCGACGATCTTCGAGCAAGAGGAGGAGGTCACACCGCTCGCATTTGCGGCGAACGATGCGCCCCACGTGTCGATCGTGATTCCCGTGTTCGGCAATCCGCTGCTGACGTTTACCTGCCTGAAAAGCGTTCAGGTCCATTCGCCAGCGGGACAAGTCGAGGTTCTGGTGGTCGACGACGCGTCGCCGGAACCCGTGGCGGAGCAACTGAAGGCCGTGACCGGCGTGCAATTCGTGCGCAATGAAATCAATCTGGGCTTCATCGGCGCATGCAACCACGGCGCTGCGCTAGCGCGCGGCGAGATTGTCCTGTTCCTCAACAACGACACCATCGTGACACCCGGCTGGCTCGATGCGATCCTGGCGGTGTTCCGCGAGCACCCGGATACAGGGTTGGTCGGCGCAAAACTCATCTACCCGGATGGAAGATTGCAGGAGGCGGGCGGAATTGTCTGGCGCGATGGATCGGCGTGGAACTGGGGCCGCAACGATGACCCGGACAAGCCCGAGTACAACTATTTGCGCGAAGCCGATTACTGCTCGGGCGCGTGCGTTGCCATCCCACGTGCATTGTTTCGCGAGGTTGGCGGCTTCGACGCCAGTTACGCGCCGGCGTATTACGAAGACGTGGATCTCGCGTTCTCCGTGCGTGCAGCCGGTCGCAAGGTGTATTACCAGCCCTTCGCCACAGTCGTCCATTTTGAAGGCCAGACGTCCGGCACGGACGAGACCTCGGGCGTCAAACGCCACCAGGTCGTGAACCAGACTACGTTCGCCAAGAAGTGGGGCAACACACTGGCTTTGCATCGCGCAAACGGCATCCACCCCGAACTGGAGCATGATCGCGGCGCGCAGATGCGGGTGCTGGTCGTCGACGCATGCATGCTCACGCCGGATCACGATGCGGGCTCGCTGCGCATGCAGGCGATCCTCGAGATCCTGACGTCATTGCGCTGCAAGGTCACCTTCGTCGCCGACAACCTCGAGTATCGCCAGCCCTACGTGGCGCAGCTGCAGCAACGCGGAATCGAGGTTCTGTTCCACCCCTATGTCGATTCGATCGCGGAGATTCTGGGCCGTCGCGGGACGGAATTCGATCTCGTGGTCATGTCGCGTCATTATGTCGCCGTCAAGCATTTCGAGGCCGTGCGCACATTCGCGCCCGGCGCGCTCGTCGTATTCGACACCGTCGACCTGCACTTCCTGCGCACCGAGCGCCAGGCCGAACTCGAGGGCAGCGCGTTCGCGCGCGCCGCGGCGCGCGCGAAGCGCGACGAGGAGCTGGCGTTGATCCACAAGGCGGACGTGACGCTCGTCGTCTCGCCGTTCGAGCAGGCGCTGCTCGCCGAACTCGTACCCGATGCGCGGGTGATGGTGCTGTCGACGATCCACGAGCTCGAGCCGGGCGGCAAGCCGTTTGCCGAGCGCGAGGGCCTGGTGTTCATCGGCGGCTTCCAGCATCCTCCCAACACCGACGCGGTGCTGTGGTACGCAAAGGAAATCCTGCCGCGGGTCCGTGAGGCGCTGCCGGGCGTCAAGACCTACATCGTCGGCAGCAATGTGCCGGCCAATATCCGTGCGCTCGCGGCCGAGGATTTCGTCGTCACGGGCTATGTTCCCGACGTCACGTCCTATTTCACAGGCTGCCGCGCGTCGATCGCCCCGCTGCGCTATGGGGCCGGCGTGAAAGGCAAGATCAACCTGGCAATGAGCTACGGCCTGCCGGTGATCGCGACGACACCGTCGGTCGAGGGCATGCATCTGTGCCCGGGCGACGACGTGCTGGTCGCCGACGACCCGGCGGCTTTCGCGGCCGAGATCGTGCGCGTGTACAACGACGAGGCGCTGTGGAACAAGCTGGCCGTCGGGGGCCGCGACAACATCCGCAAGCATTTTTCGCGCGACGTCGCGCGCAGCACGATCACGCGGCTCATTGCGCTGGCGCGCGGAAACGGAATGGCGAAGTCGGCCTGACAGAAGCGCCGCGCAGCTATGCGCTAGCGGCGCCGGAACACGAGGTCGCGCACGCCGTGACCGAGCTTCAGGCCGCGCGTCTCGAATTTGGTCTGCGGGCGCCAGGCAGGTCGTTCCGAAAAATCGGCGGCGGTGTTCGCGAGCAGCGGTTCGGCCGAGAACGTCGCAAGAATCTCCTGCGCATAGTCGTCCCAGTCGGTTGCCGCATGCAGGTACCCGCCGGCCGAGAGGCGCTGTGCGAGCGCGTGCACGAATGCCGGTTGCAGCAGGCGCCGCTTGTGGTGGCGCTTCTTGGGCCAAGGGTCGGGAAAGTAGACATGGATGCCCTCAAGCGACGCAGCGGGGATCATGTGTTCGATCACGTCGACGGCGTCGTGCTGTATCACGCGGACGTTGGCGAGGCCCGCGGCGTCGACGCGATTCAGCAGCGCACCCACGCCGGGCCCGTGAACTTCGAGTCCGACAAAATCATTCTGAGGCTGGGCTGCGGCGATGGCCGCCGTCGTCTCACCCATGCCAAAGCCGATTTCCAGGATGACGGGCGCGTTGCGGCCGAACGTGTTTGCGAAATCCAATGGCGCTGGCGCGTATGCAATGCCCAGACGGGGCAGCAGCGTGTCGAGCGCACGCTGTTGTGCCGGGGACATGCGGCCCTGGCGCAGGACGAAACTGCGCACGGGGCGGTGCGCCGCATCGGCGCCGGAGGGGATTGTCGACGTCACCGTGCAGCGCGTGCACCGAAGCGCTGCCATTCGGCGTCGGCCAGACGGCGCTCGACGGTGCGCGGCTTGTCCTCGCCCTTCGGCGTGTATTCGAGAACGACGGTGTTGTCGCCCTTCCACTGTACCGACACGTCGGTCCACTGTGCATCCGGCTTCCAGCCCAGTTCCTTGCGGATGCCTTCACGCGCGACCAGCCACACCGATACTTCGTTGTCGCAGTTTGCGGCGCAGAAGTCCGCGACGGCAACGTGCTGCCGGTCGGGCGACAGCGAGGGTTCCGCCGGCATCGCGGTCACCTGGCCCGTCGCCCGCTGCAGCGTGGCGTAGCCGATGCGGTCCAGGTCCGTCGTGAACAGTACCACGACGTTGACCGGGCTCCAGTAGTCCCACAGCGACCAGGTCGTGGAGCCATGCAGCGTGTCGACGTCGACGAATTCGCGCGCACCCGTCGGATACAGCAGCACCTTCAGCGTGCTGCCGTCGCGAACCGCGAGGTTGGGAAGCGCTTTCAGCTGATCCGCTTCGACCAGACGTCCGCAATGCGCCGGACCTTCCGCCTGCGAGCACAGCTCCGTGATGCGCGCCGGCGTGACCGGCGCCGCGTGTGCTGTAAAACAGGCGGCAAGCGCTACGGACTGCCCGACGGCGAGCAGCGCGCGCATGGTCAGGAGATGAGTCCGGAGGTCGGGGAGCTGGGGCTGCCCGCGTAGAGTTTCCGCGGCATGCGACCCGCAAGATACGCCTCGCGCCCGGCCTCGACGGCGAGCTTCATCGCGCCCGCCATGCGCACCGGGTCGGTTGCGAGCGCGATCGCCGTGTTCATCAACACGCCGGAGCACCCGAGCTCCATCGCGATGGCGGCGTCGGAGGCGGTGCCGACTCCGGCATCGACCAACACCGGCACCCTGGCCTGCTCGATGATCAGCTTCAGGTTCCACGGATTGAGGATCCCCATGCCCGAGCCGATCAGCGACGCGAGCGGCATGATCGCCACACAGCCCAACTGCTCCAGCTCGCGCGCGATGATGGGGTCGTCGGACGTGTAGACCATCACCTCGAACCCGTCGGCGACCAGCCGCTCGGCCGCCTTCAGCGTTTCGCGCACGTTGGGATACAGCGTCTCCTTGTCGCCCAGAACCTCGAGCTTGGTGAGTGCATGGCCGTCAAGCAGCTCGCGCGCCAGTTTGAGCGTGCGCACCGCGTCATCGGCCGTATAGCAGCCGGCGCTGTTGGGAAGGTAGGTGAATTCCGACGGCGGCAGGGCGTCGATCAGCGATGGCGCGCCGGCGTCCTGGCCGATGTTCGTCCGGCGAATGGCCACGGTGACGATCTGCGCGCCCGATGCGTCGACGGCATCCCGCGTCTGCGCGAAATCGCGGTACTTGCCGGTGCCGACGAGCAGGCGCGAGCGGTACGCGCGCCCGGCAATGACGAGCGGATCGGCAGCGATGGCATTGGCCGCGGGAGCATTCATCGCTGCCATTTTACGCCCGGCGAATTGAGGCAGGTTGCCACATGCGGAAGCGGGCCGGATTAGCCGCCGCCGACCGCCGCGACGACCTCGAACTCGTCGCCGGCCACGACGCGCGTCTCCGCGTAGCGGCTCTTCGGCACGATTTCCCCATTCATTTCCACGGCGATGCGCTTGCCTTCGAGATGCAACGCCCGGACGAGTTCGGCCACCGTCGCGGGCGGCGGGTCGAAATGTTGCGGAGAACCATTGAGCGTTACCTGCATGGGAACGAATGATAGCGCGCTGGCCGGTCGACCCTGGGTCAACCCACCGCGCTCTCGCAGCGTTAATGGACATAGTGGCGTTCGCCCGTGCCGCAGAAGACGGCCGCGCGCCTTTCCCTGGAGCATCGATGAATCTTTCCCGATCCCTGGCGGTCGTTGTCGCCGCCGCCATGCTGACCATTGCAGCGGCGGCGCCCGCGCAGAGCGTGCCACCGCCGAACACGCCGCCCCCGGTCAGCGTGAGCCAGGCGCCGATGTCCCAGGACTTCCTCGATTCACTGCTGGCCCCCATCGCGCTTTATCCGGACCAGCTGCTGGCCCAAGTGCTGATGGCCTCCACCTATCCTCTGGAAGTCGTACAGGCGGCGCGCTTCGTCAAGGCCAATCCCGGCTTGCGCGGCCCCGAACTGGACGATGCGCTGAAGGACATGCCATGGGACCCGAGCGTGCTCTCGCTCGCCTCATTCCCGCAGGTCCTAGACATGATGAACGACAAGCTCGACTGGACGCAGCGGCTGGGCGACGCGTTCCTGGCCGACGAGGCCGTGGTCATGCAGACGGTACAGGGCCTACGCGCGCGGGCGCAGCAGGCAGGCAACCTGCAAAGCACCGAACAGCAGCAGGTGATCTATCAGGATCGGACGATCATCATCCAACCCGCGCAGCCGCAATTCCTCTTCGTTCCGGTGTACAACCCGACGGTGATCTTCGGCCCCTGGTGGGCGCCCGCCTATCGGCCGTGGTACTGGTTCCCACCACCGATCTGGGGTTTCGGGCCGCGTCCGCCGAACTGGGGGTTCTACGCGGGGTTCTACTGGGGACCGGCATGGGGCATCAGCCGCAACAACTGGGGCTGGGCGCAGCCCAACTGGCGCGGCAATTCCATCAACATCAACGTCAACAACACCAACAACGTGTGGATCAACAGACCCGGGTATCGCGACCGCGTGAACAACGGCAACTGGACTCACAACGTCGACAATCGCCGAGGCGTGGCCTACCGCGACAGCGCCACCAGCAATCGCTACCGGCCGAACAGCAACTCGGGTGTCCAGTCGCGCGAGAATTACCGCGGCCGCGACAACACGACGCGGCCCGCGCCTGCGACCGTTGGCCGTCCGGGTTCGGGTACAGGCAACAACCTGACGCGGCCGTCGCCGGGAACGGTCGATCGGCCCAACGCCGGTGAAGGCAATCTGTCACGTCCCACGACGCCGCCCACACGTGAAGCGCGGCCCGGGAACTCGGGCGCGCGACCGCAACCGGGATTTCAACCGGAATCACGTCCGCAGGTGCAACGCGACGCCAATCGCGGCGCGCAGAGCCGCGCGTCCCCGCAACGTCCCGCGCAAAGTCCGCCGAGATCAGCGCCGAGCGCCAATCGCCCGTCGCCCAACGGCATCCGCGAAGGTGGCGGAGGCGGAGGGGGGGGTGGTGGGGGTGGGGGTGGTCGCGGTGGAGAGGGGCGAGGTCGCTGATGGAACACGGACACAACACGATGAAACCCACCTGCTGCACCGTCCTTGCTCGCATGTGGATCCCGTTGCTGGCGCTGGCCGCGTTTGGCGTGCCCATGGCGCAGGCGGCCGCTCCGGCACCTGTCGGCAGCAATCGTC
>Ga0302321_100002256_pt1 | contig 16576 bp, 10 predicted proteins | sample Fen_T0_1_FD_202505 | JGI IMG/M metagenome (GOLD analysis project Ga0302321, IMG submission 202505) | Peat permafrost microbial communities from Stordalen Mire near Abisko, Sweden - Fen_T0_1 | ecosystem: Environmental > Terrestrial > Soil > Wetlands > Permafrost | place: Sweden: Abisko...
ACAAGTCCAAGCTCGACAATACCTATAGCTTCAACCCGTTCCTCAACGGCTCAATCTCCACCGAAGGCGGCGCGCTCCTCGTCGAAAAATCGGTCTACATGGATTGCCTCACGCCCCTGCGCAACAACCAGACTGATCCGACCGATCCAACTTATACCGGCAAGATTAAGTCCACGGACTCAATCTACGTCATGCACAACGCGGACGGCACCACCACGACCGTCCGCGGTGACAGCACCGACGCGAGCAACCCGATGGGACCATTCCAAGCCACGATCATTCCGTTTTCCTGGAACACGTTTACCACCCTGCCCTACACGTACACGATGGATGACCCCACGAGTTTGGCTGACAACCTCGCAATCGGCGCCGGCGCCGGCCGTCTCACTTGGAGCAAAGATAACTGGCTCAAGACCGCCTACACCGATCCCGTTGTCGCGCCCACCATCACCACGCAACCCGCATCACAATCCGCTGAGGCCGGTGCAAACGTCACCTTCACCGTCGTCGCCACCGGTTCCGGCAACACCTACCAATGGAGCAAAGGCAGCACCGCACTAAATGGGGCCACCGCAGCCACCCTCACGCTCAACAACGTGCAGGCCGCGGATGCCGGTAGTTACTCTGTCGTTGTCACCAACACCGCCGGATCCGCCCCAAGCTCATCCGCCACACTTACTGTTTCTGACACGACCGCGCCTTCTGTTCCTACCAACTTGGTTGGCAGCGCGATCTCGCCGACAGCGATTTTGCTCACTTGGAAAGCTTCGACCGACAATGCCACCGTCACCGGCTACCGCGTGTATCGCAGTGGCACGGAGATCGGTACTGCAGCTTCGGCCAGCTATTCAGATACAAGCCTGACTGCAGCCACGACGTACAGTTACGCCGTTGCAGCCTACGATGCGGCGGGGAATCTGTCCGCATTGTCCGCCGCAGCCAGCGCCACCACCCAAATCACTGGTCCTCAGACACGCACTGCCACCGACACAGCGACCCTCACTGCCGCCCTCACCGAAGCCGCCGCCAACCCCTCCGCGGCCGTCACGATCAACCTCGCGGCGGGTACGTACACGCTTGGATCCACCGCCTTGTCGAACCTTGGAAACAGCACCAAAATTCAGGGTCCGGCCGGCACTCATCCGACCGCGATCATCGACGGTGCCGCCCAGACGGGTGGTGTGGTCTTCAACGTCAGCGGCAACAATGTGGCCATCACCAACATCAAGTTCACCAACGCGGTCACCCACGCCATCACCATCCAACCCGGCGCCAACGACGGCACGATCAGCAACTGTATCTTCTCCAGCTCGACAACCACCGCCGCGATCGACGGGCACGGCTGCCTTCGCTGGACGGTGACGGGCAACACCATCAGTGGGATTGCCGGAACCACCGCAATGGCCCAACCGGCGATTCGATTCTCTGACGATTCGCTCAGTGTGACCATCGCCAGTAACCTGATCCTGGGTTGTGATCGCGGGATCAGCGTCCAGGGCGGTTCTTCGAAAATCCGCAACAACATGATCTCCGATACTCGCACCACGGGTTTCCCCGGTCCGGGCATCAGCGTGAGTGCGCTCTCCTCCGCACTGAGCATTGTGAATAATACGGTATATCAGGCGGGTAGTTATGCCAACTCCATCGAGTACGAGTCCAGCACGGGTGAGATCCAGAACAATCTACTGAGCAAGGCCGTCACTGCACTGAGCACATCGAACTCGTCGCCGGTCGTTTCGTTCAACGTAACCCCGGCACAGGCTTCCTGGTTTGTCGCTCCAACCTCCTGCGATCTGCATCTCACGTCAGCAGTTACCGGCGTCGTCAACGCAGGCTTCAATGCATCGGTCTACGGGGTGACGACCGACATTGACGGCGATCCCCGTCCAACGGGCAGCGCTTTCGACATCGGCGCGGATGAGTACACGGGCAGCACATCGTCCTCTAGTTCCAGCTCCAGTAGTTCGTCTTCGAGTTCCTCCAGCAGTTCGAGTTCATCATCAAGCAGCTCATCATCCAGTAGTTCGAGCTCATCGAGTAGTTCGGGTTCGAGCAGCTCGGGCGGTCACAGCGGTGGCGGCGCAACCAGCGACTGGTACTTTACTGCGCTCATCGCGCTCGGCGTAGCGCGTCGATTCAGCCGCCTGAAACGGCTCGGCTGAAAAACACCGAGTTTCTCGTAGAACTTTCGGACGTTGGGTTTGTTTTCGAAACAGACTCAGCGTTTTCGGGCGATCATCCGAAGCACGGCGAAAAGTTGGGTGCGGCAAACCCCGGCCTGCACCCAACAAGCGCCGCGCCCGATCCATTCGAGGCGCCTAATACCAGCCTCTCCCCTTGATTGGACTTTGGTAGCGCGGATATGACTCCTCATCCGCCGCGGACAATGCGGAGCATTGCGTCTACCTCGATCACAACGAAAAGTTCCAATCACGATGGACGTCAGTATTGCTATGGCCTCTTCTCAGTCCGGCGCGCGCCTATCACGCGGTCGCGCACTATAGTTTCATGACTCATTTACGGGGACCTAGGCGTCACCGGCGGTACAAATATATCCCTGCTTCACCATCGCCCGCCACCATCGTTCGAACTTTAGCCATGTCGTTCATCAACGCACTTATTCAGCCTACGACGATTATCCGTTGCCTCATGTCACGAGCCCTGCCGGCCTTCGTCCTAAGCCTATTTTGTGTGGTCCTTGCCGGTTGCGGTAAAGACAGCAAAAATACCCCCAAGGACACACCGTCCACGCCGGCCCCCACCGTTGCCCCGACGATCACCACGCAACCGGCTAGTCTTACCGTCACGGCCGGCACGGCGGCGAATTTCTCGGTGACGGCCACGGGAACCACGCCGCTTTCCTATCAATGGCGCAGAAACGGCACGGCGATCGTTGGCGCCACCAGCGCAACCTATCGCCTATCGACCACCACGATGGTCGACAACGGCGCGACTTTCTCGGTCATCGTCACCAACTCAGTGGGCAGCGCCCAATCCAACGCCGCCAACCTTTCGGTAAATCCCCCAAGTGGCCCCGGCGCCATCATCACCGCACAACCGAGCGATGCAACCGTCACCGCCGGGCAGATCGCCACGTTCACCGTGACCGCAAGCGGTTCGCCAACGCCGACCTTCACCTGGCAACGCTCCAACGACGGCATCGCGTGGACAACGCTCGGTGGCGCAACCACGGCAACCTACACACTCACCACCCAGGCTACTGACGACAGCGCGTTATTCCGTGCTGTAGCCACCAACACCACAAACACTGCTTACAGCCAAGCCGCCGCACTTTACGTTTACCCGCCGACTGGCAATCCCAACGGTCACGATGCTGTCCCCGTCGCGGCGCGGGCAGAAGATGTCTCAACCCCCGATCACATCATCGGCAATGGCACGCCGGAGAGCTGCACCGCGGAAGCCTTTATCGCCGCCGTTGCGCAAGGTGGAAAGATCACGTTCAACGGCGGTACCAAACCATTCACCATCCTACTCAACCGCCCGGCCAAGGTATTCAACGACAAGCCCGATATCGTAATCGATGGTGGCGGGCTCGTCACGCTCAGCGGTGGCGGCACGACGCGCATCCTGTATATGAATACCTGCGATTCCAACCAGATCTGGACAACGAGCCACTGCCAGGACCAGGGAACACCGCGACTGACCGTGCAAAATCTGTGTTTTATTGATGGTAATTCGAAGAACCAAAGCGACAGCGACAACGGTGGCGGCGGCGGCGCGATTTGGGTGCGCGGCGGACGGTTCAAAATCGTGAATTGCCGATTCCTCGCCAACGTCTGCGCGGACTCAGGCCCCGACGTCGGCGGTGCCGCCGTACGCGTTTTCAGCCAATACCAAGGCCTACCGGTCTACGTTGTGAACAGCACGTTCGGCGGCACGTTCACCTACGGCGGCGTGGGCTCTAACGGCGGCGGGATCAGCAGCATCGGCGTTTCGTGGGCCATCTACAACAGCGTGTTCTCCTACAACCGCGCCATCGGCAACGGCGGAAATCCCGCCCAGACCGGCACACCCGGCGGCGGCAGCGGTGGGGCAATTTACATGGACGGAAATACCATCACCCTATCGCTCTACGGAACACTGATCGAAGAGAACACCGTCAATGCTTACGGATCCGCCATCTTTTTTGTCAGTAACAACCACGATGGGACGTTGCACATCGAGAATTCCGCAATCCGCAATAACCACGGTGGCTCCTGGTACACACTCCCCGGCATCTCCATGCACAGCGACACCCGCCAAGAGATCATCAACTCAACCATTCAATAGGCGCACGATCGCAAAAAAACGCAGACCTCACCCAGTTGACCGAACGGCACGTTCTGACGTAACTTAGCCGGAGAAACATTCCAGTCCTCGTTCTAACTGAAACCGGTAGTTATCACCTAAGACAGGTCCCTTTTCGATTTCTCCGCCCAGCGCTTCGCTTCATTTTCGAGCCCCTGACTTCGTGCCACCTCGGCCATGAGGTCATAAAGCGCTGGCTCGTCGGCCTTGATGTGAATCGCGCGCTTTAGGTAGCGACGAGCGGCGTCGCGATTTCCGTTGGATAGTTCGTCGCGTGCGACATCCAGCAGGTAGTAAGGGTTGCGCTCCCGGTAGCGGTTCGCAGCCCGCTCCAGTTTTTCCGCCTCAGCGATGCGACCGTTTTTGCGATGGAGCACCACCAGTCCGCTGATCGCAGCTGGTGTGTCCGAATCCGCAGCCAGCGCCCGCTCATAGTACACTTGGGCGCTATCCTGCCGGCCCTCAAGAAGGAGGACACTGGCAAGATTTGTCCACGCCGCGGCGTAGGTCGGATCAACCACCGTCGCGAGCTCGATAAAACGCCGCGCACTGGTTCGGTCACCAGCAGCTATGAGATGTACGCCGACATTGTTGTAGGCACCGGCCAAGGCCCGCGCATCATCCACAACACGCGCCGAACTACGCGAGACGCGCAAGTTATCGCTCTGCTTCAGATCGATTTCATAGGAACCGCCTGGCGCTTCGACGCGCACATTGATGTGACGACTCTCGAGGACAATTCCACCCGTACGGCTCCACCGTGGATGAATAATGACCTCGTTAAACTTCGCCGGGATGCGAAATTCACGCGCGACGGCTACCACGAGCATCGAGTAGGTCAGGCAGTTACCGCGGCGACGGCGAAACGCCTCCCGCACGTCGTACACACCCTCGCCCTCGTACTGAAAACGCAGGCCTTTCTCTCCGAGAATAGCGTCCGCAATCGCATCGAGCTGGGTCTCGAGTGACATCCGGCGAGAAACCCGTGCCGAGAAAAACGTCTTCATCTCATTGTCGAGTCGGAGTAGTTCGTGCGAATCTTCCGGCAAACGATAGACAAGGCTCACGCCGCTGGCATTAGCGTTGACCTCCGACATGGCCCCCCACGACAGAGACACTCCGAACGCCATGAAAAAAAGCGCGCCCAGTAAACCGCAATAAGAAATCTTGAATCTGCTGCAGGTGGTCAGAAAGGAAACGTACGTTGCATTCATGATTTCTCCTTTGAACAAAATGGTTTCAACCGCGGGCGGGGGCGGCGTCGTGCCGCCAGAAACTAGACCGCGGGCGTTATCAGGCATAACCCCGCAGCCATCATTTCTCCCGCGTCAATTTTTCAATTGGTTCTGGCAATCTGATCGCGAAACTCAGCCCCATGCCAATGTGTGCTTTGAGCGGAATTTATATCGATCCCGAGTCACCCGACAAACGTTGGGGACTCGAGGTATTTGGAGAAAAATCAAGGGACAACCGGATCACGGCGCGACGGGCTAGGTATTAATACCTAGATGCGTGTGCTTTCATGTCTTACGTCTAGGTGCTTCGACGCCTGAAAATAGTGGCCGTCTTTAACATCGCGATTTGCGACCGGTCGTGCGGCGATGGAGTTATTCTCATGTTTTCTCCCGCTCTCGAAAAACAGCGTCAGCAGCTCTACGCACAAACCGTGCTGCACATGGAGCAGCGGCTTCAGTCAGTTACCGAACCAACCGCAATTCTCGCCGCGCTCGGCTGGGGAATGCAGCAACTTGACCGGGCCTACGACGAGACGCCCGCCAAGGTCCGTGCGACTGTCGCGTGCCACGCGGGTTGCGGCCATTGCTGTAGCGTTCCCGTCGACGTGCAGGCGCATGAAGTTTTCTTTGCCGCCGAGTACATTCAAGTGAACTTTTCGCCTGATGATCTAGCCGGAGTGATCGAACGTGCTGCTGCTCGGCGCGCGCGCGTCGCAGGTCTCGACAGCGCCGAGCGCGACCGCCTGAGGCAACCATGCGCACTCCTTCGCGATGGCCAATGTTCAATCTACCAGGGCCGACCAGAGGCTTGCCGCGTGCATCACACTAAAGACGCGACAGTTTGCGCGGCCCATATCACCAATCCCGACGTCGACCTCGAAGCGGTTTATATCCCGACGCTGCGCGCACGCATGTTTGCAGTGATGCTGGGAATGGATGAAGCCATCGAAGCCGCTGGCTTTGATGACCGATCTTACGACTTTGGTTCGGCATTGCACGAAGCCCTGACGAACAGTCTATGCCGGGTGCTGTGGATGCGCCGAAAACCTGCGTTTCCGGATTCGTGCCTGGCGGATTCTTCTACGGAAGAGCGTTGAACGCCAGGCGCAGGCCGGCGGTGAAGACGGCCTGCGGCGAGCGCCTATCAACACTCGATCAGCAGTGGGTTTTGCGGCAGCCTCAATGCAGCGTGACGGACTGAATGACGTGCGTGGGACCGAACTGGTCGTTGAACCCAAGCGCTTTGATGCGCACTTTGCCGCTCTTGTAGACGGTGACCGTCGCCCAGGCGTAGGTGCGGTCCGTTTCGGGATGGCTCGTCACATCGGTCGGTGCCGCGTCGAAGGGAGAGCCGCCAGAACCAACCAGCACCTGCCAGGCTTTGCCACCACTCGCGAGCCGAGGCTGCACCATGTTGAAGATGTGCTCGTGCCCGCAGAAATAGGTCGCGCCATAGGTCTCGATGAGATCCCAGAAGGCGTCACGACTGACCAGATCGTTGTCGAGACCGGAAGGCGCTGAAGGCAGGCCGGTGGCGTAGTAATAGGTGTACGCCGGTTTATGCCCGAAAACGAAGACGTGCTGCAGGCCGCGGGCTTTGGCGGCCGCGAGATCGGAGGCGAGCCAGGCAACCGGGGCGTGCGCGTCCTTGCCCACGGGATCGGTGTTGATCACGACAAAATGCGAACCCTGGAAATCGAAGCTGTACGAAAGTTTGCTCTGATCGGTGCTCAAACCGTCGGCCACGGCACGATTGTCGCCGACCGCTGCGCTGGTCGCAGTGGCGCCGAAAAGATCGGTGAAGCGGCCGTTGTCCAGAATCAGGTCGCCCATATTAGCGCGCCACGCTAGTTCGTTCTCGACCTGTGCTTTTTTGCCCAAGGCCTTCGACTGCACTTCATGATTGCCTGGTACCGGGACGATGTAAGTGCCCGACTCCATGAACGGAGCGACCACGCCACGCCAGAAGGCATATTGGCGATAGAACTGCACGAGGTCTGAGTTCACGATGGCCTCGACCGTAGAGGTATTAGCCGGCACCGACGCCTTGCCATAGCCCATGATCATGTCGCCGTTGAAAAACAGAAGGCTGCTGCCCTCCGCGTTGACCGTGCGGAGAATGCGCGTAAGCGCTTTCGTGTTTTGCAGCCAGAGTGCGTCCTGCCCGGACAGCGGAAGTGTCGTCGGGTCGGGCTTTGCCGGATCCTGGCGCGAATCGCCCACGGTCGAGAATGTGAGGAGCACGGGGTCACCGCGTTCACCCTCATGATCGTCATCGCGACCACGGGGTTCGGAGGCAAAAACAAGACTACACAAGCCGAACGCTAGCGCACCGGTAAAAACACGTTGAGAAACGACAGTTAGGAAACGATGACGATTCATTAATCGATGGGAGTTGGAACCGAGGTTGGAGGTTTCTTGGAAAATGTTTCCAAGTCGGCGCACCGTTCCATCGCAATGTTACCGTCGTGTGGCGTCGGCGTTACATTCTCGTCACGTCGAAACGAATCCACCGGGCCGAGTACGACCTGCCTTTGTCCGCTGCGCGAATGGAGTGAATCAGGGAATCGCCGTGGGCGGCAGTGCTCCAGTCACCGTTCGCACGGTGGCGAGGGTCGGAGAATTACGTAGCGTCTGGTACACGACACAATAGCGCTCGGTCAGGCGAATCAGTGTATCCAGTTGCTCCGTACTTGCGTCGGCTTCGAGATCGAAGAAAAGACGGATGTCCTGGAATCCCACGGGGGCATCCTTTGCGACACCCAAGGTTCCACGAAAGTCCATGTCGCCTTCCACGCGAACCACCCCGGAGCGGATCGGCACACCGATAGCCGTGGCCACGGCGCTGAGCGTGACGCCGGCGCATCCGACTAGCGCTTCGAGCAACATGTCACCCGAACACACATGGATCCCGTTGCCGCCGGTTTTTTGATGGAGCCCCGCTTCCACCAGTGCTTTTCCCGTCTGCACCTTGCACGTGACGCCTTCGCCCAACCGACCCTCTGCCTTGAGCGTCACCTGCGCTTCACCGGGTTGGTCACGATAAGTCTGTTTGAGCGGGGCTTGCAGGTTGCGGAGTTCCTCGGCGTTCATGGTATGCCAAAATCGTGGCGAAGACTCTGTATCCAGAAATCGGTGCGCCGCAAATTGCCGCCTTAATCTGCAACAAACTCGTACGTTTCGAAAGTTGCCTTCTCGCCGCCAAGCGGCCTCGGAAGCCGCAGAATGGGCTAGACCGCTCATGGAGATTGCCCAGCTTAATGCCATGACGTTCACCCCGAGGCTGCTCTTAACTTGGATCCAGGCGATGTTAACCGTCGCGCTGGTTGCGACGCTTTCGGCAGCCGAACCGCGGGTCCTGCGCGTCGCGGCCGATCACCATCACCTCGAATACAAGGACGGCGCTCCGTTTTTCTATCTTGGCGATACGGCTTGGACACTGCTCAACCGACTCAACCGGGAGGAATCTGGGCGATACCTCGCCAACCGCGCGGCGAAGGGTTTCACTGTAATTCAAGCCGTCGTACTTGCGCCGGAAGGCGGACTGATCGTGCCCAACGCCAACGGCGACCTGCCCTTGATCGCACAGGATCTCGCCCAGCCCAATGAAGCCTATTTCAAACACGTCGATGCAGTGGTTCGCCAAGCGGCTGACCTCGGACTCTTTGTTGGCCTGCTGCCTTCGTGGGGAGCGTATTGGAAACAGGAAAACGGCCAAGCTGGACTCTTCACGCCGGAAAAGGCGCGCGCCTTCGGATTGTTCCTAGGACGACGTTATAGCGAACTACCCGTCATCTGGATTCTCGGCGGTGATCAGGATATAAGCTCACCCGCCGATCGCGCCGTGATCGATGCCCTGGCCGCAGGTTTACGTGAGGGCGACGGCGGCGCTCACCTCATCACTTATCATCCGCGCGGTCCTGGATTCTCCTCCGATAAACTCGGCGACGCCGCCTGGCTGGACTTCAACATGGTCCAATCCTCCCACGGTGCACACGATCACGACAACGGACTTTTCGCCGAACACGACTACACGCTCACGCCGCCGCGGCCAACCATCGACGGCGAGCCGCGGTATGAAACCATGCCGGTGGGGTTCTATTTTAGCGATGTCAGCCGGATCGATCGTTTTGACGACTACGATGTTCGGCAGGCGGCCTACTGGTCGGTGTTCGCCGGCGCCTGCGGTCATACTTACGGCAACAACAATGTCTGGCAGTTCTGGCAACCGGGCCGACCCGTGGCATTGTGGGCCAACCAACGCTGGAGTGATTCGCTCGACACGGCCGGGGCTTTTCAAATGGGGCATCTACGCCGCCTGATGGAATCTCGGCCATTCACGAAACTCGTGCCTGCACCAGCCATGCTGCGCGACGCCCCGATGAACGGTAGCGCAAAGGTCCGCGCGCTCTGCGCCGCTGATGGATCGTTCGCGTTCATCTACTCGCCACGCGGCGAAAACTTTACGGTGGATAAGAACTTCATCAAGGCCTCACGCATGCGGGAAATCTGGTACGATCCGCGATACGGCGTCAGTACCCTCGTGCACACGACTGAGACGCACGGTTATCAAACCTTCGCGCCACCCACCTCAGGACGCGGCCAAGACTGGGTTTTGATCATTGAGGACGCCGAGAAAAAATGGCCGCTGCCTGGTGCTGGGGCGCTGTAATGGTTCGGCTAGATACTTGCCTGAGGCACTCGTTGAGGTTTCTTCTTCGTCGCTAGGCGTGAATTAAAACCGCACTCAGTTTGCTCGTCAGGGGGAGCTTGACGGAGTTTGCGTTGAGCTGGCCGGGGCCGTTGGCTTGAGGTAGCTACTGAAAAAATCCTCCAGCTCGTTGAGTCGCACCACTGTATCTTCCAGCGGCCAGGACGAATAACTATGGCCTGCTCTTGGAAAATTCTTTGACCGTACGATCGGATTGGTTTTCTGCAGCGCCTTCAGCATATCGCCTGCCTGCGAAGCATGAACCACCCAATCTTCCCCTCCGTGCATAATGTAGACGGGCTGGTGGATCTCAGCCACCCGTAGGAGCGGATCAGTGAATTTTTCGTTCTTTGCGAAATCGGCTTTCCCCAAAATATCCTGCCAAAAAGCGTACGCGTAATCATAATCTCGACCGTATATTCGTTTCATTTCACGGAGCTGGGATCGAAAATGCGAGACCGCCGAAATCGCGACCCCCGCACGGTATAAATCCGGGTATTTGATTAGGCTCATGTAGGTGGCCCAACCGCCAAAACTTCCTCCCATGACCGCGATCCGCTCTGGATCAACGGCGCCATCTGAGATCAATTGCCGCACTCCATCAGCAATGTCGTCGATCACTACAGTATCAAGGCGGGCCTGCAAACCAGCACGTTGGTAGGCCGCCCCGTAGCCGGACGAACCGCGAAAGTTGACCCGCAGCACCGCATAGCCACGAGTCGCTAGAAATTGGTTGGTGACGTTGAAACCCCAGAGGTCCCGCACTGTGGGCCCACCATGAATATCTACCACCAACGGCAGGAGTCCCGCAACGGGTGTGGGTGGGCGGGTTAGGTAAGCATGGATCGTAGCTCCGTCGCGCGCTTTAAAATCCATCGGCTCGGTCCGGGCGAGTTTCTTCCCCTCCAGCGATTCCCCTTGATCGAACAGTTTGACAGCCTTTGCTTCCAGCGGGCGGAAAGTGTAATACGCGCCGCAATTTCGGTCGCTATAGACAAAATAGATGATCGTGCTTCCATCGTTTGCCCAGTCCAAGGGCAAGACCGCCTGGCCGGGGAAAGCCTGTTCCATCACCTTCTGGGCCACCGCAAATCCCGCATCCCACCAAACGACCTGCGGCTTTTCCCCATCGTAGACCATCCCGATCAACTGAGAAGTAGCGCGGTGGAATAGCAGGCGAAAATTGCTATAGTCATCGTCAGCCAGGTCATACTTGGGATGCTTGGCTAGTATCTGCGTAATCACTCCCTTGGAAATACTGTACGTCGCCAGCTGATACGTGTCGGAATCAAGCCGGGTCGAGACATAGAGTGTGTCGCCGTCGACCGACACTCCATCAACAATAACCTTTTGATTAAGGAAATCATCTCCGCGAATCGAAAAGCGAAGTCCCGGTTGCTGCACTGTATCGTCAAGCGACACCCATCGCCCGTTTTTTGACCGCCGACAGAAATACTCCTTGGTGTCTCCCTCGTACGAATACCTCAGGCGTGGGTGTCCGGTCGCGTCAAACACAGTGGTCCCCGTTTCGAGCGAATCCCAATCCCATGCCGCAGCACGCCGTGTGTGTACGTCGAACAGAGTTGTGTATCCCTCTAGACAAACGATGGCGACGATTCCGGGACGGTCCCGCACCCCCATCAAGATGTGACTCACCTTCTTATTCATCACGGCACATTCCCTTTTTTCCAAATCAAGTGTCATCAATTCTTCATCACCGGAAATGAAGGCAACCTCCTTGTCGGAAACCCAAGTGAGATCGCGAACTTCCTTGTATTCTTTATCCGTCGGAACCTCGCATAGTGGCTGCATCGAAACCAAATCATAGACCACAACCGCAACGTGCGTGCTCCGATCATGCGCAACCGCTAGCAACCGGCCATCACGAGACAGACTGAGCGGAAACTTACGATCCGTATAACACAATTCGACCGCTGACACGCTGTCGGAAGATCGCTCCAGTGAAGCCAAATACGCGCGGGCTTCATACGCTGCCGGCACTTGATTCGACCGAAGCTCCAATGCTCGGGAAAAGATGTGAAGATGACCCACAACGTCGACCCGGTTTTGCAACTCCACCTTGATGGATTTGTGGTCGCCTGCCGACAGCCGACCCAACGGTTGCAGAAAACTTCCGACCGAGCCCTTGGCCTGGTAGATCAATACGGCATAGCAATCCTGCAAGTCTGTTGTACTCGTAACTACAGCCGTATAACGAAAAGCGATACACCCTGGCTTGGAGCGCTCCTTGGCACTCAAGGCCCTCAAGGGATCCTGGTCGACCTGCACCTTGTCGATCTGCACCAAACCTTCACCAAAGGATTCGGACGGCAAAATCTTAACCCCCATCCACGCTTTTTTCTGCTTCCCGTCCTTGGTCACAAAAACGCTGTCGTGGTTCGCAGAGCTGACGGGCAACCAGTCACCATCGCGATGCACATGTACCTGGATTTGTGCCCGACCCGCCAAGGTCGCCATCAATTGTACGATCACCGCAATGAAGAGTCCGCGTTGTAGCTGCATCTGGGTTTTGTGATTTCCATCTCAACCGACTACCAATGTCAATCGCCCAAGCGTTCAGCACTCTTAGCGGTCTTGGCCGGTTGAGCCCCAGCTGCCGAAGAAAGTACGCGTACAACGACGAGTTTGTCCGAGTAGTCTGGCTTTGGTTTGAAAGCGAGGATGCCGACAACGCCGGCACTTACCAAAAGAGGAGGCCGCGGAGTCGTCACATAAACCACAACCGCCAGACCCGGCTTCCTGAAGAGAACTACTCAAAGTCCCGGGCAGATTGACGTTTCGGTGGCGTAAATTCGGCCAAAATATCCACCGCCGTTTGTACCATGAGCTAGGTTTTGTTCCGGCGACACCCCCTGGAAACACTTTCATCTCACCGGTTGATTCCGAAGTCCTAACGCCCTATTCTCCGAACGAAATCTCCGTCTCCGGAGGAGCGTCAAATCCTTCCTCACATTCGTTTTCAGCCGCGGCATCAACCAATCCGAAACGGTCTACGCGAAGCATTTTGCGCAAGAAGTCGTGGCTGATCACGATCTTCTCCTGCTTTTCTAAGATCGTTTTCCCTTACCGTAAGCATAGCCGCGTTGCGAAAACACGCTCCTTGAGGTAAATCTCCGACGTCATGAACAACTCACTTGATAAGCGCCCCCATTTGGTGGTCCTCGGCGCCGGCTTTGCCGGGCTGACCTTTGCCAATCACTTTCCCGCGGGGATTGCGCGCATCACCGTGGTTGACCGAACTAACCACCACCTTTTTCAACCCTTGCTTTACCAGGTTGCCACGGCTGGACTCGCCGTGCCTGACATTGCTCAGCCCGTGCGCGCTATTCTCTCGAAAAAGCGCGACATCACCGTGCTCATGGACGAAGTGACGGGCTTTGATCTCGCCGCGCGCTCGGTGCGCCTGCGCCAAGGCGAACTAACCTACGACCACCTCGTCGTCGCACTCGGTGGGCGCACGAGTTACTTTGGCCATCCAGAATGGGAACAACACGCGCCCGGATTAAAGTCGATCGACGATGCCATCCGTATCCGACGCAACGTGCTTTACGCATTCGAGCTGGCTGAGATGACGGACGATCCCGCGGAGCGGCAACGCCTGATGACGATCGTCGTGATCGGCGGCGGCCCGACGGGCGTCGAACTCGCCGGAACGTTTGCCGAACTACAGCGCAACGTCCTCGCCAAGGATTTTCGCCGGCTCAACCTGCGCATGGCGCGCGTGATCCTGATCGAAGGCAGCCCGCATATTCTCAACGCGTATTCACCCAAACTCTCCGACAAGGCACAAGCCCAGCTTGAGAGCCTCGGCGTTACCGTATGGCCCGGCTTGCACGTGAAAGACATTCGCGCGGGCGAAGTTGTCCTGCCAAATGAAACTCTGCGCGCCGCTAACATCATCTGGGCGGCCGGCGTCGCCGCATCGCCGCTCGGTGCACAACTCGGTGCCGAAACCGATCGCGCGGGCCGCGTGAAAGTGCTCCCCGATCTGAGCTTACCCGGCCACCCGGAAGTGCGCGTGCTTGGCGACATGATTGCCTTAACTGATCCGAAGGGCCAGATTGTGCCGGGTGTTTCGCCCGCGGCCATGCAGGCAGGCCGCTATGTTGCGCAGAACATCGCTATTGAAATCCGTGCCGGCTCAAAGGCCGATACGAACCAACGTAAACCGTTTTACTATTTCGACAAAGGCTCGATGGCCACCATCGGTCGTTCGCGCGCCATCGCGAAGGTGGGAAAACTCGAATTCAGTGGATTCCTTGCCTGGCAAGCGTGGTTGTTCATTCATCTGATCTTTCTGGTCGGCTTCCGCAATAAACTCTCTGTCCTGATTTCGTGGGCCTATTCGTACCTAACCTTCAAACGTGGCGCACGTGTGATCTATGGATTTCCGAAGACAGCTGACGCCAACACAAAAACATCCTGAGCCATAAGCCCTTGTCTCTCCATGCCTCGCATTTCCATCTCCGAACTTCCGTGGAAAGAACAACAGTCGCCAGGAAGGAAATTCCACTCTTTTTGCCGCGACATCTCCCTCGCGCTCGGCGGCATCCGCAATGCCGGCCCGTCGCCTGGCGGTCATCCGTTTGATCTTCAGATTAGACGTGTTCCGCCTGGTTCGGCGGTCTGTCCTTTCCACGCGCACCTCGCGCAGTGGGAGCTCTACGTCGTGCGTTACGGCGCTGGCACCGTTCGTGATGGTGATGAAACGTACCTCGTCAACCCGGGGGACGTTTTCATCCATCCGCCCACAGTACCGCACCAACTAATCAACACCAGTACAGTCGACCTTGAGGTTCTCATCGTCGCTGACCACCCGCCACTTGATGCCTTCTTCTATCCCGATTCCAACAAATGGGGTCTGCGCCCACCCGGAAACTATTTTCGCATCACTGAGACCGATTACTTCGATGCGGAAGAGCCCGCCACACCCGATGCGCCGCCGTATAAACCCTCGGGATCGCCCGCCTCCGCTGCACCCGCTCTCTTCTTCCAACGCAGACTTCACCCTGATACAATTCCGTGGGAACCATGGGCCTCCCCTAAAGGTAAATTCAAAGGCACAAGCAAAGAGCTTTCCATTGCTCTCGGTGCGTTGCGGAATACGCCGGTCGGACTCGGCGGACACCCCTTTGATCTCGAGTTGAACAAACTCGCGCCGGGCGAGTGCGGTTGCCCGTTTCACAGCCATGCTGCACAGACAGAATTGTTTCTCATTCTCACAGGCTCCGGTCTTGTTCGGGCCGGTAGCGAGACGTTCAAGGTTCAAGCCGATGATGTCATCCTCCACCCTCCAGGCGAACCACACCAGCTCACTAACGCGGGAGAGACCGATCTCGTCTTCCTTCTCGTCGCCGACAATCCAATCGTTGACATTTACTACTATCCTGACTCCGACAAATGGGGTCACCGGACGCCACGGAAATTCTTCCGCGCAACCGACACCGACTACTGGGACAATGAAGAGTGAATACCGCGCAGCTTTGTGGAAGCGATAAAATCAGGGAAAACTATTTCTGAAACGGGCTGTTTTGATAAGGTCGATATGAACGATCCAGAAACCAAGATCATCCGCGATTTGGAGGTGATCACAGCTCCTAGTGCGCTCGGGCTCCGTCCACCGGCCCCCGGTAAAACCCCGGGCGTGCGACGCATGGCATCCAGATTAATCGACGCCGGGTTGCTCGATGGAGTGCCTTTGGCAAAACGAGTCGATCTACCCGAACCAATTTACACGTTTGAACCAGACGCGACGACAGGCATCAGAAATTTGCCGGCCCTCGTTGATTTTACCCTACTATTGGAACGAGCCGTGTCGGCTTCGCTCCAGGCTGGCCGCGTCCCTGTCATTTTGGGCGGTGATTGCAGCGTGTTGCTTGGACCTGCACTTGCACTCCGAAAACTTGGCCACCACACACTCATACATCTGGACGGCCACAATGACTTCGGCCATGAAGGCAAGAGCAGCAAGCCCTACGCCACGATCGCCGGTGCCGACCTTGCGGTGGTCACCGGACGCGGGCCGGAGGCGCTGACCAACCTCTCGGGGCTCAAGCCCTATTTCCGCGACGAAGATGTGATCCAACTTGGCGAAAAAGCCAATGGCGACACCACCGACTATTGGTCAGAAGATTTTCTCCGGACGACGATCCGTCGCCATCCGTTTGTTGATATACGACGGATCGGCATTGAATCTATGATGCGGATGGTAACCGACGAACTGGATCGCGCCGCCACCGCTGGCTTTTGGCTCCATCTCGACCTTGACGTCCTCGACCCGGAACTGTTGCCCGCGGTCGAT
>Ga0302321_100002258_pt1 | contig 16561 bp, 17 predicted proteins | sample Fen_T0_1_FD_202505 | JGI IMG/M metagenome (GOLD analysis project Ga0302321, IMG submission 202505) | Peat permafrost microbial communities from Stordalen Mire near Abisko, Sweden - Fen_T0_1 | ecosystem: Environmental > Terrestrial > Soil > Wetlands > Permafrost | place: Sweden: Abisko...
CCCGATACGATTGTCGCACCCGCCCTTGCGCCCACGTCCGTCGAGGTCGAAACGAGGCATCGCCACAATCATCTAGAGGTGTAACGGCATGGACATCTCCTCTCCCCCCGGTGAGGGCTCTGCGATCCCCTTGAAGCATGCCCGCATCCTTCGCGGCCCTACTCAGGTAGCCTTCGACATCACCAACCGCTGCAATCTCAAGTGCCGGCATTGCTACAACCGGAGCGCCGAGAACGCGGTCATGAATGACGAGCTGAGCGACCGCGAGGTCAAACGCCTGGTCCGGGACCTGGCCTATCTGCGTCCCTACAACGTCTGCTTCTGCGGGGGCGAGACCCTGCTCCGCCTCGACCTGCTCTGCCAGTCGGCGCGGGAGCTGAGGAAGAACGGCGTCCAGGTCTCCATGGTCAGCAACGGTTGGTTCCTGACCCAGGAGGTGGCACACCGCCTCCTCGACGCAGGCGTGACCCGCGTCCAGATCAGCGTGGACGGCGCCACGCCAGAGTCTCACGCCTTCCTGCGCGTCCTCCCGCAGAGCTTCGAGCGGGCCACCCAAGCGCTCGACCACCTAAAGGCCGCCGGCGTCCCCGAGATCGGCGTGGCCTTCACACCGACGCGAAACAACTGCCACCAGGTCGCCGACGCCTACCGACTCTGCAAGCGCCTTGGAGCCGGCTCCTTCCGCATCCAGCCCCTCATGGCGCTGGGCCGGGCCTCTCAGGAGCTCCGCTCCATCACGCCGACCCCCTGGCAATATCGCGAGCTGCTCTGGAGCGTGAACGAGCTCCGCCACACGGAGGGCGCATCCATCGAGTGGGGCGACCCCATCGACCACCTCCTCCGGTTCAGCTCGATCGCCCAGCACTGCATCTCCTTCGTCACCATCCAGGCCAACGGCGACATCCCGCTGTCCCCGTACCTGCCCGTATCCGTCGGCAACCTTCGCCGTCACTCGCTCCGCGAGTACTGGGAGAAGGGCCTGGCGCGGCTCTGGGAGTGGGAGCTCCCCAAGTCGTTCGCGCGGCGGATCAAGTGCATGGACGACCTCGGCGAACGCCGCGAAGGACTCCCCTCCGTCTGGTTCGACGAGTCGCTCAAGTTCGACCTCATCGACGACCCCAGTAAACTGACGGCGCCGGATCTCACCTACGCCTTCTCGGCCAAGGAGTGCCACGCATGAATACGGCAATCCCGATCTTCAAGGAGCAGAACGCAAGCTTCCTGCGTCAGGAGAAGGAGGGGTTCGCCCTCCTCATCTCCCGAGCCCATCCCGAGGCGCGTGAGTTGGTCATCAACGACACGACCCAGCAGATCGCCCACCTCTGCGACGGCAAGCGCTCCATCGCCGACGTGGCCGACCAGCTCAAACGGAAGTACCCCATGGTGCCGCAAGAACAGCTCCAGCGAGACGTCCAGCAAGTCCTGGGCAGCCTCTCCCGGCTCGGGTTCGTGGAGTGGTCCACCGAGAACCCCTTCCTGTTCCGCCGGGACGAAGCCATTGACGCCGAGTACTCCTTGCGCGTCGGCTTCGAAGAGGACCTCGGCCAGCTCCTGGAGTTCCTGCGCGGCGCCCGCCTCTTCGAGCTGCCGGCGGCCCCAGCCAGGCCAGACTGTGTCTCCTACCTGAGCCCCCTGGTGAATGGCCTGGAGTATGACGAGCTCCCCCTCCGCCAGAAGCTCTTCTCCTTTGGAGAGCAGTTCTTCTTCCTGGTGAAGGCGGATCGGATCGAGGGGCTGGTCTCTTTCGTCACTCCGGCCCGCCCCGTCGAGTCGGCCTCCTTGCGCCTGATGGCAGCGCCGGCCGAGTTCGCACCGGCGCTGCTCCGCTACGGACTGGACCAGCTCCCCTATCTGACCGTCAACCCTGTCGCCAAGGTGAAGTTGCATGAGTTGCTGAGCACCGTCGACGCGAATGACCGCTTCCTGGCCCTCGCGCGAGAGCTCGGGTTCCAGGACGAGGGCACGGCACGGAACGAGCTCGGATTCGAGAAGGACGTACGGTTCTGGGCGCGCAGCTACCAGCCGCAGCATGTCGCCTTCGCGCGCTCCAAACGGCGAGAGCTCGGGAACGGCGAATGAGCTCACCGGCGCGTACGCGCCTGTCGTGCTGCCCCTGGCTCGCGCTCCTGTCGGCCGCCACCACGGCCGCTGGCTGCGCGAGCCCTGCTCAGCGGCCCGTCCGCTCCTACTTCGCGCTCCGGTTCGAGCAAGTCGACCGGCAGATCTCCGAGTACACCTGCGGGCTCGCGGCCTTGACTACCGCGCTCAATCGGTACTACCAGGTCCCGGTCGCTCAGCAGTCCATGGCCGAGGCCTACCTCCCGGAGGTCGCGAAGGCCAAGCGCGGCCTGACCTTCCTCGACCTCAAGACCATCGCCGCCGACCATGGATTCGAGGCCTTCGGCTACCGGCTCGACACCGAGTCACTGGACGCTTTCCTGGAGAAGACCCCCGTCCCGCTGATCGCGCACGTCGAGACCTCCAGCGGCATCTACTCCGTTGGCCACTTCGTGCTGGTGCTCGGTCGCCATCGAGGATTCTGGATCATCGGCGACCCGGCGTTCGGCACCACCTACCTGACCGACCATCAGTTCCGGAGCCGCTGGACCGGGTACGTACTGGTCGTGCTCCCGGATCCGGCGCACCGCGACCTGACACCGCTGGCCGCGCGCGCCCTGGAACAGGGCCGGCAACGCGCCAGAATCGCCATTGGGAGACTCGATGGTTCCATCGCTCAAGCGCCTTGAGTGGCTGGTGCCGCTGGTGCTGCTCTCCAGCGCCGGCGTCGCCCGCGCGCAGTCGGAGACGTCCCTCTACTCCTACGACCTCCGGAACACGCTCTTCCTCTCCGCGGAGTCCGTTTACCAGGCCCGCACGGGAGCCTTCCGCCGGGGAGCCGAGAACCTCTGGGTTGGTTACTACTTCGACGCTCCCTTGTCGCTGTTCCTCTCCGTCCCCTTCTCCCAGACCTACGTTCGGTCCGATCCCTCGACCGGGCCCTCGACCACCAGCTACCGGCTGGAGCGGCCCCAGATCACAGGCCTCTGGAGCCTCAACCTGAGCTCAGGCACGCTGAAGCTGGGGGTCACCTCGAGCTTGCCTTTCACGCTTCGCCTCGACAGAACCGAGCGGGGCGACCTGCCGCGCATCCTCGACGTGTCGCTCGCAGCGGCCTGGACCAAGGTGACCGATCCGATCCTTTGGGTGACCCGGCTGCAAGCGACGCGCTCCTTCCCCTTGAACTCCTGGAGCGGCAGCGCCCAGATCGGCGGCGCACTCTCGGAGAACATCCTGTTCGTCGTGAACGAGAGCGTCAACCTCTCCGCGGGCTTCGGCCTCGGGATCGCCAGCGGAAACCCGGCCATCGAGCAGTTCTTCGTGACCGGAGGGCTCAACTACCTGTTCTCACCCCGCGACGAGCTGAAGGTCTACTTCATGAACGTGTACGGCGGAGCACAGTCGCTCCCGGGCGTCGGGATCAGCTACGTGCGCTGTCTCTCCTTCGGGGAGGAGCCCCCCCCTTCGACGCCGATCCCTCCACCCAAGACCCCTCGTTGATCGGGCGCCATGCCAGCCACACGCGTGCCAGCCTATCTCCTGTCCGTCGCGGCCCTGGCGTCGATCCTGGTGCTCGTCGCGCGCGGGCTCTCGATCCCGATCACGCACCTGGCGCCGCTCTACATGTTCACCCCGCTCTTCGCCACGCTGATCGCCGTCCGACGCTGGGACCCGTTCTGGGCGCTGGTGGCCGGCGGCGCGCGCCGTCCCGCCTGGTTCGCGATCGCCTGGCTGGCTCCGCCGCTGGTGGCGGCGGGCGCGGTTGCGCTCAGCGTTGCCCTCCCCGACACGTCCTTCTCCATCGGGCTGGAGGGGCTGCGCCGCTTCGGTCTCACGCCTCCTCCGCCCCCTTCCCACGGCGCCAGCTTCCTCGCCTCACGGGTCGCGCTCGGTCTGGTCGCCAGCTTCCTCCCCAATGCCCTTCTCGCGCTGGCCGAGGAGATCGGCTGGCGCGGTCTTCTGGTCCAGGAGTGGCTGCCGCGCTGGGGCTTCTGGCGCTGCGCGCTCCTGGTGGGCGTTGCCTGGGGGCTCTGGCACGCGCCGCTCGTCCTGGCCGGCCACAATTACCCTCAGCATCCCGCACTCGGGGTCGCCATGATGACCGTGTTCTGCGTCCTCTGGTCGCCGCTGCTCCTGCTCCTCCGCGTCCGGACCGGAGCCGTGCTGGCCCCCGCCCTTTGCCACGGCGCGCTCAACGCCTTCGGCGGGCTCTCGGTGGCCTTGGTCTCCGGTGGAAGCGACCTCACCGCCGGTCTCCTGGGCCTCCCTGGGCTCGCGATCCTCGCAGCGCTGAACGGTGGTCTGGCGTGGCAGCTGTGCCGCACGCCCGAGGTGGGTCGGCCCTTGGAAGCCTCGAGGAGTGAAACATGATGCGTGCGCTCTTCACCTTGGCAGCGTCGCTCGCGCTCGGGACCCCCGCGTCGCCTCCCGCTTCGGCCGCCGCCTCCAAGGCGCAGAGGGAAGCGCTGCTCGATGCCCTGCGCGCGCAGCGCGACACCAGGACCCGCATGAAGAGCCTTCGGCTGGTCTACCGGTTCGAGGTGACCGCCGGTTCCGGCGCCAAGACCAGCGGACGCGTGGAGCTCTTCCGCAAGCAGGACAAGATCCGCGTCGATACCGTCTCCGGTGACGCCGCCGCCGACACCCTGATCTTCGACGGGCAGCGCTACTTCCGCACCCACGCTGGCCTGGTCCAGGAGGTGTCCGCCGACGAGGTGCGGAGGCGGTCGATGGGCCGACTGGACGTGGTCACGTCCTGGCTGGAGCGGCTCGCCCAGGAGACCGCGGACCTGCGGATGGAGAACATCCCGGACGGTGGCGGTGACGGCTACGCGCTGACCGGCCAGATGAACGAGACCACAGTCCGCGTCTGGATCGACGCCCGGTCGTTCCTGGTCTCCCGGACCGAGATGCGCTCGGATCGCACCAAGGAGCCGATCGTGTCGATCGTCCACCGCTACCGCCCGCTGGACGTCCTCTGGCTGGCGGAGGACGTTGAGGTGCGGGACGACGGTGGGAACCTCACCCGGCTGCGTCTCCAGGATGCGCAGGCCAATCCCGAAGTGCGCGACGACCTCTTCGACCCGGAGCACGAACGCCCCAAGCTCAAGACCATCCTCCGCGAGCTCTTCGGCGACTAGGAGACACCGATGTTCCATCCGATTCGACACATCGAGAGACAGAGCGAGAGCGCCGCGGCGTTCTACGGCTTCCTGGCTGGGGCGCTCCTGGGTCTGCTGACGGCTGCCTACGTCCTGGCCACGCTCCTGATCCACCGCGATCGCGTGCTCCAGGAGCTGGCGCAGGCGACGGCGCGCTTCGGTGCCGCGCTCCCTGCGCCGCGCCTCTACCTGGTGGCGCTGGTGGCCACTCCCCCGGTCGTGCTGGTCATCCACGTGTTCATGGGGATGTTCTACGGCGACCTGATGGCGCGCTGGAAGCAGCTCTCCACGCCCAAGGTGCTGCTGAGCTGCGTCGCCCTCGGCGCCGGCTTCGGCCTCATCACCAACACACCGGCGCCGCGCGCGATGACCTTCGCCTTCACCCTCATCGCCTGGCAGGTCTTCGGGGTCGCGTTCGTCCTCCTCAACCGGCTTCGCTCGAAGCCTCACCACGCCTGATGGAGGTCGCCATGTCCGGGATCGAGGTCCTCCAGGAGTCGTTCGCGAGCTGTGTCGGCCTGTTCCTCCGGGCCACCCGCGGGCACCGTGGCCGCCTGGTGGGCGGGATTCTCCTGGCGTCGGTCAACATGGCCTGCTCGCTCGGGGTCCCGCTCCTCGCCAAGTTCATCATCGACTTCTCGATCGTGCGGGGCTTCACCAGCTACCTGCTGCCGGCGATCCTCGGAGCGGCGCTGCTGCTGGCGGTCATGACCGTCTCGTCGCTGTTGGCGAATCGCTGGCTCATCGAGGTGAGTCAGATCGGCGCCATGAAGCTCAAGGCGGATCTGTTCCGGAACCTCCAGCTCGCACCCCACGACTTCCTCTCCCGCGTCGATCCCGGTTCCATCGCGCACCGGCTCCTGACCGACACCGAGGCGATCGTCGGCTTCTGGACCCAAGCCTCGGTCGCAGCGCCCATGGGCCTGGTCCTGGTGGCGAGCGGTGGCGTGATGCTCTCCTTCGACCCCATGACCACGGCGCTGGTCTTCGTCGCGCTGGGGCTCCAGGCCGCGATCGTCGTCTTCTACAAGCAGCCGATCCTCGCCGCCACTTTCCTAGCCAAGGAGAAGGGGCAGCAGCTCACCAGCTTCGTGGTCGAGCACTTCTCCCGGATCGATCTGGTCCGCGTGCGTTCGATGGAGGAGCGCGAGCAGGGGCGGCTGAATGAGATCCAGCGCGAGCAGCTCCCGCAGCGAGTCCGCCTGTTCATGCTCCAGAAGTCGTCCGACGTCATGAGCACCCTGGTCCAGTACGCCTGGATCTTCGCGATTCTGGGGTACGGCGGCGTGCAGGTGACGCACCACCGGATGACCCTCGGGATGCTGACCGCGTTCCTGCTCCTGAGCAACATCCTCTTCAAGCCCTTCATGACCTTGCTCGGGCTGGTGCTGTGCTACCAGGACGTGCGCTCCAGCTTGCGACGAATCGTGGAGTACCGGCAGGAGCGCCCCTACGTGCGGGACGTCCCGGCGGCCGAGCCGCGCTCGGTGATCGCTCCCAACCTGGAGCTGCGCGACGTCGGCTTCCGTTACGCGCAGACGCAGGTCCTGGAGCACGTGAATCTCGCCTTCGCTCCCCACCGGATCACGGCGCTGGTTGGCGCCAGTGGCGCGGGGAAGACCACCCTCTGCAAGCTCCTCGTCCGTATCCAAGATCCGACCGAGGGGCGCGTCCTCCTCGATGGCCGCGACGTGCGGGAGATGTCGCTCGCAGAGCTCCGGCGCGCCGTCTTCGTGAGCTTGCAGGGCCAGCACGTGTTCAACGGCACACTCTGGGAGAACCTGACCTACGGCGCGGACGAGGTGACCCGCCAGGAGGCGCTCCTGGCCCTCAAGTACGCTGGGCTGGAGCTCTCGCGGCACTTCATGGCCGGCTGGGAGACCCGGATCGGCGAGCGCGGGATCAACCTCTCGGTGGGCGAGACCCAGCGCATCGCCATCGCGCGCGCCTTCTTGAGCCGGCCGCGGATCTACGTCTTCGACGAGGCCATGGCGCACCTCGACGGCGTCGGCGAGGAGATCATCCAGCGGTCGCTCCAGAGGCTCAAGGAGACCACCACCGTCCTGCTGGTGACCCACCGCTACTCCACCCTGCTCATCGCCGACGACGTCGCGATCCTGGACGGCGGTCGCCTGGTGGAGCACCGGTCACTGGAGGCTGCGCTCGGCGACCCGTCGAGCGTGATCCACCGCTTCCACGCTACGCCGACGGCCGAAGCGCGTCGGATGACCGAGATCTCGCCGACCTCCGCCGCCCTGGATGGCGCTGCCTGATCGGCCCGCGGACGTCGAGTCCTGTCGAAGATCGAACCTACGCCGGGACGGCTCCAGGCCGCCGCTCCTCCAGCCACGCAACCCAGGCGTCGATCCCCGCCCCGGTCTTGGCCGAGACCTGGAGCATCCGCGGTCGCGGCATCACCCGCGCCAGGGCGTCCTCGATCTTCCGCAGGTCCACCTCGAGGTGCGGGAGGAGGTCGCACTTGGTCAGGAGCACCAGGTCGGCCGCCTTGAACATCACCGGGTACTTGAGCGGCTTGTCTTCACCCTCTGTCACCGACAGCGCCACCACGTTGGCCGCCTGCCCCAGGTCGTAGATCGCCGGGCAGACCAGGTTCCCCACGTTCTCGATGAAGAACAGCTCGGACTCGCGCCAGGGGAAGTCGTGCAGGGCCCGGTGGACCAGCTCCGCGTCCAGGTGGCAGGCTTGACCGGTGGTGATCGCCCTCGAAGGGATCCCGGCCGCCTCCAGCCGCCGCGCGTCGTTGTCGGTCGCGAGGTCGGCCGAGACCGCGCCCAGGCGGAGCCGCCCTCCCACCGCCCGCGCCGTCGCCTCCAGCACCGCCGTCTTCCCCGACCCGGGCGAGCCCATCAGGTTGAGGGCCAGGACGCCCGCCTCCTGGAAGTGCTCCCGGTTGTGCTTCGCCTGGCGCTCGTTCCCGGCCAAGATCTTCTCATGCAGCTCCACCGAGACGAGCTCGGGGTCACCACAGCCGCAGCTCGTGCACATCAGGGCACCTCCAGTTCGAGCCGTTCCAGGACCGCTTCGCCGCCATCCCTCAGCTCCGCCGGCCGCGCACAGACCGTGCAGCGCAGCTCCTCACCCGCCTCGATCCTCCGGCTGCAGCCCGGGCAGGACCAGATCGCTGGCGCCGTCTCGAGCTGGAGCGACGCGTCCTTGCAGATGGTCTGCCCCCGGAGCAGCTCGAAGGCGGTCGCGAGCAGCTCGGACTCGACCCCCGCCAGCTCCCCCACGCGCAGCACCACCCGGCGCACAGCCGTGGCGCCATGGCGTCGGGCCTCGTCCTCGACCCGGCCGAGCAGCTCCTGGACCAGCGAGTACTCGTGCATCAGCAGATCCTCGGGAGCAACTCGCCCACCGGCTCGGACAGGAGCCTGCGCCCCACCCCGGTGTCGAGGATCACGGAGCCGGGTCGCTCGGTCCCGGCCGTGCCCACGATGGCCGCCCGCCGGCCGAGCGGGTGCGCCTGGATCGCCTGCAGCACCCGCTCCGCGACCTCCGCCCGGACCCCGATCACCGCCTTGCCCTCGTTGGCGACGTTGAGCGGGTCGATGCCCAGCAGCTCCCCCGCTGCCCTCACCTCTGGTGTCACCGGGACCGCCGCCTCCTCCAGCACGATCCCGACCCCGGCCTTGTGCGCCATCTCGTGCAGCGCCGAGGCCAGCCCCCCGCGCGTCGGGTCCTTCATGGCCACCAGCCCGTCGCCGCCCGCCGCCAGCGCGACCCGCACCAGGCCGTTGAGCGGCGCCACGTCCGAGCAGAGGTCGCCCTCCAGCTTCAGCTCGTGCCGCCGGCTCAGCACCGCCAGACCGTGGTCGCCGACCGTCCCGGTGACGATGATCCGGTCGCCTGGCCGCAGCCCCGCGTCGCTCACCACCCGGGGCGCCAGCGCGACCCCCGCGGTGTTGAGCACGATCCCGTCCAGCTCGCCCCGGCCCATGACCTTGGTGTCCCCGGTCACGATGGGCGCCCCCGCCTCCTCGCAGGCCGCCTTCATCGAGTCGCGGATCCGCAGCAGCTCCGCCCGTGAAAACCCCTCCTCGATCACCGCCGCGCAGGTGAGGCCGATCGGCTCGGTGGCACCCATCATCGCCAGGTCGTTGACCGTGCCGCAGACCGCCAGCCGCCCGATGTCGCCGCCCGGGAAGAAGATCGGCTTCACGACATGTGAGTCGGTGGTGATCACCAACCAGCGATCCCCCACCCGGATGGCGGCCCCGTCGTCGAGCGCCGTCAGGCCGATGCCGTCCACCGGCGACGCCAGCCCGAGGAAGACCTCCTCGATGAGCGCCCGCATGGCCCGGCCGCCCGCCCCCTGCTCGATGCTGATCCGATCGCTCCCGCTCATGCGCTACCCCACCTTCCCGATATCGGGCCGGCCGCCGTAGTGCTGCCAGATCCGGCAGGTCCCCTCCGAGGAGACCATGCAGGCCCCCACCGGCGAGTCGGGCGTGCAGGCCCCTCCGAAGAGCGGGCAGTCCGCCGGCGTGGCCAGCCCGGACATGATCGCGCCGCAGATGCACTGGTCCGTGAGCGGCGCGACCCCGGCGCGCTGAAGGTGTGAGACGTCGATCTGGAACCGGCGCCGCGCGTCGATCCCGGCCCACTCCGGCCTGAGCCGGAGGTTGCCGTCGGGGATCTCGGCGATCCCTCGCCAGCGGCCGCCGGTGGCCTCGAAGACCTTCCAGAGGGTGGCCAGCGCGTTCCGGTTTCCCTCTCGCGTCACGCATCGTGGATAGAGATTGACCACCTCGGCGCGCTGCTCGGCCACCAGCTCCAGCAGCCGGAGGAGCGCGGCCAGGATGTCGAGGGGCTCGAAGCCGGCCACCACCACCGGCAAGCGGTGGCGCGCCGCGAAGGGCTCGAAGAGACCCCAGCCGGTGATGGCCGCGGCGTGGCCGGCGGCGAGGAACCCCTCCACCTTGCTCTGCGGGATCTGGGCCACGATCTCCATGGCCGGCGGCACGTACTTGTGCGCCGAGAGGATGGAGAGGTTCTCGGGGAGGCCGGCCAGCACCGCCGCCGCGGTGGTGACGGCGGTGGTCTCGAACCCCGAGGCGAAGAAGACCACCTGGTCGGCGCACCTGCCCGCCAGCGCGATCGCCTGCTCGACGCCGTAGACCACCTCGACGCGCGCCCCCTCGGCCTGCGCGTCGCCCAACGACTGGCGCGTGCCGGGCACCCTGAGCATGTCACCGTAGGTGGCGACGACCTTCCCCTGGAGCGCCAGCGCCACCGCCTCGTCGATCTCGGGCAGGTCGGTGACGCACACCGGACAGCCCGGCCCCATGAGCAGGTCCACGGAGCGCGGAAGCGCGGCCCGAAGCCCGAAGCGGGCGATCGCCTGCTCGTGGCTCCCGCACACGTGCATGAGCGTCACCGGCCGGCCGACGCGGTCGGCGAGCCGATCGAGCGCCGCGGAGAGGGCGCGCGCCCGGCCCGGGTCGCGGAACTTGAGCTGACCGGTGGCGTCAGGAGCCGGCATCCTCACCCTCCTTGCCCGCCGCGATCTCGCCCTGCACGTCGGCGGCCATCAGGTCGCCATCCCCCGCCTGCCGGAGCAGGGTGTCGAAGAGCGCGAGGGTCTCCTCGACCTCGGACTCGGGGATGCGCCGGATGGCGTAGCCGACGTGGTTCAGGACGTAGTCGCCGGGCTTCACCGGCTCGTCCACGACGTCGAGCCGCAGCTCCCTCTGCACGCCGAAGAAATCGACCACCGCCGTCAATCCGTCGATCGAGAGGACCTTGCCTGGAACCCCGAGACACATGACCACGCTCCTTCGTCAACCGCCACGCGCGACTGCGTTGGCCACCAGCGCCTGCCCCAGCGCGATCCCCGCGTCGCCTGGGGGAACCTGGCGATGGAGGTACAGTCCCCGCCACCCAGCGAGCTCCGCCGAGATCCGCTCGGCCAGCCGTACATTCTGCATGCACCCGCCGGTCAACACCACCGGCGCGGAGCCCTCCCCCCCTCCGAGGACGTCGGCATAGCGGCGCGCAGCCCGCCGGATCAGCTCGGCGGTGGCCACCGCCAGGGTGTCGTGGAAGCGCGCGGCCAGAACCGCCGGGGCGTGGCCCTCGATCAGGTCCTCGGTGAGCCGGCGGAAGAGCGGCCGGAGATCGAGCTGCCAGGGCGACCGGCTCTCGTCGATGGTGAAGGAATCCACGCCGTGATCGCCGAACGCAGCGACCCCCTCCAGCGCCATGGCGAGCTGCGCCTCGTGCCGGGCCTGGCCGCGGGAGAGGAGCAGCGCCGCGGCCGCGTCGAACCAGCGTCCCGCGCCGTGGACCAGCGGGGCGTTGAGCCGGCTGGCGATCATGCGGCGCACGACGCCGATCCGGGTCGCTGGGATGGATCGGAAGAGCGCCAGCCGATCGAGCGGCGGCGCGCCGTCGAAGGCGTCGTCGAGCGCGGCCAGGGCGAGCCGCCAGGGTTCGCGCACCGCCTGATCGCCCCCGGCGAGCGGGAGCGGGCGCAGCGTGGCCACCCGCTCGAAGCGATCGAGCCAGGCCAGGAGCAGCTCACCGCCCCAGCCCGCTCCATCGGTGCCGTAGCCGGTGCCGTCGAAGGCCACGCCGAGCACCGGCCCGTCGAGCCGATGCTCCGCCATGGCCGAGACCACGTGGGCGTGGTGGTGTTGGACCGCGATCGCGGGCACGCCCAGCGTCCGCGCGCGCTCCAGGGCGTAGCGGGTGGAGAGCATCTCAGGGTGAAGGTCGTGGGCCACCAGCCGCGGCTCGGTCCCCAGAAACCGCTCCGTGCGCGCCACCGCCTCCTCGAACGCGGCGAAGGTCTCGAGGTTCTCGAGGTCGCCGATGTGCGGGCCGAGGGTGGCCTGGTCGCCCAGCCCGAGGCAGAAGGTGTTCTTGAGGAGCGCTCCGCAGGCCAGGGTCGGACGGTCGAAGGAGCGCGCCACGCTGATCGGTCGAGGCACGTAACCGCGCGCGCGCCTGAGGACGGTGGGCGCGCCGGCGATGACTCGTGCCACGGAGTCGTCGGCGCGGGCCTCGATCTCGCGGTCGTGGGCCAGGATCCGGTCGGCGATGGTCCCGAGCCGCTCCCGCGCCTCCTGGTTCCGGAAGACGATCGGCTCCTCGGACAGGTTGGCCGAGGTCATGACCAGGGGCCGGCCCGCGGCCGCGAGCAGGAGGTGGTGCAGCGGCGTGTACGGCAGGAACAGCCCGACCAGGTGCGCGTCGGGCGCGACCTCTGGGGCGAGCTGGGCGTCGGACCTGCGCCGGAGCAGGACGATGGGGCGCTCTGGAGCACGGAGGAGCTCGCGCTCGGCGTCGCTCAGGACCGCCAGCCGCGCGGCCTCCTCCGTGGTCGCGACCATGACCGCGAAGGGCCGCTCGTCCCGCCGCTTTCGCGCGCGCAAGGTGCGCACGGCCTCGCTCGACGCGGCGTCGCAGACCAGGTGGAAGCCGCCGAGCCCCTTCACCGCCAGGATACGTCCAGCGCACAGCTCCGCGGCCGCCTCGGCCACGCGATCCCCCGCGCCCTCGGTCGGAGCACCCTCCTCGTCGAGCCAGAAGAGCCTCGGCCCGCAGTCCGGGCAGGCGTTCGGCTCGGCGTGAAAGCGGCGGTCGGCTGGGGTCTGGTACTCGCGCTGGCAGGCCGGACACATCTGGAACGGCGCCATGGTGGTCGCCGCACGATCGTACGGGACGGCCCGCGCGATGGTGAAGCGCGGTCCACACTGGGTGCAGTTGGTGAACGGGTACCGGTAGCGCCGATCGGCCGGATCGTTCACCTCGGCCAGGCAGGCGTCGCAGGTGGCCAGATCGGGCGGGATGGTGACGCGACGCGCGCCCTGGGACGCGCTCTCCACGATGGCGAAGTCGTCGATCCGCTCGGCCGGGATCGGCTCCTGCCGGAGCTCCTCGAACCGCGCCGCCGCCGGTCGATCGGCCTGGAGCCGAGCCACGAGCCGATCGAGCTGGGGGCGGGTCCCGAAGGCCTCGATGGTCACGCCGGAGACGTCGTTCCAGACCCGGCCGGTCACGCTGCCCGCGCGCGCGACCCGATAGACGAAGGGGCGCATGCCCACCCCTTGCACCGTGCCGCGGATCACGATCCGGCGCCCTTCCAGCGGTTCTCTGGCAATGAGCTGGACCTCGCGGCTCGCCGGGCTCGAGGACATCGCGCTCCCCGACTCAGGCCAACCAACAGGCCACGATCCGTCTCGCTTCACGGAGCAGCGCCGGGATCGCATGTGCCACCGGATCCGACAACTCGGTGCCGAGCCGGACCACGGCCGGCTCCACTCCCAGGACCTCGACCTTGCGCGACCGCGGATCCTTCATGATCGACAGCGCGCCGAGCAGGCTCAGGTCATGGAGGCTCACGCCCGCTCCGCTCACCTCGAGCTGGTGAGGCTCGGCCAGGTAGAGGGTGCCGGGCGGCGCGCCGCCGAGCATGGCGTCGATCACCAGGATCCGGTCGGCCCACTCCAAGAGATGCAGCGCGTCGTAGATCGCCGTCCCCACATCGGCCACCAGCAGGTGGTGGGGCCCAGGTCGCTCCGCGCGCCAGGCGCGACAGGCGTGCGAACCGACGCCGTCGTCCCCCATCAGGAGGTTGCCCAGCCCGGCCACCAGGATCCGCGGCCGGCGCCCGGTCGCTGCCGCCGGCGCGATCTCCGCCGCGGATTGCCCGCAGGTCAGCACGCGGTCCCGAGGCGGGTGACGGTCGCGCCCTTGCCTGGCCGGGCCACGTGGACCGCGCAGGCCAGGCACGGGTCGAACGAGTGGATCACCCGCATCACCTCCACCGGCTCGTCCGCGTTCGTCACCGGCGTCCCCACCAGCGCCTGCTCCAGCGCGCCCAGCGCCCCCTTGTCGTCCCGCGGCGAGGCGTTCCAGCAGGTCGGCGTCACCACCTGGTACCGCGACAGCGTGCTCCCGGAGATCGAGACCCAGTGGCCCAGCGCCCCACGCGCAGCCTCCGTCAACCCGACCCCGCTCGCGCTGCTCGGCACCGTGTACTGATTGTAAACAGATCCGCTCGACGACAGGCTCGGGATCCACTGCTGCACCGCCTGCGCGATCAGGAGCGCCTCCTGCGCCCGCGCCCGGTGCCGGTCCATGACCGAGATCCCGCGCGTGTAGCTGCCGTTGATCCACATCCGCGCCAGCGGACCCACCTCGTACACCTTCCCCGAGTACCGCGGTGCCTTGAGCCACGAGTACGCGCTGGTGTTCTTCGGGTAGGACGGCACGGTCGTGCCCGCGCTCGGCCCCACCGGCGATGCGTCCTGGTACCACGAGTACGTCACGGCCTCGGTGATCGCGTTCACGTCCAAGGCTTGCACCGACGTGCTACCGCCCTCGGCACGCCCGCGCCGGAGAAGCTTGCTGCTCCCGGCAGTGTCCAGGTCGAAGACGCCGAAGGCCAAAAGATTTCTGGGGCCAGCTCCGACCGCCGAGTAGTCGCTGTACGCCGTCGCGACCGTCTCCACGTCCGGCAGGTACGTCCCTTGGACGAACGAGACCAGCTCCGAGGCCAGCGACGCTGCCGCGCTGATCCGCGCAGCGCGCGGTGTGGTCGTGAAACCGCCCGGCACCGTGCTGGGCGGGTGCGGCATCCGCCCCCCGAACAGCGCGCCCAGCTCGTGCGCCTTGCGCCTCATGTCGAGCGCCGTCTGGTAGTGGCTGAACAGCGTCGATGCCGCACTCCCCGTGATTCGCTTGTCCGTGCTCCAGGTCGGCGCCCACGGGCCGCGCGCCGGGCCGTCCATGTAGTCCAGCAGCGACAGCTGGTAGAAGTGCAGGATGTGCGAGTGCAGGAAGTCCGCACCGTTCAGGATGTTCCGCATGATCCGGGCGTTGTCCGGCACGGTCAGCCCCGAGGCCGCCTCCAGCGCCAGCACCGACGCCAGCCCCTGCGCCACCGTGCAGACCCCGCAGATGCGCTCCGAGATGTGCGGCGCGTCCGTCGGCGGCCTCCCCTGCAGGATCGTCTCGAAGCCCCGGAACAGCGTCCCGGACGCCCGCGCGTCCGTCACCTGCTGCACGCCACCCACCGCGTCCAGCGTCACCTGCACCGACAGGTGCCCTTCGATGCGCGTCACTGGATCGATGATCTTGACCGTTGCCATTCGCTATTCCTCTCCGAGGTCTGAGGCCAAGGTACCTGTCGCGCTCACACCGGCGTCCGGAGCCCGACCTGGGGGAAGCTGGATTCCGTGCAGCCCACGCACGGACCGTTGGCGTCCACGCACCAGTTCCGCCCGTTGTTCCAGAGCCCCGAGGGGCACGGCGCCGTGGTGACCGGACCCCGGCACCCAAGCTGCCGCAGACACTGGTTGTCTACACCGTGAGTCGTGGCGAAAACCGTCGACGCCCCCTGGTTCCTCGGGCAGCTCACGTGGATGTTCGACCCGTAGATCGACTCCGGCCTCCCCTGCGCGTCCAGCGACATCGGCGCGTCCGAGAGCACGCCCGCCAGCCCGGCCACGATCCAGTCCGGGTGCGGCGGGCACCCAGGGATGTTGATGGTCTTCAGCCCGGTCGCCGTCGAGAGCCCCTGCACCGCCCCGGGGTTGGGCGACGCCGCGCTCACTCCGCCGTACGCCGCGCAGGTCCCGATCGACAGGATCGCCGTCGCGCTCGCCGCGTACCGCTGGACCGCCTGGAGCACCGTCACGTCCTGCCCGCTGGCGTCCCGCCACAGGACGCAGGCCGCCCCGTTGAAGGCGGTGGGGATCGCGCCCTCGACCACCAGCACATAGGTCCCTTCACCGCCCGCGTAGAACGCCTCCGCCGCCGCCACGGCCTGGTCTCCCGCCGCGGCCATGATCACCGGCTGGAAGCCCACCACAGCCACGTTCATCAGCACGTCCGCCGCGCTCACCGGCGCCGTGGTCGAGAACCGGTTCAGGAAAGAGACCGAGCAGCCTCCGCAGCCGCTCCCGGTGAGCCAGATCACCCGCGCCCCTGCACCTGGAGGAAGGACGCTCGCCAGGTCGTCACGCTGCTCCAGCGAGCCGTCGGGCCCGCGCGAGTCGATCCCGCAGCTCGCCAGCACCAGGGACGAGGCGCCGCAGTACTTGAGAAACAGTCGCCGAGAAATCTGCATCTTCGAGTCTCCGCGCCGCGAGGCGCTGCAGGACAACGTTCCGCGATCCTCTTCGGCGAATCAGCCGCCGCACGGGTTGCTGCTGTGACACTGGGTGCAGTTGGTGTTGCTGGTGTGGCCGCTGGACGGAGGCGTGCACCCCGGGTAGCTGCTGCCGCCACCGCCGCCCCCCGTGCTGCCACTGCATGGGTTGCTGGAGTGGCAGGAGGCGCAGTTGACGTTGCTGGTGTGGCCCGGCGAGCTC
>Ga0302321_100002262_pt1 | contig 16554 bp, 17 predicted proteins | sample Fen_T0_1_FD_202505 | JGI IMG/M metagenome (GOLD analysis project Ga0302321, IMG submission 202505) | Peat permafrost microbial communities from Stordalen Mire near Abisko, Sweden - Fen_T0_1 | ecosystem: Environmental > Terrestrial > Soil > Wetlands > Permafrost | place: Sweden: Abisko...
CGACATATCGATGCCGTAACAATCGGGATAGCGGATCTGCGGCGCCGTCGACGCGATAATGATTTTGCGAGGATTAAGCCGTGCGAGGATCCGCAAAATGGAGCGACGCAACGTGGTGCCGCGCACGATCGAATCATCGACGCACACGAGCGCATCTTCGCCGGCGTTGACCGAACCATACGCAATGTCATAAACGTGGCTCGCGAGCGAGTTGCGCATCGTTTCCTGCCCGATGAACGTGCGGATCTTGATGTCCTTGCTCACGACTTTTTCCGCACGCGGCCAGTTGCGCAGGATCAAATCGTCAATCAGCCCTTCGGTCAAAACGCCCTCCCGCGAAGCCTTCATGATCGAGGCCTTCACCTCGTCGCGACGGCGAGTCCGCAGCTGGTCCATGAGGCCGTAAAATGCGATCTCGGCGGTGTTGGGGATGAAGCTGAAAACGGCTTTCCCGAAATCTCCACCGACCGCCTTAATGACCTGATCGACCATGCGGCCGCCGAGCGCCTTGCGTTCGCGATAGATGTCGACGTCGTTGCCGCGCGAAAAATAAATGCGCTCGAACGAACATGAAGACTTGGGCAATGGTTCGGTGAAGCGCGTGCTGGTGATCGCCCCGCGTTTCTTGATGACAATCACCTCGCCCGGTTCGACCTCTTTAACCTGTTCGACCGCGAGATCGAACACCGTCATGAGCGGCGCGCGCTCGGAGGCGAAGGCGATAACTTCGTCGTTCTGGAAATAATGACAGGGGCGAATACCCGAGGGATCGCGCGCGACGAAAGCATCGCCGTTGCCCACCATGCCGACCAAGGCGTAACCGCCATCCCACTTCTTGGCCGAGCGTGTGATCACGCGGGCGAGATCAAGCTCCTCGTTGATGCGACGGGTGATTTCGCTGCCTTCGAGATTCTTGGCGCGCAGACCGCGGTAAAGATCCTCGTGTTCTTCATCGAGGAAGAAGCCGATTTTCTCCAGCAGCGCCTGTGTGTCGGTGGCAAAGACCGGATGTTGCCCCATTGCGATGAGGCTGGCGTTCAACTCCGCCGTATTGGTCATGTTGAAATTTCCGCAAAGCGCGAGATTGCGCGTCGGCCACGAACTGCGGCGGAAATACGGATGACACGAGCTGATGTTATAACCACCCGAGGTGCCATAACGCAGATGGCCCATGAAAAGTTCACCGCCAAAATCAAAGTGTTGCTTCACCGTGTCAGCAAACTCGGGATGAATCTCGCCGGAGCTGACCTTGGCGTTATACGAGGCGAGCAGCGTGCGGAAAATCTTGTCGAGCGGATTGGTTTTCACGCAACGCTCGCGGTACATGTAGGGCTCGCCCGGAGGCACATCGAGTTTCACGCAGGCCACGCCCGCGCCGTCCTGGCCGCGGTTGTGCTGTTTTTCCATCAGCAGGAAAAGCTTCGTGAAACCCCACAACGGCGAACCGTATTTTTCCTGATAGTAGGACAGTGGCTTGAGCAGGCGGACCAAAGCGATACCGCACTCGTGGGTGATCTTATCGGACATAGACAGAGAGATAACGCATCCGGGCATTTGCGCCCTTCGACGCAGGCCCGAAAGCCACCCGACGCGGGTTAAACGCGTTGTTTTCGTGGGCGGCGATGGAGTTAATTTTCACAGCTGGTTGAAGCATTGCATGACGCCGTGAAACCAAATCTGGTCAAGGGTTTTCACCCGTTGCCGAGGGAGCACTTTGGGAATGAGTTGGCCGAGCTCCGCTTTTGTTTCGCGGGTGAAACTTTGTGTGCTGGTCGATCAGACGCTTTTCCTCGACAGCCGTGTAGATCTGGGTCGTCGCCAGATTCGCGTGGCCGAGCATTTCCTGGATCGCGCGCAAGTCCGCCCCGCCACCAAGTAAATGCGTCGCAAAAGAATGCCGCAGCAAGTGCGGCTTCACCGGTTTTTCGATGCCGGCACGCTTCGCATATTTCTTCACGATCACCCAGAGCATCTTGCGCGAGATCGCCGTGCCGCGCTCGCTCAGAAAGATCGCGCTGCCTGTTTTCTTGGGCTTCACAAAATGGCTGCGCGCAGCCGTAAGATAAGTTTCCAGTGCAGCAATCGCCCGCCCGCCGACCGGCACCAGACGTTCCTTCGAACCCTTGCCGAAAACGCGTAAAAAACCCTCCTTCAAATCGATCTGTTGCAACATCAGGCCGCCCAGCTCCGAAACCCGCAGGCCGCTCGAATAAAAAAGTTCCAAGATCGCCCGGTCGCGCAACGAAATCGGGTCGCCGCCCGCCGGCGCCGCGAGCAACCGCTCGACCTCGCCTTCAGTCAGCGTGCCCGGAATACGCCGCGCGAGTTTGGGGCCAGTCAGCAGTTCGGTAAAATCATCACTGCGAAATTCCTCACGCACGAGATGCCGCGCAAGCCCGCGTATGGCCGTAAGTTTCCGCGCCAGACTCGCGACTGTGTAATCGGTGCCGCCAAGCGAGTGTATCCACGATTCCACTTCACCCGCGGTGACATTGCGCCAGTCGCTAGCGCCGCTGCGGGCGAGAAATTTGGCGCACTGATCGAGATCGGTTTGATAACCCGTCTGCGTGTGCGGCGAGAGCCCGCGCTCGAGACCGAGGAACGCGATGAAGCCGTTGATATCGGTCGCGAAGGCCGCCGGGGCATGACTCTCTTTCGGCTCGGCCGATTTACGAAGGCGGGCCATATGCTTGACGCGCCCTCCCTGCGGGCCAACTCAATAACGCCGACGCATCGGAGCGCGGGTGAAAGCGCGCTCATCCTTCATGCGATACGTGATGCGCGCCTTTTCGAGATCGTACGGGCTCATCTCCATCTTCACATTGTCGCCTGCGGCGATCTTAATGAAATTCTTTCGGAGCTTGCCCGAGATATGCGCTAGAACGACATGGCCGTTCGAGAGCTGCACCTTAAACATCGTGCCGGGAAGTACGGCGATGATTTTTCCTTCAACTTCAATCGACTTGCCGTCAGACATACAAAGCTTGGGTGGATACGGAGGTTTTGTTCATTCGATAAAAGTGGGCAATAAAGCCACTTGTAAGACCTATTGCACCCTCGTAAGTCAAGGCTTTCCTCCTGAATGCCAGCCACCAAGCTCCAACGGTCCCCCTCTTTTCATGCCCTCGCTCACGCCAAAAACGCCGTTTGATTGCCCCTTTGAGAAACGTTTCCCGTCGCAACTCGTGCGCGACGACACGTTCTTCATGAGCCTCGCCTACAATCAGGCGATCGACGCCTGGCGCCTCGACGAAGTACCCATCGGCTGCGTCATCGAGCTTGGCGGCGAGGTCATCGCCTCCGCCCATAACACCGTTGAAGGCGCGCACGATCCCACCGCCCACGCCGAAGTCCTCGCCATCACCCAAGCCGCCGCCAGCATCGGCGATTGGCGGCTCGACGGCGCCACCCTCTACGTCACCAAAGAGCCTTGCCCCATGTGCTCCGGCGCCACCCTCATGTCGCGCCTGAAACGCGTATGCTACGCCGTCCCCGACCCCAAAATGGGCTGCCTCGGCGGCGCCACCAATCTCAACGACCTGCCCCGCGTCAATCACCACCTAGAACTCACTGCTGGCGGTGTGCTCGAGCCCGAATGCCGCGACCTCATCCAGGCCTTCTTCCGCCTGAAACGGGCTCAGGACAACTGAACCGCGCTCCTTTCGCCCTCGCATCGATCCTCCTCCCTCGATCCTCCGCTCATCCTGCGACCACCCTTCGTTCATCCTGCGATCACACCATCCGAACAATCCGCAGCCCTGAGTTGACGTAACCCCAGACCCGCCTACTGGTTCCATTCACACTCTTAAGACAGAAAACGAACTAAATAAAACAACCATGGCCTACGAACTTCCCAAACTCCCTTACGCCCTCGACGCCCTTGTCCCGCACATCGACGCCAAGACGATGGAAATCCATCACGGCAAACACCACCAGGCGTACATCACCAACGCCAATAATTTCCTGAAGGACCTCCCCGCCCTCGCCGCGCTCGACGTCAACGCCCTCATAGCCGACCTCTCCAAGGTTCCCGACGCCATCCGCGGCGGCCTGCGCAACAACGCCGGCGGTCACAGCAACCACTCCTTCTTCTGGACCATTCTTGGCCCGGCCAAAGGCGGCGCCCCCAAAGGCAAGCTCGCCGAAGCCATCACCGCCACCTTTGGCGGTTTCGACAAGTTTAAGGAAGAATTCGCCAAGGCCGGCGCCACGCGCTTCGGCTCCGGTTGGGCCTGGCTCGTAGTTGGTGCTGACAAGAAGATCTCCGTTGGATCGACTGCCAATCAGGACAGCCCGCTCATGGGCAAGTCCGTCGCCGGCATCGAAGGCAAACCCGTCATCGCCCTCGACGTCTGGGAACACGCCTACTACCTGAACTACCAAAATCGTCGCCCCGACTACATCGCCGCGTTCTGGAATGTCGTCGATTGGGATGCCGCCGAAGCCAACTACCAAGCCGCCGTCGCCTGAATCATCGTAGCCGCATCATAGGGCCGGACCTCGCGTCCGCGCCTCCTCGCGCTCGTACTGCCTTCAGCCTATATCGCCAAAGAAAAAAGCCGCACCGGAATCCGGTGCGGCTTTTTATTGTTATCACTAGATAAAGGTTTTGGTTTTATTCTTACGGCCCGACCACGCTGGCCTTTTCAGCCGGCACGCCCGTCAAGCGATAGGTATGACCGGTCACCGTATCCAAAATCGCCAGCGAACGAGTGCCCGCCGCACGCGCCGTGTACATCAAGTGACGCCCGTCAGCCAGCCAGCACGGCTCAACACCATCGTAAGGTGCCTTAGAGACTTGCTCGCTCTTGCCTGTTTTCTGATCGAGCACGGCCACCTGAAACTGACCGTCTTTGCGGAAAGTGAATGCGATCTTACTCGGGTCGCCACGGCTCCAATCCGGCTCCGCGCAATAGGTGCTAAACCCGCTATTTGTTATGCGCCGCGCCGGACTCCGGCTCTGGGCAAGCATGACGTACAGTTGCGGACCAGGCTCCGAGGCAAAAACGATCTGCGCACCATCGGGAGAAAAACACGGCGAAGATTTCACGGCCTCAGAAAACGTGAGGCGCGAAATCGGACGACCCGAAACAGGGCTCACGCTAATCTCCGGCGTACCATAACCACTCAATACCATCACGACCTGCTGACCGTTCGGACTAAAACGCGCGCCGCTATTTGTTCCCTGCACGCTGACAAAGGTGTCGCGCCGCATCGTCGCCAGGTTGAGCAAGTAAATATCAGGAAAACCCGATTTGAAGAAACTCGTGTAGATCAACCGCGTGCCATCCGGCGACCAGCGCGGCGTCATCGCAAACGCCCGGTCGTTGGTGATCTGCTTCATCTCGCCGAAGAAAAGATCGCTCACGTAAATCTCGTCCTTGCCCGTGCGATTACTGACGAACGCCAGCTTAGAGGCAAAAAAACCGTTGAGCCCGCTCGTCGCCTTCACCGCCGCATCCGCCGCGCGGAAAAATGCATTGCGCACGCTGCTGCCGGTAGCGGTCTGGTTGAGCACCACCGACGTGCCCTTGGAAACCTGCACGTTCACCTGATTCGCACCCGCACTCGCAAAACGGATGTCGAAAACGCCACTCGTCGTCGACACACGATAGTAACCATGAGCGGTGAACGCGGTGTTTGCCAGCGAGTTGAGCTCCGTCGTCGAACCGGAGACGCGAACAGCCACGGCACTACCACCGGAGACGTCGAGCGTGCCCATATCGACCAATTTCTGGGCCGAGGCTGTGTTCACCATAGCGCCGATTAAAAGCGCGAGAAAAAGTTGCAGGAGTTTTTGCATGGAAAAAATCAGTGCGTATTAATGAAGAAGAGCAGGCCATTTCTATTTACAGCCCAGACTCGCTTAACAACGTTAAAACCTTTCATTTTCAAAAATTACCATCGTGACTTCCGACCAAATCAAAGAGGCCCTCAAACAAGTCAAATACCCCGGCTTCAGCCGCGACATCGTTTCTTTCGGACTGGTGCGCACCGCCGGTTTCGTTGACGGCACCGCCAAAGTCTCGCTCGCGCTCACCACATCGGACCCGAAAATCCCGCTGCACGTCAAAAGCGAAGTTGAAAAATGCCTCCGTGCATTGCCCGGCGTAAAAGACACCATCATCGACATCGCGGTCACCGCCGCCAAAGCCCCGCCCTCTCCCGGCCAGTCCAACCTCGCCGGCGCCACCACGCCCATCGGTATTGCCCATTCCGTCGCCATCGCCTCCGGCAAAGGCGGCGTCGGCAAATCCACCTTCGCCGTCAACCTCGCCTGTGCTCTCGCCCAGATCCTCACCGAAAAAGGCCGCCCCGGCCGCGTCGGCCTCATGGACTGCGATATCTACGGCCCGTCCGTGCCCCTCATGATCGGCATCTCCGGCCGCCCCATGGTCGAAGGCGACACCCTCATCCCAATGGAAAAACACGGTGTGAAAGTCATGAGCATGGGCTTCCTCGTCGACGAAAACACCCCGATCGTCTGGCGCGGCCCGATGATCATGAAAACCGTACAGCAATTCGTCCAAAACGTGCGCTGGGGCGAACTCGATATTCTCCTCATCGATCTGCCACCCGGCACAGGAGATGCTCAACTCTCCCTCGTGCAGACCATCCCGCTCGACGGCGCTATCCTCGTTACAACGCCGCAACTCGCCGCCGCACAAATCGCCCGCAAAGGCGGCCTCATGTTCCAAAAAGTTAACGTCCCGCTCCTCGGCGTCGCCGAAAACATGAGCTACTTCATCGACCCGCTCGGCAACCGCCACACCGTCTTCGGCGAAGGTGGCGGCCACTCCACCGCCGAATCGCTCGGCACCACGCTCCTCGGCCAAGTGCCCCTCCTCGAAGAAATCCGCGCCTGCGGCGACAGCGGCCAGCCGATAGTGGTTAGTTCCCCCGACAACGAAGTCTCCACGATTTTCAAAACGATGGCTGAAACATTATTGCGCCAGCTCACGAAAACACCCGCCGCCTAAGACGGCAAAAGCTCTTAACTCGCCAAGAAGCTACTGTACGATCAAGTCATTGACAACTTGCACCCGCGACCTACTTTTGAACTGTATCAATTGAGAGTTCATCCACGCACTGTAATGCTGGTTGACCAGCCTCTCAAAACACCAGCTATTCATGAACACCCGTAACCCCGTCGGCCTCATGTCAGAACCGCTCACGACGAGCACGTTCTGGAAGGTGGTGTGTAGATGCCTAATCAACAACCCTCAACAAACGCCGAGGGACTCAGGCGGATAGCTCGCAAATTTTCTGTTTAGATGTAATTTATCCAGCTTCAGCCGTGGTCACCATGCCCTCTTCAATCCATCCATCCGAGCCCTCGCGCGACTTCGTAAAGCAATCCAGTCTTTACCAAGAGTTTCTCGCCGAACGTGAGGAGATCCTCCGTCACAAATGGATCGAATCAGAACGCTTGGGCTACGATATCGGCTTCGAACGCGCCCTGCTCGACTGGATCCGCAAACATCGCGAGGACTGGCGTGTCTCCCGTCGCCAACAGATGGCAAAGCACCCCACCAGCGCCAGCACGACTTTGGCTCACAGCGCCACGAATAAATAAGGCACACGCAATTTCGCTAATCCGCGGCTTCAGCTTCGTTTCGAGTCACAAAAAAGACCGGCCCGCATAGCAGGTCGGTCTCGGAAAATCGCCTGAGCAAGGACAACACCCGCTCAGTGAAGTACCTAGGAAATCACTTGATCTCTTTGTGCAGCGTGTGGCGCTTGAGATGCGGATTGTATTTCTTCTTTTCAATACGCTCCGTGACGGTCTTTTTATTCCGAAACGTGAGGTAACGGGAGGCGGGTTTGCCCTCTTTCTTGGCTTCAGTGCATTCTAGGGTGACGACTTCTTGCATAGGATTAAATTGGTTAAGGGGTCACAAGAAACGAGCCTGCCGCCCTTCTGCAACCATAAACTTACGACAAGAATCGCGCCTCAATCAAAAATGCCCGCGCCCTCGGCTTCGCCACGCTCAGGTAGTCGCCATCTTCTTGTCCGTCAACGGCAGCATCACACCGCGCCGGAAGAGCGTCACCTGACCCGTGCTCGACGAAACGACCAGTGAGATACAATCCGTGGCGACCGATATCGCAGCCGCCGCCGCATGCCGGCTCCCCAGACCGCTCGGCAAAGCGTGTTCGTTGTCCGTGGCCTGAATCAGGCTGCCAGCCGACAAAACGACGCCGTCGCCCCGGATCACAAACGCGCCATCGATCGAGGAAAACTCCTTCACCGTCTCATCCATGAACGGATTCAGAATATTGCGATCCTCCTCCTTGTATCCATAAAATGGATTCAATACGAGCGGTTTGATCAGCTTCTCCACCTTGGTGCTGTCGCCCACGACGAAAAGACAACCCACCGGACGTCCTTCGCGGCCCTCGACTGCTAGTTCCGTCGCCACCGCGATCACACGCTCCAGCACCTCGGGCTTCACATCCTGCGGCAACAGGTCGTTGCGGCCGGTCATCAACCGCTGGAATTCGCGCTCCACGTCGACCACCACCAGCGTGTCGAACTGATTGCTACCGACCACGCCGCCCAGACAGCAAACACGGTCGTTAAAAGCGATGATCCCACGCGTCAACGCCACGAGCATCGCACTGCGCAACTGGGCCAGACGCTGGTTGGAAAATGAACGCACCTGAATTGTCTCGGTGAAACCGCCTTTGTCGTCGCTGGAGTCGATCAAGTTGCGAGTGACCAGAATGGCTTTGTTCTTGGAAAACCAGTTTTCGATATCGAGGCCGCCTACAAACGTATCGCCAAAAACCATAATCGCGCCGCAAGCCGCACCGTCAGCCACGCGCTGAGCTTCGCGGATCATCAGGCGGTTGACGCGATTCTGCTGCGCCTGCACCGGCCGGGCGAGAATGCCGCCAAAACCCGCGAACAACCGGTCGTAAAGATCATCGATCGTGGGCGCGCTGATCAGACTCTTAACCAGATCCTCCTCCTTCACCAACCGGGCCACAGAGGCAAGCACCTGCAGATAGTCGCGCGCCTTCTCGTCGGCGAGCAACATCATGATCAGATGAATGGGTTCGTCCTTCGCACCGTCGTGCCGGATGCCCGAACGACTGCGGCCGATCGCGAGCACATAACGGCGGCCCATTTTGGCACGCACGTGGGGAAGCGCCACGCCGAAGCCGAGGTAAGTCGTCATCGTGTTCTCGCGCTGGAGCAATCCGCGCAAAAGCACGTCCTGTTTCAAATCCGGAAATCGATTGACCGAGACTTCAAGCAGCTCCTGTAGCGCGCCTTTCATGTCGGCGCTGTGCAGATCAATGATACGGCTTCGCGCGATGATTTTTTCCAGCCGCATGTGAGGGGTACGTCGCTAAAATTACTTCTCCCAGTCGAGTGCGCCCTTTTTCATTTCGTAAGCGAGACCGAGGACGAGCACCCCGATAAAAAACAAAATCGGCCCAAGAATGGAAATATTCTGCGAGAGAAACTCGCGATAGATGAAGGCCCACGGGATGAGAAAAACCACTTCGATGTCGAAGAGAATGAAGAGCATCGCCGTCAGATAAAACTTCACCGAAAACCGCGTGCGTGGCGCACCTTCAGACTGAATGCCGCATTCGTAAGCTGAGTCCTTGATCGCGTTTTTCTTGGAACGTTGCCCAAAAAAATGACTCGCGCCAATGACGAGGCCAGCAATCCCCGCCGCGAGAACGGCCTGGATCAAAACCGGGAGATAAGCATCCGATGACATCAGCATCAGAAAAGGGCGTATCTGGCCTTTGGAGACAAGGGCAATTTCACGCCGCGTACGCAACGCAACGGTAACAAACTCGCCAAACTTCCTTTTGGAACACCCAAGCGGGCGCAGATTCCAGAAATACGCTTGAAGATTATTTCCCCTCTGTCCGCATGAACCCAATGCGCGCACGAACCATCCGCACACCCGAAACTTATTCCGGCTGCTGGTTTACTTGCATCACACCGACGGCGCATTAAACATCACGAACGCCCCCTTCCCGAACTTCAGACCGTGCTCCCCAAACGCTTCGATCAAGTCAAACCCTTCATCACCCTCGGCATCATCGTCCTGGCGTGGTTGATCGTGCCGACCGCCATCAAGCGCACCATGCGCCTGAGCTTTTTTGAATTTCAGGCCCCGCTCGACGTCGCTGCCGCCACCGCACGCGATGTCCAGGATTTTTGGTCGCTACGGACTCGTTCGCGTAACGAGCTCATCGAGGTCGGCATCGACCTCGCCCACCTCAACGCCAAATACGAAACCAGCATCCAGGCTCGCGCCGCACTCGAAGGCGAAGTCTCCCGCCTCGAAGAACTCCTAAAACTCCCCTCCTACACCGAGTACCGCTCCGAACCAGCCCGTGTCGCCCGACGGGATTTCAACGGTTGGTGGCAGCGCATGGTTATCCGCAAAGGCCGCAACTACGACATTCCCGAAGGCGCACCCGTGATCTTCGTCGGCGGCGTAGTCGGCCGCGTGCGCGTCGTCCACGCCTATACCTCGGAGGTGGAATTGATCAGCAACCCCGGGCTTCGCCTCGCCGTCACCATTGAGGGCGACACCCGGCCGCTCAGTTTCCAGGGCGGTATCAATCCCACCCTCGGCCCCGCCCGAGGCACCGTCGAATTCGTGCCGCTCGACGTAACTGCTACGCCCTCCTCTCCGCGACGCCTCATCACTTCCGGACTCGGCGGCATTTTTCCGCCCGGCCTAACCATCGGCCAGATCGTGCGCGTCAACCCCAGCACCGACGGCCTTTTCAAAACCGGCGAGGTCAATCTCGATCCACGCCTCAACTCGGTCTCCGAAGTGACCGTGCTGGTACCAATCCAATCCGAATAAATGGTATCCAAGCTATCATGACACGGACGATTTTCATTCTCCTCACCTGTTGCGTGATCCTGTGGGCCTGCGTCTCACAGCTAAACCATTATCTGGCGCCTCTCCACCTAAGTCTCTTCGTCGGCGGACTGCTCGTCACCTTCCCCGCGCTGCGACTGGATTTCCGTACCGGCTGGTGGTCATCGCTGCTAATCGGTCTGCTGATCGATTCATCGACCTCGGTTCCGTTCGGCTTTCATGGCCTGCTCTTCGTCGCAGCGCACATCGGCGTGTTCAACCTGCGCGGCCGTTTCCCGCGTGAAGAAACCAGCTTCGGCATCGTCATCGCACTGATGGCAAACCTCGTCTTATATATGGTGATCTCGGTCGCGCTCGTCCACCGCTCACCCGAACTGTTTGACATGATTCCAAGACTCCTGATCGACCTGCTCGTCTCGGAAATTTTGGTACTTCTGCTGGCTGGTTGGTTTTTCGCCCTGCAGGAACGCTCGCTCGAACTTGCCGGCGTGTCACTCCGCCGCGAACAACGCGGATTGGGAATGCGCTAAACCGTCATGTCTGAAAACCTGGCAGACCGTTCCGGCAACCTCGTCGAGTCCCACAAAGGCTACGATACGCGGATCCTGTTTTTCTACTTCATGGTGGCCGCCCTGCTCATCGCCCTCACCAGCGGACTCGCCTACCAACAACTGATAAAAACCGACTATTATCACGAACGCGAACGCCAGCAAAACCAACGCCGCATCCTAATCCCCGGCCCGCGAGGTAACATCTACGATCGTGAAGGCCGCCTGCTCGTCGGCAACCGCCCGCGCTTCGCCGTCACGCTCCACCTCGACGCCCTCCGAAAAGAATTTCGCAAAGAATTCATCAACGTCCGCAAGGCTTACCGCGCCCTCGAGGACAAAGACATCCCAAACTCCACGCAACTGGCGCAAATCGCCCGCTACAGCGTCGTCCAGCGCTACCTTGACGAGGTTAACACCGCGCTCGGCCGTAGTGAAAAGCTGAATGCACGCGACCTGAACCGGCATTTCCAAGGTGAGTTGCTTCTTCCTTACATCCTCGTCGACGACCTAAAACCAGAAGAATACGCCAAACTGATCGAGCAGTTGCCCGTGAGTTCACCCCTTCAGGTTTACGCTTCCAGCACGCGTTACTATCCGTATGGTTCGGCAGCCTCCCACGTTCTCGGTTACGTGGCTTCCAGCGAAGACTCTGATTCCGAAACCGGAGAGGAAAGTTTCACCGACAACAAGCTCGCCACTTTTAACGAGAAAAACACGTTTAAGATGCGTGGCACCACCGGCAAAACAGGCCTTGAATTCGAATATGACAACCTCCTGCAGGGAGAAACAGGCGGCACCGTTTATCGCGTCGATCCCGCTGGCTATCGTTCTGAGACGCTTTACCGCCACGTGCCGGTCCAAGGAAAAAGCATCACGACGAGCATCGACATCGACCTACAACAGTTAGCCGAAGAAGAGATTTCCGCTCACGAATTGATCGGAGCCGCCGTGGCGGTCGATGTAAAAAGCGGTGAAGTCCTGGCCCTTGTCAGCATGCCTGACTACGACCTCAATCTAACGTCACCAAAGATTGCGACTAGTTCGTGGAATAAATGGACGGAACAAAAGGCCTTGTTCAATAATGCCATTATGGGTTGTTGGCCACCCGGATCGACCTTCAAGATTCTCGTTTCCATCGCAGGCTTGCGCAGTGGTGCTATCACCGTGGACGGCCAGACGGTCGACTGCGTCGGCGTCATGAAAATCGGAAATAGTATCAAAGGGTGTGACAACGGTGAAGGCCATCACGGCGTCGTCGCTCTACGCGAAGCAATCGCCCAGAGCTGCGACATTTATTTTTATACCTATGGCATGCAAACAACCTCCGAGGTCATTGCCGCCGAAGCACGCCGCTTTCACCTCGACCGACCGACCGGCATCGAACTTCCCAGTGAAGCCCGTCGCATGGTCATCCCTGATCCCACTTGGAAAAAAGCCGCTGGCCATGGCAACTGGGTACCAGGCGACACCGCCAATATGTCGATTGGCCAAGGTTACGTTAATGTTAGCCCGCTGCAAATGGCCTGTTTCGCCGCCTCGGTCGCCCGTCGCGAAACGTTCACTCAGCCCACGCTGGAGCATCATGCAGATGCCCGCACCCAGCACACTGAGCCCATCGGGCTAACCGATTCACAGTACAATGCGATTCTCGACGGCATGGAAGGCTGCGTGACCCATGGCACCGCGGCCGGAACATTGAAACTTCCTCAGTACAAAATCCCCGGTGTGCGCATCGCCGGCAAAACCGGTACCGCCCAGCTACCCGGGAACCTTAACGAGGCTTGGTTCATTTGTTTCGCTCCCAGGGAAAAACCCGAAATCGCTGTCGCAGTGGCCATCCAGAGTGACACACCCGGCGACACGTTTGGCGGCGGGCGTTACGCGGCTCCAGTTGCGGCTATGATCCTGAAAAAATACTTCGAAAAGAAACAGTCGGCCATGCCGCCCGCGGCCGCACCGGCCACAACCAAGCCAACCGCCTCAACCGCGACCGCGCGCAAACCGACTTAACCGGTTTCAACTGGTTCGCCCGCCAACGGGTGGTCAGCCACCCGCTGCGACGAACCGCCGCCAGCCAGCCTCACAGTTCGGTATACTTGTCCGAGCGCCCGCGCGCTTTCTCCACCGGATATTTTTTGGCGTTGGCTGCCATCTTCGCCTCGATCACCGCTGCGACATCGATCTGTGTCATATTGGCAAACTCGAGCGCATAAATAATCACGTCGGCCAGCTCCTCCTCGATTTTTTTGCGCATTGCCGGCTCATGCGCGATTGTGCGCGACGCATCCGGCGTGGCCCATAAAAAGTGCTCCATCAACTCCCCCGCCTCGGCCGCCAGCGCCATGCTAAGATTCTTCGGTGCATGGAATTGCTCCCAATCCCGCTCTTGGGCAAAGGCGAGCACGCGGCTCTTTAGTTCGGCAAATGTGGTGGTGGCATCGGTGAGTGCTGGCATACAGTACAGTTGGTGCGAAAAAATACTTTGTGCAAAATTAAACTTGGCCCGCGGGCTGCTATCTGCTCATTCGAAAACGTTCAATGAATCGGATTACACAACATCAACGCAGCCACACTGGCACTTCGTTCACGAAGGCCTGTGTCGCCCTTTGCTGCGTTACGATGCGTCCGATGACATCTCATTGGACTAAACAAAAACACGGCACGGGCTCTCAGGCCTAAACCTCCGATCTTTCGGAATCAGTTTAGAAACCAGAGTCCGGCCCTCCCAGAGGAGCCGCTCAAACACCATGCACACGATCATGAATACGCTCACCACCACCTCCACCACCCGTCGCACCGCCTCCGTTCCGGCCACCACGCCGGTCCGCACGCCGCATTTCGACTGCGTGCAGGCCGCTGACGCGCTCAAAGTGGTCATCTTCGTGCCGGGCGTAGAAGCGTCCGGCGTCGAGATCTCCCGGCGCGGCCCCGACCTCACCGTCACCGCACGCAAATTTCACTACGTGCGCAAAAACTGGCAGGCGCTCCACCTCGAAAAGGTTCAGCGCGACTACCAGCTCCGGCTGCGGCTCGGCAATGGGCTCGATTACGACGCCCTTAATGCCGAGCTCGTAGACGGTCGGCTGACCCTCACGCTCCCAAAAAAGTCAGTCGCGCTCGCCAGCGAACGCCGCGTCGCCTGACCTGACCAGAACCAAAGCGCACCAACGTTTTCCAACAACAGTCCGCACCCGTCGCAGTCTCGGCCCAACCGCCGCCTGCAACGGGTGCGTAGCTGTTAGAAAAACCTGCCGGGACGATCGGTTCGACTCTGCCCTCGCCTGCGGAATACACCCTAGGAATTCCTGCGGCTCTCGTTGTCCGCATTCTTCCGCGACCTTCGCGGCCTCCGAAAAAATGTATCCAAAAAGTTAGCACACCGCTGTTTTTCCTAAGAAAAACACGGAACGTACCGATACCATTCGTGTACTACACCTCTTCCCATGGCTCTCCTTCCTCCACCCATCGTTTTCTCGCCCCCGCCCGTTGACCGCATGCCGGCTCACGTGACGCAGGTGCCGTTCTACGATGTCACCTGGAACCGGCCGCAGTTTCGCCCGCCCTCGCTTCCGACCCCGGCGCAAATCTGGTCCGACCTGCCCTTTACCTCGCGTTTTATCTCAAAGGGTTTTGGTAAATAAAAAACCCGCCCTCGCCAAAGCGTGAGCGGGTTGATCTTGAGAAAACAACTCTCGGGAAACCTGCCCGTCGTTATTTCTTAACGGCCGCAAAAATCTTCGTCACCAACGCATTCTTGGCGATCGAAGGATTCACGCGCAGCGCACCTTCGCCTTTACCCATCTGGCCGTAAACGAAGTCCACCGTCTGCTCGGTAACCGATTGCTCGAAATTGGCCGGTGGCTCCTTGCCAAACATCGACGCCGCAAACGGTCCGGCCTTTGCCACCATCGCCTGATACGCGGCGGTCACACCAGCCTCCTTGCTCTTGGCGGTGATTAACGGTTGCACCTTGCCCACCACTGCGGGACGCGTTTTCTGCTTCGCGTAGTTCGTTAGGCCGTCCGGACCGGTCTTCAAAACCGTCATCGGATCATCGATCTTCAGATTGCTCGTCTCGCCTTTGAAAACGTCTTTCGTCAACGGCAGCGTTTCCACCGCGACCTTTTTCACCTTCGCCTTGAAATCGTCCACCAACTGCCCCTGACCGGCGCCGCGCAGCATCGATTCCAGTTTCGCCATCTTGTCGGGCAACGTGATCGACAACTCGGCATCCGCCTTCTTCGCATCCGAGGCCGTAGCCACCGACTGATCGACCAGCGTGGTCAACGCCGCTTGCAGGCCCTTCGAGGCTTCTTCAGCCGTCGGTTGAGACTCGGCGGCCACAGCCACACCGAGCACGCATGAACAAAGCGCGAATAGTTTCAGGAGGTTTTTCATTGGAAAATGGGACAGCGAATAATGAACCACGGTTCGTGCAATAACGAACTGAGGCCGCAAAAAAATCTGCGGGTAACGCACCTCGTCACTCCGGCACGAGCCAGCGCAACCGCCCGCCGCCGCCCGGCGCCTGCGCCAGCAGCTCCGCCAGCACCGGCATCAGCGGCGCCACCGCGCGATCGATCTGCCACGGCGGATTCACCACCGCGAGACCGCAGCCTTTCATTTTCATCGAGGCGTTGTCGTCCGCGATCGTCACTTCGGCAAAAAACGTCGGCGGCGGATTCAAGGCGATCAACGCGTCGAAAAACGCATCCACCCGAGCCCGCTCCGTCAACGGATACCACACCGCGAACGTGCCGCCCGGCAGACGCCGCAGCCCGTCGCGCAAGCCACCGATGATCTGCGCAAATTCGTCTTGCTCCTCAAACGGCGGATCGATCAGCACCAGCGCGCGTTTCTCCAGCGGCGGCAGCATCGCGCGCAACGCCGTGTATCCATCAATCTGATGCACCGACGCGCCACTCACAAACGTGAATTCATCGCGCAACAACCCAAACTCATCCGGATGCTTTTCGCACAACGCCAGGCGGTCCTGCGGCCGCGCGATCACCTGCACAATCCGCGGCGAACCCGGATAAAAATGCGGTTCAGCGCTCGAATTGCCCGCCTGCTGGTCAAATTGACCCACCAGCGCAACGTATTCAGCCAGCGCCTCCGGCAAACCACTCGCGCCC
>Ga0302321_100002264_pt1 | contig 16549 bp, 14 predicted proteins | sample Fen_T0_1_FD_202505 | JGI IMG/M metagenome (GOLD analysis project Ga0302321, IMG submission 202505) | Peat permafrost microbial communities from Stordalen Mire near Abisko, Sweden - Fen_T0_1 | ecosystem: Environmental > Terrestrial > Soil > Wetlands > Permafrost | place: Sweden: Abisko...
CCATCCGGAATGTGGCTCTTCCGGTAGATGCCGAGCAGCGAACCATCCGCATCCACCATGGCGAGGCTGTTGTAGAAGGCGTGGCCATCCCGCTCGAAGAAGGAGACGGGGATCACCACGCCCAGCTTTTTTGCCAGGACCTGAAAGTGGGTGATGGTGGGGTGGCCGACCGCGGGCTTGGCCCAGTCGAAGAACTCGTCCTTCTCCTCTCGGCAGAAGTAGAGGCCTTCGAACAGCTCGGAGGGCAGGATCACCTGGGCGCCCTTCGCCGCAGCTTCGCGCACCAGGCCCTCGACCCGGGCTACGTTCTCGTCGAGACTGCCGGTGAAGGCGCACTGGGTGGCGGCGACGCGGACCCGACTCGTCTGGCTCACGGAACCTCCGGCTGCTGCTGGGTGATGCAGTGGAAGGCACCGCCCCCACTGAGGATGGCATGGGCGGAGCGGCCCAGGACGCGGCGCCCGGGAAAGAGCGGCGCGAGGGCCGCCACGGCGGCCTCGTCCTGGGGCGTGCCATAGGTGGGCACGACGACGCTGCGGTTGCCGATGTAGAAGTTCACGAAGCTGGCAGGCATCAGCTCGCCGTCTTCATCCTTCAGCACGCCGGGCGAGGGGATCCGCACGACCTGGAGCCTGCGGCCCTTCGCGTCCGTGAAAACCGCCAGATCAGAGGCCAGTCGATCCAGCGTGGCGCTGTTGGGATCGGCCGGATCGGAGGCCTTCATGCACACCACCACGCCTGGGGCCACGAAGCGGACCAGGGTGTCGATGTGGCCATCCGTGTGATCGTTGATCAGGCCCTCGTCCAGCCACAGCACCTTGTCGGCGCCGAGGTCCCGACGCAGGGCGGCCTCAAGGTCCGCCTGGTCCAGGCCGGGGTTCCGATTGGGATTCAGCAGGCACTGGCGGGTGGTGAGCACCGTGCCTTCGCCATCCACCTCCACAGAGCCCCCTTCCAGGACCCAGTCGTGGTTGAGCCGGGGCCGACCGCTCAGCGCCGCCACTCGGCCCGCCACCTGGTCATCACCAGGCAGCAGGTACTTGCCACCCCACCCGTTGAAACAGAAGCAGGCCGCGGCCAGGGAGCCCGCGCCATCCCGCACGAAGATCGGCGCCGTGTCCCGCAGCCAGATATCGCCCACGGGGACGTGATGAAAGCGCACCTTCTCGATAACAGGCGCCAGCGCCCGACGAGCCTGGGCCTCCGCGACGTCATCCTGAACAAGAAGCTCCAGGGCTTCGCCGCCATTCTCGGCGATGGCCACGCAGAGGGCCGCGAATTCCGCCTGGGCCGGGGCCAGGTGCTCCTGCCAGAGGTGCCCATGGCTGGGCCAGGCCAGCCAGCAGGCAGAGTGGCGCTCCCATTCGGCGGGCTGGTGGACATGGGGCTGGGACATGGCGCGGGTGTTCCTGGTGTGTCGGGCCCCGGCGTGGGGCGCGCCCTCCAGTTCAGCAAAAGCCGGCCCCCCCGTCGAGGGGAATGAAGGCCAGGCGGGGACAAGGCGCCCGGAGGCCGCGTAAGATGAGGCCCACCTCCCGGAGCACCCGTGATCAACCTTCGGCATCCGTGCGTCTCTGCCCTGCTGCTCACGCTCCTGGGGTGGAGCGCTTCCACCCTTCCGGCCAGGCCCGCCCAGCCGGCAGCGAAGGTCGAAACCGTCCGTGCCAGTTATACCAAGCGCGAAGTCCTGATCCCCATGCGGGATGGGGTGAAGCTCTTCACGGCCATCTACACGCCCAGGGATCAGGGTCGGGCCCATCCGATCCTGCTGCAGCGCACCCCCTACAGTGTGTGGCCCTACGGTGAGGAGGCCTATCCGCCGCAGCTGGGGCCCTCCTCGGCCTTCCAGAAGGAGGGCTTCATCTTCGTCTACCAGGATGTGCGCGGCCGGATGATGTCCGAAGGCGTGTTCGAGAACATGCGCCCCCAACGGACCGTGAGCGGCGCCGCCGTGGATGAGAGCACGGACACCTTCGACACCATCGAGTGGCTGCTCAAACATGTGGCGGGGAACAACGGCCGCGTGGGCCAGTGGGGCATCAGCTACCCGGCCTTCTACTCCGCCGTGGGCATGCTGTCCGGCCATCCGGCGCTGAAGGCCGTGTCGCCCCAGGCGCCCATCGTGGACTGGTTCCAGGGCGATGACTTCCACCGCAACGGCGCCCTCTGGCTACCCCACGCCTTCAACTTCATGACCTCCTTCGGTCAGCCCCGACCCGCACCGACCAAGGACTGGCCCAAGGTCCTGGATCATGGCACCTCGGATGGCTACGAGTGGTTCCTGCGACTCGGCCCCACGGCCGCCACGCGCCAGTTCACCAAGGACGTGGCCTTCTGGAACGAGATGCTCCAGCACCCAAACTACGACTCGTTCTGGCAGGCCCGCAATCTGAGGCCCCAGCTCAAGGACGTAAAACCCGCGGTGCTCACGGTGGGCGGCTGGTTCGATGCGGAGAACCTCTACGGCGCCCTGCAGGTCTTCAAAACCTTGGATCGCCAGAGCGCCACCACGGATAACCGGCTGGTCATGGGCCCCTGGTCCCACGGCGGCTGGGAGCGAACCAAGGGTGATCATCTCGGGCCCGTACAGTTCGGGGCCGACACCTCCGAATGGTTCCAGGCCGAGGTGCTCCTCCCCTTCTTCCTGCATCACCTGAAGGGCGCGAAGAATCCCGGTCTGGCGAAAGCCACTGTCTTTGAAACCGGCGCCAACCGCTGGCATCGGCTCGATGCCTGGCCACCGAGACAGGCGAAGGACGCGAAGCTCTTCCTGCAGCCCAACGGCCGCCTTTCCTTCTCGACGCCATCAGCCGACGGCGGTGCTGACGCCTTCATCTCCGATCCGGCCAAGCCCGTACCCTTCATCGAGCAGGTGGCCATCGGCATGCCCAAGGAATACATGATCGCCGATCAGCGCTTCGCGGGGCGGCGCCCCGATGTGCTGGTGTTCCAGACCGAGGTGCTGACCGAGGCGCTGACCTGCGCCGGACCCCTGCGCCCCGAGCTCTTCGTGGCCACCACGGGCAGCGACGCGGACTGGGTGGTGAAGCTAATCGATGTCTACCCCGACGACTTCAAGAACCCGGATTTCAAAGAAGAGGGCCTGCCCTGGGACCGCACGCCCAACCCCATGGGGGGCTACCAGCAGCTGGTGAGGGGCGAGGTCCTGCGTGGCAAGTTCCGCGACAGCCTTTCGACCCCCGCGCCCTTCACCCCCGGCCAGGCCGCCCGCGTGGCCTGGTCCATGAACGACATCTTCCACACCTTCCGAAAGGGCCACCGCGTCATGGTGCAGCTCCAGAGCACCTGGTTCCCCCTCATGGACCGCAATCCCCAGGTGTTCATGAACATCAACGAGGCGAAAGCCACCGACTACCAGAAGGCCACCCATACCGTGTTTCACGATGCGGCAAGGCCCAGCGGGCTTGGTCTGAGCGTGTGGTCAGAAAAATAAAACAAGCCACAGATGAACACGGATGGACACGGATGAAAGCCAACATTCATCTGTGTTGATCCGAGTTCATCCGTGGTAAATCGTTCCTTTTCTTGCCACCCTTCGAGAGCCCTGAACAGGCTACCCAGCGGGTTGGGCAGAGTGAGCTGGAGCAGGTACTCCATGCGCTGCCTGAACTCGACGTGGTGCTTATGGCTTGTCTTTACGTGGTTAAAAATCGCCATTAATAAACATTTTGTAGTCTTTGCTCGACGGGTATGATCCCCACCAGAACCAGCTACCACGACCCAAGCCGGAGCCCTTAGGAACTCAGGACCGGTGCCCTCTCGGAACAGGAATCTCTCCCACACCCAGGAGCCTTCATGTCGCTCATCAAGCATGGCAGCCGTGGCTGGCAACTGCTCACCCTGGCCATGGTCGCCCTGCCCTGGTTCCTGAGGGACCAGCTGGCCACCTCCCTGGAAGTGAACTCCCGCGAGGTTCAGCAGGTGATGATCGAGGAGAACGCCCAGCAGCAGCGAGAGCAACAGGGCGAGGAGTTACGGGAGCTGAACCGCCAGCTGGCCCGCATCGAACTGCGGCAGAAGCAAAGCTCCGGTGAACTGGATGAACACCAGGTCGGAGAGGAAACGGCCCAGATGCTATCGAGCAGCTTCGTCGCCGAAGGCACCGCCCTCAGTCATCGCGTGAAGTCCTTTGAAGCCTTGCTGCCGAAGATCGCCATGGCCGACGCGACCCGAAGGGGCCTGGCCGACAAGGCCCAGGCCGCCGGTGCCGTGGCTCAGACACTGGAGACCTTTGACGTGAAGGTTCACCACGAGCACATGGACGCCCTCTTGGACCAGTGGGGCCAGGCTGAAACCCACCTTCGGGAAGCCTATGAACAGCTGCTGGTCGAAGCGGAACAGGACCGGGATTCCAGCGCGAAGTCGGCGAACTGGGCGCGCTTCGCGGCGTGGGCCTTCACGGCCCTGGCCGCCTTGATGATGGGCGACTGGAAGAAGCTCATCTCCGGGAGCGTCGCCGCAACTCGCACTGCCAGCGAAGCCGCAGAGCCCGCCGTGGACGAATAGGAATCAATCAAACCCGATGGTTCCGAATCCCGCTCTCATCAGTGTTCATCGGTGGTTAGTCTTGCTTCTCCTTCCACCCTTCGAGCACCCGGAACCGGCTACCCATCATGCCGGGAAGGGTGAGTTGCATGAGGTTGTCGGTGCGCGACCTGCGCTCGGCCTCGGGCAGGGTCATCCAGGCGGCGCCCCACTGATCCAGCGGCGCGTGCGTCCGGATCCACTTGCTCAGTTCCTGGTGGCCTAGGTTCGCGAAGCCCTCACCTTCCAGCAGCGTGGCCAGGCGGGTGAAATCCACATCGGCCGTCAGGTCCGCCTCGCCCAGATCCTCGTGCCACTTGCCATCGACGCCGTGGGCCTTGAAGCGGCGCAGGTCGGCGCCCTTGGCCAGCAAGCGGTCGGCGGCTTCGCCATAATCCACCGTGAGGAAGAGCCCCGCCTCCAGGGGTGCCGCCAGTTCGTGCACGAGGTTGGGCAGGGCCTCGCACCAGATGCTGCCATCCCTCGGCTCCAGACCATCCGTGTGGGCAGTGAACCAGGCGCCGGCCTCACCAGGATCGGCCGCCTGCCACTCGGGACCCGCCGCCGTCAGCACCTCGCGGGTCCAGCGCTCGCCCTCCCAGCACCAGGGCTGGGCGGGCAGGGCATCGAACAGCTCGTTGCTGAACACGGCGCCCACGAAGGGCTCCAGTGGTTCAGACTCGGCGATGAACCGCGCACGGCCGGCTTCCAGGAAGGGCTCCAGGGCCACTTCCGCGTCTTTCCTCGCTGCTGGATTGTCGTCGCGATGCACGTAGACGAGCGCCTCCGCGAAAGGTCCCGTGACAGCGTTCAGCACATCGCGGCCCAGCCAGCCCCGCCCCGCGCCTGGCTCCAGGGCCGTGAACCGCGCGGGGCGGCCCAGCCGCTCCCAGGCCGCCTCCAGCCGCAGCGCCAGGGTCTGGCCTAGTAGCGGTCCCAGATCCAGGGCCGTGTAGTAGTCCTTGCCCTCGAAGCCCCAGGGGCCGGTCTGGCGCCGGTAGTAGCCGTGCACGGGGTGGTAGAGGCCCAGGGCCATCACTTCGGCGGCGGGGACGGGGCCCTCGGCCAGGCTGGATTGGAGCAGCTCGTTCAGGGGATTCACTTCTTCTCCAGGGGCCACTTCGCCAGCAGCACGGGCAGCAGCCACTGGGTGAGCAGCAGGGCCAGGGCCACGCCGCCGAGACAGGCGAGGCCGAGGCCCCGCAGGCCCCGGTAGCCGCTGAAGACCATGCCGCCGAAGCCCGCCAGGGTGGTGCCCGCGCAGACGGCGTTCACCCGGGCGACCCGCTGGGGCGCATCGGCTTCGCTGCGGGCCCGGTGCAGCAGGTTGAAGGCCGTGTCCACGCTCACCCCGAGGGCGATGGGGATGGCCATGAGCGAAAGAAAGGTCAGCGGCTCGCCGCCCCAGCCCAGGGCGCCGAAGGCCCCGGCCTGGCTGGCGAGCAGGGGCACCAGGGCATAGGCGGCGAAGCGGAGGTTGCGCCCGAAATAGGCGATGACAGCGAAAATGCCCGCCAGGGCCAGCAGCACGGATTCCTGCACCGCCTCCTTGGCGATGCCCTTCACCACGCTGAAGAGGGGCTGGGTGCCGACGAAGCGACCTCCGGCGGCCTCCACCACGGGCGTGAGCCGGATGAGCGAAGCCTCATCGAGGCGCAGGGGCACCGTCAGCGCGGGGGCCAGGGGAGGGAGCTTGCGGCCTCGGCGGAAGCCATCCCAGAGGTTCCATGGATGGTGATCCTCGGGCAGGGACACCCTGGGCAGCAGGGACTGGAGGGCCGCCACGGGCTGGGTCGGATCGGATGCGGCGGCCGCCAGGGCGGCCAGAGGTCCTTCGAGACCCGCCGGATCCAACCCCGCCTTGGCCGCGGCTTCCAGCACTTGGCGGCGCCAGGTTTCCGAGCCCAGGGCATGGCGGAGCTCGGGATCCAGCGTCTTCCAGTCCGGCACCGGCAGGCCAGCCTCTCGGAGGATGGGACTGAGCTTGTTCCAGCGCGCCGGCAGCCGATCCGGGTCCTCCAGGGGAATCTGGATGGCCAGGGGCTGGAGGCTCGCACCGAGGGTCCGGGTCATCCGTTCCTGCAGGGTGAGGGCCGGGTTGCCTTGGGCGCGGAAGCGCCGCAGATCCTCTTCCCAGCGGGTGCGGGGCGCGCCCACCAGCGCGAGAATCAGTAGAGCCAGTGCGGCCCAAGGGGCCCAGCGGTGGGGGGGCGAGGGCGGCCCAGCCGGACCCGGTGCGAAGGTGCCCGTGCCCCGATCCAGCGCCATCAGAAGCGGCGGCAACACCAGGAAGGTGGCGACGAGACAGGCCAGCAGGCCGAGTCCCGTGGTGAGGCCCAGGTCCCGGATGCCCGGAAAGGGCGCGAAGGCCAGAGCCAGGAAAGCCATGGAGGTGGCGAGGGCGCCGGCCACCACACCGGGTCCCGTGCCCAGCAGGGCTGAACGGAGGGCCCAGGGCTTGGCGTGTCCGGAGCGGCGCTCGTCCCGGTAGCGGCTGAAGAGTAGGATGCCGACGTCGTCGCCCACACCCATCAGCACCGCGCCGAAGCCCGCGGCCATCAGGTTCACCCGACCCAGGATCCACCCGGTGAGCCCCAGCGCCCACAGCATGCCCACCAGGAGGGGCACCATGACGAAGCCGTAGCCCGCCAGGGTGCGGAAGCCCAGCCAGTAGACCAGACCGATCAGCACGAAACTCAGGCCCAGGCTCAGCAGGACTTCCACGGTCAGGCGGTGGGATTCCCAGGCGGTGATGGCATGGGCGCCGGTGACCTGGAGGCGGAAGCTGCGCCCCTCTCGCGGGGCGAGGGCCTCTTCCGCATTCCGCAGACTGGCGGAGGCAGGCAGGAGCCCCTTGGCCCCGCGGCCCAGCCAGGTGATGGCCCGGGTGGTGGCCTTCGCATTGGTGGCCGGAAAACCAGCCACCAGAGGTAACAAGACGAAGCGGCCATCCTTGGTTTCGAAGTAGCCAGTGCGCAGACGCAGGGTGAAGGCCCGCCCCAGTTCCGTGGCCTTCGCCATGCCTTCGCCATTCTGGGGCGCGAGGTCCCGGAGGCCCAAGGGATCCAGCCGGGCCAGGGCGGCGGACAGAGGCTCTGGCGAGGACAGTGCCTTGGCGGTGGCCTGCAGGCGGCGCTGGAGGGAGGTCGCGTCCGTCAGGGGGGCGAGCCGATCCCCCAGCCAGGCGGGAGCCAGCGTATAGAGGGTCTCCGTGGTGAGTCGGCTCACGGCCGCGTCGCCCTCCGCGATGGCGCCCACGGCGAGCAGGGCGGGCCAGGGACTCACCCCACCGGGGCCCGGCACGGGGACGGGCCCAGAGAGGCGGCCCTCGGCGGCGAGGCCGTTGAGGGGCAGGCTCCCATCGGTGAGGAGGCGATCCACCAGGCCCTCGGCCCAGGCGCGGCGGGCTTCGAGGTCGGCCTCGCCGCCCTCGGCCACCAGCCAGAGCAGCTCCTGCTGCCCGACGCCCGCCTCCAGATTCGCGCGCACGGCCGGGTGCTCCGATGGCAGCAGGCTCATGAGATCCAGGGCCCGCTCCACCCGCAGGGTGCCCCAGCCCAGCAGCAGGGTCAGGGCCGCCATGCAGAACCAGAGGCCGCGCGACCGGGAGAGGTGCAGGTGGAGCAGGCCGCGCAGCAGGGCCTTCATCGCCTAGGCGCGTTCCATGCGGTCGATCCAGGGTTTGAGGGCGGGCACCATCTCGACGCGCTCAGCGCCCCGCAGCCGCTCGAAGAGGCTGCCGTCTTCCAGACGGACGAGGGGATGGTTCTCCCGCCGGTCCATGGCCTCCGGTGGATAGGAGGCCGTCAGGATCGTAGGCAGCTCCTCGCTGTAGCGATGGTCCAGCAGCTGGGCCAGGGCGGCGGCGATGCGGATATCCGAATCCATCCGGTCCCAGTCGTCCAGTACGAGCAGCGGCTGCTCCTGCAGCGGCTCGACGAGGTCGCGCACGCTCTGGAAGGCCTGGTTCTGGAAGCTGCGTACATCGTAGTAGGCGTCCTTGATGGCCTGGCTGAGGGTCCGCACGGACACAAAGCAGCCGCCGCGGCCGGTGCGTTCGGTCCAGGCCCGCAGGGCCGCGGCGGCCAGGGTGCTGCGGCCACTCTGGGCGGGGCCGTGGATCCACCACAGCTCCCAGCCATGCCGGAACTTGTGCTTGCCCGCCGTGGCCCACTGGGACAGGCTCTCGGCGCCGGCGGGTCGGATGCCATGCTCCGGCCGCTTGCGCAGGGCCGCCAGCAGCTTGGTCAGCTCGTCGCGGCCCTCCAGCTCCCCGACTTCTTCCACGGGCCGTTTCAGCAGCTCCTCCAGGTCCGACACCCGGTCCAGCAGGGCCCGGACGTTGCAGGCCTGGGAATTGTTCCACCACTTCCAGAACCGCGTGAAATCCGCTTCGCGGTACCGGGTGGGCAGACCCAGCGTCACGGCATCCGGGGCCAGCTCCGCCGTGCAGCTGCAGACCAAGACCGGCTTCTGCGGATCCGGATCGAAGACCAGGCCCTTGCCAAGGCAGCGGGGACAGTCGGGGCGGCCCTTCATGGTCCATCCCCGCCGCGCAGGAAGCCGCCCAGCACTTCTCGGCGGCGCTCGCGGATGCGGGCGAAGGCCCGCTCCTCCAGCTGGCGGACCCGCTCGCGGGAGATGGGTGGATTGAAGCGCTTCCCGATCTGCTCGAGGGTGAGGGGGTCCTCGCCACCAATGCCGAAGTGCAGGGAGATGATGGTGCGCTCTTTTTCGCTCAGCGCCGCGAGGCTGACCTCGATCTGCTCGAGGAAGGCCTCCTGATCCAGCGTGTGCATGGCCGAGGGCTCGACCTCCTGCTCCAGGCTGTCGCCCACGGTGAGATCCGAATCCCCGAGCCCCTGTTCGGTGGAGATGGTGGACGTGGTCTGCTGGAGCAGCTGGTAGCGCTCCACGTCCTCGATGCTCAACCCGGCGGCCTGGGCAATTTCCTGAAGCAGCGGCGTCCGGCCCAGGGACTGGCTGAGCTTCTGGGTAACCCGGTTCAGCTGCACCAGGTGGCCGGCCACCTTCTGGGGCAGCCGGATCTTGTTCCCGTGCTCCGCCAGGGCGTGGAAGATGGCCTGGCGCACCCACCAGGAGGCGTAGGTCAGAAACTTGTTCAGGCGTTCGGGATCAAAGCGCTTGGCCGCTTCGATGAGGCCCAGGTTGCCCTCGCTGATCAGATCCAGCAGGTCCAGCCCCATGCCTTCGAACTTGCGCGCCTCCTTCACCACGAAGCGCAGGTTGCCCTCCACCAGCTTGCGCAGGCCCTCGGGGTTGCGATCGTTCTGCCAGAGGCGCCCGTTGATCCGCTCCTCCTCTGCCGTCAGCAGGGGCAGGTGGCGGATGGAGTCGAAGTACTTGTCGAGCGAGCGCTCTTCGAGATGCCGGAGGGGCACAGTTCACCTAGGAGGAAGGATCAGCATAGCAAGCGATCCCGACCGCTAGGACAACTCGAACGCAAGTCAGCGCTTGCGCAGCCCGTGGGGGACGAGTTTCACCAGGCCCGTGGCCGAAGTGGCCCGTGGCACATCCTTCAGGCCCGCGGCGTCCAGGGCGTGGGCCAGGCGCTCCAGATCCTCCTGGAGACGGTTCAGGCGCTCCCGCATGGTCAGCACCACCTCCACGCCGGCCAAGTTCACGCCGAGGTCGCGGGTGAGGTTCAGGATGAACTCCAGGCGCTCCAGGTCTTCATCGCTGTAGAGGCGTGTCTTGCCTTCGGTGCGGCTGGGCGTGAGCAGGCCCTCCCGTTCGTAGAGGCGCAGGGTTTGGGGATGCACGCCATAGCGCATCGACACCACACCGATCATGTAGGCGCCCATGCGAGGGTCTTTAGCCATGGGTACTCCGCTGCTTCTGCACATCGGCATCGTTCAATTCTGCCAACTCCCGCAGCAGTTCCTTGCTGCGCTCATCCTGGATCACGGGTGTCACCAGGGCCACCTCGGCGATGAGGTCGCCCCGCTGGCTGCTCCGGGGAACGGGCATGCCCTGGCCCTTGAGCCGGAGCTTCGCCCCGGTCTGGGTCCCGGGCGGGACCTTGATGGTCTGCTGGCCTTCGGGGGTGGGCACGTCCACCTTGGCGCCCAAGGCCGCCTCGGAAAAGCTGATGGGCAGGCGCACGTAGAGGTTCGGGCCCTTGCGCTCGAAGCGGGCATCGGGCTGCATGCTGATCTGCAGGAACAGGTCGCCGGGTCCGCCACCCCGGCGTCCGGCCTCGCCCTTGCCGGCCACCCGTAGGCGCGCGCCATCCTCCACGCCGGCCGGAATGGCGATGGTGACGGTCTCCTGCCGAGCATGGCGCCCAGCTCCGTCGCAATCGGGACAGGCCGGGGCCTTGGTGCCCCGCCCACCGCAGTCGGGACAGGCGCGCCCGAAGGAGAGGAAGCCAGAACCTCCGCCCACCTTGCCCTTGCCCTGGCAGGTCCGACACGTCTCCTGTTTTCGGCTGGATTCGCCGGTGCCCCGGCAGGTGAGGCAGGGCTCGGAACGGTTGACGCGCAGGTTGAGGCGAGTGCCTTCAAAGGCCTCGCGGAACCCCAGGCGCACCGCATGGATCAGATCCTCGCCCCGCTCGGGGCCGTGGCGGACCGGGCGTCCGCCGAAGCCCGCGAAGATGTCCTCGAAGCCGTACCCGGCACCCTGCTGGAAGCCTGGTGGAGTCTGCGCTCCGGGCCCGCTGGGATCGCCGTAGGTGTCGTAGTTCTTCCGCTTTTCCGGATCCGACAGCACATCGTTGGCCTCGGAAAGCTTCTTGAACTCACCCTCGGCCTTCGCGTCCCCGGGGTTCAGGTCCGGGTGGTGCTTTCGCGCCAGCTTGCGGTACGCCTTCTTGATGTCCTCCTCCGAGGCCGACTTCGGCACGCCCAGGATCTTGTAGTAGTCGGGGTGGGACATGGGTTTAGTCTAGAGCACTCACATTTCATTCGGACTGAAAAAAGCAGGGCCCCGGCATCGCCAGGGCCCTGCGGTGTTCGAGCAACAAGCAAGGAAGCCCCGAGGAGAAAGCCAAGCCACGGCTTTGCCGGCTAGGCGCGGGGATCCGGGGGTATCCGCGTAGCGGAGAACCCCCGGACAGGATTAACTGACAACCTCGGCGTCGATCACGTTGTCATCGGCCTTCTTTTCTCCGCCGGGGTGGGCACCGGGAGCACCCGGCGCGCCGCCGCCGTCCTGGGGCGGCTCCTGCTTGTAGAGACTCTCCGCCAGCTTGTGGCTCTTGGCGGTGAGGTTCTCCAGGGCCTTCTTGATGCGCTCTTTCTCCAGGCTGGCCAGGGAGGCCTTGGCCTCGACGATGGCCTCCTCGGCCTCCTTCTTGTCGGCCTCAGGCAGCTTGTCGCCGTTGTCCTTCAGGAGCTTCTCGACCTGGTAGACCATCTGGTCCAGGTGGTTCTTCTCCTCGAGCATGCCCCTCCGGTCGTCATCCTCAGACTTGTGCGCCTCGGCCTCCTTCACCTTGGCGTCGATCTCCTCCTTGGAGAGGCCCGTGCTGCCGGTCAGCGTGATGCTGGCGTCCTTGCCCGTGCCCTTGTCCTTGGCCGTGACGTGCACGATGCCGTTGGCGTCGATATCGAAGACGACCTCGATCTGGGGCAAGCCGCGGGGCGCCGGGGCGATGTTGCCCAGGTGGAACTGACCCAGCAGCTTGTTGCCTTCGACCACGGGACGCTCGCCCTGGAACACCTCGATGTCCACGCCGGGCTGGTTGTCCACAGCCGTGGTGTAGACCTCGGAGCGCTTGGTGGGGATGGTGGTGTTGCGGGGGATGATGACACTCATCTGGCCGCCATTGGCGTTGATGCCCAGCGAAAGCGGCGTCACGTCGAGCAGAAGCACACCCTTCACGTCACCGGACAGCACGCCGGCCTGTACGGCGGCACCCACGGCCACGACCTCGTCGGGGTTCACGCTGTGGTTGGGCTCCTTGCCGAAGATCTGCTTCACCATCTCCAGCACCAGGGGGATGCGGGTGGAGCCACCCACCATCACGATCTCGTCGATTTCGTGGTGGGAAAGCTTGGCGTCCTTCACTGCGTTCTCGCAGGGCCCCCGGAGCTTCCGGAGGACGGGCTCGATCATCAGCTCGAATTTGGCGCGGCTGAGGGGCTGGTTCACATGCTTGGGGCCGCTGGCGTCGGCGGTGATGTAGGGCAGGCTGATGTCGGTCTGGGTGGTGCTGGACAGCTCGATCTTGGCCTTTTCGGCGGCCTCCTTGAGGCGCTGCATGGCGTCGGCCTGCTTGCGGAGGTCGATGCCCTCGGCCTTCTGGAACTCGTCCGCCAGCCAGTCGATGATGGCCTGATCCACGTTGTCGCCGCCCAGGTGGGTGTCGCCATTGGTGGACTTCACCTCGACCACGCCCTCGGACACTTCGAGGATGCTGATATCGAAGGTGCCGCCGCCGAAGTCGAAGACCGCGATGGTGCCGTCCTTCTTCTTGTCCAGGCCGTAAGCCAGGGCCGCGGCCGTGGGCTCGTTGACGATGCGCTTCACGTCCAGGCCCGCGATGGCGCCGGCGTCCTTGGTGGCCTGCCGCTGGGCATCGTTGAAGTAGGCGGGTACGGTGATGACTGCTTCCGTGACCTTCTCGCCCAGGTAGGCCTCCGCGGCCTCCTTCATCTTGCCGAGGACCACGGCGCTGATCTCCTCGGGGCTCAGCTTCTTGCCCAGCACGTCGATGACGCAGCCACCCTTGTCGGCGCGCTCCACGGTGTAGGGCACCAGCTTCTGCTCCCGCTCCGAGTCGGCGAAGGGCAGGCCCATGAACCGCTTGATGGAATAGATGGTGCTCTTGGGCTGGGCCACCGCCTGGCGCTTGGCCGAGGCGCCCACGAGCCGCTCGCTGGTCTTGGGGTTGAAGCCCACCACGGATGGGGTGGTGTTCGCGCCTTCGGGATTCGGGATCACCTTGGGCTGCCCGCCTTCCATGACGGCGACGCAGCTATTGGTGGTACCGAGGTCAATGCCGATGATCCTGCCCATGTCGTTCCTCCATTGGATCCAGGCCGGGCTTCGCCCACCCTAGACCCTTGAGGATAAAGTGAATGGGGCCATTGTCAATATGATCTTCATTATTTAACTCATATTTTCTTCCCGTTTGAAATCGTTCCTTCCGTGGATATGCTGACAGGCATGGCCCTTCGTCCCTGTCCCACCTGCCGCACGCCTACCTCCTGGGAGGGGAATCCTTTCAAGCCCTTCTGCTCGGAGCGCTGCCAGACCCAGGACCTGGGGGCCTGGTCCAGCGAAAGCTACCGCGTCCCCGAGAAGCCCCAGGAGGAAGACGGTGAGGGCTGGAGCGATGGATTGGAAGAGGGCTGATCAGGCCTGAGCCAGGACCCGGGCCCGGATTTCCGCCAGGCTTGCGGGCACCGGGTGCAGATCCAGACGACACCCCGCATGCAGGACCTGGCCGGGCACATCATGGCCCAGCAGTCCAGGCAGGGCGCGGGCGGCAGCCAGGAGGCGCGGAAGATCCACCTCCACCGGGAGTCCCATGGCCTGCAGCATGTGAACCAGATCCTCGGTGCAGATGTTCCCCGTGGCGCCAGGCGCGTACGGGCATCCGCCCAAGCCTCCGAGCGAGGCATCGAAGCGGTTCACACCTGCGCCAACACCAGCGAGGGCATTGGCCAGGCCCATGCCCCGGGTGTTGTGGAGGTGCAGGGTCAGGCCTGCGGCCGGGAACCGGGTCCGGAAGGCTCGGCACAGCGCCCCCACCTGGCCGGGGTGGGCCATGCCCGTGGTGTCGCAGAGGGTGACGCCCGCCACGCCCCCCGTTAGGAAGCGCTCGGTGAATCCCAGCACCACGTGCTTGGGCACTTCGCCCTCCATCGGGCAGCCAAAGCTCGTGGACAGGGACACATTCAAGGCCAGGCCGGAACCCTTGGCCAGTTCCACGACCTCCAGCAGCCGCCCGACCGACTGCTCCCGGGTCATCCGGAGGTTCAACAGGTTGTGGGTTTCACTGGCGGACATCACCAGGTTCAGTTCGTCCGTCCCGGCCGCGATGGCCCGCTCGGCGCCGCGCAGGTTGGGCACCAGGGCCGTGTAGACCACACCGGGCTGCCGACGGATGCCGCGCATGACCTCATCCGCATCCGCCAGGGCCGGAATGGCCTTCGGCGACGTGAACGAGGTCACCTCGATCTTGGCCAGCCCGCAGAGGCTGAGCGCATCGATCAGGGCGATCTTCTCCGCTGTCGGGATGAACCGGGCCTCGATCTGGAACCCATCCCGGGGGCCGACTTCCTGGATGTACAGGCGTTTCTCCGTGCGGGCTGGTTCAGACATGACGGTCCTCCTGGATCATTCCTTCAGAGCACGCCCTTGGCGCGCAACTCGGCCAGGGCAGCGACGGACACACCGGCAGCTAGCAGCACCGCCTCCGTGTCCGCCCCGAGGGCCGGGGCGGCCCCCCCGGCCCGCCCCGGCGTGAGGCTCAACTTGGGAACGATTCCAGGGACTTCGATCACCTGGCCGTCCGGAAGCTGGGTCTCAAGGATCATGTCGCGGGCCCGGAAATGGGGATCTTCCGAGATGTCACGGGCGTTGTAGATCCGACCCGAGGGGACCCTCGCCTCATCCAGGGCGGCCAGCACCTCGTCCAGAGACCGGGTGGCCGACCAGGCCCCGATGGCCGAATCTAGCTCCTCTGCCCGCGCGGCGCGACCCTCGTTGCCAGCCAAACCCGGATCTTCGGCCAGGTCGGCGCGGCCGATGCGGACCATCAGGCGTTTGAAGATGCCATCCCCGTTGCCGGCGATCAGCGCGAAGCCCCCGTCCGCACAGCGGTAGGCATTGGTCGGGGCGATGCCAGGCATGGCGCTGCCGGACGGTTCCCGCACCACCCCAAAGGCGCTGTACTCCGGCAGCAGGCTCTCCATCATGTTGAAGACGGCCTCATAGAGCGCGATATCGATGACCTGTCCCGCTCCGCCATTCACCTTTCGGTGATACAGCGCCAGCAGCACGCCGATCACGCCGTGGAGCCCTGCAAGAGAATCGCCGATGGAGACACCCACGCGCACAGGGGTGCGGCCAGGTTCCGCCGTCAGATGTCGCAGCCCGCCCATGGCCTCGCCGATGACGCCGAATCCGGGCCGGTCCCGGTAGGGCCCGGTCTGCCCATAGCCCGAGATGCGCAGCATGATGAGGCCCGGGTTGATGGCATGCAGCTCCTCCCAGCCCAGGCCCCAGCCTTCAAGGGTGCCGGGACGGAAGTTCTCGATGAGAATGTCCGCCTCTTTCACCAACCCGCGAATGATCTCCTGCGCCTCGGGGCGATGCAGATCCAGGGTCACGGATCGCTTGTTGCGGGACTGCACTTGCCACCAGACGGAGGTGCCGTCTTTCAGCAGGCGCCACTTCCGGAGCGGATCTCCCGTTCCGGGAGGCTCGATCTTGATGACTTCGGCCCCGAATTCGCCAAGGATCTTCGCGGCGAAGGGACCGGCGATGAGCTGGCCCAGTTCGAGGACACGGATGCCACCAAGGGCAGAGGGTTGCATGGATGCCTCAGCATTCAGAAAGGGAGGAGGCTCCAAGTGGAGCCTCCTCCCGATGTGTTTCCAGGACTACCAGAGGCCCAGCACCTTCCACCAGGCACCGCCGACCAGCACCCAGATGAGAATGTTGACGATGCTGACGATGAAGCCCAGGCGCCACCAGGTGCCGATGGGCACGTAGCCCATGCCGAACATGGCCGCGGCCGGTCCGGTCCCGTAGTGGGTCATGCTGGCGTGCAGGTTGGAGAAGAAGCAGAGCACCAGGGCCGCCAACATGGGCGGGGCGCCCAGGGAGATGGACACCCCCAAGAAGGCTGCGTACATGGCGCCCGCATGGGCGGTCATGCTGGCAAAGAAGTAGTGGGCATAGAAGTAGGTAAGGGCCAGCACCAGGAAGCCGAAGTGCCAGCCGTGGCCCGCCATGGAGGCACCCACCACCTTGCTGAACCAGGGGATCATTCCGATCTTGTTCAGGAAGCCCGCCATCATGATCA
>Ga0302321_100002265_pt1 | contig 16542 bp, 20 predicted proteins | sample Fen_T0_1_FD_202505 | JGI IMG/M metagenome (GOLD analysis project Ga0302321, IMG submission 202505) | Peat permafrost microbial communities from Stordalen Mire near Abisko, Sweden - Fen_T0_1 | ecosystem: Environmental > Terrestrial > Soil > Wetlands > Permafrost | place: Sweden: Abisko...
TGATCCGAAGAATCTTGCCAACGGCATCGCCGGGATCCAAATCCAGGCTCTGGCGGGTTCTTCGGGGGGCGACATTCAGGTTTGCGTGGTGTCGATAGTTCCGAAGAACTAAGTCCCGCAGCTTCGCCCTCGCAACGTTTTCACGCCACCCCAATCCAAATTCGTTGACGGGCGGCATGCCTAAGTGGAAGCCCCAGAACTACAGTGCATCAAGACGCGTGATCTGTGTAAGACTTGACCGTAGCGCTTGGGCTTGCAAAAGGGAGATGGGTCATGTTGAAGCAGATAGTTGTTGGGGTCGTCGCGACAACGGTACTGCTCATTAACCCAATGGTCGGCTGCAATAGCAGCGAGGACGAACCCGAGTTCACTTATGGCGAAACGGATATGCGCGATGCGGTGACAGGGACCTACGTCGGAGTGCTTGCCGCCACGGGCGAAACCGTCACCCTCGAACTCGATGAGGCTACGGTGGCGCCTAGTGGTACCAACGCGACCCAATCAACGAAGAGCCTGCAATGCGGTACCCGAACGTTCATCAAGCCCGCTGCTGCTTGTGATTCTGGGACCGAAATGCCCCTTCAAGGCAATATTGCCTCAAGCGGAACGAAGATCGTGTCCGGCGATTTGAAGGCAGGGAGTTTCGTCATCATGAGCCGCCTGCTCGATGGGGGCAATCTATCCCTGACCCTCGCTGACGGCGCCACTATCACCGCTTCCCACAGCGCGTCGGAGGGAATGGTCAATTGGCTACTGCGCACCACGGACGGCGAAACGCTACCCATCGAGCTCGCGCGAAGCAAGTGAGTCTAGGTCAATCCACTCTCGCGTCGCAGCGGCAACGAAACAACTGTCACCCTCTCGCACTGGGTGCCTCCGTCGCTTGAACACTCTAGCGTCGCGACACCGCGGGACTACAGCACGCGCACGTAGTGCAGCCATTCGTCATTGAGCTCGACTAGCGTTTTTCCGGTGACTTCCTTGAAGGCGTTTTCGCCTGTCGGATCTTCGGCAGCGTTGTCACGCCAATGTTGGTAGAAGTCCCAGAGGTAGCCTCGCGTCTGCATCCACAGGCAGAAGTGGCGCGCCATCGTGTAGTGTAAGTCTTCCTCGATATTGCGAAATTGCTCGTCGGAAAGGGAGAACAGCTGGGTAAGGCCGACATCCGCCCGCCTTGTGGGGCTATTTAGGGCTTGCTTGAGTAGGGGGAGGCGCCAATTCTTGGTGCCGTAAATATCGTTTCCTTTGCCGAGGTAGAATCCCTCGTATAGCGATGCGAGCCCCTCGTCGAGCCAGGTAGGTGCTTTGGGAAAGTCGGAGCGAACAATGGGATGGACGAGCTCGTGTGTGAGTGTTCCAAGACCGGGACCCACATTGAGAACGATTCGTCGTTCGGCGCCGAGGTAAAATCCGTAGATCGAAATACAGGGTTCGTTCCAGCGCTTCTTGCAGTAGGCTTGGTACGGCGCGTTCGACGCAAAGAGGTACACGAGCACAGGTTCCGTGGGACGCGTCTTGAAGCGATTGTTGAAGAACGCCAGGATGGCTCGCTTGGCGACGGCACTGGCTCCTACGGTGTCGCCTGGCGCCGGCGCGGCAATCAAGAATCCCTCGACGGCGGTCACCGTTGCCCGCCGCCCGAGATCTGCCGCGATCTCAGCGCTGCGATCCTCGGCACGGGCCGTGGTCACGAAGGCACAGGCAATCAATAGAGTCGCGATAAGTAGCTTCATGCGATTCACCACTTCCATTCGCCTGGGACAGCAGAATGTGACAGCGGGAGGGGCGATTTCTTGGCCTGCTCGACCAAGGGAAATGGCTTGACCTGTGTCTTGAGGATACCGGTAGGGGGGCGACAGGCTTCGAGCCGGCGGCCAAGAAATCCAAAGTCGGCTCAAAGGGTCCAACCGCCATGAGGCGACACAACGTCACAACCAAGAACTACACTTCTTCGCTCAGAGTCGAATTTCCGGATCTCGTGTCGCCAACGACGCTCAAGTGGGGGTTTGGCGGTACTACGCGGAGAACGGCAAACCCCTAGTGGAGTTCCTCTTCGTCAACGGCGTCAAGAACGGCCCTACCACACACTGGCAGGACAACGGCATACAAGCCTACGAAGGCGCCCAAAAAGCGGACAAAAAGAACGGAACCTTCCGCTGCTACGACGAAGAGGGTGAGCTTACGAAGACCGAAGAGTATAAAACGGGGCAGCGTATTCGAGTGAAAGTATACCCGAGCAAAGCGAAGAAGAAACGGCCCGGTCGGCACTGACCGGTTCGCGTTTCGAAACTTCGACGCAAACCGCTAAACCCCGCGTTCAACACGACGTAAAATTCGCGGAGCGCCCCTAGACATCACAGCGAGCCGGGGCTCGTGACGAACAAGAGAAGTTCCGGACCGGCAACACTGGCGAGGGATACACCAAGGCTCAAGGAAGGCATTGCGGCTTGGCGCAGGGCACGCAGCAAATCGGTCTTGAGCAACGGGTTGGTCACGCTGTTGTTATTGATACTGTCAACGTTGCCTATGCCGTGCTGGTTGATCTGTTGAAACTGTGACTGTTCCCCGCTGGAACAGGCGGTTCCAAGATCCGAGGAGGGCCCCCAGGTGCCAATGCTGAAACTACTGGTAGCACTCGAATCCAGAGCGGTGCGCGTGATAAGCAAGGTTTGGCCTGTGTTGGCGCTGATATATGCCGCGTATGAATACTGAGAGGTGGATGTAGTGTATCCAATGATTCCGGTGTTGGTCGTGCTACTGAGCAACGTAGCTCCCGACCAATTGATCGAACTCATCGTTAGGAGCTGGTTTAGCGCTTCAGGTGCCGCGGTCGGATTGAGAGCGCCGCAGACTGTTGCGTAACCGTTCATTTGCGCGCCATCGGCGCTAGCGCGAACAATGACGGTGCAGCTCTCGCCCTTCAGCTGATTGGTGAATGCGGCGGCAGCCCTGGTGCAACTGGTTGAGTAGGTTTGACAGTGATACCCGAAGGATTCGCCACATTGCGATTGGCCGTTACTGTCACAAGTGCACACTCCAGTGATGAAATGAGACTGGTCGCAGTAGGAGGTCGCCGGGCAATCCTTGTCATCCGCGCATAGGGGTTGTAAGTCCGCGTTATAAGGAACGCAGCTGGTCGAGCCGCCGACGTTGGATGCCCCACCAGAATTGGCGCCACCCAGACCATCCGTGCCTCCCATACCGAGGGCACCGCCCCCGGCACTCCCCAATGCGTTTTCAGTCACGGAGGCTTCGCAGGCACACAGAAGACTCAAACCAAGACCCAAGTGGCACAGATTGGCACATATTTGCGCCATGACCGACTTAAACGCAAGGATCGTGCCAGACCTAAGAGCCCATTGCGTTGGCAGAAGGCGTGGAAATGGGTCATTTCTCGCGACGACTGCACGTGTGCCAGCAGCATCGAGGGCTCCGATGTCTTCTCGCCTAGCTCCGCGCTTCGACAGCAACCCTGGATACAACGTTCATCCGGGAATTGGCGGGCTCATGGATTCTCCATCCCCTCGGTGAACGTCACGGTAATGGAATTCGTCAGAGACAAATCAAACGTTACGGACGGTTCGAGAAGAACGCCCGCTCGAGTCATGGTGACGCCGGGCGTGACAGCGACACAACCATTGGCGGCATCACAGGTGCACGACGCACCCGCCGGGCATTGCCAGTCCGTACTCCCATTGACCGCGAGCCTATAAGTCCCGGCCGGCGCCAGGACGGCTTGCTCGCATTGAAGCCCTGTCGCGTTTTCTATTGCACAAGCGGAAGGAACGTTCGTCTGCGTCCTATGGGTTCCGTCCCAAGTCAGCTTCACCGAAAAGTTGGCCTCCACACGCATCAAAGCGGGAGGTTTGCACGCAACTTGCGGGCAGCCCTTGATTGTGGCGAACAGCTCGCAAGGACAAGACCCGCCGCGCGTGTATTTGAGTCCTTTTGTGTCGTAGATGGACATTGTCTCCGCGCTCGCACAAGAGCCACCGTCACCGTAATTGAGGTAAACCGCGTTGCTGCGCTCGTTCTTGACAATGACCTCGACCGTGTGTGCATTCGCGGGCACAGCGTAGTCCTCACAACCGGTGCTCCCACCTGCGGTTGCGCCCGCACCCCCCGAACCTTGACCCCCCGTGTTACTACCGCCGACCGAAGCCGTCTGCTCTTTGTCAACCGCACCATCAACTTGTGAACAAGCAACCGAACTTAGCGAAATCAAACCAATGAGTGAAGCTAACGTTGAGTGATTCATAATCTACTCCCTTGTCCGGGGTGATTCGGACCGAAGGACCCCAGACTTTGTTTCTTAGTAACGCCGTCTTATGGAGCCGCGCAGAACCCGCTCGAGCAAACAAGAGCACTATTTGCACAGGGCACCTGCGTATCGCAGGGCTGCGGAGGAAGCGACGCGCGGAAGATGTATTGGGGTTGATTTACGTCTGCCACGGGTTGTGCCCAAAAGACACCCGCATCGCTGACAACGAAGTTTGTGGTGTTATCAATCGGTGCGCCTGGCGCGAAGGTTGGCGACGCTTCGTCCTTAGACAAGACCATCTGCGGTAAGCGGGCTACGTTCGTTGGATACCGAAAGAGCCAATGGCTCGCGGAACTGTCGCCACTCACCAGTGAGTAGAGCCAACCACCCGAAAGCACCGTTTGTTCCTGGACTGCGTTTGCGTCTCCGGGAATAGCGGTTAGGAGCGTAAGTAGCACCGTTCCATCGATCCGCTTCGACGTCGCACGCCCACTCATTGTCTGTCCGCAGATGACATTGACGTTGTCACCATTGGCGATCACCGTGTCATAGGGGGCTACGTATCCCGAATAACAGGTGGACCCTAGCGCAAGGTCGCTTAAACCGACCGAGCACCATGCCGGCTCGAACCCACTGCCGTACCAGACGTAGTTATCCGTGACCGTCGGATTCGTGATTCTGGCTGACGTTGGATCCGATGCAGGCGGTGTCAGGGTGACCAATTGCTTTGGCACCAAGTTTCCTGATAGGTCAATCAGTTTGAGGGTTCGGTAGTCGAAAGTGGAGTAAGCGAGCCATTTCCCGCGCATCGACGCTCTTTCAGAACTGTCGTCGAGCTTCTTCACCGCACCGATGTCGCTCACACTGTAGAGACTGTTGACGGAACCAATGCTTGCGACCAGGTAGGTACTACCGTTGTACCGTCCCAGGATGGTTTGCGGATTCTGCAACCCAGTCGCAATCAACAAGGGCACGCCGCTCGGGTACTCGACTCGAAAAAGCGAGCCGTCCGTACTGGCATTCCCGAGGGAATCCGTTGTTGGCGCTGTGGCGTAGTAAAGGGTCGAACCCTCGATGTACAGGCTCTTTACCGCATGGTTCGTGAGCCACACGGCACAAAGCCCCGCGTAGTCGCAGCGGTCCACACATTCCTTCGCTGCGTTACAAATCTGCGAGCTTGAGGCGCAGGTACAAGTGGGATCAATCGGCAGCGTCGGTTGCGTTACATACGGGTGAATCACCGGCGGCGTACCCCCTAGGATGCCGACTCCACCTGCTCCGTTTCCCCCGGTGCCCATTCCCCCGGTGCCCATTCCCCCGGTGCCCAACGGTTTTACGCCAGGCGTACCATTACCCCCAAAGCCGCCCGTTGCTGTCGTAGCGCCCAAGCCCGCCCCGCCCGCGCCTCCAATTGGCGTCGTCTTCCCAGGGTCAATTCCGCCAGTTCCCGCGTTACCGTTTTCGCCAAGATTATGCACTTGTCCCGGACAAGCAGAATACAGACCGACCAAGCCAAACAACCCCACCAACTGCCACGCCCACGTGTGTTTCATTGTAAGCTCTTTCATCTATCTAAGTGGACGCGCTTCTCCGCTCCGTCACAAATTCGTAAATTTCCCTATTCGAGCCCCGCACCCGTTGGCGCACTCGGCACCGCTGGACAGGCGCCACGCACGCGCGCTGCCAACGGAGAACTGTGGTAATGGCGATAAAACTCCTCCGCCCAGCGCCTGCCGTCTTGCACTCGCCCCAATGCACAGAGGGCAACCACGCGTGATGCTGTGGCTTCCTCATAGAGAAGACCTGCGGGGCACTCTTCGGTGTAACGGTCGAGCGCTTCTAGCGCCGCCCCGGGACGGCCCACCTTTATGGCACGTTGCGCCAAAGCGAGAAGTTCTGTTTCGCGCGCAATCGAAGCCTTGATTGGTTTTGCCGGCGCGATAACTGCGGGAGCAAGTTCATGATGCGGCGGCGGGTTGAACGCCTCGGCTGAAGCAACCACGGGCGCCGACTTCATCACGATGGCACTCGCACGCGTTGGCGGCATTTTCGGCAAACTGGCAACGTGGGAGGCTGGCTTCCGAACGACGTTTGTCGTCGGTGATAAGGCGAGTAAGCCCGAGGAAAACCCTATCACAATGGCACTGACGAGGGTCACAGCAAGGGAATTGATGGCTCCCGCGCCTGCCACCGAGACGACACTTGAGGCACCCAGCGAAGCGCCCTTTGCAACAATCGCCGAGGTCGTAAGCGTTCCAGAGCGGCCAAGACATCCAAAGTCGGGTCAAAGGGTCCTACCGCCATGAGACGACATAACGTCCCAACCACGAACTACTCTTCTTCGCTCAGGGTCGAATTTCCGAATCTCGTGAGCAATCGTGCAATTGTTCCCGTTAAGTCCATGGTTTTCTCGATGCAGGATCGCATCGAACTATTGAAGCTCAGCCAATGCGATGACGACACGCTAAACGCTAGCCGCATTACTGACTGGCTTTCTCCTCGATTCTTCGAGACCGAATTCTGGTACATGTGGGCCACGACGCACGCCTTTCAGCCATGGCACAGCGCGGTTGAATTCAAACGCTACCTGCACCGCTTCCTGCTCGAGTTTTCCCGAATTGAAACGCTTGGCGGCGTGAAGCGTACCGTCTATAACTAGTACGATTCCCGAGTCCGGCCATTGCAGGTGTGGCGCGAGTTTGAGTGCGTTCGCATACTGACTGGTTGCACGGTAACAGACCTTGAGCATAAAACTGCGGACGGCAAATTCGTCGTGACCGCGATCCAATGCCAGCGCCTTGACAGTCTCGATAGGATCGCGGTACGGGACTGTGACTATGTTTTTGTTCCAAACGGTTCGATGACCGACGCCTCCAGTTTGGGCTCGATGACAAGTGCGCCCGAACAGCGAGTCAAGCAAGTGGGCGGCGACTGGTCTCTGTGGGAGAAGCTGGCAGAAGATCATCCGCAATTTGGCAATCCGGCTGTATTCAATTCGAGCGTCGCACAGTCCAATTGGGAGTCGTTTACGGTCACGCTGAAGACCCCCACCTTCTTCGAGACGATGAGTCAATTGAGCGGCAATGAGGCGGGTACGGGCGGGTTGGTAACGTTCAAGGACTCCAATTGGCTGATGTCCATTGTGCTGGCTCACCAACCGCACTTTCCTAAACAGCCCGCCAATCAGTTCAGTGCGTTGCTTAAGGCATTTCGATGACCGTGATGCCGAGTCTCGCTGTACCGCCGCGGAGCGGAGGTTGGCCCAATTGGGATGGCGAAGTGGTGACGCTCGTGGATGGGCAGAGCTGCCTTTTTGGCGAGGCTCAGTGCACTGGCGAATGCAATGTGAGGTGGCCCGGCGTTTCTTTCGAAGTTGGCGGTTAGCGGCTCGCACGGATGTTGCACGGCTGGTTGCGCGACGCGAAGAAACTGTATGCAAAGTACTTACGCTCATTTTAGCGAGGCGCAATCGACGGTGCCCGCAACGAAATTAGGCTCATCCCCATGGGCAGCTTTCGCATTCTGCTCAAGTGATTTGCAGCATGACAAGCGCGAAAGAGCTGGCGCCTGGGTCCCGGGTAAGGAGCATTGAAGGTACAACTGAAACCGAAACGAGCAAAGAGTTTTGACCATAGACTCTGGCATCGCTTCTGGGTTATCGCCAAACCCTACTGGTTCTTAGACGCCAAGTGGAAAGCCCGTGGACTGCTTGCTCTTTTGATCTTACTGCTCTTGGGACGAACAGAATTCACTGTACTCTTCAATCAGCAGTCCGGAGAGTTTACCTCAGCACTGGCGGCCAGGGACACCGCTCGCTTCTGGCACTCGATACGGGTGTTCGGTGCTGTGCTTGTGGCAGCCGTGCCGATTTATTCCTCGTACTACTACGTGCGCGACCGAACAGGAGCATCGTGGCGACGTTGGCTCACGCACCGCTTTTTGCACAAGTACTTCAAGAACCGGGCCTTCTACACGCTGACGTTCGATCAGAACATCGACAATCCCGATCAGCGAATCGCCGAAGATATCAATACCTTTACGCAGAAATCGCTGGTCTTCTTACTGGAGATTGTCAGTGCAATGCTGCAGCTTATCGCATTTAGCGGGATCCTGTGGGCCATATCGAGAACGTTGGTCTTGTTCTTGGTGGTCTATACGCTCATTGGCACGCCGGTCACCATTGGTGTCTTTGGAAAGCCACTCATTCGACTGAACTTCCAACAATTGAGGAGAGAGGCCGATTTTAGGTTCAGCCTCGTCCGCGTCCGAGAGAACGCGGAGGCCATCGCATTCTATCAGGGAGAAGCCAGTGAGGCGTCGCACGTAAAACAGCAATTTTCTCACGTCTACAGCAACTACAAGCGGCTCATCAAGCGCACTTTCGGACTGAATTTCTTTCAGTACTCATTTAGCTTCATAACCTTGATTATTCCTAGCATCATCATAGCTCCACGGGTGCTTTCGGGGGAGCTTGAAGTAGGTCGTGTGGTTCAGGCGGCGGGCGCATTTGCGGCGATGCTGAGCGCGCTGACGGTATTCGTAGAGAACTTCGAGGCTCTGAGCGCCTTTGCGGCAGGCATCGAGCGATTGCATACGTTCTCGAGGTCATTGGTCTCCCCGGGACTTGCAAGTGTAAGTCCCGTGAGCACCATAGAGCGTTTGGTGCAGTCCAAATTGGAACTCGATCGCGTCACGTTGAAGACGCCGAACTGCCGACGTACCCTAATTACCAACTTGTCGCTTGCCATTGACGAAGGCAAAGGGCTGCTGATCGTTGGTGCCAGTGGCGGAGGCAAGAGCTCCTTGCTACGTGCGGTGGCCGGGCTTTGGACCGCAGGCTCTGGAACCATCAGGAGTCCGGACCTGACACAGATGATGTTTTTGCCGCAGCGTCCCTACATGATAACAGGCACGTTGCGCCGTCAACTTCTCTATCCCGCCGTTGACCGTAAGATTTCAGATGAAGAGCTGAGGATTGTCCTAACCGAGGTGAATTTACCGGACATTGTGGAACGTTGTGGTGGGTTCGATGAAGAGTTGCAATTCGCTCAGGTGCTTTCGGTTGGCGAGCAGCAGCGCCTTTCCATAGCGCGCGTTTTGTTAACGCAGCCCAAGTACGCCGTGCTCGACGAAGCCACAAGCGCCCTCGACGTTGAAAATGAGGAGAGATTGTATTTGCGATTGACGGCAAGCCCGTGCACGCTCATCAGCGTCGCGCATCGTCCCGCGCTGCTCAAGCACCACGAGCACGTCCTAGAGGTGGTGGGCGATGGCAGTTGGCTGCTTCACCAAGCGAAGAACTACGTATTGGGTCAATAAAACAGGCTCGAAACGATTCTGCTAGAGAAACTTGACTCGTTCCGTGCCATCGTTCGACGTTTCCTTCTCGAACACACCATCAACAATGACCGCGTGTAGATGCGTGTTCAAATTGAGGCTGCCTCCAAAGCGATGCTGAAACACAAGCGCGCCGCCTTCGCAGTTCTTTACTCCGAGCTTCGCGGCCCTGCGCCGGTACTGTCCCAGCACTTCTTCCATGAAGAGCCGCGTCAGCTCGCCAAAGGCATCTGCGTTACATGCCAACAACAACCGGATTTCGAACGGAGTGCTTAGTACCCACTGCCTCACCGGGACTTCCGGTAGCACGCGGTCAACGACGACTGCAGCGGTGTTGCACATGCGACGTGCCGAACAACTACTACAGCAACCTCGGCGCTTGCAGGAGAACGAGAGGAAGATGGTGCGACCGCAGACCTCACAGGCAAGGCGGGTGAAGCCGTGGCACAAGACGCCGCAGCGCAGGTAGTCGCGGAATTCCTTTTCGACATATTTTGGAAGGCCGAGCCCCGATTCGTTCAGCTCCCTTGCGGTCTGCAGCAGCGTTTCGAGATTCTCAGCGACCGTACGGTACAGCAAAGTACTCTCCGGGCACCTCGGCGTGTAACGGCGTGTCTTGGATTGGTACGCATGCCGCAAGACAAGCGGTCGCCGCTTGGTTGGGTGCGGACCCGTCGCCATCGCGATGACGACACTGCGAACCTTGCGCCACGCGCATTCGTACCTGATTCGAGCTGGTTCACGACACTCAAGTTGTGGCCGCCCGCCGGCTAAGAGTGACCGAGAGCCACTCGAGGCTCGCACGACGCAACCGGCGCGGCAGGGTGAATGCTTGCCGAACCACGTCGCGATCCGACGCCACTGGGGTTCGCCCCTAGGCCAGACTCGTCGTCCCCAGGAGCTATCTCGGTGAGATAACTCCGTCAATTGTGATCTTGTGCACGAGGTGAGAGTCGAGCCGGCGCGACAGGGTGAATGCTTGCCGAACCACGTCGCGATCCGACGCCACTGGGGTTCGCCCCTAGGCCAGACTCGTCGTCCCCAGGAGCTATCTCGGTGAGATAACTCCGTCAATTGTGATCTTGTGCACGAGGTGAGAGTCGAACTCTCACGGTGTTACCCGTTTTAACCTAAATCCGACATGAGGCTGCAGGACGCTGCATCTACGGTCTTTTTGATACACGAAAAGGCGGGAAGGAGCACGAAACTGCAGGGTGGCCCAGGGGGATGACCCTGGGTGGGCCAGCGCCTTTGTAGGTTGGTACGGCGCGATAACGGTCAACGTGAACGACGGAAGGTCGGCGTGACGGTTGTCGCGATCATTGTCGTCGCCAGTGGGGCGCCCTTGCGGCCAAGACATCCAAAGTCGGCTCAAATGGTCCAATCGCCCCGGGGTGACGTAACCTCCCATCCACGAACAACACTTCTTCACTCAGAGTCGAATTTCCGGATCTCGTGGTTTGGCCTTCGTATTCGTGCGCGGGTCACCCGTGTGGCGGCCAGAGCGAGGAGTTTGCTGTACGAGTCGGTCCCGCATCTGCCATTGATCGCTCGAGGAAACAACCGAGAAAACGTGAGCCTGAATCCGCGAGCCTCGCTTTACGGCGAAGCTTGTCGTATGCTGCTCAGTGGACGGAGGGCATTGATGAAGAACGCGCTTAGTTTGGTTGGTGCGGTACTGCTTGGCGCAATAGCGTGTAGTGGCACGTCGAGCCAATCCAACGACGGGATCACGACAATCGGCGGGGCGCCGTCAATGGGCGGAGCGCCAGCTTCGAGCAGCGGCGGAGCGAATCAGAATGGCGGCTCGTCGAACGCCGCTGGCGGCAACTTGGCGGCAACCGGCGGCGCAGCAAACACCGGCGGCGCAAACTCGCCGAGCAGTGGAGGGAGTTCGTCCGGTACTGGCGACGCAAACTCGCCGAGCACTGCTGGCTCGGGTCAGCTCGCGTCGAATTTGGATGCCAACATTTGCACAAGCGTCACCTACGTCCACAACGGACCAAACGAGACCGCACAACGGAAGGCGTGCCAACTTTGCTGTAATGGAGCGCAGTATGACTCGTTTGGTACCTACAATGGCACTTGCATGTGCGGTACACGCGTGCCGGCCAACACGACCATTTGCCCCCAAAGCACGGCAGAGGTGTGTGCAACGTGCTGCCATGCGGCGGGTTATGCGATGGGCAATGGGACGAGCGCTGCCTGTTTCTGTTACGGAACGACTACGCTTTGTGCAAGCGCCGCGGGCAATAGCGAGGCGTGCCTGAACTGTTGCACGGAGCATGGCTACATGGCTTGGGGTTCCTCTAGCAATCCGCTTACCTGCACGTGCGACTCCTGATGTGCCGGTGCTGGCTATAGCAGCGAGCCCTAACGGCTCATGGCAACCCGGAAGCCGAGGTTCACGTAACGGCTGCCTGGCGTGATCCAGTTGCGAAAGGACGAGCGAGCCCATAGCGGAAAGCTGTTCCATCCGCCACCACGGCGAACGCGCACCTCTCCTTGATGAGGACCCTTGGGATCATCCACCGGCGACTTTGCGTAGTAGTCCTCAGCGTACCAATCGGCGACCCATTCCCAGACGTTGCCGTGTACGTCGTAGAGCCCAAAACCATTCGGGAGCAAGCTGCCAACTGGCAACGGAAATGCGGAGGGATCTCCTTTCTGGAACTCGATGTCCTGGACGTGTTCGAACTTCGCGTGCCGTTCCAAGTTGACGACCCGGGCATAGCTAGCAAGCATTGCCGGATCGTCCCCACCCGCATAGAGCTTTGCCGTGTTGGCGCGGTTTGCGTACTCCCACTCAGCCTCCGTGGGAAGCCGATACGTCCTACCCTCCTTCTTGCTCAGCCACTGGCAGAAGGCCAACGCATCGTGAAAGCTCACGTCAACTACCGGGTAGTTGTCCGTTTGCGGATAGCCTGGAGTCTGCCAATTGTAGATGGGCCTGCGCCCTTCGCATTTTCCGGTCTCCGGGTTATATCCCCACCCACCTTGACCATCCGCTTCAGCTTCGGTTCTGTACCCCGTCTCGGACGAGAAACGCCGAAACTGTCCGATCGTCACTTCGAACTTGCCGAGATAAAATGATTGTGTGATGCGCACGCGATGACGAGGGTATTCGTCCGCAAAGCATCCTGCAGGCTTGTCATAGGAAGGGAACTTAGCGACCAGACTGTCTGCCGACATCGTGCCACCCATGAGAAATTCTCCTGACGGAATCGGCACCATGCTCATACCGACCGAGTTCGTGAACTCGAGCGTCTTTGCAGCACTCGGTTCTCGCAGTGACGTGACACGGTCGCACGACGCGAGAACCAGGGTCCATGACATCACTCTCCAGGGCATGGCGGAGATTTGCGCGATTTTCGGCATGCGGACTTCTACGCTACGGCCAACGAGTCCTCAAGAGATTCGCGGCGGTGGAGGTCAAGACAACCCTCACCACTTCAGATGGCTCCCCGAACGCCAGCATTGTTCCAGTCGATCTAAGGTGTGACGCGAGAACGTGCCGAGTTTAGCGACCTGGATATGCGACCCCGTTCCCGCGGACGGAAGCATGGCTAACTAACCGACTGCGGATCGGACTACGAAGTTACCTCACTGCGCAAGTCACATCGCCTAATCACTGAATTTATTGGCGCGCCTATTGAGGTCATCGAGCGAAAGCGCCAGGAGTTGTCTGAGCGCACTAGGGCGGCTTGGCGCTGGTTTCAGCAAGTTGCTGAGGCCCCATCAGGGCTCGAACTCGTGGCCCCCGATGGCTCGACTTACAGCGGATTTGTGTTCTTTGACCGGAGCCGGGCGGTGCTGCTGTTCGCTCTGCGTCACCCACGGCAGAACCCGCCATCACCACCACGCGCCGAACACCTGGAGCGGCGCGAACCAATTCGTCAATCGAACTTATTCGAGGACGAGTCGGTTCAGGACGAGCGCAACCCGCTCTATCGACGCTAACCAACCACTATAACCTGGACACGAGCTTCCAAAGTCGCGGGTTTGTGATCGTGTCGAGCGCGGGCATGTCTTCGAGAAAGAACCGTGAAAAGTGGAGATCTTCGGTGGGTACCAACGGCAGATTGCGCGATCGGAATCCCGCGCAACCCTGAGGGCGTCTCCAGTCCCGATTGACGATTTAGCGTAGACGAAGGTAACGCTTTCATCTAGGCTCGGACCTTGGATAAGCCCAATGAGACGCAAACAGCGAGTAGCGTTCTTCAGTAGTCGATCTGGCAAGATGCCGTTTCTTGACCTTACCTTTACCGCAGTGGTTGTTGCGGCATTCGCGGGCAGCCCGCGAACCGCGCTGGCGGCTGACGATAGTACGCTTACTGCGCCGAAAACCGAACCAAAAGCAGGGCCAAGTGGTTCAGTATTTGTTGACCCGTTGGGATTTCTCTTGTTTGGTCCAACAGTTGGTATTGAGATCGGGGTAAACCAAATTTCAGCCATTGCTTACGGGCGTTGGCTGAATGCTGGAGTGCTGACCCACTCGCTGTTCTTAAACGCAGGGGATACATTCGCATTTAGCTTCGGCGCAGGGTTGAAGGGGCGGTATTATTTCTCGCCGAATCTTGTTGGCCCACATGTTGGGCTTGCCTGTGAACTTCTGAAATCAAGAACCGAAAACAACCTTGACTTGGTTGCGACCAATAACTGGATCGTAGTACCTGAGCTGGAAGGTGGTTATCGTTTCGGGTTCGGGCGGTTTTACGTAGATGGCAGTGCCGCGTTCGGGTACGCAGTGCAGGCCTCGAAAAGTGTTGAAAACATCAATGGCGGCAGCAGTGCTAACAACTTCAATGCGAGCGATATTAGTACCGTCTATGGCTCAGCCAGCATCGATTTGGGGTTGTTCTTCTAGCGCTGACGATTCTCTGTCTGTGGGTACATCGCCGCAGGCGAGTTGCGGTGTTCAGACCAAAGACGAACGGCTCAGTGCCTGGCAAGCACACGGGCGGTCGCTTTGAAGACCGTGGGGTTCGTTTTCTCTGGTTCGCAGACAGTCCACTGAGTCTGTCGAGACTTTGATAGAAGCAGGAGCGTTCAAAGTGCCGCGCAATTGGGAGGTCGCTTTGACGTTGATAAGCTGAGCCTGGTCCAACAAGGTGGAATCTTTCGCTAGGGAAGAGGAAGGCGCAATGCCGCTTTCGGTTCACTCCTCGCGTTCCTCATACGTCCAACAGCCATGGAACGAATTCATCCAAGAGTCGATGGTTAGCCATGCCGCGACGCAAAACCGTCGACTATTGAGTGCTTGCGACTTTCCTGCTGGAAAATTACCTCGTTCAAAGGGTGCCACCGGAAAGTGAGTGCTTCGAGAAGGCGAAGTCGATTGTGCAGGAGTACCTTTGCAGAGGACGTCACGAGGCTAGACTCGATTGGGGATCATTACGATGAGCACGCAATGGCACTGGCTTATGAGGAGCTCTGTGCGTGGGCGAAACCAAGGATGCCTTACTTGAGCGGGACGACGTATCCGCCGTACTTCTAGCGTTCGAGCCTTTGAGGAGCGGTTTCCGTAGGCTGATTGCCGATATGGCTGGAGTAAAGCTTCCTAAATCGCGGGTCGGTGCTGATGTCGGGCGCGGATTGCGCGATTGGAATCCCGCGCAAGAGCGAAAGCGTCTCCACAGTCCACCGGAAAAGGAAGTTCGAACCCCTGGCACCAAATGACCCTCGGACGAGTTGGTTCGCCCAAGAATAGGAGAAACGAAGCAAAGCACGAAGACAGCAACGACAGTAACAATCCGAGCAATCCTAACGACGCGCCAACTCAAAAATGATGCCGTGCGTTTGTGAAAGACTGCAACTGACGGTACGGATGCTGAACTGATGGCGGGGATCAAAGAGTATTATGCGGGCCTCATGCATGCACACGAAGAAGTGCGCGGCGAGGTGCCGACACCACTGGGTCACGTCGCATTCAACAAGTTTGCAGACACCCCAGGGCAAGGCACGCAAAAAGGGTTCACTAGGTGCGAGTCAGTCAGTTGCCGGGTGCGATGCGTGCAACGGTGCGAGTCGCATTCCATATTCGTATTAGAGGTCGAAGGGATCCGGCACGGTGAACGGTGACGTTCTCACTCTCCGACGCAGTCAACGCGCCCCGCCTCCGTAGTCAAACCTGACGGAACATCGAGACAATCCCCACGCACATTCCCGACTCTGCCGTTTCGCAGTCGTTCGGTGGTTGCCGCTTCTAACAACGAGCCCGGATGGAAAGCCAAACCCTTTCACCGTGTTACGGATTCAAGTCGGCCATGACGCTAATCCCGGATCCTCGAAGTGGTGCGGCGCCCTTCATCCCGACGCCAGTCCCCGGATATATTGCTTCCACGAGCGGCCACTCACAGTTGGCAATCGGGCATACCGGTGACCGTGAATTGACTATTTGCGTCCAGGCACAGGCCTGTGACCGTACGGCACAGTATCCGACGATCGAAGCGCGTATCTGTTGAAATTCGGATTGTTGGGTGTCGATTGTGGCAGGCACGGAAGTTGCGAAGAAACACGACAATGAAGTGTGCCGCGTTTTTGCTACCGATACTCGTCGTTGCCGGCTGTGGTCACGATGTCCCGGAGCACGATGTTGTGATCACGAGTGACTGTAATGGTCCTCTTCGAAGCGGCCGATTTCACTTTGACGCGTTCGACTTCGACACTCAGTGCTCGGGGGGTATCCTATCGGGGACCTGCACGAGCACTATCGGACACGGCATTCTCACAGAGGGTGATCTGAAGATCAATGCGTTAGAACTTACCGGCATGTCCCACTTTGGGCCTTCTCGATACGAACTAACTCTACCGCCCACGGTAAGCAACTACCCGGTGGAGGATTACATTTGGTGTGGCTGGTACGTCAACGACGACTTGGAACTAACGCAAGCGGCCAAGCACGAGTGCTACTTTGCAACAACGGGTTGCTCGGCGCAGCTGGA
>Ga0302321_100002267_pt1 | contig 16537 bp, 11 predicted proteins | sample Fen_T0_1_FD_202505 | JGI IMG/M metagenome (GOLD analysis project Ga0302321, IMG submission 202505) | Peat permafrost microbial communities from Stordalen Mire near Abisko, Sweden - Fen_T0_1 | ecosystem: Environmental > Terrestrial > Soil > Wetlands > Permafrost | place: Sweden: Abisko...
TTCCGGCACTGAGTCGCGCGCCTTCACCAGCAACCGACACTTCCGGCACCGAGGTAGGCTCTGGCTGCGCAAGCGTTCGCTGAAGAAAGAACGCGCGGCCAAACCAGGTGCGGTAACGTGACCGCCTCAGATCACTTTCGGCAAATTTCCGGGATTTTTGTGGTTTGTTTGGGTTATCGCGGCCACGAATTTGTCCGAACCGCGTCGGACGTGCGATGGCGTTGGTGCTTCGATAAACTCATCCGGAAGTGCTTCGGGTGGGTGGAGGCTCCACGCGCCTATGTCAAATGAGAAGACCAACTGCTCCGTTTGCGGAACGTCGTTCACCCCAGAATTGACCTATCAGGTCGAAGAAAGCCGCGTCGCCAACGCAGACGGCGAACCTTCTACAACGATTTCGTACTACTGCTCGCTTGATTGCGTGAGCCGAAGTCACGAGTCAAACGGGCGAGCTCAATGCGACATTTGCGGTACGGCTTTCGCCGTGGAATTGGTGTCGCAAGTCATCAACCACCGAGGTCGCCGCCATCACGCGTGTTCCGGCGAGTGTCGCCATCGACTGCTTGAACGATTAAATGGCCCAAGTCTGCGAGTCGTGATTCCACTGGACAAGCAGCCGACGGACAATGCGCCAACGCTGCGCCCCGGTGCCGATATTCAGGTGCAGCCACAGGCGGTATCGCGGCGACAAGTGGCGCCTGCTCGCGGCAACGCGAGCACTGTTGCGCAACCCGTAAACGTTCAAACGCCTGTCCCACCGAGCGCTACCCGAACGGCGAATCCGAGCGACAGTGGGACCACAGGTCCGGTTGCGATTGCGCTCCCGCTCGTGCCCAATCAGGTGCGCAGTAGCGCTCAAAAGACGACCAGTAGCTTACCGCGAGCCAACGTCAAGGCCATTTCTGTGGCAACGGCTGAGGCTGTTGTCGAGGACGTTCAATGGAAACGCATTCAGGCGAGCCTCGGCGGCCGAACCCAAGTCGTTGCCGTCTTCAATCACAAGGGCGGCACCGGCAAGACGACAACCGCCGTGACGGTTGCGGCAGGACTTGCCTCTAAAGGGCGCAAGGTTCTCTTGGTAGATACCGACGGACAAGGCAATGTCGGCGTGTCACTCGGAATGCAAACGGAGCGCACGCTTTACCATGTGCTTGTGATGGGTCTGGATCCGCGCGAAGCCATCGTCGAGGTACGTCCGAACCTCCACGTTTTGCCCTCGAATGAAACGCTGGCGGCGGCAGAGCTTTTCCTTGCGGGTCGGCCCAATCGCGATCGCGTTCTTGCCTCAAGGCTGTCCGCAATGCGCGCAGACTACGAGGTCATCGTCGTCGATTGTTCACCGAGCCTCTCGCTCCTCAACCAAAACGCGCTCGTCTTCGCGGATGGCGTGCTCTGCCCGGTCGCCTGCGACTACTTGTCACTGGTCGGAGTACGGCAGGTTCTCAGAACCATCAAGCAGGTCAATCGACTCCTTTCCCACCCCGTACGCTTGTGGGGTGTGCTTCCCACGCTCTACGATGCGCGCGCCCGGGTGTGCGTTGAAGCTTACGACACCTTGAGACAACATTTCGGTGAACGGTGTCTTGCGCCAATTCGCATGGCAAGTCGCGCAAAAGAAGCACCTTCTCAAGCCCAAACGCTATTTGAATACGCACCCGATGCAACCGCAACCAAGGACTATTGGCAAGTCGTGGACCAACTGTTTCAGGACTCGGATCCGAGCCTTGGCACCATTGACCTGGCAGTCGCGGGAGGTGCCAAATGAGTGATCGGGATACAATCCGCACGGCAGCCGCTCGGATGCTCGACACGGAAGAAGTAGAAGGCGTCCTTAGCGGCAGTTTCTACTCACCGCCAGCGCAAGCCAGACGACACATTGCCGCGGTTGAGCCTAAACCCCAGCACTACAAGGTGATCTGCATCAGCCTTTACAACGATGACCTGCAAACACTCGATCACATGGTTGACCAGCTGAAAGCACGTGGTCTTACCAAAGCCAACCGAAGCGCACTTATCCGGTATGCGCTCGCACAAGTCGATCTCGATCGTGTCCCACGCGGTCTCTAAGTGAATTGCCCGCCAAGCAATTGGCACCTTAGTGCAATGAGCCCACCGTACGGTCAAGTCGACCGTCAACGTTGGGCTCACTCACTCGGGGTGTCCGAGTACGCAGTCGAGCTGCTCCTTAGCTGCGAGGTATTCGACCAGCACGTTGATTCGTTCATCTGGCATCGATTGTTCGGTTACGACCTGTGCGCGTGGCACGATGCTGGACCACTTGCGGCACGATGGCTTGGCCAGAGCGATTTGCCAAGGCTTCGGGCGGGGGGCGTAGGTGGAGCCGCGTGGGTCATTACGACCAACCCTTGGCGCCGGCCTCGCGCGCGGCTACGCGCACTTATCGCCAACTACACGAACCTCAGCCGTGAGCTCTCACGCGTCGAGGCGAACGCGTGCATTGTGAACAGCTACGCCGAATACAATCGGTCACGTTCGCGCGGCAAGCACGCGGCACTCGTTGCATTACAGGGCGGCAACGCATTGAGCGACCGCGCGAGTGCTGGTGTCTTTCCGCTAAATCGCCTGCTTCGCGTCACGCTTGTTCACCTGACGAACAGCGACATCGGGCATACAAGTTCGCCCGCGAATCGGCAGCCGGATGCGGGAATGCTCCCGCGTGGGCGGGAGCTCATCCATGAACTTGAGTCAAACCTAGTGCTTGTGGATCTGGCGCACGCGTCGAAAGGCACTTTCTGGGACGCTGTGGCCGAACACACGAAAAGCCGACCACTTGTCGTCAGCCACACCGGATTCGCTTCCGTCACGCCTCACTGGCGAAATTTGGACGACCAGCAGGCACGGGCAATCGCCGATAGCGGTGGAGTCATCGGCGTGCTTTATCACGCTCAGTTTCTTGGTGATCCGCCTTGGGGCGGCCGAATTGCGTCTGTGGCAAGACACATTGCCCACGGAATCAATCTTCTAGGTGCGGAGCACATCACCTTGGGTAGCGACTGGGACGGCATGATCGCAACGCCCCTCGACATGCCAACCTGTCTCGAACTGCCACGCCTGGTCCAATCCCTGCTCGACGCAAAGCTTTCCGAGCAGCAGATTGCCATGGTACTTGGTCGAAGCTTCCTCGACATGCTGGCCCGTGCTCGTCCTTAGAACGAACACGATTGGCCCATTTGGCGCAAATAGCCCAATAGCAACCAAGGCCAACTCCCCAAGCAATTTGGCACGCAACACTGAGAATCACTTCGCTCAGGACCCAACCGAAGTGACTCTCAGACCACACGAGTAAACCCACGGGACCCAGGCACCGACATCATTCGGCGTCAGCGTCAGCGTCAGCATCCACGTCCACAACCGGTGCCAGGTGAAGCGCCGTCTTCGCGACGTCAACTTCCGCCTCCTCAGCATCTAGTTCCTCGTCGTCAACCGGCTCGGCTCCCACAACCAGTTTCGGAAGGCGACGTTTTCCAACGGGTCCCTCATCGACGTAGTCACGAAGCGCGTCCATGTCGTTCAACGCTTCAAGCTTGGCCAGTGCCTTTACCTCAACCTGGCGAATCCGTTCTCGCGTCAAGTTCATGATGGCGCCAACGTCTTCGAGCGTTGTACCACCGCGATCCGCCACATCAAGTGCGCAACTCTCGTTCATTTCCCAGGCCTCGAGATCCGGGAAGTTGAGCTTGATGGCTCCCGTTCTTGCTGACACATCAATGAACAGGTGATGTTTGCACGACACGAACGGACACGGACGCAGACCCTCGACGCATTCAGAACGGGTCCGCGGCTTCCAGTAGTCGTTTTCGGGATAGAGCAAACGACCGATCTCAAGTTCGCGCTTGGTCATCCGCTTGACGCTGATGGTCCTTGCGCGCACATCGCGTTTTCGTCGCGAGCGACGCTGTTCGCGGGTGATGCCTTCTTCACCGCATTTTTTAACCGATGGACCTTGCGCGAGGTCCATTCCATCGTGCTCGATGTTACGCGCTGCACTCATTCCGTCTTGTTTCGAGCTCATCGCTGCCTCCCGAGCATCATCCGCACTGCCCTGTTAGTCATCGTTCGTGGGTTTCTAGTCGCCAGAATCGGCCAAAATTGTATCGAGCGCCTCGCCACCTATGGCGAGAACGTCACGCGCATTCACACAAGTTGAGTCAAGCTCAGACTAATCAATCTGCTGACTGCATCACGGATGCATCAGCCACACGTCATCCCGCTTTGACGCTGATGACCTCATTCGTTGTCAGTCGCCTCTCCACGGATTCAAGTCGAGATACGAGTTCTTTGCTGAGTCCTTTGGCATCGGTCACATCGCGTGTGACCGCGCGGCCTAGGACTTCAGACTGTCGATCTTCTACGGCGGCATCGAGTTTCGTGAAGATGCCGTCCAAGGTTCTTCCGAGCAGCTCCAGATCGCTGCGCATGAATAAAAACTCGCGCTGGATCTGCTCAATCGTATAGTCGCGCGCCATCATCTGTTTTATCTGCCAGATTTGGCGCACCACGCTGACCGGGTAGATCCCCTGCGATCCCTGGTGCTTGCCTTTGCGCCCCACTCGAACACTGCGCGGCAATAGGCCAAGCTGAACGTACTTGCGCAGGGTAGCTTCGCTCAAGGGTACCCCCGTGTCCGCGAAGATCTGTAGGATCCCCATCGAAGTTAGGCCGTCCGCATGCAAGCGTTCAATACGCCGCAGTGCCACATCCGAGAACCCCTGAGCAGGTGTCCCGCTGTTCGTATCTTGCATTGCAGGTCGGTTGGTCATCGAGGAACGCAAGCGAATATATTCCACTCAGTAGAAGGGTCGAAGTGAATTGATCGCGAAAATTTGGAATAGCCGAAACGAAGCTCCATGGACGCATCAAACGAGTCAAGATAGGACATTTATCGTCCGATCTAATGGAACATCCATGGAGATAAATTATCGTCCATTGGCTGATTATCGGGTCCGAAGAGGGTGCCTCCGCGGCAGGCGGTGGCACGAGGTCCGTCGATCGACCCAATTGACCCGAGCCCCGCGTCCAAACTAGCCTTCCCATGCTATGACACGCTCGCCCAGCATGGAGCGAGCCCACAGAGACATCGTCGGAGGCGGCGTTCGCATCCGAGTCTACGAGAACGGGCCACCGGAGGCGCCTGTCGTTTTGTGCCTGCATAGCCTTTTCGTTGACGCACGCACGTTCACAGCGCTATCAGCGCTGCTTTCCGACGAATTTCGCGTCTTGTGCCCGGACTTGCCGGGTTTCGGCGACAGCGAGAAGCCACCGCCCAGTCGTTTTTCCTACTCCATCGACGATTTCACGGACGCGCTCGTTAATCTATACGGGGGCCTCGGGCTGCGCCGCGCGTACGTGGTTGGCCACGGTCTTGGCGGTTCAATCGCAATGACGCTCGCGTCCCGACACCCGGAGCTGGTATCGCGTCTGGTTCTCATCGACCCAATTTGCAGGCAGGCACCACTTTTCCTTGGACATCGTGCATCGCTGGTCCCGTTCGTCGGTGGAATTGTCTATAAGCAGCTTCTCGGGCGAACAGCGTTTCGCGCGCTTTTCCGCGATCGTCTCTATGGTCACGGGGCAACCGTCCCAAGTCAAACCATTGACGCCTACTTCGAGAGTTTTAACAGCCCCGCCGGGCGCGGAAGTTTGCTCGCCACGCTTCGAGCAACATCTGACACGCGCCCCGTGCTCGCCCAAACAGGACGCCTTAGTCTCCCAACGCTGGTGATTTGGGGCCGAAATGACCGCTTCCAACCGGCAAGTTTCGGACAGCGGCTATCGCGCGAAATTCGAAACGCGGGCTTTGAGCTACTGAGCGCCGGCCACAGTCCGCATGAAGAAATCCCTGATGAACTGGCGCCTAGTCTCAAGCGCTTTCTGCGCGCCGAACGCACCAGCTCAGCTTAGCTGTACCAAGCTATCCTCGTCCAACTCGACTTGGCCAAGATGGCGTGGCCCATCGACCCGCGTGGCAATTGTCAGTCGATGGGAAACGACGCCGTTGGTGGCTTGGGAGCGCTGGGCCCCTTCTTGGGCGTTGGTAAACTCGCAGGTTCCGGCGCGGCGTGGGCGCTCCCGGGCGTCTTGGTCGCGGACGCGCCAGTATCAGACTTGGGCGTTACGGGACGAACAACCCCGGGCTTCTGCGACCCGGCTTGCGCGGGTACGACGGGCGGCGGCTTCACGGACTTCTGCGTGGTGATTTCACCGGGTTGATTGGTGGTTGCATCCCCTTCCGGAGCTGGCTCCATTGGGGGTGGCGCTGGCGGCGGATGAGCGATCACGGGTTCCGGCGGTAACGGGTCAACAGCTGCATTCGTAGCCGCTTGCGCGTTATCAGGAACGCCGTTGTTCACCACGTCAGTGGATGGCTTGGTCTCGACCGATTTGTCACCGACGGTCCAGCGCAATACTCCGCCGAGGAGCATGGCAATGCACAGGCCAAACACCAATCCTACCGCCATCACATTTCTGCGCCTTCGCGCGTCCTGTTCCGGTGTGCGCAAGACCGCGTGACCTACGCTCGCAGGCTCAAGGTCAAGCTCTACCGGATGCGGAGGCGGTATCGTTGCGGGTCCGCCGTCGTAAGTGCCTTCGTCGCCTTCGGAGAAGAAATCAGCCAGTAGCGCGTCGGTGCGATGCCCGCGCGACGATGGCGGCACGTCCGTTTCCTCGCGATGCGAGGGCGCGTGCGCGCGAGCCTGCCTGTCACTTACGTCATCCAATGGCGCTTCCGGTTGGCCCAGATTGCGACTGCGCGGCAGCTGCTTTTCGCTTGAAGAAACGCGCCCGGGTTCGCGCTTGGCGTCGCGGGGCAAATCGCGTGAAGCTTCCCCGGGCAGTTCGCGGGCAACGGGTAGTCTCGGCTCCGAACGGAACTTCTGGTGCCTGCTGTCCGACGGGCGCTGAGGCCTTGGATCCGCATCGGCGGCGGCTGACGGCGCGGAAACGCCGGGCGCGCCAATCACGAGTGTTCGACCAAGTTCGGCAGCTTGAGGGGCCGGCTGTTGCGGACCAAAACCCGCGCTTGGCCCAGCGTTCGCGGGCGGACGCGCAAGACCAAGTACCGTGCCTGCGGGTCCGCGCCGCACCGGTTCGTACGCGTCCATGGCAACCCCAAGCGGCAAGGTAGGCTCCAATGAGGCAACCGGCGGAGGCGCAACCATGGACGGGGGCCGAAGCGTGTCACCTGAGCGCGAGACGGCGCTTGGCGGTAGGGCTGAAGGTTCAGGACGGTTCGGCTGTTCCGCGGCCAAAACATCCACCACTCGCGATGGAACAAGCGAGGTTGGCACCGGTTCTTCGCACTGCGCAACGTTCAGCTGCGAAGGGACCTGAATTGCGGCGTGGGTCGGCGACGGTGGCGCTGCGAATTCCGCGGCTTGCGCGAAGGGCCTCGCTGCCGCGACGCGCGGAGCCGCGGAAATGGGCGACGGAACAATGGGCTCAAGTCCCGACGTATCGCTCAGTGGCCCTGCGGGTGGAATGGTCCGAACGCGCGCTGCGGGTGCCGGGGGCAATACGGGCGCGCCTTCTGCGTAACCATTCGCATGCGTTCCGGCAGTGGGCTCATGCCCTGTGTCCGTGTGGCTCTCCGTAAACGCCTCAAGTCGACTGTCGCTTGGCGAATCGCCCTGGCCCTCACCAACACTACCGATGAGCGCTTCGAGGTTTGCAATCTCACGCTCTGACGCTCGCGACAGCAGCCCTTGCCCTGGCGGCTCCAACACAGGTGGCGCCGAGGGACGCCAGGAATGGACGGGATGAGCCGCCGACATTTTTGGCTCGCTCATTTCGCGACCGGGAACCAGCATGTCCTCTTCGAGCCGTTCCGCCGCCTCCGCGGGTGACAGTTCCGAGGAATCACTGACTCGCGACGCACCTGACGCTCGCTCGATCGCGGCATGATCCGAGATGACGAGAATGCCTTCGAAATAAAGCTTGCTGATGTTGGAAAGCGTCGACAGATCCTCGAACGGAGAGTCATCCACGACGTCTGAAAGCGCGCGCGAACCGTCGAAAAGCCGCAAGATCCCATTCAATTCATCCGGAATTTCGCCAAGCCTATCGAGCAGCTGTTCGTGATCGACTGCGAATGCCGTAGTGAGCGGGGGCAACTGCTCAAGCATGCGACCCCATTCGTCGACGCGACGCATGCCCTCCATCAACAGACCCTGGGTCGAGGTTGGAATGATATCTTCGTTCTGGATCGGGCGGAACTCGACTTCAAAAGTGCCGCTATTCCAAATCAGGCCGCGATACACCGCTTCTTCGCCGCGCAGTTTGACCAATTCCGCATCAACCACCTTGCCGTCGCGGAAGAAGATAACAAGCGTCTTGCCACGCGCTTCGCGGACGCGGGCAATACCGCTCTTTCGACTGACCTCAAACGTCTGCAGTAAGTCGACCAGCCCCATGTCCTCAAGCGAACCAGTGAGACGGGTGCGCGACGCGTTTGGCACGCTGGTCGCCAAGGTTTGTTGCTTACGCCGCGCCAACAACAAATTGACTCGCGCAATCAGCTCGCGGACGAAAATAGGTTTCGTGAGGTAATCTTCAACGCCAAGTTCAAGCCCACGGATCTTGTCTTCAGTCAATCGCTGGCTAGTCAAGAAGACGACTGGAATAGCCGCGTGCTCCGGATTTTCCTTGAGGTGCCGAACGAGCTCGTAGCCATCCATACGCGGCAATCGCGTATCGGCCAAAACGAGATCGGGCGTGGAGATTTGGATCTTCGCAAGGGCGTCCACTCCGTCAGTGGCGGTGGTCACGATGTAGCCAGCCTTTTTCAGGCTGACCTCTAAGACGCGAACACTGCGCGGATCGGCGTCGACTAGTAGGAGTTGCTGCTTTGCCACGTTGTACTCAAATGGGCGTTGATAAGCGAACTAAGCTCTTTGCCCCGCTGTCGACGCTTTGTCGAATTTGGGACCACACATCCAGGCGCGGCTCATTGTGCCCACGGATTCTGGATCTCGCTACTTCCTAATGGACTACCTTCCGTCGAATCGACGAATTCGGAGCGAAGGATTCGTGCCAAGACGTCTAGCAACCCGCACGCCTGAGGCCATCTGACCGACCTACCCGGGGCCTTATGCAGTTTTCTTGGGAGAATTTGGCTTGGGTACCGCAATAACGACCAAGGTCGTTTTGCCGCCATCCGGCGATCGAGACACGCGCTCCAGCACCCGTCTCTCGTCTCCGACGCCGACCACCAACAGCAGCCAATGCCTGACTAGTACTCGTTTGAGCGAAGCTTGAGCTATGCCACCGGCGACGCGATGGATCACCCCATTGCTTTCGATGCGGACGCGTGAGCCCGTCTCACCAGTATGGCCGAGAACTTCACCGCTCTTGCGACCGTATCGACGGACTAGCGACGCCGACTACCCGACGCGATGCACCAGGTGCTGGTAGAGTAGCACGAGCGCCGCACCTAGCGCGACGACGCCAGCGAAGGCGTAGAACCACAGTCGGTGGCGCCGCGCCCGACGACGAATTCGACTATCGAGGGGCGGTCGAACCGACGCAATGCGCGCCCGATAGCTATCGGGACCGCTTGAAATGCCGTATAAGGCACTCAGATCGTCGAGGGCCGCGCAAAGCTGCTGCATGCTAGAGTAGCGCTCTTCGGGATTCTTGCGGAGGCATCGCAGAATGATTTGGTCCAGCACTACGTGCTCCAAAAGTTCTGGGCGTAACGACGACGGTGCTACCGGCTGAGCGTAGAGTTGCTTCGTTAGCACTCCCATGTAGCTATCTGCCTCAAATGGGACCCGCCCCGTCAACATCTCAAACATCACGATGCCGAGGGAATACACATCCGCCCGAACGTCCAACGGCTCCCCGGTGGCTTGCTCGGGGCTCATGTATTGGGGCGTCCCAAAGACTACCCCGTCACGCGTCAGGCGATCGTTGCCATGTACCATTGCCAGTCCGAAATCGAGGACCTTCAAGCGGATGGCGCCGGGAGTAAGGCTTTGCACGATCACATTGTCGGGCTTTAGATCGCGATGGACGATTCCCGAGTCATGCGCCGCGCCCAATGCCTGACCGACCACATTCGCAATTCCGACCGTCTCAAGGGGCGAAAGTATGACGCGTTCGGCCAACAGACTGCTGAGCGTCCGTCCTTCCATCAACTCCATCACGAAGTAGGGCTGGCCCGTGCTAAGCATCCCAAAATCATTGATTTTGACGATGCTCGGGTGATTGATGGCGGCGGTCGCCTGCGCTTCCTGGATGAAACGCTCTGCCGTTACCACGTCGCGCGCAAGTTCGAGACGCAATGCCTTCAACGCGAAGAGTCGGCCGAGCACACGATGGCGAACGCGATAGACACATCCCATCCCACCTTCCCCGAGCAACTGCAGGACCTCGTAGCGTTCATCGATGATGAAACCGATAAGCGAGTTTCGCCGTTGCTCCCTGCGCTTGCCGGAGAGGTCGCTGCCGTCGAACGGGCAGTATTGAGCGTCCGTCGGCAAGGTTGCACCGCAACTGACGCACAGCCGCCCGCTGTCGATGGTGCGCTCGACGCTAATGGGCTCGATTGCAACCGCGCTTGCGCCGGCCGCCTTTGGATTGGACTCAGCCACGACGTTGTTGTGAGGCCGATCACGCTACTCCAAAGGACGGTCGGCCCAAGTGCCGAATTTTTGGGTTACGCGAGCTGTGTGCCGCAGTTGGAACAGAACCGACCGGCACTGACGGTGCCGCACTTCCCGCAGGGAGCAGGCCCACTTGCCTGCAGAGGCGGCGAAGCCTGCGGATATCCAGGCATTCCCGCTTGAGGCACCGCGCCCGCAACGGGCGCAACTGGAGCGCCGCCGTATCCAGCAGATGGAACTGGCTGCCCGGCACTCGGAGCGTAGGCACCAGGTGGCGGGTAGGCGCCAGGATATCCGGGCGGTGGGTAGCCACCTTGAGCCACTCCGGGCGGCGGATAGCCGCCTTGGACCATTCCAGGTGGCGGGTATCCGTAGGGCTGCTGCGGGTATCCGTACTGCTGGGGATGCCCAACCGCCATTCCTGCGGCAAGACCCATTCCCGCCGCCATTTGTGCGCCAACAACACCGCCTTGAGCCCCCTCCCCCCCCTGAGCAAGCCCTTGACCAAGTCCCATGGTGGCCTCTGCTGCGGCGTATTGTTGATATCGTCCCATGTCGACTTGGTTGACGTATCGAGCGCGATTCATGAAATCTTGATCGAGTGCGTATTGCCTCGCTTGGGCTTCCGCCGCGGCCCTGTCGACACCAATCTTGGCCTTTCGCGCATCGAGTTTCGCTTGAACAATTTGGTCCTGGAACTCGTCGATCCGCGCCTGATCCTCATCGGACAGGTTGATGTTGAGCTTCGCAACTTCAAGCACCTGGACACCGATGTTCGCCAAATCCGGACAACTCTGAACCACGGCTTTGGCAACGTCCGGCCCAGCCGTGCCCAAGTCCATCATGGTAAGCTCACCGCTGCGCATTAGCCGCGTCAGTGTGGCCTTGACACCCATCACCAATTGGTCGCGCACCCAACCGAGCGCAGCCTCCGGATCGCCACCCTTCTGTCGCCAGAACTCAATTACGAACCGAACCGGATCGGCAATGCGAAACGAATACGTACCAAACACTCGAGGATTGACGCGAATGTCGAGTTCCGGATCACGCATCGATCCAATTGGTCCACCGAACCCCTGACCGTACATGGGACTCGTCGTTACAAAGAAAAGTTCGCTAACGAAGACGTTTCCGCCGGTGAATTTGTCGACCAGTATTCCGAGAAAAGGAATGTTCTGCGTATCTAAGCTGTGTCGGCCCGGACCCAATACACCCTTGAATTGTCCGTCCTTGAAGAACAGACACACCTCGTCAGAATCGACGGTAAGCTGACTCCAAAAGGGAAAGGTCTGGTCCGGGTGCTTGTAGACGACTTTGTCCTTTTGCGTGTCCGGACGCAAAATCATCATCTTCTGCACGCCGCCTTTGACAAAATCGATGATTCCCATGAATGCCTCTCTCGCGAACTCCCTGACGCCCCGTAGCTTCCGGGTGACCTGGTTGGTTACCGTTATGAACCGGCCCAGCCGACAGAATATTCCTGCGCTGCGAGGTCTGCAACGGCAACCAATGAGTTTACTGAACTCGCCGCGCCGAACGCGGTCAACTCAAGTATGATCCTGGCCAATGCCTGGTCCTGACGTCCCCATCGACCTACCCCCGGCTGCGCAGAAGGTTCTAGCGCCAGACGCTCCAGCTCCCCTTCGCATGATGGCGGCGCGTGGCATCCTGCCCGGCGCGAAGCCGGCGGACTTGGTAACTGTGGTGGCCTGGCTCACCGAGCACGGCGACGACGCCGTTTCAGCCCAGGCCCGTCAAACCTTGGGGAAGTTTCCGGCCTCCGTGATGGATGCCGCCCTCACCCAGCCATTGAGCGAACAGACTGTCACTTGTCTGGCAAGTTCGTATGCGGAAAACGCAGAGATCGTTGAACGGCTCCTCAGGCAGCCCAACATGAGCCAGCCCGGTCTAACCGTCCTTGCCGAAAAGGCGAGTGAACGCGTCGGCGAGCTGATTGCTACCAACGAAGAATTGATGCTCAAATTTCCGGTGACGATCGAGAAGCTCTACATGAACAAGAGCGTTCGCATGTCCACCGCTGACCGCTTAATTGAACTTGCGGTTCGAAACGGAATTGAGCTTGCAATCCCCGCCTTCAAAGAGGCAGCTCTTGCCATTCGCGAGGAACTAGTGGTCGAACCCTCTGAAGAGCGGAATCTCGACGATGAACTTTTCCTCGAAACGGAGCAGGTTGCAAAGATCGCCGTTGCCGATTCTGATGAGGATACCCATGCGGTGGATGAAGAAGGCGAAGAACAACTTCGCGAGAAATTCTTACCGCTTCACGCTCGAATTGCCCAGATGACCATCACGCAGAAAATTCGACGAGCCATGCTCGGCACCTCGGCGGAACGGCTGCTTCTGGTGCGCGACACGAATCGACTGGTGTCTTCTGCTGCGATTAAGAGCCCCATGCTCAAAGAGAACGAAGCCGCAATGATCTCCGCAAGTCGTAGTGTGTCCGATGAGGTGTTGCGCATTCTCGCCAACAATCGCGAGTTTACGCGCAACTACCAGATCAAGTTGAACTTGGTCACCAACCCGCGAACACCCTTTACATTCGTAGCGCGCCTTATCCCCCATTTGCGCGAAGCAGACCTCAAATCGCTTTCGAAAAGTAAGAACGTCACCGGTTCGGTCGCCTCCGCTATCAAACAGCAACTTGGACGAAAGTCGCAGAGTCACTAGGTGGACAGCGGTGCGCTATTCTTGCACCCGGACACGCCCCTCGAATTCATCGCGGTTCGCGTAACCTGTATCCAACGCCTGGTTCAGTAATAATTAGCCGCTGCCGAGATGGATCAGGTTCAATTTTCTTGCGCAATTCCGCCATATGAACCCGAACGTTGTGCGTCTGCATGGCATAACTAGGGCCCCAAACTTGGGCAAGAACTTGCCGGTGTGTCAGCACTTTTCCGGCGTTCTGGGCAAACAGGACAAGGAGCTTGTATTCAATTGGAGTCAAATGCACTTCAGCTCCTGCAAGTTCAACCTTGCGACAAGATAAGTCGATTTGAAGCTCGCCGAAGACAAAGCGCGGTTCGCTTCCGCCCGCCGGTCCTCGCTCAATGTGTCTGAGTGCAACGCGCATTCGTGCCAATAACTCATTGACGCCAAACGGCTTCGTCAAGTAGTCATCCGCGCCAGCGTCAAGCGCGGCTACCTTGTCTTCCTCTTTCCCCCTCGCCGATATGACGATAATCGGAGTGCGAGTCCACTCGCGGAGCTGTATGGTTAGGTCAAGACCATCACCATCCGGAAGCCCCAAGTCCATTAGAATCAGTTCTGGGTTGTGGCTCGTCACCAGCATGGCAACTTCACAAGCACGCTCCGCTTCCAATATTCGATAACCATGTGAAGTTACGGATGCGCGGATAAATTTACGCAGTGGTGCTTCGTCCTCGACAACCAGCACCAAGCGCCCAGAATCAGTCACTTCACATTACTCCCGACCACTTGCACGTCGCATGGGTCAATTCCAGTTGGGTCGGTGCGCGGCGGTTCACCGCCAATTGGCACAACGATCTGAAACTCAGCCCCGCCAGACAATGCATTCGCCGCTCGAATGGTACCCCCATGAGCCTCTGCAATTCCCCTGCAAATGGCCAGACCTAGACCAGCGCCTGGCGGTCCACCCTGCGAGCCGCGATAGAACTTCTCGAACAATTTCTCTTCAAATCCGGTGGGAATTCCAGGACCGTAGTCACGGAACCAGATTTCCGCTCGCTCACCCACACGTTCCGCCCGAACGTCAATAGCCGTCCCAGAAGGGGTGTACTTGCATGTATTCTCAATGAGATTTACGAAAATCTGCTCAAAAAGCACGGGGTCAATCAAGAGCAGTGGAATCTCAGTCGGTATTGAAATCCGAATTTCGCGCGCTGCAAGATTCGCCTCCAAACGCGTAAATGCTGATCCAATGACCTCCTCGAGCGGGATCCAGTCGCGGTTCAGCTTAAGCGCGCCGGCCTCCAGCCGCGTCATATCGAGTAGGTTGCCGACGAGGCGCTCGAGCCGCACGGCTTCGTCACAAATTGACCCGACCAAATCCATGCGTGTCTCCTTGCTAAGCTCCGTATCATCACGCAAGGATGTGGCAGCTCCTGTAATCGACGCAAGCGGAGTCCGTAAATCGTGCGAAACTGCAGACAACAAGGACGAACGCATCTCCTCGGTCTTCATTCGAAGTGCAGCTGTACGAGCCTCCTCCGCGAGTCGGACACGCTCAAACGCGACAGCGATTTGGCGACAGAATACATCCAGAAAATTGCGCTGTTCCAGATTCAATGCTCGTTTGGCGCACATATCCAGCACTAGAACGCCAAGCGCCGACGTTCCCACCCACAGGGGGGCACATATGCATCCGGCACCTGAAAGCGTGTCGGTGCCGAAACCGGCAATGCTCAGATGTTGAAACGCCCAGGTGGCGACGACAAGCTCCTTACTGTCTATCGCTGTGTCACCGCGAACTTCGCCGGCAGGAACTAGGTTTCCGTCCTTGTCTGGTTGAAGGACCATGGCTCCTACCGCGAAGACATCTGCTGCATGCCGAGTAGCAATTCCTGCGATTCGCGCGCTGGTGTCTGCCGAAGACAGATCCTTACTTAGCGCGTACAAAACGCCGGTTCGCTCCTCCCGCGCAACCGCGTCCCGCTCTTGCCGCTTCACGCGCCCGGCGAGCTGGCTTAGCACGAAACTTACGACGAACATGGTCACAAAAGTTAAGACGTAGCGACGGTCCGCCACTGCGAAAGTGAATCGCGGGGGCACGAAAAAGAAATCGTAGGCACCAACCCCAAGTGCCGCTGCATAAAGCGATGGCCCCCGACCGAACCAGACCGCGGTCACCATGACGGTGAGAAGAAACAGCATTTCGGGATCGGGGAGAGAAAGTACCGAATGCAATAGCGCTGCCACACCCAGCGTAGCAGCCACCAATATGGTCGACGCCACATAGTGCCAAAACGGAATGGAACCCTCAACGGATGGAGTGCGTGGCGAAGGCGTCTGTGGTCGATTTTCGCCGCTAATGACCTGAATGTCGATATCTCCGCTACCACGAACGACCTCGTCGAGAAGCGAACCTCGCAATCGATCTCTAAGTCTCGAGTGAGTGGGCTTACCAATAACGATACGCGACACATTGTGTCGGCGAGCGTACTTTAGCAACGCGTCGGAAACACTGGCGCCGGAGAGCCGCGTGACCGAGGCACCGAGCGACTCCGCAATGCGCAGATTGATTTCCAACCGCTCGCGATCTGCGTCACTCAGGTTCGCCAGACCCGCTCCTTCTACGTATGCGGCAACCCAGGGGCAGCGCAAGCCAGAAGCCAGCCGTGCCGCGGCCCGGATGAGGTGGCCCGAACTGGGCGATGGCCCAACGCACACAAGAATGCGCTCCCCTGCCGGCACATTCGAAGACAACCCGTGCTCTTCCCGGTATGCTAATACGTCGTCGTCGACGTGTTGAGCGATCCGCCGCAACGCAAGTTCACGCAGCGCAAGCAGATTTCCCCGCTGAAAGAAGTGATCCGCCGCAAGCTTGGCCTGTTCGGGCAGGTAAACCTTGCCTTCCTTCAGGCGAGTGAGTAGCTCTTCAGGTGCAATATCGACGAGTTCAACAGCATCGGCTTCGTCGACAACACGGTCGGGCACGGTTTCACGTACTAAAATGTGCGTAATCTGCGCGATGACGTCATTCAGACTTTCAACGTGCTGCACGTTCATCGTCGTAAATACGTCAATTCCAGCGTCTAGCAGTTCCTCGACGTCCTGCCAACGTTTCGGATGCCGAGTCCCGTTCGCGTTTGTATGCGCCAATTCATCTACAAGAATAAGCGTTGGCTTGCGCGCAAGCGCCAAATCCAAATCAAATTCCTCGATCGTCCGTCCGCGGTACTCAATCTGCTTGC
>Ga0302321_100002268_pt1 | contig 16537 bp, 18 predicted proteins | sample Fen_T0_1_FD_202505 | JGI IMG/M metagenome (GOLD analysis project Ga0302321, IMG submission 202505) | Peat permafrost microbial communities from Stordalen Mire near Abisko, Sweden - Fen_T0_1 | ecosystem: Environmental > Terrestrial > Soil > Wetlands > Permafrost | place: Sweden: Abisko...
GCAAATGTGAAAGATCCGGTGTAAAGCAATCCTGCTGCTCCGATTAATCCCACGAACACTCCTGCCACTTGTGACCTGATAGCCTTTCGTTTATAAATTAGTATGCCAATAACAAGAGTAAAAACAGGACTAAGTGAATTCAGCATACCTGCGAGAGAACTGTTTATGTGTGTCTCTGAAAGCGGAAACAGGTACGCCGGAATAGCATTGCCACAGAATCCTATAATTAATAATGAGACTATATTTTTGCGGTTAAGCTTTGACAGATTTTTGATAGCTATCGGTAAAAGGCAAAGAAAGGTGATAAATATTCTTAGTGACCCAATCTGAATCGAAGAGAATGATTCAAGCCCTTTTTTCATTAATATATAACTGGTTCCCCATATTAAAGATAATAATGCAAGAACCAGCCAATGCCAGATTTTTCTTTTTTCAGCCATAATAAAATAACTTCCAAAAATAGCAGAAGTATTGAAGTCTCCGGTTGATTCCCTTGAAATAAAACTAAATTCCAGGTTTTTTACCCCCTACCCTCCCAAAGGAGGGCTAACCTATTGGGTTCTTCTCTGTGGTCCTCTGTGGTTCTCAGTGTCTCTCTGTGACAGTTCTTAATTTAATCTTCTTTTCTTTAAGCCTTCATAGATGCTTACCGTTTGAATCACTTTCAGGTAAATAAACTTCTTATATTTGCTGCTCTATATCTCGATAGATGATTACGGCTATTGAAATACTGATAAAAGGAATAATTCTAGGGCTTACTGTTTCAATGCCTTTGGGACCTATTGGTATCATACTGATTAACAGAACAATAAAAAGAGGCATGCTTTCCGGTTTTTTTTCCGGACTTGGTATGGCAACTGCAGATACTTTGCTTGCCTTTCTGGCAGGAATAGGATTTACCGTTATTGTAAGTTTTATTAATAAAGAAAGGTACATTATCTCTGTAATAACAGGTTTAATTATACTCGGAGTAGGGCTGAAAGTTTACTTATCTAATCCGGTTAAGGATATAAGAAACAGGGAGAAGTCTGAAAAATCTTTATGGCGCGACTATTACTCGGTATTTGTTCTCTCAATTTCAAATCCTTATACGATTTTTATTTTTGTTGCTTTTTTCTCCGGGGTGCATATCAATGGAAATGTCAGACCTGAACTTGTTCCTTTTTTCCTTATTCCGGGGGTACTAGTCGGAACAATAAGCTGGTGGTTTTTCCTTAGCTATTTTGTAAGCCGGTTTAAAAAAAATATCAGGTTGCGGCTCATTGTCAGGATTAACAAAGTTGCCGGAATTGTAATCATGGTTATAGGTGTAATCGTTCTTTTAAGTGTGTTTACCCCCGTGAAACTTTAGTTAGTCCAATTTTTGGATAGTCTTATGAAAATGGGTAATCTAATGTTGGTTTTTGCAGAGAATTAGTATATTTTTACTTTCGATAATTAGCTTTTTACTGTCCAAAAAGCAATTAAATTCTTTTCATGGCTGCCCCTGACTGAAAGGTCGGGGGCTTTCTGCATTGTTAAAATAGGTTAAACAGGACAAAAACAGAAAACCCCGGATTCCTTTTACTTATCTTGCGCTGTGAATCAATTTCGAATCAGATGAAGATCTTCATTAATTTTTTACTTTTAACCTTCTTTCTGGCTGGTTGCGGAAACAGCGAAGAGCACTTGGTCAAAAAGGCTGATAAAATTCATGCATCAATCCTTACGGTGGACACACATTGTGATACACCTATGGAGTTTTCAGATCCTGGTTTTGATCTGGGAGTCAGGAGCGTGGATGGATGTGTGGATTTTCCAAAAATGGTTGAAGGTGGTCTTCATGCTGAATTCTTTGCAGTATTTGTAAGTCAGGGACCAAGAAATGATTCGACTTTTGACAAAGTACATCTGGAAGCTCTTGGAATATTCAATTCAATACGTAAAAATGTTGAAAAAAACTCCTCTATGGCTGAAATTGCAACAACTGCCGATGACGCTTACAGACTAAAAAAAGAACATAAGATTGCAGCATTTATCGGCATGGAAAATGGATATCCCATAGGCAAAGATATCACAAGGATCAAACAGTATTATGATCTGGGGGCGAGATATATAACTCTGGCTCATACTAAAAATAATGATATCTGTGATTCATCAACCGATCCTTCCGGTGCTGAAAACAATGGTCTCTCATCATTTGGAATGAAGGTAGTTAAAGAGATGAACAGGCTTGGCATAATGGTTGATATTTCGCATATTTCCGATAAATCTTTCTATGATGTTCTTAAAGTTACCAGTACGCCGGTTATAGCATCTCATTCTTCATGCAGGGCATTGTGTGCGAGTCCGAGAAATCTGTCTGACGATATGTTGCTTGCGCTAAAAGAAAATGGAGGCGTTATTCAAATCTGTACACTGGGGTTTTACCTTAAAACACCGGAGCCCAATCCGGAACTGGATTCAAAACTAAAAGAGCTTAAGAATAAATATGGTGATTATGATGCGCTTTCTGATTCGACTAAAAGACTGGTGCATAAAGAATTCAGGAATATCCAAAGAACATATGAAAAGCCTGCCACAGTCAAAGATGTCGTAGATCATATTGATCATGTTGTCCAGGTTATTGGAATTGATTACGTCGGAATAGGAACGGATTTTGACGGAGGGGGCGGAGTGGATGGTTGCAGGAATGCTTCTGAATTAAAAAATATCACAATCGAACTGCTTCGGCGCGGATACTCAAAATCGGATATAACAAAAATATGGGGTGGTAACTTAATGAGGGTATTCCGGAGAGTTGAGGAAATTGCAAAAAGCACAGCAAATTAAGAGTATTCTCTTTCGGGATGGGGGGCCAACCAAAAGAGGAGTCAATGCTTTACTCTCGAAAACTTCAAAGTTTTCACTATCCAGTCAGGAAGAGATTTTTCAGGATCCCTTTTCCTGAGATCAATGTACCAGCCAAATCTTTTCAGTATCGGCACTTTATGTGTCTCAACAAATTCGATAAGTGTTCCGTCGGGATCTTCAATATAAGCAAAGTGACCGGCTGCCTCACCCATATCGAAGCTATTCCCATCCTGACTCTTTTTAGTATCAACGGTGAATGGAAATCCTTTATCTTCACAAAAGTTTTTAAGATCGTCAAATCCATGCATATCATAACAGAGATGAATAAATCCAGGGTCACCCCAGAACCTGCCCTCAAATATTTTTTTACCTGGTTTTAAGGGAGTACTGATGAGTTCGATTACACTCTGTCCGAGTACTTTACTAAAAGCACCAGTGAACGGTTTTGATCTCTTTAGAAGTACCCTTCTGCATTCTTTACTTCCCCCAGGAAGACCTGCAAGGTCACTGAAAATGCCTTTAGTGTCATAAACAACTTCATCATAGCCGAGAATATCAGAATAGAGAACTCTTGCTTTTTCAATATCGGATACTCCGATTACTGCGCCATAAGAACCACCGGTGCCCTTCTTCTCATTACGAAACCAATCGGTTGCTTCCACCAGCTGGAAGATATTTCCATACGGATCTTTCAAGAAAAAAGTCCTTTTACCCGATGGATCTTCAACTGCCACAGCAGGAACCTGAATTCCTTTCTTTTGATATAAACTCAAAGATTCCTGTACGTTCTTTGCTTTTATCTTGCAGGCTATGATACCCAGGTCGCCGATCATGATTTCCTCTTTAATCTTTACCGGATCTCTTCCTTTATACTGCCATATTTCGAATCCGCCTCCGCTCTGAAGATTCATTGCCAGAACAGCATGTCTGCTTCTGGGTTCTCCTCCGGTATAAGGAAGCATCAGTTTAGCCACTGCCTCATCTTCAAAAATACGGCAATCCATACCAAACTGGTCGATATACCATTTCCAGGCTTCTTCAACATTTGTCACTCCGATACCTATTTGCTGGATCCCGCTGATAATATAACCTTTCATATTATATATATTTAATATATTTAGTAAGAAGTGCCTAAAGTGCCTAAAGTGACTAAAGTGCCTAAAGTGCCTGGAGTTATTATATTTGTAATTAATCTCATTCTTCTTAACTTTAAGTACTCCAAACTTTAGCTCACTCCAAACTCTACATGGATTTTATCTTGTCCGCAATTCTGAAGAAAAGCCATGGGCAATATCTTCTGATATGCAACATCATTAATTCATTTTTCCCGACCAGGATTTCCCTCTTATTTCTTCTCATTCCTCTGACAATTATTTCCGCAGCCCGTTGAGGTAAAACTGCCTTAGCCTGACCGGCATCCAGCTTTCCATGTTCTTTACCTTCCGAATCGAGGGCGTGAAATGAGATAGCAGTTCTGACTCTGCCAGGGATGATGACAGAAACTTTTATGTTGAATTTTTTGTTTTCGAGATAGAGTGTTTCAAAAAAACCATGAAGTGCCTGTTTGGAGGCAGAGTAGGCAGACCTGAGCGGAAATCCGAATCTTCCGGTTATACTGCTTGTTGCAAGAATATAGCCTGACTGCTGACTGACCATGAATGGCAAAACAGCTTTTGTAAAAGCGATTGTTCCGAAATAGTTGATCTCAAATATTTTCCTGTCGAGCCATAAAGGTGTTTCATCAATTCTTGCCCTCTGGCTTATCCCCCCGATATTTAATAAATAATCGATTCTTCCGGCTTCCGTGACTTGTTGTCGGACTATTTTATCTATTCCAGATGTATCGGCCAGGTCAAATGCGAGACATTGAACCATCGTTGATTTACTTCCGCATTCTGCTTTTACCCGTTCCAGCCCGTCAGGATCATTTGATGAGGCAATAACAGTTGCGCCTCTTAAAACAAATTCATGAACAAGTGCTTCACCAATACCTGAGGATGCTCCTGTGATCCAGGCTACTTTCCCTAAAAACAACATCTCTTTTTTCATTCTATATTCCGGCAATCAGATTGACTAATTCAGTATGGTTTCTTCTGAGAAGATTGAATTCTTCATCTTTTTGCTTTATAAGACTTCGTATTCTGAATCCTCCTGTAATTCTTCTAAACTGCAGGTAATAATTCCAGGCAAAAAGTCCCGAAAGGGGCAGTGTAAGAAAAAAAAGTAATCCAAGCCACCATGAGGAAAAAATAAAAAGTGAAACAATCAGATAAAGAGGTAAGAAAACAAATGCGAGAGCAAACGAAATTGCATAGCGTATTGAGGAGTGAAATTGAGGATCTTTTATCTTACGAATCTGGAGATTTGGAATTTCAAGGAAGGTCAGATTGAAGATATTTCCATAAATGAATAATGGAAATGTAAGCACAATACCAATCATCCCTGCAATCAGCCATCCTAATGGGTGTTTCTTTTTTTCGAGCAGCCTGTAGTCTGTTTTCAGCTCTTTTGCTTTTTCTTTTACCTTTATGCTCAGAGAACAAATCCTTTCGTAGAGAGGTGGATTCGAAGATTTCAGCAGATTCATTTTATTAACGAGGATTCTGTCTCTGAAAAGTTTTGGAATTCTGATATCATCACTGAATCTGCCATTGATCATGCTTCTTAGTTCATCAATAGCTTCATAATCTGCTTCAGATTCAATGTGTATCATATTGCTTTTCATCTCATCGGAAAGTCTTGCCCTCAGTTCGTTAAGCGCTCTTTCGGGGCTCACTTTGTACGACTCAAAGTAATCAGATACCTCAATAGGCTTCCCGTATGCTACAGTCAACACCTGTCTGAACCTGCTGTAGTTCGAGAATTCAAGAGCTACTGGAATGATCTTTATCTTAAGAGTAAAACCTGTTGCTTCACTTGACTGAAAAGCTACTCTGCAAATACCCTTTTTAAGTTGTCTGAGTCTTCTGAAACCGGCATGGTCTCCCTCCGGAAGGATTACAAGGCCATTTTTGTTTTTAAGTACATCAATGGTTTTTGTGAATATTTCATCGTTGCCTTTAAGGCTGCTGAATCCGTCCCGTATTCTGTAAACAGGGAGGATCTTAAGAAAATAAAGGACTGCCGCAATTGACTTTCTTTTAAATATATCGGCTCTTGCAAGAAATACATTCTGTCCTTTGTTTGTAAAAAGAACCGCAAGTGCATCCATTAATGCATTCTGATGGTTTGGGGCAAAGATCACCGGGTCATCCGGATTGATGTTTTCGCGACCAAGAACTATAACTTTCCTGTAGAAGACATTATTATGCCAGAAACCTGCAACTGACTTTAAGAGAGCATATCTGGCAGAATGCTTCTCAATATTTTCCTTCCCCATGTATTATAAAATATACACCTGCACTACATCATTAAGCTGATGTCCTGAAGTTGTTGAGTGCAAGATAAAAAAAAGTGATACGCTGTTACTAAAGCTGAAATACTTTTAGAGAAGATTTTCAAATATTACGTCTTTATACCACCTTGAAAAGGTTAAGGTTGAGGCTTAGGTAAAGAAACCTTAACCTTAAACTCAGCCTTAGTCCCCTTTTATCCTGTCGATCTGTCTCCGCTCTTTTTTTGTGGGTCGTCCGGTGCCTTTATCCCTGTGGATTATTCCGATCGAATCGCGGATATTCAGTTTATCTTTTTCTGCTTCTGGAGTCAAATCCTCAATGAATTGTTCCACAAGTTTTGCTGACACCCTATTTTCTATTGGCTCTAAAACTCTGTAAGAGTAATTGACAGGTGGTTTTTTTACTATAATTATTTCGTTCTTTGAAACTGTCCTTGAGGGTTTTACCTGGATGTCATTTATGATTATTCTTCCTTTCCGGCATTCATCGGACGCGATACTGCGGGTCTTATAAATCCTTACCGACCAGAGGAATTTATCTATTCGTATGTTATGTTTGTCTCCCATATCATCTTTTTATTTTGAAAAAATCCATTAACCACAAAGGTCACAAAGTATTAACACAAAGGTCGCAAAGAATTGAACTATAGGATTTAGTCTTTGTGTTCTTTGTGCCTTCTTTGTGTACTTTGTGGTTAAAAAGGAATCTTCAGACAACACCTGTGGATGGTTCCGAAGGAGTTACTTTACCAATTTTATTAAACGCTGTCATTGTAAGTTCAACACCTGCAAATGCGAATGATCTGATCATATCTGTCACAATCAAGACTCTCTCCTCCATAAACTTTTTTTCTTCAGGTTCCCAATTACCAAGGACAAAATCGATTTGTGTCCCTTTCCGGAAGCTGTTGCCAATACCTATTCGGATCCTGGCGTACTCATTGGTAGCCAGTGTAGTGCTGATATGAGCCAGTCCGTTATGACCGCCATCACTTCCTTTTGACCTCATTCTGATACTTCCTAAAGGAAGGGCAATATCGTCGACAATGACCAGCATATTCTCAATAGGGATGTTTCCCTTTTTGAGCCAGTAGTCAACGGCATTTCCGCTGAGATTCATATATGTTGATGGTTTGAGGAGGATAAGATCACGGCCTTTATATCTGATCTCACAAACTGCGCCATAACGTCTGTCATTAAAAGAAATATTGGACACCAAAGCCATGGCATCCAATACTGTAAATCCTATATTATGTCGGGTGTCTTTGTACCCTTCACCTATATTTCCCAGGCCAACTATCAGATATTTCATCAAGCCTGAATTTTTATATCAAAGCCAGGTTCTACTTACCTGCAGGTGCTTCAGGAGCTGCTGCTGCCCCTGCTGCTGCAGTTGCTGCTGCTGCTGCTGCTGTTGTTTCAGCCAGAACTTCTTCATCGGTTTTCTGTGCAACACGTGACGTAGCAATTGTCAGAACCATTGATTTTTTTGGATCAAGTAACTCTATCTTATTGTATGATAGCTCGCCAACTTTTACTCCTTCATGAATTTTCAAATTCGTGATATCAATCGGAAGTGCTTCCGGAAGGTCAGTTGCCAAACCTTTAACTTTAAGGGTTCTTCTCTTAATACTTAATTTTCCGCCGGCTATAACACCTACTGAATCTCCGGTAACTTTGATAGGAATATTAATAACTACTGGTTTCTTATCGTGAATCTCAATAAAATCAGCATGCAGAATATTATCTTTTACAGGATGAAACTGCATATCTTTAAGTACAGCATCATACTCTTTATCTTCGATAAGTAGTTTTACAAGATGGGCTGCAGGGGTGTACACAAGATTTTTGAAACTGTTCTCGTGTGCAAAAAAGTGAATATTCTTTTCTTTTCCGTAAATAACACATGGTACGTTTCCTGCTTTTCTGAGTTCTTTAGAACTTTTTTTTCCTAATTCAGTTCTGAAAGTTCCTTTAATTTCGATTGTCTTCATTTGTCTTAAAGTTATTGTGCTACTAAGAGTTATCATTCTGGTAACTCCCCATTACACGTTTGACATTCATTAAAAAATTGGTCTGCAAATATAGAACAAAGGAATCAGAATACAAAATTAGTGCTAATTGACTGATTCTCTGTTACAGCCTGGATAGTTCTGGCAAAAATATCGGCTATAGAGAGTACTTTGATCTTAGGGGAACTGTTAGTAAACGGAACTGAATCACTCACAACCAGTTCCTCTATAGCTGAATCGTTGATCCTTTGAATGGCATTGCCTGAAAGTATCGGGTGTGTGGCGAAAGCCCTTATGCTGGAAGCGCCCCTCTCTTTCATCATATCAGCTGCCAGAGCCAGCGTCCCCGCAGTATCGACCATATCATCGATTATAACAACGTTTCGTCCATCAACTTCACCTATAATCGACATTTCTTCTATGACATTTGGCTTTTTACGAAGCTTATAACATAATACCATCTCTGACTGGAGGTGCCTTGAGTAAGCATTGGCTCGTTTTGATCCGCCCATATCTGGAGCAGAAACGGTAAGATTTTTAAGTTTCAGGTTTGCGATATATGGAGCAAAGATTGCTGAGCCGAAAAGATGGTCAACAGGCACATTGAAAAAGCCCTGTATCTGATCTGCGTGAAGATCCATTGTGATTACTCTGTCAACACCTGCAGTGCTTAAGAGATCAGCAGACAATTTTGAACCGATAGAAACACGAGGTCTGTCTTTTCTGTCCTGCCTTGCGAAACCATAATAAGGTATAACGGCAATTACTTTGTAGGCGGAGGCTCTTTTTGCTGCGTCAATCATGAGCAGAAGTTCAAAGAGGTTATCTGCAGGAGGATTTGTTGATTGTATTATGAAAACCATACAGCCTCTGACCGATTCATCAAAGCATGGTTGAAATTCTCCATCACTGAAACTGGTAACGGAACTTTTCCCGAGTTCAATTCCAAGTTTATCTGTAATTTTCACAGCCAAATCTTTTGAAGACCTGCAGGAAAAGACTTTCATAGGTGCCGTGCCAAACATTTTCCTATATTTTTTAAACGATTAAGTAATGCAATAAAATTTGAGTACAAAATTATAAATTCCGGCCGATATCAGGCGCCATTTAAAAAATTGTTCATAGATTCTTCAATATAACTCAGGATTTCTTCTCTGCCATTGCGTTTTACTGCCGAGGTAATGAATGAGACAGGTAATGACTCCCAGTTTTTTAACATTTCCGAATTATAGAGATTTACTGAATTCGCAAGGTCCGTAATGTTAAGTTTATCGCTTTTTGTAAATACTCTTGCAAATGGGATACTGTTTAAACCTAAAAATTCCATAAATTCAAGATCAGAACGCTGTGGCTTATGTCTGGTATCGAGAAGTACAAAGAGAGATACCAGATTTTCTCTTTTCAATATATATTCTTCCGTTGCTCTGACCCATTTTTCCCTGAGTTTAACCGGTACTTTTGCATATCCGTATCCCGGTAAATCAACAAGGTACCAGTTATCATTCACTATAAAGTGGTTTATAGTTCTGGTCTTTCCTGGCTGAACCGATATTTTTGCTAGTCTCGACCATCCTGTCAGCATATTTATTAATGAGGACTTACCGACGTTCGATCTTCCTATGAACCCGAACTCAGGTTTATCAGGTGCCGGACACACTTTTATTGTGGGGCTGCTTTTAATGAATGCAGCTGAATGAATAATCATTTAAACTTTCAGTTTAGATCGTGGTAAGGCAAGTCGATCTTTTTATATACCAGAACATTGTTTCCAAAATTGGTCAGGATCTCAGCTATAACACCTACATAAGCTGGTTTGGGAGAATCCGTTTTTTTAAGATAGAGAGAACCGATACCTTTTATATTATTTATCTTTTTACATTTTGCTGTATCAAAAACTCCGTTTGAAAGGTCGCCTCGCCAAAATCTAACCGAGGTAGATTTATCTGATAATTCAAGTGATATTTTGTAAATGCCTTTCTTTTTATAGTCATCCGTCAGATTAACTACTAATGTTGGATAACCACCGACAAGCTTGCCTTCCTGGGTAAATTCTTCAAGAAAAGTTGTACGAAAACCCTTGGAATATCCAAGTTTGGCCTTTAACTTACCGCTTGCGTAATATTGTTTCTGAATACCGTCGATTGTATCTCTTTTATAAGGCGTAGCACGAAATTTTTGTCCTTCCTGGTAATACCATATTGAAGAATCCTCTCGGAAGCCATTCTTGTACCAGAAAGTCTGACGTACCTCACCGCTCTGGTAAAATGATTTCATCAACCCTTCTCTGACACCGTTCTTAAATGTCACTTCCTTAATAAGAGATTTTCCACTCATGTATTGCTTTATTCCAGTATATCCTGTGTCGGGTACTGTAATTGAATCAGTTACTACCTGTAATACTTTTTTTGCAGGCCCCTTCCCGGCACATCCTGTAATAATGAACACGGTTAACATTAAGACCAACGAACCTGAAAATGTTTTCATACCATTTATAATTTATATTTGACTTTTAACATTTTGACTTTTGCTTCAGCTTAATACGACCCTTTTTCTCACCCGTGCATTGATCGCACCATAAATCCCTCACCCACGGGAGAGGATCTTAAAAACCACACTCTCATTACTTTTATCTTTCATCTTTTGTCTTTTATCTTTTCAGTTGGTGTACTCTGAATTTATATATACCTCAAGCAAACGTGCTTCGTTTGTCGGTTTAAGCGTAACCTCTTTTATCATTGCAGGTATAAGAACTGTTTCCCCTTTTTCTACTTTCTCGGAATTGCCATCCCAGCAGATTGAGAATTCACCCTCAATACAAATGTACACAACAAATGAATCATTAAAGTAATATTCTTTCCCGATTGGTTTGTTAAACCATAAAATATTAGTGTTAAAGAAATCACAGTCGACTAAGTTTTCAGATTTGTTGAGCATCGGTTCCTTCCTTATTTTATTTTTCCCTGTCTGGTTAAAATCAATTGCTTCAAGAGCCAGGTCCGTATGCAACTCCCTTTTTTTTCCACCTGAGCTCTTTCTGTTCCAGTCAAATATCCTGTATGTAATATCAGAAGTCTGTTGTATTTCAACCAGAACTATACCTGAACCGATGGCATGGACCCTCCCGGCTGGTGTAAAGAATGTATCCCCGGCGTCGGCAATTTCAACATTCATCAGATCTTCAATAGTATCATTTCTGATGGACTCTTCATATATATCCTTAGTGACACCATCTCTGAATCCGGTATATATTTTTGATCCCTTTTTACTTTCAAGGATATACCACATTTCGGTTTTTCCATAAGCTTCATGCCTCTTTTTTGCAAGGGCGTTGTCGGGATGAACCTGGATCGAAAGATCTTCCTGAGCCTCAATAAACTTGATTAACAGGGGAAACTCATTTCCGAATTTTTCAAATATCGAGTCTCCGGTGATATCTCCCATATAAACCTCGATAAGTTCCTCGATATTATTTCCGGCCAGGAACCCATTGCTTATTACTGATTGATTATCAGCAACAGCTGATAATTCCCAGCTTTCACCGAGATGATTGGACCCTTCTGATTTTTTATTAAACCGGGAAACAAGAGCGTTTCCACCCCAGACTTTTTCTTTTAAGAGTGGTTCAAACTTGAAGGGATATAATTCAGACATTGTATATTTTTAAAATTCATAATCAATAACAGCTTTAATCTTTTCAATTTCTGAACCTTTTCCGATTGCTTCTTTATGTTTCTCACTCTCCTGGTAAATCTGCAGATCTTCCTTATTCCGGAAAACAGAATCAATTGTAAAATCCCATGCATGTTGATCCTCATTGAAGTTGATACCGGTTCTGTACTCAATAATGAAAGGAAATTTATCTCCCAGTGGAGAAAATATCTGCTCCATTTTTTTCAATTGAGCTTGTTTATTTTCAGGTATTAATGAATTTGATAACTTAAAGAATACTATATGCTTTACCATAAGTTAATATTATAGGTGATTGGAATGTTCATGTATTAATCTTGATAAAGGTAGTCTTGAAGGAATAAATTGTTTCGTTTTCCATTTGTGTTACTTTGTGTCTTACCTCAACCTTTTTCACTTATAAATAAGGCACTCCAAACTTTTTTGTATTTTTGAAATCTGATTCTGCAAAATTATATAAATATGTTGATAGTAGGAATAGCGGGCGGTACGGGTTCAGGAAAAACTACTGTTGTAAGAAAAGTTATGGAAGTATTTCCTAATGAGGAGGTTATTGTTATTCCGCAGGATTCTTATTATAAGGACAACAGTGATATTTCCCTTGAAGAGAGACAGAAAATAAATTTTGATCATCCCGATTCGGTTGAATGGAGGTTATTGATAGATCATCTTAAACATCTGAAAAAGGGGATACCGATTGAAATGCCTGTCTATTCCTACCTGACCTGTCTGAGGGCCAAAGAGACAATTACAATCAAACCTTCACGGGTTGTTCTGGTTGAAGGGATCCTTATCCTGACTGATCCCGGATTACGTAATATGCTGGATATCAAGGTTTATGTTGATGCCGATGCCGACGACAGGCTTGGACGTGTTATTAACAGAGATATTATTGAACGTGGACGTTCAGTACTAAAAGTTCTGGAAAGGTACCATGATACTGTAAAACCTTCTCATCTGCAGTTTATTGAACCATCAAAACGATATGCTGATATTATTATACCTGGGGGGGGCGAAAACCAGGTCGGAATCGAGATTTTGATTTCTATCATAGAAAAACACCTGTCAAAAAGTAAATCCTAAAAATATGCTAGATAATATTAAGGTAGAGGATATTTTGTTTCTCGATATTGAGACAGTGCCGGAAACATCTTCTTATGAACTTTTAAGTCCGGCAATGCGGAACCTGTGGGATAAGAAATCAAAGCAGTTCAGAACACCTGACCAGAAAGCAGAAGATGTCTATGAACGGGCAGGTATTTATTCAGAATTCGGCAGGATAATTTGTATCTCTGTTGGTCTTATTAGGGGAAAAAATCCATTCGTGTTCAGATTGAAATCTTTCTTTGGAAAGGAGGAAAAATCGGTTCTGACTGAATTTTCTGGGATGCTCACAAAATTCTCCAGGACAAATAAGGAAGCGATTTTATGTGCACATAACGGGAAAGAATTTGACTTTCCTTATATAGCCAGGAGAATGATTATAAACGGACTTATTATACCTGAAATACTTGACAATGCCGGCAAAAAACCTTGGGAAATCAAGCTTCTGGATACTATGGACCTGTGGAAATTTGGTGATTATAAGAACTATACATCACTCGATCTGCTTACATCAGTTCTGGGAATACCGACTCCCAAGGATGACATTGACGGAAGTATGGTAGCAGGTATTTTCTATAATGAAGATAATATTCAGCGAATAGTACATTATTGTGAAAAAGATGTTCTGGCTATTGCCAGGGTTCTTTTGCGATTCAAGAATCTTCCCGGAATAGATGAGGATAAAATTGAATCGGCAACACTCTTATAATCCGCTGTCCTGCAACAACTTTTTCAGATTCTTCACAACCTCATCAGGCCGGTCGACATGGATCCAATGGCCGGCGCCAGTGACTTCAATGATTTCTGATGCGGGGAAAACTATTTTAATCTCTTTGAAATCACCTGTCGGAATATAGTCTGAATCACCACCTTTGAGAAAGATCACCGGGAATCCGTAAATCTGTTGGCTGTAGCTGGTCTGACGTTCAACCCCTTCCATTATTTTATCAAGATTTTTAAGCAATGATGAAGCATTCAGTTTCCATATAAAAGTATTATCTGCGGTTCTCTGAAGATTTTTAAGAATCAGCCCTCTGACCTTTTCAGAAGGAATCTTTTCGAGCAAATTTTTTTCAGCCTCACCCCGGGTTGAGATCTTACTCAAATCAAATGAGAGAATAGCATTAAGGATTGTGAAGTGCTGTGAAAACACTGAATCTCTTCCGGTTTCATCAGTAAAAGGAGAGATGTCGGCAATTAACAATCCGTTAAGCATTTCGGGCCATTTAAGTGCAAAAGAAATGGCAGTTTTTCCACCCATACTATGCCCGGCAAGGAAAAACTTCTTAAGCTTTAAGCAGCTGACCAGTTCAAACAGATCTTCTCTCATTGAGTTATAATCATGTATTTCACTGTGTGGAGACTGGCCGTGGTTTCGTTGATCGGGCAGATAGACAGTGAAACTCTCACTTAAGTTTTTAGCTATTGTTACCCAGTTGTCGGACGATCCATAAAGACCATGAAGGATTACCAGAGGTGGCCCATTACCATATTTTCTGTAGAAGAGTTTCATCATTCAGCCACTCAGGCCAACTGCCGCTTGTACATCTGAATGGTATTTTCGAGGCCCAGATAAAGTGCATCCGAAATAAGTGCATGCCCGATTGAAACTTCCTTAACCCATGGGATGTTCTGATGAAAATACTTCAGATTATCGAGGTTCAGGTCATGTCCTGCATTTACTCCCAATCTGGCGCTGCGGGCTAAATCGGCAGCTGCGATAAACGGTTCCACCGCCTCGATAGCATTCCTTATGAAATCTGTGGCATAAGGTTCCGTATAAAGTTCAACCCTGTCGGTTCCGGTTAATGCAGCATTTTCAATGTTAACCGGATTCGTATCAACAAACAGAGAAGTCCGGATGCCTTCTTTCCTGAATTCGGAAACAATCTCTGTAAGAAAGATTCTGTTTTTCAAGGTATCCCATCCTGCATTAGAAGTTATGGCATCGTGAGGATCGGGTACCAGGGTAACCTGATCGGGTTTGACAGAAAGGACAAGAGTTATGAATTCCTGAGAAGGATATCCTTCAATATTAAATTCAGTTGTTATCAGTGGTTTGATCTCCAGGACATCATTATATCTGATATGTCTTTCATCGGGTCGCGGGTGAACTGTAATACCATCGGCTCCGAAAAGCTGGCAATTTATGGCTGCATTTAATACATTTGGAACATTTCCACCACGGGCATTTCTCAGAGTTGCAATCTTATTGATATTAACACTTAACTTTGTCATTATAATAATTGTAAGAATTATCCGTACTGTAATTGTAGTGCAAAAGTACAATAACTGGTTTTTTTTTTACTATTTTAGTTGAAAATAAAAGTATGTATGGTCGCTAAAGACTTAATATCCGAAGTTATACCTTCGCTCAAGACGTCTGATCTGGGACAGACGGCATTGAACTGGATGGAAATATTCAGGGTATCACATTTGCCGATTGTCAATAACCAGGACTTTCTTGGTCTCATTTCGGATGCTGACATATACGACATGAATCAGCCTGAAGAACCTATTGGAAATCATGCTCTTACATTGTTTAAACCATATGTTGACAGTGAGCAGCATATTTTTGAAGTTATTGGGTTAGCCTCTCGTTTGAAACTTTCTGTTGTACCTGTTCTTGATAATAAAGATCACTTTCTCGGGGTGATCACAACCAGCGACCTTATAAGACATCTTGCCGGCATCTCATCAATGGATCAACCTGGTGGTATTATAGTACTTGAACTTATTGAAAGGGACTACTCTCTTTCCCAGATTGCCCAGATAGTCGAGGGTAATAATGTAAAAGTGCTAAGTATGTATATCACCTCTCCACCCGAATCGACCAAGCTGGAAGTTACCTTAAAAGTGAATACAGGTGAATTGATTTCGGTAATCAGAACCTTTGAACGTTATAATTATGAAGTTAAAACCTGGGTTTCAACTAATGACTCAATGGATAGGTTTTATTCTGAAAGATTTGACCTTCTTATGAAATACCTTAATATCTGAAAAATGCTTGAGAGAGTAGCTGTTTATTTCAAGGATAATAATTCAAAAACCAGGAAAGGTATTGACAGACTGGTAGATGAGTTTCACAGAAGAGGAATTAAAATACGGATCTATCAGAAAATAATGAATACTGTTAATGAAGCTCGATGGGAAGCAATTGAAAACCCAGGCGGACTTTCTTTTAATTCTGAATTAGCCGATCTGGTTTTGAGTGTTGGCGGAGATGGTACATTTCTGGAAACAGTTCTGTATGTTAAAGATCTTGGGATCCCGATAGCAGGTGTCAATACCGGAAGAATGGGTTTCCTTGCTAACATTTCAGCTGATGAAATTGGACGTTCAGTTGAAATGTTATGTAAGGGTGAGTATGAAATCATTGAAAGATGTCTTCTTGAACTTTCACATCCATCAGGAATATTCGAAGGAAATTCATCTTCAGCTCTCAACGAAATAACTATTCAGAAAGCTGATCTTAGTATGATATCCATTAGTGTATTTGTTGATGACA
>Ga0302321_100002269_pt1 | contig 16533 bp, 17 predicted proteins | sample Fen_T0_1_FD_202505 | JGI IMG/M metagenome (GOLD analysis project Ga0302321, IMG submission 202505) | Peat permafrost microbial communities from Stordalen Mire near Abisko, Sweden - Fen_T0_1 | ecosystem: Environmental > Terrestrial > Soil > Wetlands > Permafrost | place: Sweden: Abisko...
CATCATCAGCTGCGCCGTCACCGGCTCGGTCCACACGCCGACCATGTCGCCCCACCTGGCGCTGACGCCCGACCAGATCGCCGAACAGGCGATCGAGGCGGCCGAGGCCGGTGCCGCCATCCTGCACCTGCATGCCCGCGATCCGCTGGATGGCCGGCCGACGCCAGACCCGAAAGTCTTCGATCAGTTCGTGCCGCGCATTCGGGCGGCGACCGACGCGGTGATCAACATCACCACCGGCGGCAGCACGCGCATGACGCTCGCCGAGCGCTTGGCCTACCCGCTGCAGGCACGGCCCGAGATGTGTTCGCTCAACATGGGGTCGATGAATTTCTCGATCCACCCGATGGCCCGCAAGTACACGGAGTGGCGCTACCACTGGGAGAAGCCCCACGTCGAGGCCATGGAGGACCTGATTTTCCGCAACACCTTCCGCGACATCAAACACATCCTCAAGGTGCTGGGGCAGGACTGCGGCACGCGGTTCGAGTTCGAGTGCTACGACGTGGGCCACCTCTACACCCTGGCCCACTTCGTGGACGAAGGCCTGATCGAGGGGCCACTGTTCATCCAGAGCATCTTCGGCATCCTCGGCGGGATGGGGGCGGACCCAGAAAATCTGTTCACCATGCGGGCCACGGCAGACCGCCTGTTCGGCCGCAAGGGCTACCGCTTTTCGGTGCTGGGCGCGGGCCGCCATCAGATGCCCTTGCTGACGATGGCCGCCGTCATGGGTGGCAACGTGCGGGTGGGCCTGGAAGACAGCCTCTACCTGGAGCGCGGCCGCCTGGCGCGCTCCTGCGCCGAGCAGGTGCGCAAGATCCGCCGCATCCTGGAGGAGCTGTCGCTGGACGTGGCGACCCCGGCCGAGACGCGTGTGATGTTGGGGCTCAAAGGCCAAGACGCCGTCGCCATGTGAGGCACACAGAGAAAACCATGAAGAAACCATTGCAGAACAAAGTCGCCATCGTGACCGGCGCGGGCGGTGGCCTGGGGCGCACGCATGCCCTGGAGCTGGCTCGCCACGGCGCGCGCGTGATCGTCAACGATCTGGCAGGCCACGACGACGGCGCCGCTGCGCGCGCCGTGGTGGACGAAATCCGCCAGCGCGGCGGCCTGGCCATGGTCTGCCTCGGCGACGTGACGGCCCCTGCCGACATGCAAGCCATGGCCGAGCTGGCCGTGGCCCAGTGGGGGCGCATCGACATCCTGGTCAACAACGCCGGCATCCTGCGCGACAAGACTTTCGCGAAGATGTCGCTCGACGACTTTCGGCGGGTGCTCGACGTCCACGTGATGGGCGCCGTCAACGCCACCAAGGCGGTGTGGGCGCAAATGCAGGCCCAGCGCCATGGCCGCATCGTGATGACGACCTCGTCCAGCGGCCTGTACGGCAACTTCGGCCAGTCGAACTACGGCGCGGCCAAGATGGCCCTGGTCGGGCTCATGCAGACGCTGGCGCTGGAAGGTGCCAAGTACGGTGTGCATGTGAACTGCCTGGCGCCGACCGCCGCGACGGGCATGACCGAGGGCGTGCTGCCACCGGAGGCCCTGGCTCGGTTGACCGCCGAGCGCGTCAGCCCGGCTCTGCTCGCCCTCGTCGGCGAGGCCGCCCCCACGCGGATGATTCTGCTTGCCGGGGCCGGCAGCTTCGAGTGCGCCAACATCACGATGACCCAAGGCGTCTACCTGGCAGATGCAGCGGATACCGCCGAGCAGCTGTGCGCCCGCCTCGACGAAGTCACGGCCCGCACCGACGAGGTCGTTCCGGCGTCGGGTTGGGAGCAATACCAGCTGGAGCTTGCAAAGGCCACAGCTGATCGTCCAAGCAGCAAGCTTGCCGTCAAGATTTACGACGGGGAAATGAACGGAGCCCAGCCCACGTGACTGCCCACTCATGGCCCTTGAATTTTGTGGCGAGCGGTGGCGACCCGGCTCCGTCAAAACTCCGCGAGCAAGCGACGGACTTCTTGGGATGCGGGGGTCGATTCACCCATCGTGGCGTTCAATTCAATCACCGCTTCCTGCCATGAGTTCCGGGCCTGCGCGATCTGCCCGCTGGCTTGCTGGGCCAGACCGAACGCCACCAAGGCACGGCCCAGCCAGGCGCTGTGCTCGAAGCCTGATTTGGTATCTCGCGCCTGTTTCACGGCAAGCGCTGCCAGGTCCTGCGCCGCGCCCATGTCACCGAGCTTCAGTTCGACACGAGACAGCAGGGTGCGGGTCTGGATGACATACGGGTCGGGCTCCGGGATGGCGTCGTAAATGGCCAAGGCTTGCCTCAGATGCGACCTTGCGGCCTGCAGAGCACCCTGTGCCATTGCCGACTGGCCCTGACGCATCTCCAGAATCGCAAAGTTGGACTGCCCCATCGACGCTTTGTTCAAACCGCTCCGCGCGGCTTCCAGCATCGTGTCGCAGCGAGCAAAGTCGAGCGTGTCGCACCACGCCAGCGCGCCGGCCAACGGGATCATCGCGGCACGGCGCGGGCTGCCTCGTTGTTCATTCTCAGCCGTCGCGTGCTCGATCAATGGCTTCGCATCGAGCGGGCGCCCCAGTTCGACGAGCAGCCGCGCGTAGTTGGCTTCCAGTGCGGGGTTCGGCGCCAGGCTGGGTGCCGCCGACAAGGCCTTTTCATACGCTTCGGCGGCCTCCCGTGTTTGGCCGGAACGCGCAAGCAAGGAGCCCAGATCGTTTTGCAATGCGCGAGACAGCGTGGTGCGGCCTCGTCCCATCGACTGCAGATCGGCGACGGCGCGGCGCATTTCCTGTGCCCCGGCAGCCGACAGCCCCAGCCTGTTTTGAGCCATGGCCAACTTGGCGTGCATCTGGATCGCCAGTGACCGTTGGTCTGGCCGGGGCGGGCCCAATGCACTGAGCGCGGCTTGAATGTCATCAAGGGCTTGCTGCGCATGGCCGCCGAAGGCCACCAGCTGACTGCGGCCATACAGACAGCGGGCCAGCACCGCGCGATCGCCGACCGGCGTGACAGCAAGCCTGGCCATGGCCGCATCGAAGATTCTTCTGCCTTGATCGATCGACCCGTTGTCGGAATACTGTGTCGCAAGCTCGCACTCGATGTCGAACTGCAACGCCAAGTCGGACGTGGTGCCGGCTGCGGTTCGGGCGCGCTGCAGCAAGGCCTCGGCTTCTTTCGGCTTGGTGGCCTGGCCGTACAGCTGGGCCAGCATCAACTGCAGATGCGCTCGTTGCGCGGGGTCGTCCGAGAACTGATGGTCCACGAGTTGTTTGCCCCGATCCAGCAACTCCGGCGTGGTGAACGGTCGGTCGGCCCCTTCCTGCAGCAAGAAGCTGATGAACTCGCTGCTGGACTCGGCGTAGCCCAGTTGTCGCAGGGCCTTGTCGCGTTCCTGCGTGGCCTGTTGCGCGGCGACTTCGGCCTTTTGTGCCTGCCAGATCGTCCCGGCCAGCCCCACGGCGATGCTCGTGAGAACCAGCATGCCGGCAGCCACGGCGCCTCGATTCCGGCGGACGAACTTTGTACCGCGGTAGGCCAGTGAATCCGGGCGAGCGTCCACCGGTTCATGGGCCATGAAACGCCGCAGGTCCTCGGCAAGCGCCGCCACCGTCTGATAGCGTTCCGACGGATCCTTGCGCAGCGCCTGGTTCGCGATGTTGTCGAGGTCACCTCGCAGGTCTCGCTGCAACCGAGAGGGGGTGGTGTTGCGCGCGAATGCGATCTGGGAGGCCTGATCGTCGCGCCCTCGTCTGCCGAGGACCGAACTGAGGCGGGCCGGCTCGCTTTCCAGCGTGCTGCGGATCACTTCGGCCGACGAGGCCTTGTCGGTCGACGTGGGGTGGCCGCCCGCCAGCAATCGAAACAGCAGCACGCCAAGCGCATAGACGTCGGTGGCGGTCGTGATGGTGCCGCCTTGCAGCTGCTCGGGTGCGGCGTATTGCGGCGTCATCACGCGCTGGCCATCGACGGTGATCGACGTGGTTTCGTTGTCTTCCTGCAGCAACTTGGCAATGCCGAAGTCAAGCAGTTTCACCTGGCCGCTGGGCGTGACGAAAATGTTGCCGGGCTTGATGTCGCGGTGGACGACCAGGTGGTTGTGGGCATGCGCGGTGGCAGCCAAGACATGGTTGAAGAGCGACAGGCGTTGTTCGATGCCAAGGCGCTTCTCGTCGCAATGCAAGTCGATGCGCTGTCCTTCGACCAGTTCCAGAACGAGGTACGGTTGCCCTTCCGGCGTGACGCCGGCGTCGAGCAGCCGTGCGATGTTCGGGTGGGCCAAGCGGGCCAGAATGGCGGCTTCACGTTCAAAGCGCTGCGCGCCGCTGCGGCCGATCAGTGACAGGTGCAGCAGCTTGATGGCGACCCGCCCCTCGAAGCGACCATCGGATCGAGACGCTGCCCACACGCTGCCGGTGGCGCCTTCTCCCAGCCGCGACTCGATCACGTAGGCACCGATCTGCTTGCCGATCAGATCGGAGGCTTCGGTCTCGGGCAGGTGATCACGGGTGGACAAGAACTGCGCGGCTTGCGCACTCGTTGACGCGCCGAGCAAGGACTCCAACTCACGGGCCAGATCCGGATCGTGCCCACGCAGCTCGTTCAGGCGTCGGGTTCGAGCCGTTGCATCCAGCTCCAGCAGTTCATCGAGCAAGGGGCTCAGCCGGGTCCAGCGGGCAGGGTCGGGCAAAGTCATGGTGCGGTGTTCCGGTCGGTGGGCTCAACGATTTTTCTATCGGAATGCGCCGATCAAACCTGACACGCGGTCGTCAAATCGTGCGGCGCACAGGGAGCTTGTCAACCGTCGTTGAGCGCTTTGAAGAGGAGCATGCGGGCCTTTTCCCAATGGCGATAGACGGTGCGCTCGGACACGCCCTGCATGGTGGCGACTTCGGCGAGGCTGAAGCCGCAGAAGAACTTCAGGTCGACGATGTGGGCGAGGTTGGGCTCCAAGGCGGACAGATCATCCAAGGCGTCGCTGACCTTCTGCAAGAACTCCGGCTGCACGACCTGCTCGGCGTTGCCGGTGTCCAGCGAGGTGATCTCGATGCCGCTGCCGCGTTTCAGCGCGTGCCGGGCCCGCACGCGGTCGATCACCAGACCACGCATGGTGCGCGCGGCATAGGCGAGGAACCGACCCGGGGTCTCGAAAGACAGGGCGGTGCGCCGGCTGATGTCGATCCAGGCCTCGTGAACGAGGGTGCTGGTGCTCATGATGTCGGCCGCGCCGTTGCGGCGCACCTCGCGTCTCGCCAATCGGCACAGATCGGTGTACAGCGTCGTGAACAGTGCGTCGGCGTGGGCCGTCGAGGGTGACAGCGCGCTGTCCGAGCTTGAAGAAACTGCGGTCACGTGAGAGCTCCAAGGTGATGCGATTTTGCTACGAATGGCAGGGCCTGCCGCCGATGCTTCATTGCCACCAAGCTGCGCCCGGGCCTGGCAGGTGGACGTTGCGCGAAATGAATTTTCGTTCCCGTGGCAGTTTGCGGCGTGGATCTCGATCTATCCATTGAGCACAAGAACATGGATGTCGGCGCCCCAGGTTGCGTTGCCATGCGCGACGCCATCGGCTTTGCGTCGGGCGCCAGTCATGCACGGGAACCGGTCTGAAAACCGGTTGTGCTTCTGGTGTCGATCCGTGGTTTGCGAGGCAAAGTTTAGCTAACCTGTTATCGAAACGGATAAACACCCCACGTTATTCACAATTTGCCCGACCTGCCGGCCGGCGGGCGAATTGCCCAACCGCTGACCGAGCGACATTTTCGAGACTGAAACAGATGCGACACACCGTCATTGCCCTTGCCGCCACCGCGGCATCTCTTCTTTCATCGGGTGCCATGGCACAAGCCTACGTCGGCGCCGGAGCAGGCCCCAGCAAGATCGACGCTTGCCAAGGTGCCCCTGACTGTGACGACTCCGGCACGGCCGTCAAGGTCTATGGCGGCTACAAGTTCGCGGGCGACTTTGCCGGTGAGCTGAGCTACTACTCGTTCGGCAAGGCCTCCATCAACCTGGGCTCGTCGGTCACGGCCGAAGCAAAAGTATCCGGCCCCGCGATCGGTGTGGCCTATCTGCCGCAACTGAACGAAGACTGGGGGCTGTCATTGCGCCTGGGCGCGACCAGGCTCAAGACCGAGTCATCGGTGTCCAGCGCCTTCGGGAGTGGCGAAAGCAGCGACACCACGACGGCGGCCTACTACGGCGTCGGCGTCAACTACAGCATCGTCAAGGGTGTGAAGCTCGAACTGGGTGCCGACTTCAGCCGCGCCGGGTCCGACGACAACAAGTTCGACGTGCACGCCATCACCATCGGCGTTCGCGCCGAGTTCTGATCGGCTGCGCGCTCGCGCATGAACACAAGCCGCGCCGTGGATCCCGCGTCGCGGCTTGCCCGCTGAGGCCTCGGCCCTCGGCACTTCAGGATCACCAAGCCCTTCAGGTACCCGCGGTGCCACATCTGGCACCGAAGCTGCCATAGCGCATCGAACCACACCGTCAGATGCCGCCACACCATCGACGCCGGCCTGCCCGAAGCAGGCCTGGGCCGCGACGGCAGCCTGCACTTCGAAGAGCACAGCTTCGACGCCCACGGCGAGCCCGCCGGCGTGGCGCTCGAGCAATGGCAGCAAGACCCAGCCGTGTTCGGCGCGCCCGCCTGAGCTTCGCCCGCCGCGCGGCGGGGCCGAGGTGCGGCCCTTGAAATTGTTCCTGGGGTTGATCTTTAACACCTGAGCTCCTGGCCCGGTGAGGTTGGCACACGGCTTGCGTTATATTCTCAGAGATATGACGCTTGTCTCGCACCCAACAATCACAAGCTCAGTCGCAAGCCCGTTCACACCACAACCGTCATCTCGGCGCGTTCCCGGGTGACACCAGGAGAAAGCAATCATGTCCCTCGCACTGTCGTTGCGCCGCGCATCGATCGGCATCGCACTCGGCAGCACGCTGCTGGCCGCCCAGGCCGGCGAAGTGACGGTGGCGGTGGCCGCCAACTTCGCCGGGCCGCTCGCCAAGATCGGCGAAGGTTTCACTGCCGCGACCGGCCACACGCTGAAGGTGAGCTCGGGCGCCACGGGCAAGTTCTACACACAGATCCAGGCCGGCGCGCCCTTCGAGGTGCTGATCGCCGCCGACGATGAAACACCGAAGAAGCTGATCGCCGAAGGCCAGGCCGTGGGCGGCAGCAACTTCACCTATGCCATCGGCAAGCTGGTGCTGTGGAGCGCCACGCCGGGCTTCGTCGACGACCAGGGCGCGGTGCTCGCCGGCGGCAAATTCACACACATCGCCGTGGCCAACCCCAAAATCGCACCCTATGGCCAGGCCGGGCTGGAGGTGATCAAGGCGCGTGGCTTGAGCGATGCGATCGCGCCCAAGCTCGTCACCGCCGAAAGCATTGCCCAGGCCTACCAGTTCGTGCTGAGCGGCAATGCCGAGCTGGGCTTCGTGGCGCTGTCGCAGGTCATTGGCGCCGGGCCGCCCCAAGCCAATGGGCGCCCCCTTGGGGGGTCGACGCCAACGGCGTCTGGCGGGCAGACATTTTTTCCGGGCAAGCCGGTCACGGGCTCCTATTGGCTGGTGCCGGCCTCGCTGTATGGCGAGATCAGGCAAGACGCCGTGCTGCTCAAGGCCGGCGAGAAGAACGAGGCCGCCAAGGCCTTGCTCGCCTACCTGAAGAGCGCACCGGCCCAGGCCGTCATCCTGGCCTACGGCTACGGCGCCTGACATGGGGCCGGCATGACCGAAGCCGACTGGAGCGCCATCCGCCTGACCGCCGAGCTGGCGGGCGCGACCACGCTGCTGCTGCTGATCTTCGGCACGCCCATCGCGTGGTGGCTGGCGCGCACGCGCTCATCCCTCAAGCCGGTGTGGGCAGCGGTGGTGGCGATGCCGCTGGTGCTGCCGCCTTCGGTGCTGGGCTTCTATTTGCTGCTGCTGATGGGGCCGCAAGGGATGGTGGGCCAGCTGACGCAGGCCCTGGGCATCGGCCGCCTGCCTTTCACCTTCGGCGGGCTGGTGGTGGCCTCGGTGCTGTATTCCATGCCCTTCGTCGTGCAGCCGCTGCAGCAGGCCTTCGAGGCCGTGCCCGAGCGCGCGCTCGAAGCCGCGGCCACACTGCGCGCCGGCCCCTGGGACCGCTTCTTCAGCGTGGCGCTGCCATTGGCACGGCCGGGCTTCGTCACCGCCAGCGTGCTGGGCTTTGCGCACACGGTGGGCGAGTTCGGCGTGGTGCTGATGATCGGCGGCAGCATCCCGGGCAAGACCCGCGTGATGTCGGTCGCCATCTACGACCATGTGGAGGCCGCCGAATATGCCGACGCACACCGCCTGGCCGCGGCCATGGTGGTGTTTGCGCTGGTGGTGCTGGTCACGCTGTACCGCGTGAACCGGCCGGCGCGCGACGAAGCCGGGGCAGCCGCCCGATGATCGACGCCACGCTGCGGCTGGCACGCCACGATTTCACGCTCGACGTGGCGCTGTCCCTGCCCGGCAACGGCGTCACCGCGCTGTTCGGCCCTTCGGGCTGCGGCAAGACCACGGTGCTGCGCGCACTGGCCGGGCTGGAGCGCGCCGCCGGCCGCGTGGCGCTGGGCGGCGAGGTGTGGCAAGACGACGCGCAGCGCCTCTTCGTGCCCACCCACCGCCGGCCGGTGGGCTATGTGATTCAAGAGGCCTCGTTGTTCCCGCACCTCAGCGTGCAAGGCAACCTCGACTATGGCCGCCGCCGCGGCGCCGGCGGCAAAACGGCCGCCGGCCGGCAGGCGCTCGACCAGGCCGTCGAGCTGCTGGGCATCGCCCCGCTGATGCCGCGCCGCACCACCACGCTGTCGGGCGGCGAGCGCCAGCGCGTGGCCATCGCCCGTGCGCTGGCCACCCAACCGCGATTGCTGCTGATGGACGAGCCGCTGGCCGCGCTGGACGCCGCGCGCAAAGCCGAGATCCTGCCCTACCTGGAGCGCCTGCACCGCACGCTGGCGCTGCCCATCGTCTACGTGACGCATGCGATGGAAGAGGTGACCCGATTTGCCGACCACCTGGTGCTGATGCACGAAGGCCGGGTGCTGGCCGCCGGGCCCATCGCCGAGATGCTGTCGCGCACCGACCTGCCGCTGGCCCGGCGCGACGACACCGGCGTGGCGATCGAGGCCCAGGTGGCCGAGCACGACACCCACTTCGGCCTGATGCGCATCGTCGGCCCGGGCATCGAACTGTGGGTGGGCGAATCGGTAGCTCCCGTGGGCGAACAGGTGCGTGCCTCGGTGCTGGCGCGCGACGTGAGCGTCACGCGCGAGAAGCCGCAGCAGACCAGCATCCTCAACGTGCTGCCGGTCACGCTGGAGTCGCTGCACCCCGACCACGGCACCGTGCTGCTGCGCCTGCGCGTGACGCCAGCGTGCAGCGCGGGCGACCCGCCGAAGCCGGTGCACCTGCTCGCACGCATCACCCGCAAGAGTTGCGAGGTCCTGGCACTGCAGGCCGGAGAGGCCCTGTATGCACAAGTCAAAGGTGTGGCCTTGATGTAGGAGAGAGAACGATGGAACGCGAGAGTGACCGCTGGCAGGCCCGCCTGCCAGCCGACCTGCAAGCGCACGTGGTGTGGCCGCTGCGCGTGGAAGCCCACCACGACGACGGCGCGCCGGCCTCCAAGTGGCGCGGCTACGACGACGACGACCAGCCGGTGGTGCAGCTGCTGCGCGAAGAAGAGTTCGAGGCCTGGCGCACCCGGCTCGGCCCCTGGGTGCGCCGCGTGCAGCGCCAGGGCGGCGAGTTCCCGCCGTGCCGCAGCCGCACCGACTCCGGCTTCGAGCTGGTGCCGGCCAACGAGATCCCCCGGCTCTGAAGGCGCGCTCCATGGACCGACTGGCCGATGACGAACTGCAGCCCACAAGCCATGATCACCGCACCCATGTTGCAGCTGATGTGGGCCGCTGGCGAAGTCGTTCTGACGCCGACCGAAGACCTGGCCCAAGACGATTGAAGGTCTCAGCCCTTGCTCGAACCACCGCCGCTCACTGAAGCCAGCAGCGTGGCGATGACGTCGTCGCCGATGCGCGCTTGCTCATCGAGCCGCGCGAGCTGGCCGAGCAGCGCCCGCGCGTCCTCGGGCCGCCCGCTGCGCAAGGCGATGAAGGCCAGCGCCTTGAGCGTGAACAGCCAGAAGCGCGCTGGCAGTTCGCCTGGAGCGAGCGTGATGCCGCCGCGCTGCACGCCGCAGCCCGCAGCGCGAAACAGGCTCTGAGCAGCCAGCCTGAGAACACGATCCGTTGCGAACGCAGCGACGGCGCGGCCCAGCTCGCGCGGCTGACCCGCGAGGTGTTCGAAGCCGAAACCCAAGCGCTGGTCGCGCGCACGATCTCGCCACTCAAGCGCGCGCTGCGCGATGCCGGGCTGAAGAGCGCCGACATCGCCGGCACGGTGCTGGTGGGTGGCGCCACCCGCATGCCCCAGGTGCGGCGTGCGGTGCGCGATTTCTTCGGCCGCGAGCCGCTGACCAACATCGACCCCGACCAGGCCGTGGCCCTGGGTGCGGCCATCCAGGCCGACCAACTGGCCGGCAACCGCGCCGTGGGCGACGCCGGCCTGCTGCTGCTCGACGTGTGCCCGCTCTCTCTGGGGCTGGAAACCATGGGCGGCCTGGTCGAGAAGATCATTCCGCGCAACACCACCGTGCCCACCGCTCGCGCGCAAGAGTTCACCACCTTCAAAGCTGGTGAGCGAATGCCGTTCGCTGGCGCGCTTCACGCTGCGCGGCATTCCGCCCATGGTGGCCGGTGCGGCGCGCATCTGCGTCACCTTCCAGATCGATGCCGATGGCTTGCTCTCGGTGAGTGCCACCGAGCAGACGAGCGGCGTGCAGACGAGTGTGGAGCTCAAGCCGAGCTACGGCCTGGGCCACGACACCGTGGCCGAGATGCTGCGCAGCGCGCTCGACAGCGCCGAGGCCGATGCCGCCGCCCGCATGCTGCGCGAGGCCGAGGTCGAGGCGCGCAGCATGCTCGACGCGGTAGACGCCGCACTCAGCGCCGACGAGTTGCTGCTGCTGCCGCGCGAGCAGTTCCAGATCCTGTGTGCCATGCAAGAAGTGGCCGACCTGCTCGAGCATTGCGCCGGCAACGAAGGCGGCACGCTCGACAAGCAGAAGGCTTTGCGCCTGGCCTTGCGCGGCGCCACCGAGGGGCTCAACGCCGCGACCACGGCGTTTGCTGCGCGGCGCATGAACGCGCACGTGCGCGAAGCGCTCGCCGGCCGCAGCCTCGACCAGTTCGCTGCCTGAGGATCGCCCCATGAGCACATCGACCGCACCCACCGCCGCGGCACCGACCCAAGCGGCCAAGCCCAGCACGCAAGTCACGGTGCTGCCGCACCCCGACCTCTGCCCCGAGGGCCTGGTGTTCCAGGCGCGCCAGGGGCGCAAGCTGGTCGATGAATTGCTGGCCCAGGGCATTGCCATCGAGCATGCTTGCGAGAAGGTCTGCGCCTGCGCCACCTGCCATGTGCATGTGCGCTCGGGCGCCGAGTTTCTGGCGGCGGCTGACGATGAAGAAGAAGACCAGCTCGACGATGCCTGGGGGCTCGACGCGCAGTCGCGCCTGTCGTGCTGCGTCAAGGTCAAGGGTGCCAGCCTCGTGATCGAGCTGCCGCTTTACACGAAGAATCACGCGCGGGAGAAGTGAGGGCGCGGTCTGCGGGTCACACCGACCTGAAGGCAGGTATCGAGGAACACCCAGACTGGGGTTGACGCTGTCCCGCCAGCAGGACCAAGCGAGTTCGATTCGGGTAGCCGCACTTTCCCGCCCACTCGTGGGACGTTTGGCGTCAGGCCTCAAGTGGCGCCAGTGGTCAGCACGTTGTGCCAATAAAGCGGCACTATTTCGCCCCTTATCGGCGAATGGAACTTCAGGTCTTGAGCGAAGCTGCCGACATGAGGAGTAGCGGTGCACCTCGGTCCTTCGAGACCGTTGCGTTGCTCCTGCGAAACCACCATCAACGACCCTCAAACCCACGAGACCCTCATGAAAATCGTCCTTCAACCTCTCTTCCCGAAGATGATGGTCACGTTCGCTCTGGCGGCCGCCATAGCCGCCCCGGCACAAGCGGGCGAGCTTCCCGCCAACGTGGCATCGAAGGTCGAGGCAGTGACGAAGCAGCTTGTGCAGCTGGCGGCCGACCCGATGATCGTGTCCGCTGTGAAAGAGGCGAATGGCCGCGATGCTGGCGGCATGAACAACGGCAAGTGGTCCGACATTGCCGACACTGATCCCGCCGTCAAGGGCATCACCAGCAGCAAGGTCGGGGCGCAAATTACCAAGTGGGAAGCCGCGGACGACGCCATCAACAAGCTCGTTTTGCGTGATCAAAAGGGTAACGTGGTTGGAGCAAGCGCCAAGCCGCTGCTGTTCAACAACGCCAGCCGTCCGCAGTTCGCGAATGCGATGAAAGGTCAGCCGTGGGCCGCCGCAGAGGTCAAGTCCGACCCCACGACGCAGATTCAGAGCGTGCAAGTGGGCGTGCCGGTCATGGATGGAGGCAAGGCTATCGGCGTCTTGCACGCGGGCGTTACTGCCAAGTAAAAGACAAGGCCGGTGCGTTCCTCGAGCGCTCGTCGCGCCGTCATGGCCAGCCTCTGGCTAAAAGGAAAGAAGACAAGTGCTTAAGAACATGAAAGTGGGGAGCCGCATGGGTTTGGGCTTTGCGGCCGTGTTGGTGCTCCTGATGCTCATCAGCGCCATCTCGTTGGTAACGCTCAATTCGGTTCGAAGCCAGCTGGCCACTGTGGTTGGTGAAGATGCTGTTCGCCTGCGGCAGGCCATGGATATGCGCGACCTGGCCAGGTATCAGGCCCTGACGCTGCGTGACGTTGTGATGCAGGACGATCCAGCATTCAAGAAGAAGGAACTCGCGCTGATGAAGAAGGCGCGAACGGACTACGACAGCGTCGTGGCATCCTTGACGGCCAGTGCCACCGAGCCCGAAATCAAAGAGGGTCTCGAAGCCGCGGCCGCTGCCCTGACAAAGATCAAGGCGCCAATCGAGAAAGCACTCGATCGGTCGATGTCGGATGACGTACCTGGTGCCTCCGAAGTCGTCCGGGAGGAGGTGCGCCCGGCGCAGTTGGTGCACGTCGATGCGATCTCCCGCCTGGTGAGTGCCGTTGAAGATGCCTCCAGACACCGCTCAGCCGATGCCGAGCAGCGGTCCCAGAAAGCCTTCTGGCTCATCGTGGCCTTGGCGACTGCGGCGATATTGAGTGGCGCTGCAATCGCCTGGCTGATCCAACGCAGCATCACCAAGCCATTGGCTCGCGCCCTGGAACTTGCCGAGGCCGTCGCGGCTGGCGACTTGTCGCGCAACGTGACTGTCGATTCGACGGACGAGATCGGTCGTCTGTTGCAAGCACTGAGCACTGCAACGGGCAACCTCGGCCGGATGCTGCATGAAGTTCGCGGCAACGCCGAGAGCGTGTCCACAGCCAGTGCCGAGATTGCCCAGGGCAATGCCGACCTCAGCCAGCGCACCGAAGAACAAGCCTCCGCTTTACAGCAGACTGCCGCGACGATGGAACAACTGGGCTCCACCGTGCACAACAACGCCGAGAATGCCAAACAAGCCAATCAGCTTGCGCGCGGCGCTTCCGAAACGGCCGTCAGGGGCGGCGCGGTCGTGGGCAAGGTGGTGGATACCATGAAGGGGATCAGCGAGTCATCACGCAAGATCGCCGACATCATCGGCACGATCGATTCGATCGCCTTCCAGACCAACATTCTGGCCCTGAACGCTGCGGTGGAAGCCGCGCGAGCGGGCGAACAGGGCCGTGGATTTGCCGTGGTTGCCGCGGAAGTGCGGATCCTGGCACAGCGCAGCGCCGAGGCGGCAAAGGAGATCAAGAGCCTGATCGGCACATCGGTCGAACGCGTGGAGCAAGGCACTACGCTGGTCGACCAGGCAGGCGCCACAATGACCGAAGTGGTGGCCTCCATCAAGCGAGTGTCTGACATCGTTGCCGAAATCAGCGCCGCAAGCACCGAGCAAAGTTCGGGGATCCAGCAGGTGGGTGACGCTGTTGGCCAGATGGACCATGTGACCCAACAGAATGCCGCGCTTGTCGAAGAATCGGCTGCCGCAGCAGAAAGTTTGAAGGGGCAGGCTCAGCAACTGGTGCGTGCAGTCGCGGTATTTAAACTGGCCCAGGCCTAGGACCGAGACGGTCCGCGGCACGCTTGCGGAATGCACGATTCCGCTCAGAGAACCTGCTGATCCGAAGGATGGGGCGTTTAGCAAGCTGGTCGAAGATTTGCTGGCCGAGGCAGACGACGAAGAAGACCAGCTCGACGATGCCTGGGGGCTTGACGCGCAATCGCGCCTGTCGTGCTGCGTCAAGGTCAAGGGTGCCAGCCTCGTGACCGAGCTGCCGCTCTACACCAAGAACCACGCGCGCGAGAAGTGAGCGCGCGGCGCGGCACACCCTGTGTCGCCGGCTGACCAAGCTCAGAGGACGACGCTCCCCTGCTACCCGGCCGCGAGCATGGCGGCGGCCACCTGCACTTGGCCGTCGCCGGCGAGCTTGTCCAGCAGCCGCTGGACAGTGGGGTTTGAGCACAGCGTATGGCGGAACGCCTGAAACGCGGCGCTCACCTCGTCAGGCTGCTGCTGGAAGAGCGCCAGTAGGAAGGGGTCGGGCCGCTGGATGGCAATGCCAACCGTGGCCAGCTTCTTCACCCCGAAGTCCTTGACGTTCTTGGTCACCAAGCTCACGACTTGCACGCCGGGGTAGTACGCCTGCGTGAGCACGGCATGCGCGCACGCGGCGACGTGGGTGTCCTTGACCGAGCGCATCCCAAAGGCCACCGCCTGGAACTGGGCCTGCACGTCCGCCGTCGGGACCTCGGCCGCCGGCAGCGACCGACGCATGAGCGCCTCGTTCGCCTGGGCGGCCGCGTCATCGGGCTTGCGGCCGGTGGCCACCAGCGCGCGGCTCATCTCCTCGAGGATGAGCGGGCTCCAGTGCAGGTGGACGAGCCCCTGGTAGTCCAGGTTGATGAGAAAGCCGCGGTGGTGGCGCCGAAGAGGGTGTCGGCGTCTGCGACGACGGGGATGGCCACGGGACCAGGGCCTTGCTCAGCGCGAGAAGATTTCGTCGTTATGTGACGCGCCCAACTGCGTGAGGGCCCGGCGCCGGCGCGTCTGCTCCTTCTTCTGCCACGCGAGCACCGAAGACCTGAGCACCCGGCGCTGGTTGCCCACCTGCTGGTGCAGCTCTACATCCCCCGCGTCGATGCGCGCGACCATGTACGGCCGCGAGACCCCTACCAGGTCGGCCGCTTCCTGGCTGCTCAGCACATGGTCGGCCGCCTCGGCCGCTGCCGCACGCTTGGGCCTGTAGGAGCGCTGCGCACGCATTGGCATCGTCACCTGGAAGGCCTTGACGAACTCGTGCCTGATGGCCCGCACCGCCGCGGGCGAGATGTTGTGCACGTGCTGGCGCACGATGTCCACCAGCGGGTTGACCTTGACGGACACGTTCAGGACGATGCCGGCCAGGGTCTTCACCGGCGCAGCCGCGGCCCTGCTTTTTGGCGCCGCCGGGGCCTTGGCCACTGCAGCCGCCGCCCCCTTGCGCTTCACTGACCGCGCGCCACCCTTCTTGGCCGCGGGAGGCAAGGGCTTGGCTGAAGAGGCTTTCTTGGTCATGGGCATGGTGGCTACAACTGTACCAGCGCACTTCTCGAAATACGCGAAACTGGCGAAACGGCACAAGCGGGCGAGGACACCTGAAAAAATAGCACGCCGATGAGCAATGCCTTGGAATTCATCGCGGGAGGCTCAGGGTTCAGTTCGGGAAGCGCTCGACATGTGTCTCGCCCCGGCGGCCGGCGTAGGTGACGTGACGTCCGGCAATCCAGACCGTGTAGCCGATGCAACCCGCACGCTGCGAGAGAAGCTTGAACTCGGGGTACATCACCCGTCCCTGCTGCGCGCCCAGGATGGCCGCGCGCACCTTGTCGCCGTCGAAGGCTTCTGCAATCGCCTCTTGCGGCAGTTCAAACCCAAAGTCAAAGCTTGTGCCGTCGGGGAGGTAGTAGGTCGTACGGCCCGATCGGTAGTCGACGTGGTACGACTCGACCTGAACGCTCATCAGTTGCGCGATCACTTCGCCGAAGTGGATCTGGCCCTTGTTCGAGGCCTCGAAGGTGGCCTGAACAACGGCCCGGGTTTTCTCGTTCATGGTGGTTCCTGTTCTGGAATGAAGGTCCTGATCGGTCAGGCAGTGGGGATGTCTTTCAGCTGATGGTGTTGCACGAGGGCCTTCATGGTGGTCATCAAGACTTGGCGCTCCTGCGCATCGAGATGGCCGAAGAAGTGCTCGTCGTTGGCGTCGGCCATTGCAGCCAGCAGGGGCACCATGGCCTTTCCTGAGGGGGTCAGAGCGAGGGAGTGATCCCGAGAATTCCCGCTGGCGAACTGCCTCTGCGCGAGGCCCTTCTCCTCAAGTCGGGAGATCACCTTGGATGCAGCGCCCTTGGTCATGACCAGTGCCTGGATCAGTTCAGCGTGGC
>Ga0302321_100002270_pt1 | contig 16527 bp, 14 predicted proteins | sample Fen_T0_1_FD_202505 | JGI IMG/M metagenome (GOLD analysis project Ga0302321, IMG submission 202505) | Peat permafrost microbial communities from Stordalen Mire near Abisko, Sweden - Fen_T0_1 | ecosystem: Environmental > Terrestrial > Soil > Wetlands > Permafrost | place: Sweden: Abisko...
GCCGACGCCTTCGCCTTCCCCGGCTTCGTGCCCGCCTACATCCGGCCGCTCTTCTGCCGCGGCAACGGCCCGTTCCGCTGGGCGGCGCTCAGCGGCGACCCGCAGGATATCGCCGTCACCGACGCCGCCCTGCTCGAGGCGTTCCCGGACAACGAGATGGTCACCCGCTGGATCAAGATGGCCGGCGAGAAGGTCCGCTTCCAGGGCCTGCCCTGCCGCATCTGCTGGCTCGAGTACGGCGAGCGCGCCAAGGCCGGCGAGATCTTCAACGATCTCGTGCGCAGCGGCAAGGTCAAGGCGCCGATCGTCATCGGCCGCGACCACCTCGACTCCGGCTCCGTCGCCAGCCCGTACCGCGAGACCGAGAGCATGATGGACGGCAGCGACGCCATCGCCGACTGGCCGATCCTCAACGCCCTGCTCAACACCGCCGCCGGCGCCAGCTGGGTCAGCTTCCATCACGGCGGCGGCGTGGGCATCGGCAAGAGCCTCCACGCCGGCATGGTCGTCGTCGCCGACGGCACCGACATGATGGGCGAGCGCCTGCGCCGCGTGCTCACTACCGACCCCGGCACGGGCGTCATGCGCCACGCCGACGCCGGCTACCCGGAGGCGATCGAGAAGGCAAGAGAGTCGGGCATCGATCTCCCCATGGTGGAGACCGACTGATGGATGCATCGCCGGTCCAACTGGACCTCGAACTCTGCAAGGCCTGCGGCATCTGCATCGAGCTGTGCCCGGACAAGGTCTTCGACCGCGACAAGCGCGGGTACCCGGTACTGGCGCGGCCGGAGGAGTGCAGCCAGTGCCTGCTCTGCGAGGTGCACTGTCCGGACTTCGCCATCGAGGTCAGGCGGCGCGAGCGGAAGGTCAAAGAGCCGACGGTCGCGCGCGAGGATCTGATCGCCGCGACCAGCGGCGCCCAGTCGTCCGACGAGGCCTGCGGCCATGACGGGGAGGATTGAGATGGCCGCCACCACCAAGTCCGCCGCGCCGCCGCGCGCCATCCTGCTCCAGGGCAACGAGGCGGTCGCCGAAGGCGCCATAGCCGCCGGCGCCCGCTTCTTCGCCGGCTACCCGATCACCCCGTCCACCGAGATCGCCGAGGTGCTGAGCCGCCGGCTTCCCGAGGTCGGCGGTACGTTCATCCAGATGGAGGACGAGATCGCCAGCATCGCCGCCGTCTGCGGCGCATCCCTGGCGGGGACCAAGGCGCTCACGGCCACCTCCGGCCCGGGCTTCAGCCTCATGCAGGAGATGATCGGCTTCGCTACGATGGCGCAGATCCCGTGCGTGGTCGTCGACGTCATGCGCGGCGGGCCGAGCACGGGCCTGCCGACCGAGCCCGCACAGGGCGACGTCATGCAAGCCCGCTGGGGCACGCACGGCGAGCACTCGGTGATCGCCCTCGTCCCCAGCAGCGTCGAGGAGTGCTACACGCTCACCGTCGAGGCGTTCAACCTCTCCGAGCAGTATCGCACGCCGGTCATCGTCCTCTCGGACGCGCTCATCGGCCACATGCGCGAGGCCGTCATCCTGCCGGAGCCGGGCACGCTGCGGATCGCCGAGCGCGGCACCCCCGACTGCGAGCCCGAAGACTACGACACGGTGACGAGCACGCTGGACAACATCTTGCCGCGCCCGCCGCTCGGCTCGCCGTTCAAGGTCCACGTCACCGGCCTCGTCTACAACCGCCGCAGCGGCTCGCCGGACACGAGCGACCCGGCCGCGGCCGCCGACCTCGGCCGGTACCTGCGCGAGAAGATCTACCACCACCGCGACGCGATCGTCCGCGTCGAGGAGGTCGAGATGCACGGAGCCGAGGTCGCGATCTTCGCCTACGGCTCCGTCGCCCGCTCGGCCATGGCCGTGGTGCGCAAGCTGCGCGCTGAGGGCGTCCCGATCGGGCTGGTCCGGCCGATCACGCTGTGGCCGTTCCCGACGCTGTCCGTCGAGCGCATGGCCGAGCAGGTCCGCACGGTCATCGTGCCCGAGATGAACATCAGGCAGATGAGCTGGGAGGTCCAGGCGGCGGTACGCGGCCGGGCCAAGGTCGTGGACTACGGGCGGGTGGACGGCAAGCTCATCACGCCGGACGAGATCCTCGAGCTCGTCAAACCGGAGTTCTACTACCATAGCTGGGAGGACGCATGAGCGCCCTGGTCGACGAGCAGAAGCTCGAAGCATCCCCGACGGGCGACTACAAGCTGCCGCGCATCAAGCCGCACACCACGTCGGAGATCAAGCAGCACCTGCGCGCCACCAAGACGCTGTGGTGCCCGGGCTGTTCCAACGGCACGATCACCCGGGCGCTCATCGACGCGATCCTCGGTCTCGAGCTCGATCCGGACAAGGTCGTCGTGGTGGCCGGCATCGGCTGCAGCGGCCGCATCAGCGCCTACTTGGACTACTCGACGGTGCACACGGCGCACGGCCGTGCTCTGGCCGTGGCGACGGGCGTCAAGGCGGCCGACCCGTCACTGCACGTGATCGTCGCCATGGGCGACGGCGACAGCTCCGCCATCGGCGGCAACCACTTCATCCACGCGGCGCGGCGCAACATCGACCTCACCGCGCTGGTCTTCAACAACTCGATCTACGGCATGACCGGCGGCCAGATGAGCCCGACGACGCACCTCGGCGACAAGTCGACGACGAGTGTGTACGGCAACGTCGAGCCGGCGTTCGATCTCTGCGAGCTGGCGCATGCCGCGGGAGCCACCTACGTGGCCCGCGGCACCTCCTGGGGCTACCAGCAGCTCGTCAACGTGCTCGCCGGCGGCATCGCCCATCGAGGGTTCTCCATGGTGGAGGCGATGTCGATCTGCCCCATCTACTACGGACGCTTCAACCTCACCTCCGACCCGGCGGAGTTCCTCAAGAGCCAGAAGGAGCACGCCGTGCAGGTGGACAAGTTCGCCGAGGGAGAGACGCGCAGCCACGACCACTACCCGGTCGGCCTGCTGCACCACCGCGAGCGCGAGGAGTTCGTCACCGCGCTGAGGGGGCTGCGAGAGCGCGCGAAGGAGGCCGACAATGGCTGAGCGGGCCGGCACAGGCGCCGTCCCGGCCGCGACCGACGGCGCCCCGGCCGCGCGTGTGGAGATTCGCTTCTCCGGCTCCGGCGGCCAGGGCATCCTGCTGGCCGCGGCGATCATCGCGGAGGCCGCCGCCGCCCTCGGCAGGAACGTGGTGCAGACGCAGAGCTACGGCCCCGAGGCTCGCGGCGGCGCCTCCAAGGCCGAGGTCATCGTCGCGAGCGGGCCGATCGACTACCCGGAGGTGCAGCAGCCGGGCGTGAGCCTCGTGCTCTCGCAGGCCGCCTACGACAAGTACGCGGCCGACACGCGGCCCGGAGGCCTGCTGATCTACGACTCCGGGCTGGTCGAGCCCGACCCCGACGACGCCTCCGTCGTCCGCTGCGGCCTGCCGTTCACGCAGGTCGCCTCCGACGACCTCGGCAAGAAGGTCGTCACCAACATCGTCGCGGTCGGTGCGCTGGCGCGTGTCAGCGGGGTGCTCCCGGTCGACGCGGTTCGCGACGCGGTGCTGAGCCGCGTGCCGGCGCGTTTCAAAGAACTCAACGGGCAGGCCTTCGACCTCGGACTGCGGCTCGGCCAGGAGGCTCTCGCCATGCTCGACACTCCGTCCGCAAGCCGGACCTCGTAGACTAGGCGGCGGCATGGACCTCCTCGAACACCAGGGAAAGCAGCTCTTCGCCGAGGCCGGCCTGCCCGTGCTGCCGTCGGTCGTCGCGCGGACGCCCCAAGAGGCGCGCCGCGCCGCCGGGCAGCTCGGGCCGCGGGTCTGCGTCAAGGCGCAGACCAAGACCGGCGGCCGCGGCAAGGCCGGCGGCATCCGCGTGTGCGGCACGGCCGTCGAGGTCGAGGCTGCGGCGGCCGACATCCTCGCCATGACCATCCACGGCCATCCTGTCGAGGCGCTGCTCGTCGAGCGCGCCGTCGACATCGCGCGCGAGCTCTACCTCGCGATCACCGTCTCACGCGAGGTCCGTGGCCCGATGCTGATCTTCGCGCGGGAGGGCGGCGTGGACATCGAGGAGCTCGCGAAGCGGGCCCCCGACGCCATCGTGCGCCGCCCCATCGACCCGCTGCTCGGCCTGCTCGAGTACCAGGTGCGCGACGTGGTCGACGCGGCGGCGTTCGGCCCCGACGACCCGGGCGGCACGGGCGCCGGCAAGGCGCTCGCGGAAGCCGCGCGGTCGCTCTGGCGGCTGTATCGCGACCGCGACTGCACGCTCGCCGAGGTCAATCCGCTCGTCCTCACCACGGGTGGCGAGGTGATCTGCCTGGACAGCAAGGTGACCGTGGACGAGAACGCGTTTTACCGGCACCCCGACGTGGTGCCGCCGCCGCCCGAGGACGATCGCGAGGCCAAGGCTCGCGCGGCGGGCCTCGCCTTCGTCCCGCTGGACGGCGACATCGGCGTCATCGGCAACGGCGCCGGCCTCGTGATGAGCACCATCGACCAGATCGCCGGCGCCGGCGGCAGGGCCGCCGACTTCTGCGACATCGGCGGCGGCGCCCGCTCAGAGGTCGCGCAAGCGGCCCTCGAGGCGCTGTTCGCCGGGCCGCCGGTCGCCGCCGTGCTCGTCAACATCTTCGGCGGCATCACCCGCTGCGAGGACGTCGCCAGGGGCCTCGTCGAGGCCATCAAGGCCGCCCGCGTGGACGCGCCCGTCGTGGTGCGCCTGGACGGCAACGCCGCAGAGGAGGGCCACGCCGTGCTCGAGGCCGCGGCCCTTCCTAACGTCACTCTGGCCCTTGATCCGGACGAAGCCGTGCGGCTCGTGGTCGACATCGCGCGCAAGCGCGCGGCCGCTCCGGCTGCCGAGACGGCTGTCGTCGCCCCCCCCGACGGAGCCGAGGCCTGATGTCCATCCTCATCGACAACGCCAGCCGCGTGCTCGTCCAGGGCATCACCGGTCGCGAGGGCGCGTTCCACACCGGACGCATGCTCGCCTCGGGCACCAACGTGGTCGCCGGCGTGACGCCGGGACACACCGGCGAGACCGTCGACGGCGTGCCCGTGTTCGACAGCGTCCACGAGGCCGTCGCCCACATCCGCGCCGACGTCGCCGTGATCTTCGTGCCGGCGCCGCGGGCGCGCGACGCGCTGTTCGAGGCGGCCGACGCCGGCATCAAGCTCATCATCTGCATCACCGAGGGCATCCCGGTGCGCGACATGGCGGAGGTCATGGCACATCTGCCGCGGCGCGAGGCCAGGCTCATCGGCCCCAACTGCCCCGGGCTCATCACGCCGGCCCGCTGCAGCGCCGGCATCATGCCGTCGGAGATCTTCATGCCCGGCGCCGCCGGCGTGGTCTCGCGCTCGGGCACGCTCACGTACGAGGTCGTGCACGAGCTCACGCAGGCCGGCATCGGCCAGTCCACCGCCGTCGGCATGGGCGGCGACGCCGTCCACGGCATCGGCTTCATCGAGTGCCTCACACTGTTCGAGGCCGACCGAGAGACCGAGGGCGTCGCGCTCATCGGTGAGATTGGCGGCGACGATGAGGAGCGGGCGGCGCAGTTCATCCACGACCACATGACCAAGCCGGTCGTCGCGTACGTGGCTGGCCACAGCGCGCCCCCCGGCCGGCGGATGGGCCATGCCGGCGCCATCGTGGAGGGCACGTCCGGCACGGCCGCCACCAAGGCGGCCGCTCTCGAGGCGGCCGGCATCCCGGTGGCGGCCTCACCGTCCGAGCTCGCGCGCCTGCTCGGAGAGGCCATCAAGAGGAGAAGGACCACATGACGCAGCCCGTCATCGGCGACGCGCCGCTCACCATCGACGAGGTCATCGCCGTCGCGCGCGGTGGGGCCGAGGTCACCCTCGGCGCGTCCGCGCGTGCTCGGATCCAGGCGGCCCACGATGTCGTCGCCGGCGTCATCGCGCGCGAGCAGGTCGCCTACGGCGTGACCACCGGCTTCGGCCAGTTGGCGACGACGCACATCCCCGTAGACAAGGTGCAGGAGCTGCAGCAGAACCTGGTGCGTAGCCACGCGGTCGGGCTGGGCGCGCCGCTCTCGCGCGAGGTCGTGCGCGCCGCGATGACCATCCGTCTGAACACGATGGCACGCGGCCACTCGGGCGTCAGGCTCTCGGTGGCCGAACACCTTGCCGCCTGCCTCAACGCCGACATCGTCCCGTGGGTGCCGTCGCGCGGCTCGCTGGGCGCCTCCGGCGACCTCGCCCCGTCCGCGCACCTCGTGCTCGCGATGATGGGCGAGGGCGAGCTGCTGACCACGGACGGGCGGCGCGAGCCGAGCGGACCTGCCCTGCGGGCCGCCGGGCTCGCGCCCGTCACGCTCGAGGCCAAAGAAGGCCTCAGCCTGCTCAACGGCACCCAGTTCATGGCCGCCATCGGCTGCATGCTCGTCGCCGACGGCGAGGCGCTGCTCGACTCCTCGGACCTGATCGGCGCGATGAGCCTGGAGGGCCTGCGCGCCTCCGTCGGCCCCTTCGAGGAGCGCATCCAGGCGCTTCGCCCCATCCCGGGCCAGCTGGTCACAGCGGCCAATGTGCGCCGCGCGACCGCCGGCAGCGCCATCATGCTCAGCCACCTCAACTGCGACAAGGTGCAGGACGCCTACTCGCTGCGCTGCATCCCGCAGGTGCACGGCGCCTGCCGCGACGCGCTGGCTTGGCTGCGGCGCGTCGTCACCGTCGAAGTCGACTCAGTCACCGACAACCCGATCATCTTCCCCGATTCGGGTGAGATCATCTCGGCGGGCAACTTCCACGGGGAGCCGATAGCGCTGGCACTCGACCTCGCAGCGATGAGCCTGGCGGAGATCGCCTCCATCAGCGAGCGGCGCACGTTCCGCATGCTCACCAGTTCGCTCAGCGAACTGCCGCCGTTCCTCACCAGAGACAGCGGCCTCAACAACGGCTACATGATCGCGCAGTACACGGCCGCGGCGCTGGTCAGCGAGAACAAGATCCTGTGTCATCCGGCCAGCGTGGACTCCATCCCCAGCTCGGGCGACCAGGAGGACCACGTCAGCATGGGCATGACCGCGGCGCTCAAGGCGCTGGACGTGCTCGGCAACGCGCAGAAGGTGCTCGGCATCGAGGCCGTCTGCGCGGCCCAGGCGATCGACCTGCTGGCGCCGCTGGAGCCCGGCCCCGGTACCGGCGCCGGGCGGGCCGTGATCCGCGAGTTCGCGCCGACGCTCGGGCGCGACAGGTACCTGGCTCCCGAGCTCGAGGCGGCGGCCGAGGCCGTCGCCGCCGGCCGCTTCGCGGCGATCGTGCGCGCCGGCGACGAGGCGTCGCCCGCCGTGAACGAAGGAGCTGGAAGGTGACCTTGCGCTGCGACCTCCTCGTGCGCGGCGCGAGCGAGGTCGTGACGATGGTGCCCGGCGCCGGGCTGACGCCCGCGGGCCCCGGCGCCTCCGTCGACCTCGGCGTGCTCCCGCGTGGCGCGGTCGCCGCCCGGGACGGCCGTGTGGTCTGGACCGGTCCGGAATCGGAGATCGGAGCCGCTCTCGACGTGCCCGACGACGCGCTCGTCGTGGACGTCGAGGGCGCCGCGGTGGTGCCCGGCTTCGTGGACGCTCACACGCACCTGACGTGGGCGGGCGAACGCGCGGCCGAGTACGGCGCCCGCCTCGGCGGCGCCACCTACCTGGAGATCCAGGCGGCCGGCGGCGGCATCAACAGCACGGTGCGCGCGACGCGGGCGGCGACGGAGGAGCAGCTCGCCGCCCTGGCCGCGCGCCGCCTCGACTCGTTCCTGCGCCACGGCACCACGACCCTCGAGGCCAAGACCGGCTACGGACTCACCCTCGAGGACGAGCGCAAGCAGCTGCATGCCGCCAAGGTGTCGCATCCGGTGCGCCGCCTGCACACCGTCCTCGCGGCGCACCTGACGCCCGAGGAGTACGCCGGCCGTGACGACGAGTACCTCGACCTCGTGATCGGCGAGATCCTGCCGGCGCTCGCCGGCCAGGCCGAGTTCACGGACATCTTCTGCGACGATGGCGCGTTCACCGTCGAGCAGGCGCGGCGCATGCTTACGGCAGGCCGCGCTCTCGGCTACCGGCTCAAGATCCACGCCGAGGAACTGGCGCATACCGGCGGCACGGCGCTGGCCGCTTCGCTCGGCGCCGTCTCCGCCGACCACCTCATCCACATCACCCGTGAGGACATCGCCGCCCTCAAGGGATCGGGCACCGTCGCCGTCCTGCTGCCGGGCACGAGCTACACGCTGCACACCACGTACGCGCCGGCCAAGGACCTGCTCGCCGCCGGCGTCACGATCGCGCTCGCCACCGACTTCAACCCCGGCAGCTGCTACAGCGAGAACCTGCAGATGGCCATCTCTCTGGCCTGCCAGGAGGACCGGCTGACGCCGGCCGAGGCCCTCCGCGCCGCCACCATGGGCGGCGCGGCCGCGCTCGGCCTCCAGCACGAGGTCGGTAGTCTCGAGCCGGGCAAGTCCTGCGACCTGCTCGTGCTCGACTCCGCGGTGCACCAGGAACTGCCCTACCACTGGGGCGTCAATCTCGTCACCGGCGTGATCGCCTCGGGGCGGGTCGTCGTGCGCGACCGGCAGGTCGTGAGCGGTGCGGATGCCACCAGGCTCACGCCCACCACCTCACCGGCAGACGGAGGTCCCGCGTGACCCTCATCGAGTGCATCCCCAACTTCAGCGAAGGCCGCCGGCCCGAGGTGATCGAGCAGCTCGCGGACGCGGTTCGGAGCGTCGACGGCGTCAGCCTCCTCGACGTGCAGAGCGACCCGACGCACAACCGCTGCGTCGTGACGTTCGTCGGCCACGAGGGCCCGATCGCCGAGGCCGCGTTCCGGTCGATCGAGAAGGCCTCAGAGCTGATCGACCTCAACGAGCACGAGGGAGCTCACCCGCGCTTCGGCGCCGCCGACGTCGTGCCGTTCGTCCCGCTGCGCTCGGAAGACACGCCGGCCTGCATCGAGACCGCGCAGAAGCTTGCGAGGCGGGTCGCCGCCGACCTCCGGATACCGGTGTTTCTCTACGAGGACGCGGCCCGGATCCCCGAGCACGGGAACCTCGCCGCCTTTCGCGGCAAGGGCTTCGAGGAGATGCGCGAGGTCATCGGCAGCGAGCCCCTGAAGACCCCGGACGAGGGCGAGGCGCGCGTGCACGCGACGGCCGGGGCCGTCGCCATCGGCGCGCGCTTCCCGCTCATCGCCTTCAATGTCAACCTTGATTCGGACGACCTCGACCTGGCCAGGCGTATCGCCGTCGAGATCCGCGAGCGCGACGGCGGCATGAAGTGCGTCAAGGCCATGGGCCTTCTGCTCGAGGACGGCGCCGTGCAGGTCTCCATGAACCTCACCGACTACCGGGTGACATCGATGGCCGACGTCGTCGCGGCGATCGCGGAGCGAGCCGGCGCCGTCGGCGTCTCCATCCGCGAGAGCGAAGTCGTGGGCCTGTTGCCGCAGGACGCGCTGGTGAGGCTGGCGCAGTCGACGTTGTGCGCCACGGGCTTCAGCCGCGATCAGGTCCTGGAGGCTCAGGTCCTGGACACGCTGCTGTGAGCGCCGGCGGAGCTGCCAGAAGCGGCCGCATCCTCATCACCGGGCTCCGCCTGACGCCGCTCTTCCTGACCTTCAGGCAGCCGTATCACTGGGCCGGCCGAGTCGACCACGGCTCTCCCGTCGTCCTTGTCGAGGTGGAGACCGACGCCGGCATCACCGGCGTCGGCGAGTCGGTCGCGTCGCTCGCCGCGGAGGGGACCGTCGCGGCGCTCCGCTGCGTGGAGCCGCTCTTCGTCGGGCAGCCGGTCCACGACGTGGCGCGGCTGGTGCACGAGGCGCGCCACCTCGGCAGCTTCAACCACACGCCGTGGCACGCCGACTTCGTGCTCGCCGGATTCGAGATGGCGCTCTGGGACGCGATCGGCAAGGCCGCCGGCCAGCCGGTGTACCGGCTCCTCGGCGGCGCCGCCCGCGACGAGGTCGACTACTTCGGCTTCGTCCAGGGCGACACGACGGAGGAGCTTGTCGCCCACGCCGGCGAGCTCGCCGCGGCGGACTACGGCGTCATCTACCTGAAGGTCGGCCGCGGCGACGAGGCCGACCTGCGGAACACGGCGGCCGTGCGCGAAGCCATCGGCGGCCGCCGCCTGCGCGTGGACCCCAACTGCGCCTGGAGTGTCCCCGACGCCATCCGCATGATCCACGCGCTCGAGCCCTTCGGCATCGACTGGGTCGAGCAGCCGACCACACTGCTTAGCGTCACGGCGATGCGCCAGGTCCGCGAGGCGGTCCACGTGCCCATCGCCGCCGACCAGGCCGTGCTCACGCCGGCGGATGTCTACGACTTCGTCCGCCAGCGCGCGGCCGACGCCATCGTGCTCTCCCCGCATGAGGCCGGCGGTCTGCTGGCGTTCCGCAAAGCCGCCGCCATCGCCGAGGCCGGCGGCGTCCCCGTCTGCCTGCACGGCCAGAGCGTCTCCGGCATCACCGACGCGGCGCAACACCACCTCGGCCTCAGCACGCCCAACCTCACCGACGGGAATCAGATCATGCACCAGTTGCTCGTCGAGGACCTGGTGAGCTCGCCGGACCTCACTCCGCGGCACGGAAAGCTCGGCCCCCTCGATGCGCCGGGGCTCGGCGTGGAGCTCGACCGCGCCGCGGTCGCCCGCGCCGCCGAGCGGTATCAGAAGGGGGAGTTCCTGTGAAAGTCCTGATCGCCGACCAGAAGCTGGTCACGGAGATCTTCCCGATGGAAGAGGCGATCCCGACCATGCGACGGGCGCTGACCATGCTCGCGGGCGGCGACGTGGTGATGCCGCTGCGCACGATGCTCGGCCTGCCCCAAGGCGACGCCGTCATGGGGCTCATGCCCTCGTACGTGGGCGGGCTCGAGGCCGTCGGCGTCAAGGTGGTCGCCGCCTTCCCCGCCAACTTCGGCACCGAGTACGACACCCATCAAGGCGTCGTCCTCTTCTTCGATACCGATCGCGGCCTCCTGCGCGCCATCGTCGATGCGACATCGATCACCGCCATCCGCACCGCGGCGGTGAGCGGGCTTGCGACCGATCTTCTGGCGAAGCCGGACGCCGGCGACCTCGCGATCATCGGCGCCGGCACGCAGGCGCACACGCACCTGCAGGCCATGCGAGCCGTCCGGCCCGTCCGCCGGGTACGCGTGTACAGCGTGCCGGCCGAGAGCGCCTCGGAGTTCGCCGAACGCGAGGCGCGCCTCACGGGCCTGCCGGTCGAGGCGGTCGCGACGGCCGAAGAGGCCGTGGCCGGCGCCGACCTCATCTGCACGACGACGACGTCCGCGGAGCCGGTCGTGAAGGGAGCCTGGGTCGCACCCGGGGCGCACATCAACGCCGTCGGCGCGTACACGCCCACCACACGCGAGCTCGACTCCGGGCTCGTGGCCAAGGCCCGGCTCTACGCCGACAAGCGCGAGTCGCTGCTCAGTGAGGCGGGGGAGTTCCTCATCCCGAAGGGCGAAGGACTCATCGGCGACGCCGACGTCGTGGGCGAGATCGGCGAGGTGCTGCTGGGCACCGCCCCCGCGCGTACCTCGCCCGACGAGATCACCCTGTTCAAGTCACTGGGCATCGCCATCGAGGACCTGGCGTCGGCGCACCGCATCTACGAGATCGCCAAGGAGCGCGGACTCGGCACCTGGGTCGAGATCGGCGGCCTGCACTTCGGCAAAGCCGTTGAGGTCTGACGTGGCTGCGGTGGCCCCCTACCCGGAGTTCTACAACGACGTCTTCGGGCCGGTGATGCAGCCCGGCTCCAGCTCGCACACCGCCGGACCTTGCCGCCTCGCCTACCTCGCCGGCTGCCTGCTCGGGGAACCGGTGGCCAAGGCGCGCATCGAACTCGACAAAGGCGGTTCGTTCGCAGGGACGTTCGGCATCATGGCCGAGGACAGGGCGATGGTCGCCGGCGTCCTCGGCTACCTGCCCGACGACCCGCGCCTGTTCCGCAGCTTCGAGCTCGCCGAAGAGGCGGGCGTGGCCGTCGAGTTCGCGTTCACCGAGATCGCCGAGAGCAAGCACCCCAACGCCGTCAAGTTCGTGCTGACCGGCGAGAGCGGCCTGATGGTCGACGTGGTCGGCGACTCCACCGGCGGCGGGATGGTCGAGACCGTGACGCTCGACGGCTTCCCGTACCGGACGCTCGGCGACGCCTTCGTGCTGCTGGTGCAGGATCCGCAGGAAGCCCTGAGCTCGGAGAAGCTGGGGCGGCTCAGGGCCGAGCTCCCCGATGTGGTCGACGCGCAGACGGTACGAGTCGCCGGCCGTGGAGTGCTGTACGCCTTCGCGCTGCCCGTCGAGCCGGACCTCGGCTCGTTGCGCGAGCTGCTGGGCGTCGCCGCGCCCGTGCTCCGGCTGGCGCTGCTGCGGCCGCTGCTGCCGGTCGTCAGCCAGCCGGACCGCAAGCCGCAGCTCTTTGACACGATGACGCGCTGGCGCGAGCTTGCGACCGAGCACGCGGTGCCGCTCTGGGAGGTCGCCGTCCAGTACGAGATGGACGCGTCCGGCTGGCCGTTCGGCTGGGTCGTCGACCGTATGCGCGAGCTCTCGCTCGTGATGCGCCGGCAGACGCGCGCCGTGTACGAGGAGGACGTCGCCGTCATCGACACCGAGTTCAAGCCGGACTTCGCCGGCCGCTGGATGAGGCACGCGGAGACGCCAGAGCGCGTCAGCGACGGCGTCACGGCGCAGACCATCAAGTACGCTTACGGCGCCGGCGCCGGTGTGCCAGGCGTCGAGAACGTGCCCGGGCCCATGGGCGGCGGCGCCGGCTACATCTACGCCGCCCTGAGCGCCGTCCAGGAGGCTCGCGGCCTGAGCGACGACGACCTGCTCCGCGGACTCTTCGTCGCCGCCGGCATCGGCGCCATCGCCTACACGCGCACTGAGCCGACCGGCGAAGTGCTAGGCTGTACCGGCGAGTCAGGCGTGTGCGGCGCGATGGCTGCCGCGGCGATCGCGGAGATGGTCGGCGGGTCCCCCGAGGCTGTGGAGAACGCGGCATCGCTGGCCCTGCAGGCGTTCATGGGACTCCCGTGCGACCCGATGCCCGGCGGCCTCAGCCAGCCGTGCCGCAGCCGCATCATGGCGGCGACGTGCACGGCCCACGTGTTCGCAGACCTGGCGCTTGCCGGCCACGCGGCCGTGCTCCCGCTGCACGAGGCGATCGACGTGGCGGACCGTATCGGCCGCGCCCTGCCGCCCGAGCTGCTCTGCACCTCGGAGGGCGGATGCTGCCTCGCGCCGGCGGCCCAGGCCTGCAAGGCCGAGTACCGGCGCTGGTTCGACGAGAGCCGCCCGGAGGACAGGCCTCCGGGCAACCTGATCTGACCACCGAAGAGACGACCGAGAGGAGAACGACGGCTTTGACCGAGGACCTGCAGTACGTTGGGGGCAGCTACCCAGTCCACGACGTGGCCCAGAAGGTGACGGGGGAGCTCATCTACGGCAGCGACTTCAGCGTGCCGGGCATGCTCCACGCGAAGCTGATCCTCAGCACCATCCCGCACGGCATCGTCAAACGCATCGACGCCTCGCGTGCCGAGGCGCTGCCGGGCGTCGTCAAGATCTTCTCGCACGAGAATTCGCCGATGACCCGGTTCTGCCGGGCGCGCATCCACCCCGGCCAGGACCTGGCGCCGCACGATGAGACTCTGTTCAGCGAGCACGTGCGCTTCGTCGGCGACCGCGTCGCCGCGGTCGTGGCGACGAGCCGGGCGGCCGCCGAGGCGGCTGCGGCGCTCGTCGCGATCGAGTACGAGGAGCTCCCGGCCCTGCTCACGGTCGACGAGGCGCTGGCCAGCGCCGACGTGCTCGTCCACTCCACCGGCAACGTCGCCTACGAATTCGAGGTGGACAAGGGCGAGCGCCCGGACCTCGAGGGAGCGGTAATGGTCTCCTCGACGTCGAGCACGCCGCGCGTCCACCACGCCGCGCTCGAGCCGCACGTCTGCATCGCCCAGGGCCACAGCACCGGCGGCATGACCGTCTGGACGACGAGCCAGGGCGTCTACGCGGCACGCACCGTGATCGCGGAGCTGCTGGACCTTGAGTACCACCGCGTGCGCGTCATCAAGGTCCCGATGGGCGGCTCGTTCGGCGGCAAGACGGAGTACATCATCGAGCCGGTGGTCGCGTTTCTCGCCAAGGAGACTCGCCGCCCGGTGAAGCTGCTCCTCGACCGCGAGGAGTGCATGATCGCCACGATGGTCCGCCCCGCCACCTGGACGACCATCCGCACCGCCTTCTCTCCCGACGGCATGCTGCTCGACTTCGAGGCGGCCTCCACGCTGGACGCCGGCGCCTACGCGTCGAGCACGCCGGACTACTCCGTGCACATGTGCAAGAAGGTCACCAAGCTGTACCGGGTGCCGCACTACCAGCACCAAAGCCGCGCCGTGCTCACCAACACGCCGGTCGGGGGCGCCGCCCGCGGCTGGGGCGCCCCGGAGATCGCCGCGGCCACCGAGATCCACATGGACCGGGTGGCGGCCGTGCTGCGGCTCGACCCGGTCGAACTCCGCCTCAAGAACATGGTCGAGCCCTACGACACCGACCTCGTGACCGGCCTGTCGCTCGGCGACGCGCGCGTGCGCGAGTGCCTCGAGCGCGGCGCCGTCGCCTTCGACTGGGCCGCGCGCCGGGCCCGCCCCGCCGGGCGGGGCCGCCTGCGGCGCGGCGTCGGCGTCGCCGCCGGCGCGCACAAGAACGGTATGTTCGGCGCGTTCCCCGAGGCGAGCAACATGTCCCTGAAGATGAATGAGGACGGCACGTTCGAGCTCAACGCCAGCCTGCACGACCCGGGATGCGGCGTCGTGACGACGATGAAGATCATCGCCGCCGAGGTGCTCGGCGTGCATCCCGACCGCATCGCCGCCGGCGAGGCCGACACGGCGACGACGCCGTTCGACTACGGCACCTACGGCAGCCGCGTGACCTACGTTGTCGGCCAGTGCGCGCGCGTGACCGCCGAGAAGGTCAAAGGGCGGCTCCTCCAGGCGGCGGCCGAGCTCCTGAAGGAGCCGATCGTGCACCTGTACACGCGTGACGGCGCCGTGCGTGTGAAGAACGACGCGGCGCGCGCGATCGCCTACCGTGACATCGCGCGCCTCAGCGAGATGCGGCACGTGCCCTCGATCTCCGCGTCCACGACGTACTACGCGGTCTCCAACCCGGCCTCGTACTCGGTGCAGTTCGCGGAGGTCGAGGTGGACTGCGCCACCGGCCTGGTGGCGGTCACCGACTTCCTCGCCGTCGCCGACGTGGGGCGGGCGATCAACCGCGGCATGGTCGAGGCGCAGTACCAGGGCGCGGTCCAGATGGGCATCGGCTACGCGCTCTACGAGCATCTCGATGTGGACGAGCAGGGACGCAGCGGGGTGGACGGCTTCAAGAACTACCACATCGTCAACGCGCCCGACATGCCCGACATCCAGGTCCTCCTCGTCGAACACGAGGGAGACGACGGGCCGTTCAGCGCCAAGAGCGTGGGCGAGATCGCCACAGTGCCCACTGCGCCGGCGGTCGTCAACGCCGTCAACAACGCCCTTGGCACCGCGCTCTCCGAGTTGCCGCTCGTGCCCGAGCGCATCATCGCCGCCCTTCACGAGCCTGAGGAGGTGCCGGCATGCAGCTCCTGCTGACCGTCAACGGCCTGTCCCACGAGGTGGAGGTGCGTCCGACCGCGCGCCTGCTCGACGTCCTGCGCGACCAGCTCGGACTGACGGGCACCAAGGAAGGCTGCGCCGAGGGCGAGTGCGGCGCCTGCACCGTCCTGGTCGACGGCAAGGCCGTGAACTCGTGCGTCATGCTCGCCGTACAGGCGCGCGGCAAAGAGATCCTGACGGTCGAGGGCCTCGCCGAACACGGCGACCTCGACCTCCTGCAGCAGAAGTTCGTCGAGTACGGCGCCGTCCAGTGCGGCTACTGCACACCCGGCATGCTGATGTCGGCCAAGGCGCTCCTCATGGCCAACCCCGTCCCGTCCGAGCAGGACATCCGCATCGCGCTGGCCGGCAACCTCTGCCGTTGCACGGGCTACGCCGCGATTGTCGCCGCCGTGAAGGCCGCCAGCGGCCACGACGCGACGCCGGCCATGGTGCTGCCCGGCGAGGCGGATGAACTGGCCGTGGAGGTCGCCACGGACCCGGCGACCCTGGCGATCGTGGACGAGGTCGTCGAGGCGGCGGTGGCCGAGCTGACGGAAGGCACGGCTCCGGCTCCCGAGGCCTTCCCCTCACTCGACGCGCCGGCCGGTCCGCCCGGCGCTCCGGCGGCCCCGCCGCCCGAGCCTCCTGAGGACGCGGGCGACGCCGAGGGTGGTGAGTGACGTGCCCGTGACGCAAGTCGTGACGCCGGCCGACATGGACGAGCTGGTCGCCGCGCTCAAGGCGGCCACGCCCCAGACCCGGCTGCTCGCCGGCGGCACCGACCTGATGCGCGCCGTCCGCCGGCCCGGGAGCGAGCCGGACGTGATCATCGACCTGACCGGACTCGGCGGACT
>Ga0302321_100002271_pt1 | contig 16526 bp, 8 predicted proteins | sample Fen_T0_1_FD_202505 | JGI IMG/M metagenome (GOLD analysis project Ga0302321, IMG submission 202505) | Peat permafrost microbial communities from Stordalen Mire near Abisko, Sweden - Fen_T0_1 | ecosystem: Environmental > Terrestrial > Soil > Wetlands > Permafrost | place: Sweden: Abisko...
CGTCCCGGACAAGGGACGCCACGGGGATGTAAGTTTCCGTGGTGATCTCGCCCGCCACCAGCACGAGGCCCGTGGTCAGCAGGGTCTCACAGGCCACGCGACTGCGAGGATCGTCCTTCAGGGCCGCATCAAGCACGGCATCGGAGATCTGGTCCGCCATCTTATCGGGGTGTCCTTCGGTGACACTCTCGGATGTGAACAGGTGACGCCCCTGGGTGGCCATTCTGGACTCCTCGGAACACCCCCAAACATCGGTTTGGAGGAAACAATGACTATATCGCAGATACACCTTTTGGATGACGCGGGAAACCTTGTCTTACCTTAGCCTTGAAGACTAAGGTGGGGAGTTCCCCGTCTTCGAAGCGAACACACACTGCCCCACATGGAGGAACCCATGAATCCATTCCGCCGCTCGACGCTGGCCCTGGTCATGATGGCTGCGTCCCTACTGATGGTCTCCACGGCCTGCAAGCGCGAGGATCCCCAGATCAAGGAACTGACCCAGAAAGCCGCTGAAGCCGACAAGGCCAACCAGCAGCTGAACCAGGCCGGCACGGATCAGCAGAAGAAGCTGGCCCAGGCGGGCGTCAACGACATCAAGCCCAATGCCGAGACTCTGCAGCTCACGGAAGATCAGAAGAAGGCCCTGGAAGAGCGCATCAAGAATGAGAAGAACAGCTCGTACCAGGCCCTGCTCCAGGAAGTGCTCGACAAGGACAAGGAGATCAAGGATATCAACACCAGGCTCGCCAAGCTCAAGGCCGACCTGCCCAAGCCCGACCTGGCCAAGCCCAATGACAGCCACTACGGCATGTCCATGCGCTTCCTCAAGAAGAAGGGTGTGTCCGAGGCCGACGCCAAGAAGCTGATCAGCCACGTGGCCATCCTGGACAAGCTGGCCCCGGGTTTTGAGGTCTACCACTTCTATGCCAATGGCGCCTACGGCACCTGGGTGTCCCAGGGCAAGGCCAAGATCACTCCCAACGATCTGATGCGCCAGGAGCGCGAAAAGGTTGAAGGCGAGCGCGATGAAGCCGTAGCCCAGAACGACAAGCTGCAGGAAGAGGTTGTGGATCTCGAAGGCCAGAAGAAGCGGATCGAGGAGGAGATCGCGGGGCTCCGCTCCGAGCGCACCAACCTCATCGAAGAGCGTGCCAAGCTGCAGTCCGACAATGCCGCCCAGGTATCCAAGCTGAACTCGCTGCACTACGTCATCGGCACCCGCGACAAGCTCAAGGCCGATGCCGTCATCGAGATCCCCGTCTTCGCCAAGGACCGCGCAGGCAAGAACTGGCGCGACGAGATCTTCACCCAGAGCCTTGACCTGCGCTCCGCCAAGACGATCACCATCAAGGCCGCCGACCTGGGCCTGAAGAAGATCGGCAAGGTGAGCGTGGTCCCCGGTTCCTACATCAAGGACGAACACTACAAGCTCACCATCAGCGAAGACAAGCAGACCGCCACGGTGGAACTCGTCACGGTGAGTCGCTTTAAGAACGACAAGGTCGTCTTTGCTGTAACTGATTAGCCCGTACTGCTCAAGGAGGGGCTCCGCCTGGAGCCCCTCCTTTTTTGTGGAATTTCAGCTCTGGCCCGCCTATCGTCTGGAGACCCATCCTGGCTTTCTTCTAACCACACCCATGAGGTGAAGCAATGCGCGTAAACCTGTACCAAGTGCTCCTTGGCACGTCCCTGCTGGGCCTCCTCGCCTGCAACGGCGGCGGAGATTCCAAGGCCACAACCACTGTCACGGGCACTGGGTCTCTGCCAAGCGCCACGACGGCGGTCTTTGATCCGGCCTCTGGAGCCGTGCCCCTGCCCAATGTGTTGGTGACGGCCACCAGCACCAGCCTCACCTACACCGCCACGCCCACCCCGACCGCAGGCGCCCTGAATCTCAATCCCGGTGTCCCCCTCACGCCCGACAAGGCCCTGGCCTACGTCAACCTGGTGGAGATGGGCAACACCCACGCCGTGTCCGGCCTGAACGCTCCGATCTATATCGGGTTCACGTCCACCGTCGATGCCACCACCGTGAACGGATCGAACATCAAGGTCTTCCAGATCCTGCCCGACGCCCCCACGAATCCGTCCAGCACTGAGAACAACGCGGTCGGCTTCGTGGATATCTCCGGACTCTTCACTTATTCGTCGTTCCCCCTGGTGCCAGCCAGCGCGGGCACCGGCGTCTATGCCATGCCGAAGGTACCCCTCCTTCCCGGGGCCCGGTACCTCTATGTGGTCACCAATCGTGTACTGGACACCACGGGCCTGCCCGTGTCCGCCTCGCCCTACTTCGAGGCCCTGAAGTCCACCACCGCCCTCGCCGGATCCTTCGCCGCCCTGGAGCCCATCCGCGCCAATGCGCTGGTCGCGGGCAGCACCACGAACATTCAGCTCTCCGGCTACGCCAAGGTCATGAACGACCTCATCACCGCCAGCGCCACCACCACCATCACCAAGCGCGGCGACATCACCCTCATGGCCCGCTTCATCACCACTGGCGCCGGCTACATCCCCGCCGACCCCATCGGCACCCCGGCCTCCCGGATGCCCGTGGAAACGGCCCTCTGGGCCTATGCGAACAATGCAAACCTGAGCGCCACCGCGCTCAAGGCTGACTTCAGCACCGCTGAAAGCCGCGCCTGGACCAACGGTGTCGCCAACTTCCAGCTCATGGGCACGTCGGCCATCCCGACCGGGGCCGGTTCCATTTCCGCCATTTTCGGCGCCATCCCCAGCGCCGCTGTGGGCTATGTGGGAGCAGGCACCTTCGAGAGCGCCGACTTCCAGATGGACCCCTACACCACCCATGCCAACCTGGCCAATGCCGGAGGCAAGCTCGACGGTGTCGCGGGTGTCTACAAGCCTGGCACCAGCGTGGCCATCGGCCCCCTGGCCGCCGCCCCCGGAACCGGCGTGACGCAGGCTTTCCGCAATGCCACCGGCGTGCTCCGCGGTTTCTACCACCAGAGCCGCCAGGTACCCTTCATCATCGTCGCGCCCATCACCGCCGCTCCTGCCGGTGGCTATCCCGTGGCCATCTTCATGCACGGCATCGGTGGCCAGAAGGAACAGGCGCTCGGCCTGGCCAACACCCTCTGCGCCGCTGGCTACGTCGTCGTCGCCATCGACCAGGCCGTTCATGGGCTGCCTGCCAATGGACAACTGGATGTCACTGGCACCGCCGTCACCGGCAGCCTGACGTCTCCCCTCTACACCGGCCCCGGCATGGGCAATGGCCGTCCCGCCGCGGAGTGGGCCAGCAACTTCTTCATGCTGCCCTCCATCCTGACCGCCCGCACCAGCGTGCAGACCAGTGCCTTCAACCTCTGGCGCCTGGAGCGCATCCTCAAGCAGCCCGGTGCCTTGGATCCCACCAGCCTGCAGGCGAAGATGACCACCGCAGGCAAGTCCCTCTCCGCCGCAGGGGCCACCCAGTTCGTGGGCCAGAGCCTCGGCAGCATCGTCGGCTCCTACTTCCTGGCCGGCAACAGCAGCCAGACGGGCGGCAGCAACATGAAGGGCCTGCTCAGTGTGCCTGGCTCCCGCCTGGCCTTCATCCTGAAGGACAGCCCCGCCTTTGCCGCCACGGTCAACGGTGGCCTCGCCGCCGCCGGTGTGCCCACGGGCAGCGCCGCCTTCTACCAGTTCTTCGCCTTGGCCCAGGCCGTGGCGGATCCCATTGATCCCGCCAGCATGGGTACGCCTCTTTCGGGCGCCACCACCTCACGATTCATCAACCGCCTGCTGGTGCAGGAGGCCGTGGGTGACACCGTCATCCCCAACGCCAATGGCCAGTATTTCGTGAATGCCTTCGCAGGCCGGCAGGGACAGCTGGGCGGTGATGTCAGCGGCGGCTTCACCCAGATCCTCCGCAACACCCAAACCGCTCCCGCCGTGCCCTACGTTTATGGCGCGACCCTGGGCGCCTTCAAGGCTGCCGTGGCTTCCGCCGCGTCTTCCGCGGCCACCACCCCCGTTCAGGGCGTGATGCAGTACAGCCCTGCGCAGCACGGCATGCTGCTGCAGGACACCGCCACGGCCGCCAACGTCGCCCACTGCCAGGCCCAGATGTATGCCTGGGTGAAGTACGGCGTGGTTGCGGATGGGGCCAGCGCCAGCAGCTTCCCCATCACCGTCCAGGCGGAGCCGCTGGAAGCCATGATCCTCCCCGGGCTCTTCGGCCCCGAGAGCCTGGCGATCCACTATCCGACCACCAAGTAACGGCGACACAACCACCGAAAAGGCGGGGCTTCGGCCCCGCCTTTTTATGGCCGGTTCAATTCCGGGAAAGCGCTCAGCAGCGCTCGGCGGGCTTCCACCCATTCGGGCACGGGCGGATCCCGGCGCCGCAGGAACCCACGGATGGCTTGAAGGTCCTCACCCACGCGCTCCAGCGTGGGCAGGCCCAGTCCCGCCGCCAGCAGGGCCAGCACAGGCAGGATCGCCACGCCCCAGTCCCAGTGCCACCCCGCCGCCACGGCCAGGGTGACGGCCCACAGGGGAAGGAGCAACAAACCGCCCAGCAGCTTCAGGGTGGCCGTCTGGTCTCCTTCGTCCGTGAAGCGGGCAGCAATCCAACCAATCAGTCGGTAGGGGGGCCAGAAGAGCAGGCACGGGCCCATCAGCGCCACTGCCACGGCCAAGCGAAGCGCCGCGCCCGGCATCCAGCGCCGTACCTCAGTGCCGGGATAAGGGTGACCCACCTGATCGGGTCTCAGCCCCTTGGCCCGCAGCCAGGCCTGGGCCGCATGGACCCGGCCTTCCATGGCAGCGAATGCCTCTTCAGAAAGGGAAGACAGCTGGGGCAGCAACTCCTGGACCCTCACCCGGAAGGTCTCCAGATTCACTCGGGTGCCCGGCGCCTCCGCCAGGAGCCATGCCACCTCCTGGGCCAGCGCCAGGCAACGCACATCCGCGTCATGCAGGGTGAGCGGTTTCAATGCCGCGCGAATGCGGGAGGTCAGCTCCGCCACGGCGCCCGGGTCGGGTCCGTGCCCGGCGAGATCTGCGAATTCCACCGGAGTTCCCAGCCGGAGCAGGACGTTGTGCCGAAAGGTTGCACGGTCGCCGTAGACCAGGCCCGCGGGAATGATCGAGAGTGTTACGGGACTGGATAAAGCGATGCGGGCGGCGCCGGTCTTCAGGGGTTCGAGGTCGGCGCCGGTGTGGCTCACGCCCTCGGGGAACATGGCCACGGAGCCACCCCTGGCAAACACCTGGTGGACCTTGTGGAAACTCTGCTGGATGGTCTCCGGCGTGGCCCCGCCATCCTTGGGCCGGGTCACGGGAATGGCCCGGAATGCCGCCAGGAACGGCCGCAATGGCGCGATCTTCCAGAGGGTCGCCTTGGCCAGCCAGCCCGTGGGGCGATCCAGCAAGGCCGCCGCCGCCAGGGGATCCAACAGACCGTTCGGATGGTTCAGGAGGATCAGGCAAGGCCCCGACGGAAGGGCTGGCCCCTGGCTGCGGAGTGCGCGAAACCAGATCCGCCCCAGAAGGCGCGCGCTTCGGCTCACCCCCACCTCAGGCCTGCACGGGCCGTTGCCGCGCCCACCAGAGGGCCAGTCCGCTGAGCAGAATGGCGGGCAGCACCATCACCAGGGCGCGCGCCAGGGCATCACCCCCAGCGAAGCCTGAAGCGTGCAGCGCGTCGGCGCGGCGACCCACCAGCTCGGGACTGATGGCATCCCCCATGAGGTGGATGAAGAGCACATTCAACCCGACGCCCGTGGCCCGGACGCTGGCGGGCAGGCAGCTCACCGTGAGCGCGTTCACCGGGCTGGTGTTCACGAACAGCAGGAACATGCCCACAAAGAACATCAGGTAGGCGACCTGGAGGCTGAGGGTACCCAGGGCCCAGGCCACCACCGGGGTCGCCACCAGCAGGGTCAGGCCGGAGATCCCGATGCCAGCATCAGGCCAGCGCTTCTGCCAGCGGTCCGTGAACCAGCCGCCCAGGAACGTACCCAGGATGCCGGTCACCACGGCCAGTCCGCCGAAGGCCAGGCCTGCCCTGGCCGTGCTGACGGCGAAGCGGCGCTGCAGGAGCGTGGGCCCCCACATGCTGAGGGCGCCCATGGCGAAGGTGTAAGCCACGTAGCTCGCCGTGCAGGCCAACCAGATCCGGTTGAAGAACACATGCCGGAGGCGCTTCAGGTAGGGCAGGTTGGCATCGGTATCCGGCGCGAGATCCATGCCGCCCCGGATCGGATCCTGCTGAAAGGCCATCCAGAGGGCGAAGGCCAACCCGGGCAGACCCGCCACCATAAATGAAGCTCGCCAGCCCCACGAACCGGCCACCATGCCCCCCAAGCCATAGCCAAAGGCGCTGCCCACGGGAATGGCGAGGTAGAACCAGGTGAATTTCTTGGCCCGCTCGGCTTCGGGAAAGCCGTCTGCCAGCATGGCGGGGCCCAGGGTCGCATAGGCAGCCTCGCCCACGCCCACCAGGGACCTCATCACCAGCAAGGCAGAATAGCTGTGGATGAAGGCCGCGCCCATGGTGGCCAGGCTCCACAAAGCCACGCCCCCGGCCACCAGCCGGGGGCGATGGAAGCGATCCGCCAGATAGCCGAACAGTGGCGCGGCGCACATGTAGACGAGGATGAACACCAGGGTCAGGCGACCGAGTTGGGCATCCGTGAGATGAAGTTCCTTCCCCAGCGGCTCGAGAATCGCCGCCACGACGTACCGATCCATGTAGTTCACCAGGTTGATCCCAGTGAGCAGCAGGAGCAGCCGTCGGGCGGCGGTCATCAGCTTGGCGTTCGCGATCCGTCGTTGGGGACTGGACTACTTCTTGGGGGCGGCGGGCTTGGCAGCCGGCTTTGGCGCAGAGGCGGCAGGCTTCGGGGCCGGGGCAGCAGGCGCAGCACCCTCGGTGGCGTCCAGGCGCTTGGCGACCTCGGTCGTGAAGGCCTTCAGCCATTCCTGGTCCGCCCAGGAGAGGATCTGCACGGCCTGGTCGGACAGAACCATCTGGAGCTTCTGCTCCTTGGCGAGCTGCTCGACGATGGGAGCCGCGATCTTCGTAATGGCTTCACCGACCTTTTTCTCCACCCGCTGATACTCGCCCTGGCTGTCTTCCTGCATCTTCTTGGCATCGAACTCCACATCGCGGAGCTTCTTGACCAGGGCTTCCTTCTTGTCCGGATCGATGCTGGGGGAATTCAGCTGCTGCTGGAGCGTCTGCAGCTCCTGGCCCTTGGCCTGCAGCTTCTCCTGCAGGTTCTTCCCGGTGATCTCCAGCTCAGAGAAGATGGCGCCGGCCTTCTTGGAGCTGCGCACCAGCTGGTTGATGCTGAAGAAGGCGAACCGCGGTGCTTCCTGAGCGGCAACGGGGGTGACGAGGGCCGCAGACAGGCAGAGGGCGGCCAGGGACGGGGCGATCAAGCGCATAAGTGACTCCAGGGCGAAAGAGCTATTGTAGCCAATAAAAAGACGGTCTTTCGCCAGGAATTAGAAGGTGGTTCCAATGGAGAATTGGAAGTCCGTCTTGCTTTCCGTGTCGAAGGGATAGGGGTTCAGCTTCCTGGCCCAGATCAGGCGCAGGGGAGCAGGGCTGATGGGCAGGAAGAAGCGGAACTCAACCCCCGCGGACCGAACCAGGGTGGGGTTATTGTAGGTAAAGCTATTATTGCTGGCATCATTATAGGTTACCAAATCGTGACTGAGAACCTTGCTGCCCGGTCCCCAGGCGTTGCCAGCGTCGTAGAAGAACACCAGCCGGAACTGGTCGGCGATCTTGAACTGGTATTCGGCATTGAGGATGAGCTGCTTGTTGCCGCCGACGACCACGGGGCGGCGGTTGTTGTCGAGAAGGACAGACCCGACCTGACCGAAGCGGTAGCCTCGAATGCTGTTCTCGCCGCCGGGGCGGTACAGATCATAGAGCGGCAGCTCTTCCCGGCCCATGTTCTGGAGGTAGCCGTAGCTCGCATTGAAGGCGAAGATGTGGCGCTCAGCCACGTTCATGAATTTGGCGAAATCCCAGGTGGCCCGCAGGAACGGGCGATCGCCGCCGAACTGCCAGCCACCGTATTCCAGGCCGAAGGACACGCGGGTGCCCTGCGTGGGCTTGAACTGATGGTTCACGGTGCTGTAGGACAAGCTCTGGCTGAAGGTGGAAGTGAGCTGGTTGGGGGTGTCCCGGAAGTAGAAATTCTGGCCGCCCTCGATGCGGATCAGGCGGAAGCTGTAGCCCGTCGAATACGTGGTGAAGAAGGCCCAGGGCTGATTCGTGAACCAGTTGCTCAGGCGCGCGCCCACAGAGGCACCGATGCTGCGGGTGAACTGCTTGTAGGCATTGGCCACCCCCACGCGGGAGGCATCGTAGTCGGCAGAGCCATTGGAAACCGACGTGGAGAAGGAATAGGGAAGGTCGAAGACGAAAGGCTCGGTGAAGCCCACCGAGACATTCTTTGAATACTTGCCGCCGTTGTAGCTGAAGGAGAGCGTCTCGCCACCGCCGCCCAGGTTGCGGGTGGAGAAACTCACACCCAGCGAGAATCCAAACAGTGATCCGTATCCACCCTGGAAGAGGACTTCATTGACGCCCGCCTCTTCGCCGCGGATCACCACGTCGACCTGGGGTTTGTCCTGAACCAGATCCACCTTGGGTTCGGAACTCTTCACATCGAAGAAGCTCAGCTGGCTGATGCTCAGCAGCGAATCCTTGAAGCGGTCCGTCTGGAAGGGATCCCCCTCGCGCATGAGCATGCTGCGCCGCAACACCTTGTCCTTGGTGGTGAGGTTGCCTTCGAATTCGATCTTGCGGACGGTGTAGGCCTCACCCTCATCCAGCTTCAACAGCGTGTCCACCTTCTTGACGCCGTCTTCCTCGCGAACCGTGAATTTCCGTTCGGCCCGGAACATGATGAAGGCCTGATTGGAATAGGCCTCCTTCACCTTGTCCACGGTCTGATTGACTGCGTCCAGATCGAAGGGAACAGGCTTTTCCCCGGCCTTCGGGGCCTCCTGGGAGGGTTTGATGTTGAAGAATTTCCGGACGAAGGACTGGTTGTCCCGTTTCACTTCCGCGTACTTCCCCTTGTAGAAGGTGTCGCGGAACAGCTTGCCGCCCTCGGTGGCGAAGGTGCCTTCGAAGAAGCGCTCGCCTTCCAGGATGGGGATGGTCAGCTTGGCCCGAAGGTCGTACTTGGGTGATTTCGCCTCTTTGACCCGTTTCTCATTCTTCTTCTTCTGCTTCTCGGTGGTGCGATCTTCGACCTCCACGATGGGCTTGCCCACAAAGACGTCCTTGTAGCCCTGTTTCCAGTAGGCCTTCTTGATATTCTCCAGGTCCTCTTCGAGGTTCTTGTCCACCAGAAGGTCGTGCGTGGTGAGCCAGCTGAACATCCAGTGCTGGCGCGTTTTCCCCATGACGTTGCGCAGCTGCGAACTGGTGAACACCTTGTTGCCCCGGAAGGCCACCGTGTAGATCCTGGCCTTGCCGCCTTCCTTGATATCGAACACCAGGCGCGCCACGCCGCCGGCCATGGGCTCCAGGGTGATATCCACCACGGGATTCCGGAATCCCTTTTCACCGGCCTGCTCGACAATCATGTCCTTGATCTTGCGGGCGGTTTCGGGATCGTAGATGGTTTCCGGATTGATGGCGAGTTTCTTCTCCTTGACCTTGTCCTTGATGTTGGTGAGACCCACCTCGGTGCCGCCGCGGTAGTCGATCTCCTTGATCAGGGGGCGCTCCTTGATGCGGATGACCAGCTTCTTCCCGCCGGGCGCATCCTCCAGTTCGAGCTTGATGTCATCGAAGGACCCGCTGGCCCAGAGTTTCTCCAGCACCGCTGAGAAATCCAGATTGCGCAGGTCGTCGCCGACCTTCACGCCGGACTTGAAGATCACCGTTTCGGACGTCTGCTTCTGAGCGCCAATGACCTCGATGGTGACGATGGGTTCGATATCCTGCCCGACCATGGGCAGGGCGAAGCCCGCCACCAGAGCAAAGGGCAGCACACCCTTCCACCACCGGGGCCGGACCCGGTTCAAAACCATGTTTCGCTGCGTCATTCAGGCGCTCCGACCAGATGGGTTTCCTGGCCAGTGGCCACGTCTCCGGTATCAGACAAGGTGGGGACGAGTTTCTCGTCCACCAGATCGAAGTTCACCAGACCCGAAGGCACCATGTCCTGGCCCACCATCAACTCGGCGAGGGGATCCTCGACCTGCTTCTGGATGGCGCGGCGCAAGGGACGGGCTCCGTAGGCCCGGTCACGGAGGGTGGTCTTCACCAGCCAGTCACAGGCCGCATCCGTCAAGCTGACGGTCAACTTGTGTTTCTGGAGGGTGACGTTCAGATCCTCCACCAGCAGGCGGACGATCTTGCGCAGTTCGTCGTCGCCCAGGCGGTTGAACACCACGATCTCGTCGATGCGGTTCAGGAACTCAGGCGGGAAGGTACGCTTGAGGACCTTCATCGCGTCGCTCGACTTGGCGTCGGGACGTCCGTCCTGCTCGACGAAGCCGAGGTTCTTCTCCGACAGCAGCTCACGGCTGCCCACATTGGACGTCATGATGATGATGGTGTTCTTGAAGTCTACGAGGTTCCCAAATGCGTCCGAAGCCTGACCATCGTCAAAGATCGACAGGAGAATGTTGATCAGGTCGGGGTGGGCCTTTTCGATTTCATCGAAGAGCAGGACGCAGTAAGGATTCCGCCGGATGCGGTCCGTCAGCATGCCGCCTTCCTCATAGCCCACGTACCCCGGAGGGGCCCCGAGCAGCTTGGAGACTTCGTGCTTCTCCATGTACTCGGACATGTCGAAGCGGATCATCTTCTTGGCATCGCCAAACAGGAACGCCGCCAGGGTCTTGGCCAGTTCCGTCTTGCCCACGCCCGTGGGGCCCAGGAAGAGGAACGAGCCCATGGGCCGGTTCGGGTTCTTGAGGCCTGTGCGGGCGCGGCGCACGGCCCGCACCACGGCGCTGACCGCCTCGGGCTGGCCGATGACACGCTCATTGAGCCTGGGCTCCATGTTCACCATGTTGGCCTTCTCATCGCCCTTGAGGGCCTTGATGGGAATGCCGGTCCAGCTGGCCACCACATCCTCGATGTCCTGTTCGGTGACCTCGGGGAAGCGGGCGTAATCCTCGTCCGTCAAATCCGAACGGTTCTTCTGGATTTCGTCCCGCAGCTGCAATTCCTTCTGGCGGAGCAGCACGGCCTTTTCGAAATCCCGACTGAGCACCGCCTCGTTCATCTCGTTGATGACACGGTGCAGCTCATCTTCCTGGGTCTGACCTTCGGACGAGGGACCCCCGGGGCCCACGCGCAGCTTGACCCGCGCGCCCGCTTCATCCAACAGGTCGATGGCCTTGTCGGGCAGGAAGCGATCCGTGATGTAGCGGTTGGACAGGTAGACCGAGGCTTCCATGGTCTTCTGCGTGTAGCGCACCCGGTGGAACAACTCATAGCGGCTGCGGATGCCCTCGATGATGCGCAGGCTCTCGGCCTCGTCCGGGGGATTCACGGTGACGGGCTGGAAGCGGCGGACCAGGCTGCGGTCCTTGTCGATGTACTTGGCGTATTCCTTGTGCGTGGTCGCGCCGATGCACTGGATCTCGCCCCGGCTGAGGGCCGGCTTGAGGATGTTCGCGGCATCCAGGCTGCCCTCGGCGGCGCCCGTGCCGATGAGGCTGTGGATCTCATCGATGAACAACACCACGCTGGGATCCTTGCTGGCCTCGGCGATGATCGACTTCAGGCGCTCTTCGAACTGGCCGCGGTACTTGGTGCCGGCCACCACCAGGCTGAGGTCGAGGGCATAGATGCGCTTATCCGCCAGGGTGGGGGGAATCAGGCCCTCGTGGATCTTCTGGGCCAGGCCCTCCACGATGGCGGTCTTGCCCACGCCCGCTTCGCCCAACAGGATCGGGTTGTTCTTGCGGCGGCGGCTGAGGATCTGGACGATGCGCTCGACTTCCGAGTCCCGGCCGATGAGGTTGTCGAAGATGCCGCGCTCGGCCATCTCGGACAGGTTGCGGGCGAACTCGGACAGGAGGGGGTGCTCCTTCTTCTTCTTCGCGATCTTTTCTTCCTTGCTGCTCTCCAGCAGGATTTCCTTGGCCGCGATGAGATCCGCGCCGGATTCCTTCAGCAGGCGCCCCGCCAGGCAGCCATCCTCACGCAGCATCCCGAGCAGGAGGTGCTCGGCGCCCACGTGCTTGTGGTTGAGCTTGGCGCTCTCGGCCGTGGCGTGCTGGAGGATGCGCTTGACCTCCTCCTCCATGGGGATGTCGATGCTGGTGCTGCTGGGGGTGATCTTCTTGTCCTTGGGGGTCAGGGCCGCCACCAGGCGCTCGCGCAGGGTGCTCACCTGCACGCCCATCCGCTCCAGGAGCTGGGTGCTGGTTTTTTCAGACTCCCGCAGCAAGCCCAGCAGGAGGTGGCCGCTTTGGATGCTTTCCGCACCAAACTGGCTCGCCTCATAGCGGGCAAAGAACATCACTCGTCGGGCTTTTTCGGTGAATTTTTCGAACACGGGACACCCTTCCGGGTTAAGGATGGCGCAGGGACCAGGATGGTTCCTGAGCGGTCTACCAGGGTAGCGCCTTCCGCCACCCTTGTCCCGATCTCAGCTGTAAAGGATGGGCTTGCGACGCTATCCTGGAAGGCTTGGGGGACATCATGAGCCTGGCTAGGACCAATCTGGCGATCCTCGGCCTTCAGTGGGGGGACGAGGGCAAGGGCAAGGTCGTGGACCTGCTCAGTCCGAATTTCAAGCAGGTGGTGCGCTTCCAAGGCGGCAACAATGCAGGCCATACCGTGGTGGTGGATGGGGTGAGCATCGCGCTGCACCAGGTCCCCAGCGGTGCCCTGCACCCCGGCTGCTTCCTGGTGGTGGGCAATGGCGTGGTGCTCAACCTCGAGGTGTTTCAGCAGGAACTGGACCGGCTCAAGGCCCGCGGCTTTGATCTGACGGGCCGCCTGCTGCTGTCCGAGAAAGCCCACATCATCCTGCCCCACCACATCGCCCTCGATCAGTGGCGAGAGATCCGAGCCGACAAGGTGGGCGCCAAGATCGGCACCACGGGCCGCGGCATCGGCCCTGCGTACGAAATGAAGGCCGCCCGCATGGGCCTGCGCCTGGGCGACCTCCTGCATCCTGAAACCCTGGGCGAGCGCATCCGCCCTGGCTACGACGAAGTTCGCCTCCGCCTCGGCGCCGAAGGAGGCCTGCCCACTCTGGAAGCCATCATCGAGGGCCTGCTGCGCACCGCCGAGCCCTTCCTCTCCTTCATTGGCGATGCCCAGGGTCATCTGATGGCCGCTTGGGAGCGCGGTGAAAGCATCCTGTTCGAGGGCGCCCAGGCCACCCTGCTTGATATCGATCACGGCACCTACCCCTTTGTCACCTCCAGCAACTGCAGCCTGGGCGGCCTTTTCACCGGCACCGGCCTGCCCCCCAAGGCCGTGGACAAGATCCTGGGCATCGCCAAGGCCTACACCACCCGCGTGGGCGCCGGCCCCTTCCCCGCCGAGCTGCTGGACGCCACCGGCGACCGCCTGCGCGAAGTGGGCCGCGAGTTCGGCACCACCACGGGGCGCCCCCGCCGCTGCGGCTGGTTCGATGCCCCCATCACCGCCCACGCCTGCCGCACCAACGGCGTGGATGGGTTGGCCATCATGAAGCTCGACGTGCTCGATGGCATGGATGAGGTGGGCCTCATCGTGGGCTACCGCACCGGTGAAGGCACCCTCACCACCAAGCTGCCCAGCTGCGCCGCTGACTGGAGCGGAATCCAGCCTGAAGTGAAGCGGTTCAAGGGTTGGGGAAGCACCCGTGGCATCACCGATCATCGGAAACTTCCCCTCGAAGCCCAGGCCTACCTGGAATCCCTGTCCGAAAGCGTCGAGGTTTCCATCGCCTATCTCAGCACCGGGCCCGACCGCGCCGAAGGCTGCGTCTATCCGGGGACCTTCCTCGAACCGCTGCTGGGTTGACTTCAGACCCACCCACTGGCAAACTGATCCTCCTGCCCAACCAGGCATCGCACGCTCGCGTGCACCGCGCGCTCGAGGGTTCGCGGACCTGGCACCACCGGCAAGGGCCCTTAGCTCAGCGGTAGAGCAGCGGCCTTTTAAGCCGTTGGCCGCGGGTTCAAATCCCGCAGGGCCCACCAAGTTCCACCCCATGGGGCTATCGTCTAGGGGTCAGGACACCGCCCTTTCACGGCGGTAACACGGGTTCAAATCCCGTTAGCCCTACCAGTAAACACCCTAGAGAAATCTAGGGTGTTTTTGTTTAAAAACGACTTCACCACCTCGCCCAAAGCAATTTGCCTTCAGTTTATTTGTCAACCGTTCCAAGTAAAGAAGACTCTCACAGAGGTTAACGGCCAGAATTCTCTTACTCTACAAAGCAATGGATCCTCGGTTTTCGGCTTGCTTGGTGCTGTGCATCCCGGTTCCATCGGAGGGAGAGTTGCAACGTGATCATCTACCAAGCCACCAAGGGTGATTTCCTTCAACACACTTTGCGTGACAACAACATCCGAGATCTCCTCACAAGCCACTATTTCAGTGCCACAGGAAAGCATGTCAGCGACTCGGAAATTCAAGCCTGGAAACACTCGTTGCTCCAGATGGCCATTGTTCTGAACGATGAAGAGATTCCAGACAACGCTGGCGTAGCGATCGAATACCAGTTGCCTCGAAGCAACAAACGCATCGATTTCATCCTTACTGGGCTGGACGATGAAGGCCAATCCAAGGTCGTCATCGTCGAACTCAAGCAGTGGTCCGATGCCCGCCTAAGCGAAAAAGAAGGCATCGTCTGGGCCCGCCGGGGTGGCCCAAGAGGCGAATCTGAGGGGCCTCATCCCTGCTACCAGGCCTGGTCGTACGCAGCCTTGCTCAGCGACTTCAATGAGGCAGTGTACGAAGGCGGCATGACCCTCCTGCCCTGTGCCTACCTACATAACTATCTGCGGGACGGGGTCATCGACCACCCGCTTTATCAACCATTCATAGACCGAGCGCCACTCTTCCTTGCAGAGGAACAAGAAAAACTAAGGCTCTTCATTAAGCGGCATGTACGCCACGGGGACAAAAATGGCCTGATCTATCAGATCGAGCAGGGCACCATCCGCCCCTCGAAGATGCTGGCTGAAAATGTGCTGGCCATGGTGCAGGGAAAGAGCGAGTTCGTTCTGATCGACGACCAGAAACTTGTACACGAAACCATCTTGTTCCTGGCAGAGCAGTCCATACAGGGCGACAAGCAGGTGATCATCGTGCAAGGCGGTCCAGGTACGGGTAAGTCAGTGGTGGCCATCAACCTGTTGGGCGTGTTGATCGGCAAACGGCGCAATGCACGCTATGTCTCCAAGAACGCCGCACCCCGTGCCGTCTATGAGGCAAAGCTGACGGGCACATTCAAGAAATCCCAGATCAGCAACCTATTCAGTGGCTCAGGATCCTTCACTGAACCCAAGACCGATGAATTCGATGTACTGGTCGTGGACGAGGCGCACCGGCTCAATGCGAAATCAGGCTTGTATGGCAACCTGGGCGACAACCAGATCAAAGAACTCATCACTTCAGCCCGTTGCACCGTGTTCTTTGTGGACGACGATCAATGCGTGACCATCAAGGATATCGGTCGTACAGAAGAACTACGTCGCTGGGCTCTGGAACTGGGCGCCCAGGTAACCGAGATGGAACTCACATCTCAGTTTCGGTGCAATGGATCAGACGGGTACTTAGCCTGGTTGGATGACACCTTGGAGATACGCGAGACAGCCAACCAAACACTGGGGCCCGATGAATTTGATTTCCGCGTGTTGGACTCGCCTGCCGAAGTGCACGCCCTGATCGACCAGAAGAATCACATCAACAACAGGGCCCGGGTGGTGGCCGGCTATTGCTGGGAATGGGCAAGCAAGAACAACCGCCAGGCTTTTGACATCGTCATGCCCGAACATGCCTACCGGAGACGGTGGAATCTGACAGAAGACGGTAGCCTGTGGATCGTGGCGCCCGAGTCGGTTGAACAAGTAGGCTGCATCCATACTTGCCAAGGGCTGGAATTGGACTATGTGGGCGTGATCATTGGCCCGGATATGGCATATGATGACGACCAGATTCAGACCTTGCCCAGACGCCGTGCGCGGTCCGACAAGTCCCTTTCTGGCCTTCAGATCATGATGAAGGCCAACAAGGCTTCGGCCGAGGCCACGGCGAACCGTATCATCAAGAACACTTATCGCACATTGATGACCCGGGGCATGCGCGGTTGCTATGTGTACTGCGTTGACCCACCTCTGGCCGCGTATCTGAAGTCCAGGCTTCTGGCGGGCAAGGTTGAACAATCCTTGGACGATATAAAATCGCCCACGCCACGGCCTGCGACGAATGTGGCCCCCTTCAGGCATGTCACACCCGAAGAACGACAACAAGGCATTCATGCAGTACGGGTATTGGACCTGCGATTTGCGGCGGGACAGTTCTCAGATGCACAAGCCCATAAGGAAGGTACCGAGGATTGGATCGAATTGCC
>Ga0302321_100002273_pt1 | contig 16520 bp, 13 predicted proteins | sample Fen_T0_1_FD_202505 | JGI IMG/M metagenome (GOLD analysis project Ga0302321, IMG submission 202505) | Peat permafrost microbial communities from Stordalen Mire near Abisko, Sweden - Fen_T0_1 | ecosystem: Environmental > Terrestrial > Soil > Wetlands > Permafrost | place: Sweden: Abisko...
TATTCATTATCATCTTAAGAACCAGATGTTTAAATAATAGAGCTGAAAAAGGTGTCTCAAAATAATGGCTTTCATCATCGAGTTCAAAATTAATTCCTCCCTGTATATCCAAAATTTTAAACCTGTGTTGCTTTGCTGGTTTAAGACTTTGTTCCCTCCTTGAATAAACTTTACTGCTGAAATCAAAACCCAGCAGGCGTTGTCCTGAAGCTATTCCATTTATATCGGGCCATTCAAGCGTCCTTGGAGATCGCCATAACAATTTATTCCATGCGTCCATGCTCGTGTTGTACTCAGGCATGTAAAGATAGCAGAGTGAAAGGTTTACTTCCTTCTCATTAACATTTTCAAAAGGAAACAGACTAAAGGTCGGAGATCTTTCAGTTGTATCTGTCATAACCGTTATGCCTAACTTGTTATCTGTTTCATAGAGTAAATAATCACCATTATTATAACAGGTGGTTTCCCTTAAAATGAAATTTTCAATAAAGTTTATATTGCAGGAATTCCAAAAATCAATAAAGGAATCAATCTCTGTTTCAATGACCTTATTTTCACGATTATAATAAAGAAGGGCAATTCCTGCCACACCCAGCAGAATTGTTGAAGATTGCATCCTTGTGCTCCCGGTAACTGCCATTGGACCGACGGTGAGATTTATTTTTTCTATATCCTGATTCTGAATAACACGTTTTGATCTTTCGGCCACCTCGCATAGAAGATCATCGGGATTGCAGTATAGAAAAAATGGTTTCCTCTTAGAAATTCTGGTTGCTTCCTCAACCGCACCTATAACAAATGGGGTTTCACCTCCTTCAGTTGTTCCTATCAGAAGATCACCATCTTTAAATCCTGACTCAAGTAATTGTCTTGCCCCATACTGCGGATAATCTTCAAAATTTTCAATAGAACGGATCAGTGCAACATCTCCCCCCGCCATAAAACTGAATACCCTGTTCTCAAAACTATCACCATGATGTACCTGACGCCATAGTGTTTCGATAGTAAGTGATAATCTTCCGGTTGCTCCGCATCCACAGAAACAGATGTTATTTCCTGAGTTAAATGTCTCCCGGATAGCATCCTTAAGATAGTATATAGCTGACTTTTTTTCTGACAATACTCTTAAAGTCTGATTGTCGAGCTCTTTCAGCTTTGCAATAGCTTCAGGAAGATTTTCTTTAGCAAGATTCGACAGATCTCTTGTATAAGGATGAGATGATTCTGTAATAAGCTTACCTAATTTATACTGTGATGCGACGGCAAGAAACTTTTCTGCTTTATCTGATGATTCAATCGACATATTGATTGTTTTTCAATTACCCCAGTTAACTTCCTGTCTTATTTTTTCGGTTGTGGTTTTGAGACATGCGGAACTATAGCTGCCGTAGTCCATTGCCTGAAAAATCCTGTCACCTTCTGTTTACTATAGCCTTTACCTTCTTCAAGCAGACTACTATCCTGAATATGTAATACAGTACCTTTACCATCAACTATAATGAATACCGGGAATCCAAATCTTGTCGGATTACCGAGATAAGCATTTGCTTCATCATTCTTATTGGTTGGATCATAATTCAGTTTAACAGGAATATAATTTGCCGCAATAATGTTTGAAATAGAAGTATCTGCTTTACAAAAAGCATCAAATTTTATGCACCAGCTGCACCAGTTCCCTCCATACTGGATTAAAACATGTTTTCCTTCCTGAGCAGCTCTGGCAGCTGCCTCTTTAATCTGCTTCATCCCATCAAGAGACGGGTCATATAGTTTCTTAGATTCCTGCGCATTAATACCTGGAAATGAGAAAATAAGAATTATTGCTGTCAACGCTTTTATTTTATTTATCGTTTTCATTTATATGTTTTTATTTAGTTCTTATGAAGCTAATTTATTAAAAATCAAGAAGATCGACATTGGTTCTGTAATCACCAAGAAGATGTTCAGCAAAGTAGTACCACATGAGTCTGTCGAAATATGGAATATCATTACCATACGCATGCCGCTGTCCGGGTAAAATCATGAAATCAAACCTCTTATTTGCTTTAATCAGTGCATCAACCACCCGCAATGTGTTACCCGGATGAACATTATTATCTATATCTCCGGTTACAAGCAATAAGTAACCTTTCAGGTTTTTTGCTATATCCTGGTTTTTCTCTACGACTCCTTTAAAAGTCATCTCAACCTCTTTCTTTTTATTCAGGCTGTCTTTCACTTCACCCTTTTTGCCAATCTTTTTTTCAACTTCAGCCACACCATTATAAGTTTCTCCCCACCATTGATTATAAATATTATTATCGTGATTACCCGAAGAAGAAACTGCAACCTTGTAAAAATCGGGATATGAGAGAATTGCTGCAGTTGACATAAAACCTCCTCCTGAATGGCCATATATACCCACCCTGTTGATATCGATGTATTTATATTTGTCTGCAAGTTGCTCAATACCATATTTATCATCTGCAAGAGGATAATCTCTGAGATCGTTGTACCCAAATGTATGGTAATAATTATTTCTCTGAGGACTCCCCCCCCTGTGACCAAAGTTTACCACGATAAAACCAAGCTGTGCAAGGGCCACATTCTTACCACCAGTGACCGTAAATGAATACTGGACTGATTCTGTCTGCGGACCGGGGTAAACATAAGAAATAACAGGATATTTCCTGGTTGAATCAAAATTGAAAGGCTTATACATAACTCCATACAGGTCAGTCACACCATCTTTGGCTTTAACAACAATGGTTTCGGGCATCTTCCACCCTGATTTGAAAAGCTGGGAAAGGTCGGCCTTTTCCAGTTTAAGTATTATATTACCGGTATTATCACGGAGTACAGCCTCAGGAACTTTATCAACTGTAGAATATGTATCAACAAAATATTTGTTCGATTTTGACATTGTGAATGAATGATTAGCTCCCTCTTTGGTGATTAAGGTCATGGCTCCCCTATCAATTGAAGCTTTATATTTCATGCTATAATAAGGATGCACTCCCTCTTCCCTGCCAAACCCTTCAAAATATATCATTCTGCCGAGAGTATCTATCCGCTCAACTCTTCCGGTAACAAAATATCCGTTTGTGATCTGGTTTTTAAGATTTCCCTTCCCGTCATAAAGATAAAGCTGACCCCATCCATTTCTTTCTGACCACCATATTATATCATTGCCTTCATTAATTACCGACAACCTGGTATACTCATTATTGAAGTATGGCCAGGTCTCCTCATTGAAAAGGACCGATAACTCACCGGTTTCAGCATTGACAAGACAAACATCAAGGTTTTTGAGTGGCCTGTCTTTACGGATAAGGATTAGTTTGTCAGCGGCTTTCTGTGATGACCAGGCAATGTTTATTGTCTGATCTTTCCACTTTTTAAGATTTACATCAATACGTTTTTTTGTAGCTATATCAATAATTACGAGCTCTGTCTGGGGTACAAATTGTTCTCCCGGCATTGAATATCTGTAAGATTCCAGCTTTGGACGAGGCTGAGCAAGGACATCAATCACAAACAGATCTTTTACTTTCCGCTCATCGTGCCTTTCAACATAGAGTTTCTTTGAGTTCTTGAACCAGTCAACATTTGCTCTTACCTTTTTATTTTTGGTCGTATCCTCTGAATTCGAAGCAAAACTATAATATCGTTCTCCATCGGTAGTAAGCTGAATTTCAATACTATCTTTGTCTTTGGCTTTCATCAGATAGAGATTATGGTTTTTAGCATACGCTATCCAAGTGCTATCTGTTGAATATTTTGCCCATAACGGATTCTTTTTTTCCTTCCAGGTACTATCCTTGATAGCCAGTTTCTGTGTTGTTACATCAAATAGAAATTTCGTTGAATCTACAACGAAAGTAAATTTTGTCGTACTCTTTTTCTCAAACTGAATATCCTTCAGGGGTAAGTCAAGATCATTATATGGATGGTGGGTAAGCTTCCGTAATTCTGCAGCCATATATCTACTTTCAAACATTGGTTGCTTCGATTTGGTTGCAGCATTAACGTAATAATAGTTTTTGCCTGAAGAAGTTTTGAAGGAATACCAGAAAATATCGGATTCTTCAATCCAGTTGGGATTTACGGCAAGATCCCCATATTTAGGTGTTAAATTATCAGCTCTGAATTTTTCAGCAGCCTTAAAATCAGCTTTCTGTGCTGATGAGCAAAGAGAAAGCACTACAAGCGAAAGGATAAATAAAAATTGTTTCATATGTAGAGTATTTCGATTAATGACTTTGCGGAGCGCAATATTATTAAAAATTTACAGGATTAAGGATGGTATAAATATATATATTTTACATTTGCGATTTGAATTAAGATTACCGATTGATCGTTAAACAATGAAGAGAATTCTCCCAACCCTGTTTTTTTTCATAACAGCTTGTCAATTTATTAATTCCCAGACGTTGGTCAGTCAAGGTAAACCTGTAGGTGAAATTTTTACTGATTTTCATTACAGTATAGATGATACTTCTAAGACAACAGGTTTTGGAATTAACAGAGCATATCTTGGTTATAATTACACACCTGGGGGAAATTTTTCAGCCCTGATAATAATAAATATAGGCACCCCTGAAGATCTTTCAGAAGGGTCAGTACCAAAGCGATATGGATTTTTCAGGGAAGCCTCAATTGCTTATAAAAAAGAGAAACTGACATTAAATTTCGGCATGGTTAGTACAAGATATGCTGATTTTCAACAGGCTTTCTGGGGAAAAAGATACCTGGCACCCGAATACCAGGCAACATATGGGTACGGATCCGTGGCTGATATTGGAATTGTCGCAGATTACCGGTTTAGCGATCTTCTGAAATTTGATCTTTCTTTACTGAATGGGAAAGGATATACCAACGTTCAGGTTGATAATAGTCTTAAAACCGCTTTGGGGGTTAATATTACTACTTCAAATCATATTTTTATCAGACTGTATGGTGATCTGATGAAAACGCAGGATGTGCTGCAAAATACGCTGATAGGATTTGCCGGAATTAAGAATAGTATCTTCAGTATCGGAGTTGAATACAGCCATAAAACTAACCTCGATCTTCTAAAAACACATGATGTATGGGGTTTATCTTCCACAGGGTCGATCTTTCTGAACAAAAAAACTGAGATATTTGCCAGGTACGATTATGCTGCTTCTGTGAAAGAACCAAATGAAGTACTGCAATGGGATTATACAAAGGATGCCACCTGTTTTATTGGAGGTATACAACGGACATTTAATAACTATTTCCAGATTGCACTAAACTACAGGATAACTAATCCTTATGACCCCGCTAAAAAGACCAGTAATGCAATATATGTAAACGCCCACTTCAAACTTTAAGACCAACTGAACATTCCCTTCCAGCCCTGAGAGCTTTAAGATTTGATTCAACAATTTGTTTACCTTTTCTTTCGAACAGATTCCTTACTGCATCTTCCAGACTCTCAAAAGGCATCTCAATAAAAGGAGAGGCAGCTCCCAGGATTACCATGTTACCCGATCGTGCTGATCCTGATTCTTTGGCAATTCCATCTGCATCAATGATAATATGATTTTTTACATTTTTTATCTCTTTCAGGATCTCCTCCAATGGTGGATAATCGAGTATATTAATAAACGGATTTGAATTGGTAACCAGCCAGCCCTTGTCAGATAACCAGGGAAGATACCTTAGTGATTCCATTGGTTCAACGGAAATAATAAGGTGTGCTTTTCCATACGCAATCAGATCGGAAGATACCGGTTTATCTGAAAGCCTGAGATGAGACTGAACATCCCCGCCGCGCTGACTCATACCATGAACCTCTGCTTGTTTCAGGAAGAGATCATTTGCTACTGCGGCTAGTCCGATTACAGCAGCAATCGATAAAATGCCCTGGCCTCCCACTCCTGATAATATAATGTCATTTTTCATCATTCTTGATTTTAGACTTATTCAATCTGGTTTTCTGATCTCCTTTTTTTAGTAGCTGTCTGAATACATTCTCGTGAAGCAATAACTACTGAAACTCCTTTGTATTCAAACTCTTCCTTCAGGATACCTGCATTTTCTGAATGATTCTTACGTAAAGGAACAATAACTCGTATGTGATCCCTGCTGACTCCGATACCTTCACAAATCTTCTCTATCCTGCCAGTAGCCTGTGATTTCTGTCCGCCAGTCATTCCAGTCGTGGAATTATCTGAAATAATGATTGTTACAATTGAATTTTTAACGACTGCATCGAGCAGACCTGTCATTCCAGAATGAGTAAAAGTTGAATCTCCGAGAACTGCGACTGACGGAAATAATCCAGCATCGGCTGCTCCGATAGCCATGGTCACTGACGCTCCCATATCAACGCATGAGTTGATAGCGTTATATGGAGGGAGTGCTCCGAGCGTATAGCATCCAATATCAGAAAAAACATGTCCATTGCCCCATGGTTTAATAGCCTCTATCAGAGAATTAAACATATCAGCATGTCCGCATCCATTACAGAAAGAGGGAGGTCTCATTTTAACAAGCGATGGTACATCCTGTCCGTAACTTACTGGCAGTCCGATTGCTTTTGCGACTATGGCAGGATTAAGTTCTCCATCACGGGGAAGAGCTCCATCAAGTCTTCCATGGATCATAATACCCTCATCAAGTATTCCCCTGATGGCCTCTTCAAGTACAGGCGCTCCTTCCTCAAGAACAAGAATCTCCCTGCACCGCCCTGTAATATTTTTAATCAGATCCTTTGGAAAAGGATAAGCGCAGATCTTTAATACCGGAAAATCGCTTGCAGATTCCCCAATATTCTCCATCAGGTAGTTATGTGCAATTCCACATGTTATTATTCCAAGGTCCTTTTCTTTTCCGTCGGTAAATTTGTTATATTTTGAAATCAGACTTTCATATTTTAATGATTCATATGATAATAGCAGAGATTTATATCTCTTTCTAGCAATAGCGGGAAGCAAAACAAACTGAAGTGGGTCAACAGGCAACGAAAGAGATTTCTGAGGGAGGGTCGCACGTAAACTTATACTTGCTCTCGAATGGGCGAGACGTGTGGTAATTCTGAAGAGGACCGGAAGTTTATATTTTTCTGACACTTCGAAGGCATCAAAAACCATATCATAAGCTTCCTGTTGATTCGAAGGTTCAAAGCATGGAACAAAAGCGAACTTTCCATAAAATCTTGAATCCTGTTCATTCTGCGAAGAATGCATTGAAGGATCGTCAGCCGAGACTATAATCAACCCCCCGTTCACACCTGTTATGGCTGAATTTATAAAGCCATCGGCAGCTACATTCAGACCAACATGCTTCATAGCTACCATGGCTCTTTTACCGGCATATGACATTCCGAGAGCAGCCTCGATGGCGGATTTTTCATTCGATGACCACTCCCTGTGGATTCTGAGCATATTTGAATCTTTAGAAGATTGTATATATTCCATAATCTCAGTTGAAGGAGTTCCTGGATACGCATACATGCCGCTTAATCCTGCATCCAGCGCTGCCTGGGCAATAGCTTCGTCACCAAGCAATAAAAGTTTTTTCATATATCTTATTAAGTATTATCATTTATGTTAAATCTGGGGGTTACTGAGCTTTTGAATTATTGGTTTATGAATTATTGTTAATAAAGAAATAATTATCAGCATTTTTGAGATACAAATATTGGAATATTTTCGAAACTTTAATATGATGAATAATTTATATCTGTCGCAGGCATCATAAATGGTTGATTGTTAATATCTCTTCTCAACCCACGTTAAAATATAGTTAAATGTTTCACCGTTACACTCAATAATGTTTATTTTGCATCGCAATTCACGCTAATTATTTATTACAAAGCATATAGTTGAACAAATATTTATATACAATCCTGCTTTTCTTAGTTTCGCTTTCTTCTACATGGGGTCAGGTAATTGAGAAGGAGAAGTATGTTCAGGTAAGCGGGATAATTACAGATGAATCGTACAGACCTGTTGCAGGGGTTACTGTTGTATCAAAAAAGCTCAAACGGGGAACTATGAGTGAGAGATCAGGGATTTATTCTATTACAAGCACCCCTGGCGATACAATTTTCTTTCGGGCATTAGGATTTAAAAGATATCATACTATTATTCCTGAAGCTTTCGAGGAAAGGCATTGTGAGGTCGATATAGCCCTGGAAATTGATACAATTCAAATCAAAGAGGTGAATATTATGCCATGGAAAAACTACAGCGATTTTATCAAAGATGTAACCCGCGAACACCCCGTTGATCCTATCATTGAAAACATGAATGACAACATTGCCTCAATTTACGTGGCTATTGCTAATCAGAGCAATGCGAAGATTTCTCCTGAAGCCGGCTACAGATATGTTATGAACCAAAGTTTCAATGCAACTGCAACCAGGGGTCAGTATCCGATAAACAACCTGTTGAACCCGTTTGCATGGTCGAAGTTTATACAGGGGATCAAAAACGGACTTTTTAAAAATCAGAAGTTTACAAAACCTGTAAATGCCAAGGTCAGGAAAAAAGTTAAAAAAGCCAGTAGCGAATAATCCTATTCAGCCATTTTAATAAACCCCACTGTGCTCCATGGAGTTTTTAAACACAAATTCATTGATTGATTTCCTGTGCCTCCTTATTTCATCTCTTTTTAATAATTCCGGAGGAATTGAAGAACCATCTCCCAGATATCCAACTGCCATAACAGCAACAGGTTCAATATCATCCCCTAACTTAAAGTATTCCTTTACTTTTTCAATTGAGTAACCACCCATTTGATGAACAAACACATCGAGAGACTGGGCCTGTAACAGAAGATTGGTAACAGCCATTCCTGTATCATGAAATGCAAACCGGTTTAGTTTTCCACTAAGGGAGAATCTGGTGCGTGCCATACTTATAATAATAGCATAGGCGTTCTTTGCCCAAACCTTATTCCAATCAGTAAGGAATCCTATATAGTCATCAAAAACTGTTTTTTCTTCCCTTGTCGAAAAAACGAAGATCCATGGTTGTTCATTGTTGCACGATGGTGCATAGCTGGCGGCTTCAAACATTGCTTTTATTTTAAATCCTTCAACAGTTGCCGGAGAAAACGAATATGGGCTCCATCTTTCCTGAATGATCTCAAGAATCAATTCTTTTTTCATAAAAACTCATTTAGATTGATTAATTCTCAATAACAAATGTAATAATTTATAATTTCGCATTGTATGGGAAATACTAAAGGTAAACTTGCCGGTATTCTGGGTACTCTAATCCTTCATCTTATTGCAGGCATAATATTCATGTCACTACAATTGATATCCGTACAGAAAAAGTTAGCAAGAGAATATGTAGTAGAGCTAGCACCCGAATCAGATCCAGCACCAAAAAAGGAGAAAATTATTGAGGCACCTGCCACAACAGTTGAAAAAGTTCTCAAGGGAGATGAGGAGATGCTGAATATTGCCAAGAATCTTTCAAGTAAATCGGCAGAAAAAATAAATCCTTCGGATTATATAGATAAGGTAAAAGAGGAGCTTATAAAGAGCGGTAAACTTGGAGCTGATAACTATATAGACGAACAAAAAAAATCCAATGAATCCAAAGGAGATGAAAATCTTTCAATTGAAAAAGACACAACCAGGAAGAAAGTAATCGAGAAACCCACCAAGTCTCAGGAAATGGCTGCCAATTTCAAAGGAGCTACTAGAATTTTTTACGATCTCTTCGGTCGTACTCATCTTTATCTTCCAATTCCGATTTATAAATGTGAAGGATCAGGCAGGGTTGTCCTGTCAATTGAAGTGGACCAGAATGGCGTTGTGCAGAAGGCTCAAATAGTTGACAGAGAGAGTACTGCTTCTGATCCATGCCTGATTGAAACTGCGATAAATACTGCGCTGGTATCAAGGTTTAATCCTGATGCCAATTCTCCCAGGATCCAGATTGGAATGCTGACTTATCAGTTTGTGGCGCAATAAATTAGGCGTGAGGCATGAGGTGTGAGGCGTGAGGCATGCCTTTCCGCACGCCGCAAACCGCAGACCGCGTACCCCATTAGAATAGAAGATTCTCCTTAGAGTAATTGTATGGTTGAATGAGATCCGGTGTATTCCGGTTTAACGATTTCGAATTAATGAGGGGGCTTATAGTATGAGCCCTGATAATTTCTGACGGATATGGTAAAAGCAGATTCATAGCATCGGCTGGTGATGTAGAAAGATCAATCCATCTTTTTTCTCCGTCTCCGCTAAGTATTACAGGCATCCTTCTGCCGGAGTTGTGAATATGAGCCATCAATTCATTGGCTTCAGTTGTGACAATAGAAAAAGTACTAAAAATTTCACCGGAGGTCGTTTCATTCCAGTCATCGTAGATGCCGGCTATCGACATAATTCCATTTTCAGAGTGATATATATACCAAGGAATTTTACCCTCATCGGTATGCTGCCATTCAAAGAAACCTTTAACAGGTATTATGCACCGTTTTGACCGGAATGATGAAGAAAAAGAAGGTTTGGTATCAATACTTTCAGATCGTGCATTAAAGGTCTTAAATCTAATGATGTCTGCCTGGTCGCGGCTTTTCGTCCATGAAGGGATCAGTCCCCACTTTAAAATTTTAATTTTTGAGGGTTCGTCTGAACAGATGGCAGGTAATGAGGGCAATCCGAAGGCGTGATAATAATAACTTGGCCTGTATTTATCCGGGTCGATTAAGGTGGCTCCATACCGGTTTTCAAGTTCCTCCTTAATAAGGTTTACATTTACGGTAAAACACATGTTTACCTGATAGTGTTTTCAGTTAAAGTAGTCTTCAGAGGTATTGGCAGGGAATAGTTGAAAAGGTCATAATCGGGCCATGGTTCTATTTTTGATATTGCCCTCGACATCATATTATTTATGTAGGAGTATATTTCAGGACCATTCCACGCGCTTGAATTAAAGAGTACTACCCAGGATATACCGTCAGACTGTCTTTTCATCATACCAGCGCTACCGGGGAAAGAACCGGTCCGCCACCATGTTCCATCCAAAATTGTCGCTTTCCATCCTACAGGTGCATACCCGTTTTCATTATCAGTCATAAAGCGGATACTCTCATCATTGAGAATATCGGGCCTGGACTTAAAACCATCGACAGCAAGCAATAGCCTCATAAGATCGGGAGCCGTTGCAACCCATGCTCCGGCACCTCCCAGAGCTCTTATATCATTCCCGCCATAACTCGGAGTAACTAACTCTCCAGTTCCATATATTGAAGGTTTCAGTACCACATCGGACGGTTCGTAATAAGTTACTTCAAAAGGAGCTTTCTCTGAAGGAAGATTCCCGGCAATTTTCATATCAAATATGCCTACAGGCTCCAGAATAGTCTTCTTGCAGAAATCCTCATAAGCCATACCTGATACTTTTTCGATTATCAGGCCAAGGATACTGTATCCCAGATTTGAATATGCTTTGCCCGTTCCGGGCGTATAGTGCAGATTTTTTTCCAGAGCAAATTTCACGATAGTTTTTGTATCCACAGGAGGTTTTAATCCCATCTTTTCAGCTACCACCAGGGGCATAAACATCTGATCTCCATAACGTTGTGTCCATCCTGCTTCGTGACTCAGAAGCTCGGCCACATTTATTCGGTAAACCCGTTTATCTTTAGGTTCTCCGAAAAAGGGATCATTAAGGATTCCTCGTGAACCAAAAACACTATCGGTAAGTGACAGCTTTCCTTCTTCCTTGAGTTTCATAATTCCTATTGCAGTAACCAGTTTAGAAATACTGGCGATCCTGAATTGGCTGTAAGGCTGAGTTTCAATTTTTGAGGCAATGTCGGCATAACCGAAACCTCGGGCAAAAATCAGTTTTCCATCTTTGGCAATAGCTATTGAAGCGCCTGCAATTGACCACTTTCTCAGAAAGGCATTTACAGTTTTTTCAACACCTGCAAATTCATTCCCTGATGAGATATTATTTGTCAGACGAATATTATTTGGTACAAGCTTATCAGTAAGGACAAGACTGTTTTCCTGCGCCCCGGGATTAGAACTTACAAATAATAACAGGAGTGTAATCAACAATATTTTACTTTTTCCCATCAACTCCGATTAATTGTTTCTCAGACAAAAATATAAAGTATTCCTTTTCACTCGTCAAGATTAACATAAAAATTTATATTTTGGTTGACAATTCTGTATTTTTAGATTGAAAACAACATTTTACTGACTATTAAACTGAAATTATTGATATATATTATATTATTGATAGTAATTGGCATATGATTTGGATCAGCAAACAAAAACTGACCTGTTTGAAAAATATTAAGAATGCAATAAGATTTATCTCGAAAAAAAGAATCAAAAAATTAACTTTGTACTCAGTACTGTCAATGAGGCAACGATATATGCGGATTCTTTTTATTCTTGCGTTTTTTTTATTAGCCGGTTGTGTATACTCACAGAGTGGTGATACCAATACGGTTGATTATGATACATCCGACTATATACCAATGTTTTACAATGGCGCCATCGACTATAATCTGATGATCGCTGCCTCAAAAGGATATTCATATGAGATTAACCGGCTCGTAATGAAAGGAGCAGATCTTTTTGCAGAAACGAATCAGGGGGTTACTCCGCTCATCTTTGCGGTTTCCAATAACCAGACAAAGGTTGCTAAAATGCTTATTGATTATGGATCGGACGTAAATAAACAGACTTTACATGGTGATTATCCGCTTCTGATTGCCGTAAAAAACCAGAACGCGGAAATTGCCGAGGCCCTTATCAGGGCAGACGCTGACATTGATGTTACTGATAAATTTGGCGTTACTCCTCTTCACTATGCTTCAGTATATGGGTATTTCCAGATTGCAGATATGCTCCTTTATTATGAAGCATCCATTGATAAAAAGTCACTTGAAGGGTACACTCCTCTTCTTGCCTCGATATGGGCCGGGCATGCAGACGTGGCAGATCTTCTTATTCAAAAGGGCGCGAGCATTGAGGAAAGAGATAATGAAGGATTTACACCTTTTTTGATGGCTGCACTAAATGGAGATACATTAATTATGGACCTGCTGTTTAAAAAAGGTGCCGACATTTACGCAACCAATACTTCGAAAAATAATGCACTTGCGCTCACTATAATTGCTGATAGAAGTGAAGCCACAAAATATCTGCTTAAAATCGGGGATAAATGGGCTTCCCAGGGAAATCAGGCTGCCAGTCCATATACAGTAGCTTCAAAATACAGAAGAAAAGATATGCTCAGGATACTACAAGATAGTAAAATCCCGGGAAATATAAAGTTTGAAATTGACCAGGTAGATATTATGGCCTCCAGCAGGTTTTCTGTTCATGATATATTTACAGGAGCAAGCCTTTCATTCAAAGAGCCCTATCTGAATGGAGGTTTTATTATCGGATGCGATGTTAAATTATGGTATACAAGGGTGTTGCTTAAACAATCTGAACATACATACTATCAATATATGGATAAGGGGTCAGTCATGTATGCAGGATTATTTAAGGATTTTGCTCTGACCGATTATGCTTTCAAAGGAAATTTTGAACTCTCAACATCACTGTCTGCTGGCTATGCTTTTGGAAATGAATTAAAAGGTACCAGGATTGCACCTCAGAATAAATTCAAAGTCATTCCGGCCATCTCAATGAAATGGGCAAAGAAGGACTTCTCATTTTCACTTGGAGCCAATTACATGAAATCGGATTTCTATCATGTCGGTCCGGTTTGGATCAGGCTTGGAGCTTGCTACAATATTTATTTTGATAATGTAAGGATAAAAGGGAAAACTTTAAAATGGTATTAATTATTGTATGAGAATAACAGGTAAAATATTTCTGGCGCTTCTATTTATTCTATGCTTCTCATGTGAAGATCAGGGACTTATCGTTAAGTGTCCGGACTGTACTGCAGAGGAACCAAAGAAAACCTATCTCAATGTGAAGCTTGATGATGCGTACTATGGTTATCAAACTGTAATTAATGTTTATGAAGGCGATATGGAAGACAGCGTTCTTTATAGGTCATATACAGTCATTGGCAATCATACTACCATAGATGTAAGCCTGAATAAGAAATTTACCGTCACTGCAACTTATTACATACCTGATGATTATTATATCGCCATTGATTCAGCTACGCCAAGAGTCAGATTTGAAAAGACAAAATGCGACGATCCCTGTTATTTTGTATATGATAAAGACATTGATCTGAGACTGAAATACACTAAATAAGGAAAGCAAAGAAAGGAGTGAAAGTTGCTGGGTACTGGCCTCCTTCGCTAAAGCTTCGTAGGCTAAAAGTTGCTGGTTACTGGTTTCGAATAACAAGCAACAAGCAACTAGTATCAAGTAATAAATTCAACTTTTCTGTAGCCATGAAAAAGAGCTTTTTAATAATATTTCTTATCCCAATGCTGTTCTCGTGTTCTCAGAATGGTAATAAGGTGACTGAGAACTCCATAAGAAAGGAAGTTATGGATCTTACTATAAAGTATGCTGCTGGTAAGTTCAAAGAATCAAAAGAAACTGTTGCAGCAGACGGAGTTGTTACTGTAGCAGATAACCAGGTGAATTTTGTCTCTAAAAGTATATCACAGTTAAAATATATAATTGATCCCATAAATATTAAGGTTGGACTGATTGATGATGATGCTAATGAGGATGCAATAATCACAATCTTTGGTATGAATGGACAGGATCTTCAAACACTTGAACATTTGATTATAATAAAATCTGATGGCAAGTTCATACTCAGCAGGGTTGTAGAATCAAATATGAAAGTCATTGGAATAAAAGACAGGGTTATTACTGCAGAAGTTTCCTCCCGTTCGCTTAATAATCCTTTGCGTGATTGTCACGAATGTAAAGAAGTAGTCAGGTATAAATTCAAATCAGGCGACCTTGTCAGGGTAGAGTAATATAGCACTCTCATCTGTTCTGAACCAGAATTCCATTACTTAAATCAATCTGACGTTGTGGTATCGGATATGTAACATCTTCCGGCCCTACTGTGGCATAAAAGTACAGATTCCGACCCCATGGCATCGATTCCTCATATGTAAGAGCCCTGTTTAATTCTGTCACAGTAATTCCCCATCTGTTCAGGTCAAACCATCTATGTCCTTCCTGTCCGAGTTCCAGCTTTCTCTCCATGCGAAGAGCAAGCTCAGCATTTTCCCTGGTATCGAAAGGATATCCTGCAGCAGGATATTGATTGATAACATAATTACCAGCATTTGAATTATCAGGCATTTTTACAAAACCGGCAGGATTTGCTGCTCTTGCACGAATCAGGTTAATATTAGTGCGTCCACCTGTGAGGTCACCGGTTTCAATCTGGCATTCTGCAATTAATAACAGCAGATCAGCATAACGGATCATACGATAACCATTGGCGGTAAAACCTGTGGTCCAGCTGCTGTGGTCTGTATATTGATCTGTCTGCGATTTTTTATATACCTGCTTTTTGGGGCTATACGGACCAGCATATGATTGATTACGGATCCAGTCTGAACCGGTATGAACTCCCCAATCCCAATATGGTATGCCTCTTCTGCCGGCTGACCAGTCTAGTCTTGGATCAAGTGGTTTCGTATCCGGTGTATATGGAGCAGTTATTGCAACATCCTGATCATTTTTGACCGGATCAAGATTGTAGGAAAAGTCCAGTAAAGGTAATCCTCCTGATGTTCTGAATGAATTCACAAATTCCTGAGTAGGTTGAAAGAACCCGCAGCAACCACCTGGGGAAGCTCCGGTTTTAAAGGGAAAATTCAGCACCTCGCCATAGCCTCCGTTAAAACCCAATGAACCATCATTAACAGAATACTGAACCGTATAGACCGCCTCAATGCCATTCCTGTTAACGATATCAAATATTTCACCATATGTTGGAGCTAAACCAATTGGTGACCCATCGGGTTTTGTACCATTTTTAGCGTCTGTAAGAAGTGGCAGTGCACCGGCATAGTCATGGTTCATCTGCATCAATGCTTTAGCTAGAAGTACCTTTGCTACGGTTCCGTTGAACCTGCCTATCTGGCCCATATTGTTTGGCAGACTAGTTCCTTCTGCAAGGTCAGCAATAATCCTTGACCTGATATCATCTTTATTACTTACGAGAGAAGGGTCAGCATATTCATCAATATATGGAATCATTTTCCACATCCTCCATGCTTCAAAATGATACCATCCACGCAAAGTCCTGGCTTGTCTGAGATATAATTCTGCTTTGGTCTTACTGATATTTGCTTCAGACACTGCTTCATTTATAACGACTATTGCATTATTACATCTTGAAATCGCTTCATAGACCTCCTTCCATTTTATATTCAGGTATGTCTGGGTTGGGATTTCATTGAAATTTTGAAGAGAATTCTTATCACTCTGGTCACCGGCGTCGGATCCAAAATTAGCTTCCATGCCTCGTATTGAACCAAAAACCCAATTGGAAGAAGCTGACTCCCATCCTCCCACTTCAGATGAAACACCATCAAGCATAGAATAAGCACCGATCAGCAGGGCATCGATACCCTTA